>Ga0179593_1365446_pt1 | contig 18024 bp, 22 predicted proteins | sample CZODoug2_1_08_16_FD_185931 | JGI IMG/M metagenome (GOLD analysis project Ga0179593, IMG submission 185931) | Vadose zone soil fungal communities from Angelo Coast Range Reserve, California, USA - CZODoug2_1_08_16fungal (PacBio error correction) | ecosystem: Environmental > Terrestrial > Soil >... | reverse complement strand
TCCTCCAATGAATGATGTCTCAACTCGTGACCCCTTATTGTTTGTTTCCCGGTAACTTCCTTTCTTTTTCCTCAGGGATCCCAGGTGTTGACTTTCTCATTCTTCTTCTTATTCCGACAGTCGATTTTTTTTTGTGGGGGGAATACGGAGCGCCCTTTACCGTCTCTTGACGATTCCCTGATCCCCCTACACGCGTTCCTTTCCTTGTAGGCAGCGTACACATACCTCCCCAAGAGGATGTCCCTTTTTCCTCGTTTTCCCCCCCCCAAACACCCTTTCTTTATTTTTCGTCGACGATCCGCCCGTCATAAGATCTTCAGATGAGGTGACCTGTTTCCGATTGTGGGTCTTGTTAATCTGTCCTTTAAGATTATTCTGCTCTTGTCCCCTTAAGGTGAACTATCTACTTGCCATACCAGATACATTCTTCCCTAAAAGTTTGCAAGCCTCCTTTATATATTAAATTCATTTTTTTCCCCTTTCCTTCCAGAGGCGCTTTTTCTCTGTACTTCGGCCCCCCCCGCCTTTCCCCTGTTGGAGGAAGGTCCCCCCCCCCGCCCCCACCAATTTCACCCCCCGATACCTTTCGTCTGTTCGACCTGTTTTTTTTAACGCTTTCTCGCTTTTTAGTCGCTGTCGTTTTTCTAGAGTCGCTTATGTATTGCACCTCGTGCGCACTCCCCCCCTGAAACGTTAACTTACTTTCTGGGGGGTTCCCTCTTAAATGATAATTGTTTGTAGCATCCTTTTTCCTACTCATCGTCGTTCCTATTCACTTCTTACTCTTGGCCTCTTTCTCGGTTCGAAGGTAATCCGGAACCCTATATAGAGCTTATCAAGTGGAGCTTTTAAATCCTCTGCTCCAAGAGAAGGACCAAACGCTCTTCTCCCATCTTTTTTTTTCATACCCACCCGCTTCCCCCCCCTTCCCTGCGAGCACGGAGGATCCTTCAACTCTCCCCCATTTCTTTCGCTTTTTTCTACGTCCGGACCCATGTCCAAGTCTTTCTGTTCATCCGTCCTCAGCACCCCGCCTTTTTTACCCGAGTCTGGTTCATTTTCTCCTCATTCCGCTCCTTCGCAGCGCAGGTGAGGACAATTTCTTTCTTTTCTTTTAGAGGCTTCTCTCGTTCAGATGATGAACTTTGGCCGGAGTCTTGTTATTTTAGGTAGCGGTAGCTGTCTTTCTTTCCCCTCCCTTTTTTTGGTTACGCGCTCATGAGCACTTCCGATGTCTCCCCGGTGATGATGATTTCTTTGCGATGGTTCCCACGCCATCCCCCAACTTCCTTTTCCAACTTATCCCCCTTTTTTTGAAGTTCCCCTTTGTGCTTTGTCTTCACTCCCTTCTTCTCGGGTAGTCGCGGACCTATTTTGATCAAATGATAGTATGTTTTTTTTATGAATTCTGGTCTGCTGCTGCGTTCACCCGCATCTCCTTTGATTAGTTTTTTACCAATTTCCCCCCCTGGATTCGAACATCGCCGGTCCCCCTCTCTTTTCTGTGTAATTCCTTTTTTTCCAAAAACTTCTCCCCCCCTTTTTTTTTTCTCTTTTGCCTGCTGGTTCGTTACCTTTTATTTTCCAACTCTCCCCCCCCCTTCTGATGTAGGCTCTCCAATGTTTCGACCCCTTTCCCCCACAGTGAGAGTTTTCGGCTTCAGATACATTCTTTTTCCTTTTCCGAGGTTTAATTGCTACTGAAAACGTCCCCCTGCCCTTCCTCTCCAAAGCGATTTCCTTTGGGCCGAGTGATTACGCATACCCCCTCTTTCGTTTGTATTTTCTTGGCTTGCCATCCTGTTCTCTTTTATTTTTTTTCCTTGGCTAACCCCTTTTCCCCCCCCACCACCCCCAAGATTTTTCCTTCCCATGACCACTGGGTTCTTTCCTGGCTTGTTGTACGTCCCTTTTGTCCGACCTCCTCTTTTTTTCTTCTTCTTGAATCCCCTCTACGTTTAGCCCCAGGACTAATGCAAGCCTCAACTGTTCCGCTTACTTTGGACTCTGTCGTCTTTCGGTTTGTCGCTTCTTTTTTACCTGCCTGCGTTCCCCTTTTCCCCTGTTTTGCGTCGATGTCCACCCCTTCTAACGGAATCCGCCATCACCCCTCATTCCTTCGTTGCGACTACTTGAGCCTGTTTTCTCCTGCTTTTAAGGACTTTTCTGTGGGTCTTTTCTTCCTTCGCCCGTTCCCCTTTTCTTCCCCGCGACAACCAAGTTTCGATAACTCCGGAACTGGTCGTATCTGTGTTGACGGCCTTTCGCGAAGTTAATCCTTTTCTTTCTCTCCTCTTGTTGTGTTTTTTTTTTTTTTTTTTTTTTTTTTTTTTTCTGAGAGTCCCCAATCCCCGGAAAGTTCCCCTTTCTTCCTCTCCACCAGTCCCTTCGTTTCGCCGTGGTTTTCTCAGGGGGTATCCACCCTCGAGCCCTTTTTGCCTCTCCTTCCTGGCAGAACCATCACGTGCCTTTTTTTCCCCCTCTCTTTAGTTGCAGCATTTTCTTTTTTGTTTTCCCCTCTTTAATTAGTCGTTCTTTTTCTGCGAGGGTAGAGGCGGATCCTTTTCTTCTTTTGCACCTCGAACGCACTTTCCTTCTGTTGTACTCTGCGCGTCATTCTTCTTTTCCCCCCAGATCTTACATAATCCTTCCTCCCTTTCCCGTTTTTATATTAGAAGTTCCTTTCTTCTTTCTCTATTGGAGTGAGTTCAAGCTCCGGAACATCTTCTGGTAGTCTAGGCAGGGTTACAATCCCGGCCCCCCTTCTTTTTTTTTTGAACCATTGGAACTTGTTTTTGCTTTTAATCGTTTGTTGTGTGGTTGAACTGTGGGGTCTCCTTCCCCCCCCCAACACTTCTACCCCCCCTGAGGGCGCGCCTCTACTCGAACTTTTTTTCTTCTCCTCCCCCCCTTTAGTCAAAGCCTTTCACGCCGCTTCTTTTCTTTTCCTGTTTTATTTGAACAGGTCACACCCTCTTTCCCTTCCCGCAACCTCTTGGACTCCCCCCCAATTCGCCACTGTGTTTAAGCCGGGGTGGTTTCGAAGTAAACTTTTTTCCCTCCTAAGAATAACAGGGCGTTTTTTTCGTCCTTTTTTTCCTAGCAGACCACTTCATCCCTTGTTTTTTTCCCTCCGCTTTGGTCTTCTTGTTTCCCCCTACTTACAGACTCGCTTGTATTGCTCCCCTTCGCTTTTTCGCCTCAGGTTGATACCATTCCCTTTTTGTGCACCACCTCCCCCCCCCTTATTTATTGATTTCTCCTCCATGCGCCGATCGTCAGCAAACCAACCGTCTCGTTGTCCAATTCTTTCCGTTCCCCACTCGTAGAGGAGTCTTGGGAATCCCAATTCTATTCACCGTCCCACTTTTTTCCCAGTGCAGAATGGCGGATTTTCCCTTCTAAAAAGACGGTTTCTTTTCTTTCCACCCTCGCCCAAGATTTTAAACTTCCTTCTTGGTCTACCAAATAGGAATAATTCTTGGAACCCGTTCCCGTCTCTCCCCCTTTCCTGAATTCCCCCGACTAACTTTGAAATCCCCCCGACCTTCTTCCCAAACCCTTTCAATCATCGAGTTCCGTTACTTTCACCCCCAATCCTAACAGAAATTGGTCCATCCTTTGATGCGCCCTGTCTTCGTTTCTTTCTCTATTTCCCCTTGTACAGGACATTTTTGGCTTTGACCTTATTAGTGCTATTTTTTCAACACGTGTCCCTTCAGGACGGAGAAAACCCAGTTCTTCTGTTCATCATGATCTTTGTCAGAAGACAATCATTTTTTGTTTCCCTTGGGAGTCTTATCTTTTCAGCCCTCAACGCTTTTTCTCTTTCGGTAGTTTGTTCTCCTTGGCGTCTTTCCCAGCTCCCGGTATTACGTGTATAGTTTGTTGTTTTATTACCTGCCTTACTCCCATCACATTCCTTCTTGAAGCTTTTACTTATTTCAATCTCTTCGAGGTATCACATCGTTTCCACCTCCAGTCGCATTTCCTTTCACCCCATCCTCCCCTCTGTTCAGGCCAAGACGTGCCCGGGTTTGTCATGCGACCCAGGTGCAGGTCCCTTCATGACCTTCTCTGGCATTAGCATTCTTCTACGACCCCCCAGCGCGCGCAGGGACAGTCCCCCCCTAAATTTGGGATCCCCCTCCTCTAGTCCCCTTTGGTTAATGTTTTTTGGACTGGTTTTCCATTCTCCCCATCCTTGAAATCCCCGCGGTTCCTCGTGACTCCTCCCCCCTAGTTTTCTTTTTCAACTCGGGCAACAATGAGATGTCTTCTTTTTCCTTAAACTTTTTCGGCGGGTTTTGCACACTGATTTGCCCGCAGGTATTGTTATTTGCAACTTCTTCAATGCCCAGACTCCTTCTATCGGAAACTTCCCCTTATCCCACACCCCTTTTTTTCCCTCCCCTTTCCCCAAGTACCGATCGGCTCTCTTATATGCCGACGTATAACGTTTTTTTTCCTCGATGAAGTCTCTCTTTTTCTGTACTTTGTTTCCGTATAAATTCTTTTCTCCTTTTCCCCCTTGACCAATATCGTAAACGTTGTCCCTTTCCTGAAAACCACCCCACATCAGAATTCGCGTCTCTCCCCCGTCTTTTTCCTCCCCACATGGATACTCTTATGTCAGATGTCCCACCCTTTCTCTTTCATCCCCACAAAATTGAGTGCTTTATCCCCTCCTTCCTGTTTGGAGCATCTCTATCTTTTCTCCTCCTTTTTTTTTTTCTCTCTCTATCGACCATCCTGTCTTTTTCCAGCGGAAGCCTCATTTTGGATTTTTATTTTTCTTCTCCCGATTAGGGATCCCTTCTTTTTCCGCCCTGTGATAATTCTTCGTCATTCCCTCTTTCTAGGTGTTTGGGGTTCCCCTTTGAGTTTCCGATATGCGATTGCCCCTTTCTCCCTCCTACGGTTGATACCTTTAGTGCCTGCTTACCCCATGACCTCCAAAAGAGTTTTCCGCTTTCAACCTTATTTTCGTCTTCGTACGACGATCCGTCCCTTCTCTCCTCCCCTGTTAAGTTTTCAAGTCGGGACTCTTTTTTTGGGCTGGGAAGCCTGTGGTCTTCGCTTTTGTTCTAGGGAACTTCCTTTTAAGATCACCCCTTTGACCCGAATATACCTTTTTCTTCCCCTTTTGCCCGCGCGACACCGTTTGATATCCTCCCCCTCCTTTCGCTGTCACGGCATCTTCTTTTTTTTCCTCGTTCCCCGTCCCCTTTCCCCTAGTTGGAGGCATGGCCCCAAAAGTTCATAACCCACCCCCATTTCACCCCTTTTTCTTGAAATTATAGTGAGCCCCCCCCTTTCGCTTTTCACGTACCTGACTGCTCTTGTTTTTTTTCGCTGTCGCTCGTTCTCCATTTATCTACGTTTACTTCAACCGCGCATGGCGCCCCCCTTCACCCGGCTTGCTTTCCCACCCTTCTTGTTGTCACGAGTAAATGCTCAGGCTGTCCTCCTCTTTTTTCAGTCCCCTACGCGTTCCTATTTCCCCTCCCGACATATTGATGAATTTCCCTCCCTTACGTTCCCAATCTCGAAGCGTCTTCTTTCTCTTTACCATACAGGAGTTCCTGACCCTTAAAAAGCCGTCACTTCCCTCCCCGCGGTGGGGTCCTTCCCCTCTTGCCATTTTTTTCCCAAGGTGCCTTTCTAAAAGGCTGTCGCCGACTCCCCCTTTTTGATGCATCCCGTCTTTTTTTTCTTTTTTCCCCTGGCCCATTTTCTTTCCCTTCACCTTTTCCTCCCCCCCTCCTGTCTGACCTTTAGGGCCAGGATTCCGAAGCACTGATCCTTTCTCGACGCAGTTGAGGCCAAGGTCTCTTGACTAGGATTGAGACTACGAACTCCGACTTTTGATGTTGGGCTGAGTGATGGTTCCTTTCCTGTTAGTTGGTTTATTCGTCTTTTTTCTCGACGTTTCTCAATTTCGGTTCGCGCTTGAAGCAGTCACAGTTTTCTCTTTCATGCCCCCCCTCTTGTCGCTTTTGGACCAAGCCAGTAAATATTTTGGATTGATTACCTTCAGCCAATTTTCCCTCCCCTTTTCAGATGTAAATAGTGATTTCTATTTCCCCCCTGACCCGAGGTAGTTCATCGTGCCATTTAGTGCTCAACCTGCTAGGAGTTCTTGGTTTGCTGACTCTTTGTCGGCATGCGCTGCCCCCTCCTTCCTATTCTGTCTTTCCGTTTTCTATCCAACCTGATTACGAACATCTTTCTCAATTAAAAGCCCTGTCTTTAAGTAGTTGTCCCCGACCACGGAGCGTGTCGTTTCCGATGGTCTGTAAGTGGTTCTCTTTCCCCTCTTTATCCCCCACTCTTATTAGCTCCCTTTTCTTCCCCTCTCCCCCCCTTTCGGAATTGGGGTTAGGCAGCTTCGAGGGAGGGTCCACGAGTCTTCTTAATGAACACTGATCAATTGAAAGGAGGTGTTTTCCATGAGGTTCCTCACCCCTCTTTTCTTAGGAGGCGATGCAGCATTGTGTATACCTCGTTTTTTTGTTCTTGTGTCTACCCCCTTCCCCCCAAAGCCTGCTTCCACCCCATGCCCCTTGTCTTTCCCCCGTGTTTTTTCCAAGGTTTTTTTCGAAAAGAAGTGTTCCCTTTCATCCTGCCCTCAAACTTCTGCTCTTCATCCCCCCCCAAGGAAAGTCTAATATTCACGGATAAACTGTAAGGCTCACTGCTTTTCTTATTAGTTTCCGCTAGACTGACCGCATGGCGTACAAAACCCGTTTTACCATTTGTTCCCGTCGATTTCCCGCTCTGGAATCCGACATCTACCCAGAATTCCCCTCTCTCGGTTCACCTTTACGACCGTTATGACGCCCTGGCTCCTCTCTTGTTTTTGTCTTTTTCTGTCCATGGTAGTTGCTCGTCCGGTCTCTCGGTTTTTTCCTTCCCGCTTTCAACCCCCGTTTCCCGTTCACCCCGTCCTGGTTCTCTTCTCTTTGAATTACTTTCGTCCCTTTATTCCTCTTTTTTTATTTTTTCCCCCCCTCCTCCTTTTTTGGTGTTGAGAGAGCCCCTTCTAGAAAGGGAATCCACTTCTATCAATCCCCCCCAGTTTTTTTCGTTCCGCTTTTTGTAAGCGTTTTCCTACCCCTTCTGACGCCTTGCGATCTCCTTTCCCCTAACCCTAACACTACCTCTCTTTCGGCAGAATTGTTTTTGACAAAGCCCGGTAAATAGTTCTCCCTCCATCGGCGGAATTCGTGTCTGAGTTGCGGCCCCTTTTTCTCTGTTTCCTTTTGAAGAACACCCCTGTCTTTTACCTGCCGAGTTCCTGCTAGCGTTGAAACATAAAGATTTTTCCTAAGAATTAGTTACATCCCCTTGCATCTTAGACGTTCTTGTTTTTTTTCCTCTCCTCGGATTTCTTCTCAGCGCCGGTCCAAATCCTTTTTTCGTCATCGTACCCAAACAGTTTTCCGCGCCACTGCCCGCCCCATGTTTTTCCTTTCGGTCACTCTTCTTGTTTTCTTTTCCTTGTTTGGTCTTTTCCCCGCACCAAAAAACTCAGTATCCCGGCTTTCCTCGTACTTTTTTACTAGACCTCTTTTTCTTTCCGTGCCTCTGCCCCAGCGATTCCCCCTCCCTTCGCTTACCCTTTAGTCAGTTTTCATGCCCCTTCACCTTTCCCTTCATCACAAGTCTCTTACTAAACCCCCCTTAGCAATTTTGGTAGAGCGTGGGTTCCCTCCTCCCCTGTATCTAATACCTCATAATTCGTGTTCATTATCTAACTTCCGCCCCAAATGTCCCCTGCCATCCCCCCTGCTCTTGGTAGTCACGACCTCCCTGACTCAGGGGATTTGCTCCGGTCGCTTTTCCTGTAATTCAGTGGTTGATCCCGTTGCGCCCCCTCCCCTGTTCCTTTTGCCTCCGCGCCTCCTGTCAAGTCAACACCCTCCTCTAGTTTGAGATATGTCCCTCTCCAAACCTCGTAGCGTTTTCGTTGAATCATATCCGATGACAGGCTTCCTTTCTCTTGGCTCAGTTCAGTTTCTCCCAATCAACAAAGATGTGTCTGCTTTTGGACCCCACAAATCCTCTCCCCGGAAGCATGCACGGGTATCCCCCCCCCCCCTCCTTATGCTGCCATGAGCGCTCCCCACCCTTTCCACGTCGAGACCTTTTTTCTTTTTTCCGCCCGTCATCCGGGCCATAACCCATCCTTCCTTGCCCACCCAACCCCACATGTACCTACTCGTTTTACCCAATACTCTTCACCCGTCCCCCCGTCCCCTCATGCGCTTGGCTTTTAGTTTTTCCTCTCCTGGCACTACGTTGCTACTCCCGTTTTTTTTTGGGCTGTTTCCCCGGATTCGTCTCTCCGCGTTGGTCCCCCCACTTTCCATGCTTCCCCCACAGACGGCTGCCTCAGATGATTCGGTTCCGCTCATTCTGTTGATCGACTTTCACCTTTCATGTCGTTGTTCGTCCCCCCGCGGTTTGGAGGTCTGATTTCGTGGGCCGGCCTTGCGCTTCGGGAAAGGCTTCGCCTTTCCTCGCTCGTTGCCGATTCCTCTCCTCCCTTCCACTTCTTGGCAGAGTTGAATAGGTTTGAAGAGATGCGGTCTCCCAATCTGCAATTTCGCCAATTCCTCGTGACCCCTCCTCATGTCAGTCCAATCCGGTTCCGGGGTTATTGCGCCCCTGAGAAGGTGCCTCCCTTCTCCCCTGTGATACGCGTCTCTCCGCGCGAAACAACTCCCGCTGGACGGTTCCGTTACTCCCCGCCATGGGCCTTAACAGCTAGAGGTCAATAATTTTGTTTCATTCGGGGGTTGGACTGTTGGGTGCCTTTCCTTTCAAAAAGCTTTGTCAAAAAGATTTCGTTTGGTCTGACGGGACTCTCCAAGAGTTCTTTGACAGTGTTCACCCCCTTTCTGCTTTCCATGTATTGATATCCCCCCCGGTCGGCGTGCACATTTGAGCGTCCTGTACTTACTTCCCCCTTTTTATTTCCCATTTACCCCAAGATCCCAATTTTTCAATAGGAAAACCGGACTGCCCCAATACCCCCCAAACAATTGTTTCCGACCCCATTTCCCCGTACAACTATATTCTTCTTTTTTTGCTCCGTTAGTTATCCAAAGTTGGTGTTAGATGATGAAAGCCCATTTTGGAGTTTGGTCACCGCTTACCCCTCCCCCCCCTTCTTGATTCTCGTTTCCCCTTCCTCCCCTTTTTTCCCTCACGCGCGCCTTGTCCCCCCAACCCCAACCGATAATGCTTCCTTCTTTTTCTCTCCGAATGTGAGACCCCCCCCCCCCAGTACGACCTGTGATCCCTCTTTTTTCCTCTGACATGGTTTCCCTCGTTAAACACTCCCACAAGGAGCTTCCGTTAAAGACCGTCAAGTGGCGGATTCCCTCTTTCCCGGGTCCGCTCCTCCGTGGTTTTTGATCTCTCGTCCTCTCCCCACTTCTCTTTTCTCCCCGTGAAGCGCTCCTTTTTTTTCATTGGATGAATAAGTCACGTTCATCTCCCTAAGGTGATCAAAGGTCGTGCTTTACCTTGAGAGACGAGAATTCGTCCCTTTCTTTTTGTTTTTTTTGGTCCGGCCATTAGTGAGTTTTTGATCCTTGCCGAGGGAAAATGACCAACGACATCCGGTGTCTACTGTTGCATGTCCTTTCATGGCCTCCACAGAGTAGGCAGTCTTCATCGCGCCCCCCTCCTTTTTCTAGTCTTTCGTCGGACCTTCCTTATATTCCTCCCGCTTCTTTTTCAGGTCGTCCGATTGTGTGGTCTTTGGAATCCTGGAATTTACTCGATGCGTTGATCTTGGTAAAAAGGGGACCCCTCTACGGTGCATCTATCCCCTAAGTAATTTCAAATTTGGTTGCCGCCTACACCGTTGATAGCCCACTCAGTTCCTAAATTGTTGCAACGTCACGGCAGATTGCTTTTTCTAGGTCCCTTCTTTCCCCCTCTTTTTTTCAACTTGCTCTGGACTGAATACCCAACATTCACACCCACAATTCAACCCACCATTTCTTGAATCTCGTGCGACCCCCTGCTTTTGCGTCACTTCCTGGCCTTCAGTTTTTTAGTCGCTTTCGCTTGCGTATCATGTCGAGAGTTGTTTCGCATGTGAGCCCCTCCCCCCCTCCCCCCACTTGGCCTGCACCTTTCTCTTTGTCTGGACATTGCTCAAGATGTTGACTCAGTATTTTTGCAGAACGATTCTTTCCTTTCCCCTTTTTTTCATCTTCCGCCGTTGCTTTTCTTCTCCGTTTCATTTTTTACGCGTGAAACGAATGCTCTAGTTATGTGTATCCGTTTCCCCTACTCGGTTCCTTGCCGGCACAATAATCCGTTTCCCCCCTCCGGTTGAGGTGCTTTTCACCGATCCCTTCCCCAAGGTGCCTGCTAGCCCTTTTTCGGGCACATATCCATTCTTCCTTTCTGGTTTTTCCTTCTTGTCCCCCCCACAGACCCTTTTTTCCGCGAACTCCGTTCCTCCCTCCCCCCAGACGGTCTTCCCGTCCGTCCCACCTGACCACCGTCCTCACCGTCAGGCTGTTTTTCGCAGCGCACTTTTTAGGACACCAAGGGCGTCGTGCCGAGGATGCGCAATAGTCCTCGAGGCTGTACTGTTTTTTGGCCGGGTGCTTTTTGTTCCTTCCCTTTAGTTGTTCATTTTTCCTCCTTGTCGCCCAGGTGTCTTTTTTTTCCTCTCCGGTCCCCTGCCTTACGAGTTTCGCCACTTTTTTGATTGATGCCTTGATTTTGTTCGGTTGGAAAAAGCCGTTTTACAATTTTTTTGCTAGCCACTTCATTTTTTTTCCAATTTGCACATCCTTTTTGCCTGATGTCAGTTCTGGCTCCACAGCCCCTTCTACGTGTCGTCGCTGCATAGCCAACGATAGGTCTTTTTTTGCTGCTGTGTTCATTGGCCGGACCCGAATTCATTCCTTGAGTTTCTTTCTAGGTCCCGGTTCCAACTCTCTTTCAGAACCTCGCGTTCTCCCTCCCTCTAGCTGTAATTTCTTTGAAACTCTCCAGTTTATCGCTTTCGGGGCCGATTGTAGCGCTGTGGTATTCTGCGACAAGTCCCTCCCTTTTTCCCCACACGCCTCGAGTATATCTCCCTTTCTAGTATCCCCCTCTTTGGCCCCCCACAGTTAGCATTGCGGTTTTCAGCTCCTTGTGCTGGGCATGTGCCTCTTTTTTCATGTCCAATGAAAATGCGAAAGTTTCTCTAGCATGCTCGCGATTGCCCTTCTATTCATCCCCCCCTATGTCTTAGATTGCCGGCAATTTTGTTTATACTGATTTTGTTCTTGGTTCACCCCCCAGTCAAACCCCAGCATCTTTACGACCCCCCCCCTGGACACAGGGTTCTTTCAGTGGCGCGTTAACCACTTTTCCCTCTTTTTTCTTCCCGAAGCTGTTGGAGTTTGACCCTCCCCTCCTCCTCATCTTCTCCCCCCCACAAGTTCCACGTCCTTATTGCACGCATCCCCTGTCCAGACTTACGGCTCTTTTTCTCGTTGACCTTACTCCTGAACTCCTTGTACAAACGTCCCCACCTTTTGCTCCGCTTGTCACCACGGTCAGCACGGAATCCGCCCTTAACACGAATGCCGTCCGAGCGCGGCGTCTCCTCGCAGTTTTTCTCCTATCACCGCTTGCCTCATCGCTGTTCTTGTCGTTATGTTTTTCGGCCCTTGCTCGTGCAAGGGCTATATGTTCTTCCCCCCTCGACAACAAGCGGATAGAAAGTGACCTTTTCCTATCTCATGTTTTCCGTCCCCTTGCGCTAATTAGCCTTCCTCTCCCTTTCTCGTTTGTTGCTTGATCGTCTCTTTCACTTCGCGAACGTTTCCCGTCACCTTCTTTAAGAACCAGTTACGGATTCAGACGCTTTGGGTCTTTTTTGACGTTGGTAGGGAAAAAATCTGCACTTGCCTCTCCGACTTCATCCCATCACGAAACAGAACCTCCTTCTCCTTAGGCCTCTTTGTAGCGAAAACCGACTTCCAACTTTTCTCCGCTCTATGCGGCGGAATTCGGTTTAGGTCGGTTTCCGTTCTTCATTTACTCGACTCAACATTTGTAGAAGTTTGTATGTCCTTCTTTCCTTTCGCGTGCACCATACGATCGACACCAGTTCTTACTTTTCTTTTTCCTAGGCTCCGTTCCTTTTGGGTGAAGGCTCATTTTGTGAGTTTTTCCCGCTCCTAGAACTCTTGTGTCCGAGGCCAGGGGTTCCCCTTCCACTGCTACCCACTGTTTAAGTGTGTCGTTCCCACTCTTCTTTTTTTTTTGACGGGGGGTCTGCACCCCAATGCCAACACCCTCCGTATAAACAATGATTTCATTTTACTCTCCCCCCCTTTTTCTTGCTCTATGAAGCTCTTTAGCGTAGGCAAGCTCTCTCTCCATTTGTCAGTACATTTGCAACCTGAAAAAAGCGTCCTCGCTTTTAACCTCTCTCCTCACCCCCCCTTTGCACTTTGTGTCATCTTTTGTTCTCAGCAATTCTCTACCCTCCTTCAGCGTGTTGCTGAGTGACTTTGTCAGTAATAATTCCCCCCTGTATCCCCCTCGGCGACAGCGCTCGTTTCGAGTTTTTACCCTCTACAGACTAGAGGGGATTGTTCCTTCGATGTGAATCCTTTTGTCCTCCTCTCCACTCCCTCCTTCTGCCGTGGTTGGCCTCTCCACTGCGCCCGACTCCCGCAAACAAACGCCGCTCCTTTAATCCTTGAGGCCGAGTACTCTTTGCTCTGCGTTTTTTCGGGGCAATCCCCATAGCCGTGGCTCAGGCCCCCCTTCCGGGAAGAAGTGGCTGAAGTTGCCTTCCAGCAAAAATAGGGTTCTGGCGTTCTTTAACCCATCGCCCCGCCTAAAAGGCATCGCCCCGGTGTCTCACACCATTCTTAGGTCTAGCGAAACTACTCCCCTTTCGAAAAAGTTTCGAGGCCCCGTGACGCCTCCCGATCCCGGGCCCCCCCCCAAATACGGCCCCCAAAAACCTTTCATCCTCTTAGTTTATCAATCCTCTCACACGCCCTTTTTTTTTCCACCTCCGCGCTTCGGGACGTTCTTTGCTTGAGATCATGTCCCCCCACTACGCTTTTTCAGCCATTCTTTGTTTGCTGACGGCTTTCGTAGACCCCGCGGTGCGGCCCCGTTTTCCAGTCCGTGCGCCACCCCCAGCTGCTGAATTCGCTTCCTGTTCCTACATCCTTTTCCAGGGTCAACTTTTCCTGGCTCCTTCCTTCCCTACCGTTTTGGAGACTGGATTTTTTTCCGTCATTTCGCTTCTGAGGGAAATTCCCGCGTCCCGTGTATCGCTTCCTTCCGCTCCTTGGCCCCGCATAAACGTCAGGTTTGAATGATTAAGGAGAGTCTCTTCCGTTTTAGGGAAAGCGCTTTTTTCCCCCCCACCCCCAATGATTCCTCCCTTCTCAATTTCCTCCGTTGTCCCCCCGGAAGGTTCAGTCCCGACGTTTCGGTGGATTAGCGACATTCGTCCTTCTGCAGAAAACTCTTCTCCCTGTTTCTAGAGCGCTCTCCGCCCCCCCCCAGCGCGGGCAGTTCCTTTCCTCAAACGCAATTGTCTCAAAGCGACGTTAAAGAATGTTTTTTTTGAATTGTGTTTACTTTTGTTTCCATTCCTCCCCCCCCTCTGGTCACCTCTTGCGGGTGACGACTTCTCGCCCTAGTCCTGAGTGACAGGGCAACAATGAGTCACTTTCTTTTATATCCACAGGTGTCGGCGGGGCACCCTTTGCCTCGTCAGTCTTATGGCCTTTGTCCCCTTAATTGTACCATCTCCACAGACTATCGGTAAACTTAAAGCTTCCCAAGCACCCCATCCGGGCCGACCTTTCCCCAGCGATCGGATGTCCTTCGTAGGATTTCAGACCCTCTCCAATGTTGTTTGTCCTCTATCCTCCACCCCTTCCTTTCTTGATTCCGGTGGGAAACGCTGAAATCCCTCCACCCTTATTTCCGATCTTCCCTCGCAATATCGTACCCGCGCGACTTTTTGCCCAAAAACACCCCCCCCCATCTCCTTTCGGATTCGCTTCTTCTCGAATGTGCGCGAACTCCTTGGATCCACTTAGTTAAGATTCAAGTGGACCGAGTCCCCTCACAAAATGAGCTTCATGATGATTCCCCCCTTTACTTTTTGGTTCCCTCGTCTAGTTTCGATTTTTTCTTGTGTCTCTCTCTTGAATCCGCCACTTTCCTTTTCTTCTCCAATTTTGTCTTGCATGTGCCTTGGATCCTCCCCCGTTGCCTGTCATTCTAGGGATACCCTTTTTCTTATCACTTGAGTCCGCCCGCTCCCTTTCGACGTCTCGGTTTTTTTCTGGTTCAGTCCCAGACGCGCGTTTCTCATTGCATTTCCCCTTCACCTGCAATCCGGTTGATACTGTAGGCCTTGCTCCCCCCATGACCTACCACGAGAGTCTCCTTCTTGGTCCCAACCCCCACGTTATTATAGTTTTTCCCCCGCGATCGCCATTTTTTCCTCCGCTCGGCCCTTTTGCCAGGTCTTTAACGATGTGTGGATTTCTTCCGGAATTTCTTCTGCTTTTCTTTGGATTACATCCCTTGGTCAGATAAAGGTGCCTCCTATATTGCCTCCCCTGGTGCACCTCGAATTTATATCAATCATTTAAATCTCATGTTGACCTGTCCCTCCTATGCCCCCCGATTGGTTCTTCCCTTCCCCGCCATTCTTTTCAAAGAGTTGGACTTCTTTCCCCCCCCCCACAAACCTTCCCCCCACAATTACACCCAAATTATTGAACTCTCTCTGTGGACCATTTTTGCTTGAGGACCTTTCCTCGTCCCTCTCTTGCCGTCCTTTTCTTTTTTTTAAGTCGCTCTTGGTTTCTGCACATTCGCATGGCGTCCTTCCCCTGACGTTTGAGCCTGACTCGCTTCAGTGAAATTGCTCAGCCCTGCTGTGTTTTTTCTTTTCCCGACCAGCCTCTCCTTTTACTACTTCCAATTCCAGATGTCTTCTATTTTTCCTTGGTCCGGTAATCGGCCCCCGCTTTTCAGGACGCGTATACAGGGCTTTCCCCCGATTTCCCTGGTCCGGAAAAAAGACTCAGTCTCCCCCTTTTCAGGGATTAACTTTCCGTACCCAGGTGACCGGCTCGCCGGATTGGAGCGGAATATCATATGATGAATACCGTCTTGGCTCTCTCCCTTTTCCCCCCTACTTTGAGGCCTCCTCTTTCCTAAGCACAGAATGTTTCGACCAGGCTCTTTCCCTTCGAAGCGCCCAGAGCTGTCGCAGCGCGGTGATTACCAGTTGCGTAGGTCAGAGGATTGTTTATAAGGTCCTCGTTGAGGCTCTTGAACATTTTTTTGGGTTTCTTGCTGTTTAGGGTTTCTTTTTTCCCTCTCACGGGTTTCGCTTTTCTCCCTTTTTATTTTTCCGCGACATGTTCCTTTTTTCCGTTTTTAGACCGTTGCCTGATGCCTTTTATTTTTTTTCCACGAAAGAAAATCTTTTTTTGATTCTCCCAACATTTTCACTCCTTTGCACTCCAGTGGGCCTTATCACTGTCTCTTATTGAACCAGATACTAGTTAGTCTGCCCCCGGGGTGACTATTAACTTTTATTTCTTGTTGTTGATGAATTCGGGTGCAATTGTCTTCCCTCCTTCAGTCAGGGATGTAGTGTTTTGTACACCTTCTTCCCTCGACGGACTCTTGTCTGTTCCTAGTTGGGTTCCCACCTACCTACCGGAGCTATGTAGGGGAACGAGGTATCAGTGGTAGTTGATTCAAATTCATTCATTCAACCACGAACATTCTTTCCCTAGTGACATGTCTTTCATACCCACACGCTTTCAAAAATTTCTCTGGGTCTTTCCGATACTTTTAGAGGGCAGGTCCGCGTTTCCATTTTTTTTTCCCTGAAACACTTTAATCACTTAAGCGAGAGACTATCCTCTTTCCCCTCGGTTTTCCTACCCCTATTTCGGTAGCGGCCTCTGACTCTTCTTCCCCTTCTTTTTGTTGGTCTGGTTTACCCCCCTTAAAACCCACAATGCGATTGACCTCCTGACCCAGGTATGGCCAGGGAGAGGGTGTGTGGCAAAACGCCCCTCCATAATGCTGAACTGCACGTCTCTTAACTCTCCTTCCCAGCCCCTCTTCCCACCGTAATAGGGACGTCAGTTTCGGGAAAGCAATATCCCCTTCCACCCCCCCCTCCCCCCTTTCTCCCCCCCTCCCCCCATCCCCCCCCCCCCCCCCTCCCCCCACTCCTTTTTTTCCCTTCAGCAAACTGTAACAGTTTCTGCTTTCTTCTCGATCTTTCTTTCAAGAGAGCAGACCGCATGCGCCAAACTCTTCTACAATGGTTGCGTCGAGTTTCACCCAAGTTTTCTACGGATCTACAAATAATTAAGCCGTGTCGCTTGAGTTTTTCCTCTTCCCCGCGTTTTCGCTTCCTTTTTTCATCTCTTTTATGTGTCGTTATGGTCTGGCCCTAGTCCTTCCACTGGCTATAGTCTTCCAACCGCTGCTTCGGTACACACCAAGCTCCTTCTCCTATTTCCCCTTTTAGAGAATGTGAGGCACTCGTCGAAGTTCTAATCTCTCTTTTCCTTCTTCCCTCCGTGTTGTTTTGTTCTTCTCTCCCTTTTTCTCCGTTCCCGTTTCCCTGCTCTAAGAACCAGTTCGTTTTGCTCTGTCTGGTTGCAGCTTTAAGAAACCATATGAGCTGCGCTCCTCAGGTCCCCCAGAATCCTCCCCCCCTCCCTTTTTCTTCGAATTGACCGGCGAACCCGTTTTTCGGTAGCGCAGTCGTCGGTTCGGGGTTCGTTCTTCTTTTCCTTTTCTTTTCTTTGACATCGACTAAATGTCTGTTGCTCCTCTCTAGTTTGATGCGTTCACCCTAACTCTCGACAAGCCCCCCCTTCTCCTTTCGCTTTCCCATTTTAGCCTTTGTTTTGGCGAAGCGAATGCTTAGTGCTTTACAGCTCCGGAACATTTTTGTCCTCGGACAGGTCTTTCCCTTCCCCCCCCGCCTCCCGGGCCTGGGGATAGGTACCCTTTTGTTTGGTTTCCTTTGGGGTATAACCACTACCCACCAACCCCTCAGTATACCAATGATGGCCGCGCCTCTTAGACTATTTTTCATGACTTTGCCACCTCCTCGTCTCGCTCCCGCTGACCTTTAGTAAGTTTTTTTCATTTAAAGAAACGCGGTCCTGCACGCTCACCGTCGTTAAAAAACCCAACTTAGCCCCAGTGTGGGTCAGCGTGTGTTTCGCCGACAGGTCTCTTACCTCCCTGGCGGTTTAATGATGTCTTTCGAGATTACCACTGGAATAAACCGATTCCCCGACAGCTCTCCGGTATAGGGTTACCAACGAACGTACTATCTTTTCTTGCAAACCCTGCGCTGTTTCCTTAGGTTTTGATCCATTTCTTACCCCCTACTCTTCATTCGTACCTCTGCATTGCAGATTTATCACACCACGCCTAGCGTTGAGCACTCTTATCTTTAAATAGTCTGAGCTTGTCTTGCATCCATATGAGAGGACCCCAGTATTTCCTTTTTTCCTTGGTGCTGAAGTATTCTTTCCTTTTTCCCCCAAGCTTTTTGGCGGTTCAACCATTCACCCCCCCCCCCCCCCCCCCCCAACCCCCCCGCTTCAACTTGGTCATCTTCCCACAGGGTCTCCCCCCACTCCTTTTTTCTAGCGCTCCTCCCTTGTTCGACCCGTCGATCCCCGTGCGAGCCCTTATACCGGAGCACTCAACCGCCCTCCTCCCCCCCACCTTTCCTCCTCGCGTTGCCCTCCCTAATCCCCTTTCCTTTGTCTCCTTCCTCCTTTGATTTCGGAGACCTTTTCCTCTTCCTACAGTCTTTTTGCTGTTCAAGGATTCGATCTCCAAATTTTTTTCCCCAAAGGGTTCAGGGTTCTTCGAAACAAAGCTCTCTTAACTCTTTCATTGTTCCTCTCCACTTCTGATTCAGGAACCTGGGTCTGGAAGAGGTTTCAGAAC
>Ga0179593_1312419_pt1 | contig 18026 bp, 20 predicted proteins | sample CZODoug2_1_08_16_FD_185931 | JGI IMG/M metagenome (GOLD analysis project Ga0179593, IMG submission 185931) | Vadose zone soil fungal communities from Angelo Coast Range Reserve, California, USA - CZODoug2_1_08_16fungal (PacBio error correction) | ecosystem: Environmental > Terrestrial > Soil >... | reverse complement strand
ACTCTCTCCTTCGGTTGATTTTTCCGGCGCCTTTCCCTTTTTGCTTCTTTTTTCATGGCCATAAGGTATGAATCAAGCCTCGTACTCAGTCTTCGCGAGGCCCCGTCGTCTTTTTGCCGTGTGGTTGCCAAACGCGCTCGATTCCCTACACTTTGCTACCGGATCTTCCCCCCCCCACTTTGTCAAGCCGGTCGCCGCGCACGACCCCTTGAACACTCCGTCCTCAAACTAGAGACCTTTTGGTCCCACCCTTCACTCTTAGCACCCCCTGCTGCCACGAAGTCCTGACCCATTGGCCCTTCAACACTTTTTAACCCAAATTCCCCGCCGTCGTTTACGTCCCTCCCCCTATCTACCTGCGTCCCCGCCCCCCGCTAGGACGCCCCTGCTAAAAGTATCGTGTCACACAACGGAATTTTCCCTTCCAGATCGTGACGCTCTAACTCAAAGAAAATCCAACTTTCACGCCAACCAATTCCGACACCCCAGATTTTTTCTCCTTACGCTGGGACTGGGCAAGAAGGTCATTTTTTCTCTTGCCACCTTTTTTCGGCGCTTCCCCCCCCAGGAGGTACACGCCCTCTTCCCTTTCACCCCCCCCACTCTTTCACGTTTAGAGGTACGTCACCATCATCTCAGCGATACCTGATCGGGTCTCTCTTGTTTAACAGCCCCCCTTTATTCCCGACCCCGCATTTCGATACTCAGCCCTTTTGCCACGGGGCCAGTCTCACGACTTACCCTTCTCGGTCGAGTCTACCCATCGGAGTTATCTGTACCAAATGAGTTGGTCTTCTCAGAGTTTTCTTCAAACCGGCCCTTTATCGCCCCCAAGGTCTTCATGTCCCCCCCCGTTCGCGATCTGAACTGCTTCATGGCCCAGTTGATTCACATTTTTGGTGACCGTGCCGGAGAATTTTGGTCTTCCGCCTGACCTTCCAAAGAGTAATCCCTTTTCCCGTTTCGGCCTAGCCGTCCTCCGTCTTCGTTTATCCCTTTTTCGGGAGGAACACCCACCGATTTTCTTCGTCGGGCCTCTTCTTCTTTTTTTCCTTTTCTCTTTTTGGTCCTAAGACGATAGATAATTCTTTCCTTCGTTGTTCCGTTTCTAGTATATTCATTTCGTTTTAACTTGGATTTTTTTCCTTGTCGCCATCGTTTCTTTTCCTTTACTTTTCGAGATCCCTTTTGCATCTTTCTTCATGCACCTTGAACTCGGTCAGATCTAGACCGCCCGTTTCTTCGACACTCTAAGAGTACCAGCCCCCGTTCCCAGGTTCGCTTGCTTTTTTCTTTGAGTATTCGACATATTCCAGTTTATGCGCTCCTTGAAGGATTTTCTTTGTGACCTCAGAGCAGGATGAATCCCTGGTTCGTGAATCTTTCTTTGAAAAAGAGGTCCATTGTGCCCTTCCCCGCACTCGAGCATGCGTTCTTGAAGCGAAGCCTTCGTTATCTCGTCCTGGACATCTCCCTTTACATAACGAAATGGCAGAGCGTTTCAAGATGTGCTTAGGGCTGTTCCCGCCCTCTATTCTCACTCCGGTTAACTTTTTTGATTTGGGTCCTCTCAGAATTTTTGAAGCCCGCCTCCCGTCTTTCGCTGGCTACGCTCCGAGCGATGATTTGGTAAAATCACTTCTCCCAAACTCCTTTTATCCACTACGAACCGCCGGGCCAAAACATGAGCGAGGTGCGGCACCTCACCAAGGCTTCTTGGGTTTTTGTTGTCTAGTTTCCTTTCCCCCTTGACTAAAGCGTCGATCACATGGTCCTTGTTCTCCCGAGGCTCATAAAGCGCGCTCCATTTTCTCCTCCCTTTCTGTTGTTTCTTAGAGATGGAGAGAATCACCCAACTGTAGAACCTTTTGCTCTCGCGGTCCACTTTTACTTCTTTGGTGACATTTTTCCCCAAGAGGGACAACGAGCCTGGTGTTCTGTTCTCCCCCGTCAGTTACACTGTAAGGTTTCGTTTTTTTTCTCCGATTTTTTTGGATCTTGATGCAGCTGGGAGTCCCGTTTCTTCCTTACCAGATCAGCGGACTGTCTTCTGTGCGGATCTTCTTGGCGGATATCTTTCAGACTTTTGAACTGCAAATGAGCGTTTGAAGTTTCCAACTTGGCGGATTCTCGTAGTTAGGCTTTCTTTGGGAAGCGAGCACAGCTGAGTTCTGCGTTAGTTAGTGTGTACTGTTGCCCCTTCCATGCTCCTATTCATCTTTTGATTGACTTCCTCCCTCCTGTAGAGGGACGTTCTATGAGAAAAGCTGGCCCATTTTTTTTTTCACTCCCCCTCCAGTTAACACCTATTAAGTCACTGACTCCTCCGTCTTTTTCTCCCTTGTGCCTCTTTGAAGACGCCTACCCGCTTAATGGCTTTCTTCCCGAGTTTTCGATGCTGAGAGAGGAGGCTCCCGGTCACAAATCGGTCTCCTTCCTTAGCCTCCGCAGCTGTCCCCGCTTCTAATCCCTGTTCTGGTTTACCCCCCTCCTTATACCTTCTTCCCCCTTAACTAAAAGGCCTAAGTCTTTTTTTGCTTCTGCTTATTTGCGTTGGCCCCTCCGTCCCTCCTCCGCCGACGGTGGTTGGGTCTTTTGGGGTTCTTCTGCTTCCCTCCAGGTGGGGATTTGTTTCTCTTCGGTTTTTGTCTAAACGAAGAGACATGCACGGCGCCGCACGCCCTCTGTGACCTTTTCTGACAGCACGGCCTTTCCCGCGACCGCGGCAATGCATTCTCGGGCAGTGCCTTCAAGTCTCTTCTCTGTGACAGGATCACCCCCCCTTTTGCGGGTATCACGAGTTCAAAGCTTTGACTCCAGAGAACTCGTGCTGATTCTGATGCGTGTCCGTTCCCTTTTCAGTTTTGGATTCGTGAAGTCTTTCCTTCCTGTTTCGTCGTCCTTGTCGTTGAGCGACTCAATTTTTTAATTGTTTTGACTCTATGTTGAAGGACCCGCGGAAGGGTGGGTGTTCCCTTTATCGCTGATCTCTTCGGCGAGTTCCTTTTTTTTCCGCGTGAACGATTTCTTCTTTCTGCTTTGTCACAAGAGTTAGCAGTCCAGGTCTTTGTGTTTTTTCATTTTTTGCCCACCCTTTTTTCTTTTCATCTTGTTCGTTTCCCGTTTTATAAGTCACGAGCTGATGAATGGGTTTTACTCTCTAGTAAGAGTCCGGCTGCCTTTTGTGGAGCTGCCCCCTTTTCCTCTCTTTTTTTGATCTGGATCAGCTAACCCGGGCCGTGTGATTTCCTGGGGGCAATTTTTTGGTCGTCTCTTGCGTCATTCGGTGCTACGCTCAGGCCATAGTGGTTGTGTTCGCGTGTGACTAGGGTGAGTTTTCTTTCTCTCTGGCCGGAAGCGGTCAATGATGCATCCTCAGAGCGTGCCTCGTGTGTTTTCTCTCTTAGCGTGGTGCAACCGGATTGGCTCTTTCTCGCTCCTCCTGATTCAAGTTTCATTACCCTCCGACGCTGTTCCCCTCTCGTTCTGCAGGAGCCGAGAGTCCTACCATCTCTCTCCCTTTGGAGTGATCTTCGGCCTTCGAACTTTTTTCGTAGGGTCCTTTTCCCCCACCTTTTATGACAGCAAAGCAACCTTAATTTCTTTTCTACCCCTTTTTGCCCCTCCTATCACGCTTTTTACCCTCCGCGGTTAGAGCTCTATCGTAACCCCCTGGGATGAGCGCCGCTTTAGGGGCAATTTTTAGAGGCATCTTTCGCCTCGCCCCCTTCACTACCCTCCTCGCTACCCGCTCCTCTTCTGGTACCCCCCTTCCATTTAGCACCGAAAATTCCCGAACGGCCTTGCCCCCGGGAAAATGCAAAACATTCGCGACTTTTCCCTTCCCCCCCAGCCTCCACGATCTTACTCGCCATCCCTCGGCGCTCCACATCCCCACCGGCCAGGGCCACGAATTCTGATTCTTCTCCAAGTCTTCATTACTTTTTTCTCCTCCTTGTAAGGGCATCATATTCTTGAAATGCAAACCCCCAACTTTTCCCTCCCCAGGACGTTTGAGACACCTTCGCTGGGAACAACGATCATCATCTGCTTCTGACCAGTGGGAGTGGCACCCTCTCTGCTTTGAAAGAAGAAAGCCGAAGCGAACTGGAACCACCACACATTTTAACCTTTTTACTTTCCCGTCCTTCCCAGTCGCCCGCGGCGACCTAAGCCGAGTCTCACATAGCGTTTTTCGGTCGACCCAGACACACTCACCCTTCCCTTCCCCCTTCCCCTTGGCTTTACGGCACTCTCAACGAAGATTTCATCGATTGCTTTCGTTCCATCCTTTGTCGCTCGCTGTGTGACACTTTTTTTTTCTGGTTGCATTTTTTTATACTTCTTTTCCCTTCTCCCCCTTTCCTCGGGGCTCTTCTTTCCTCCTTGGAAATGCGTGTGATCCTTGCTTCTCGTCCTTCGGCCCGTGTCTTTTTCTTTTGGAATTGGCTTTTGTTTTGTCAGCTTAGCCCTCCTCTCCCTGAATTCGACCATTCTTTGCATAGCTCCGCCTTCAGCCCCAAGGCGTCCACCACCGATTCGGCGGCTCAGGAGTTTAAGTTCTTCGGGTCCCAGAACTACTCTCAGCAGAAGACACTGTGTACCTTCATCCTTTCTTTTTTTTTTGTCCTTCCTTCTTTTTGGTGCCTTTCTCTTTACCGTGTCTACTGAAGCGCTCCCTGTTCCTGCGTGCCTTACGACGAATGTGGCGTTATCTTCTCTCCGCGTCCCTTCCCCCAACCTTTACCCTTTTCTTTTCCGCGGTTCGTTTTGTCTTAGCCATATTTCCGTCATTTTTTTATTGTGGAGGGGTGACTTCCTTCCCTCATGTTATTTTAACGGATCTTTCACGTTTAGGCCTACCCAACCTTTCGTTTGATCCCTCAGTTCCCTTATCCTCGTCGCGTTTCCCGCATTCCTGTCCTGCCTTTCTGGACAGCGGCCCCCCCCCCGGACATCTCCGAACGTAACGCGCGGACTTCGTAGTTCTGCCCTTCCACGCCTTACTGATCTCCGTCCAATTTGACGGCTTCACCCTCTTTCTGCTTTTTTCCTCTCACATCGTGATCGCACAGCAGTCCGCAGCCGTCAATCCTTCTGATATGTTATTGCGGGCTTGAGCTTCTTTTTTCCCTCCTTTCCTCTTCCAAAAAACGTCATGTCCTATCACTACCGGACGTGTCCTGATACGAGGTTTTTTTTGCCCCACGCCCCCCCATCCTTGTTTTGGTTCCTGCTTCTTGAGGAGATGAACAATGACGCTCCTCCTGTCCCCCCTTTCGATTTATTTTGCCACGACTTTTTTCCCCCGACAGGTGTGGTTCTGTCTGAGCTACATTCTCTTCCTCCCACGGTTGTTGGAACTGCTTGCACCCGTCCCTCCACCTCTTGAATCCTTTTGCCCTAGAAGTTGGCGCTCTTTTTTCCTCCTTTTGTCTTATCCTCGATCGCCCGCGGACACGAGAACGGATTTTTTTTTACCCCCATGATAAAGTTGAACCTTCTCTTTATCCTTTTTGTTTTGTGTCGATTTGATCGTGATGGCCTCACCCCTCTCAGGGCGCTCTTCCCTTCTCCTTCTCACGTCCTTCCTTCTCTCCTTTTTTTTTTCTTTTTCCTGGAGCGCTCGTCTTCTACATACTTTGGGGTGATCCTTCCGGGCGGATCTCGGAGGGCTTATAAGGGAGATTATATTTTTTTTTGCGTTCCTGTGCCTCTCCCTTGTCTGTCCCATGACGTAGTGAATACGCGTCTTCCTTTCCTCTACGCCCTGATCGGTTTTTTCCCCAAGAAGAGGAGCAAAGCCTACCCCTCCGTTTTGCCCAGATCCGATGATACCCCACCCCTTTTCATCTCCCTGCGGACTACGCAAGAGGCCAGGATGTCCTTTTGCACTGGAGGCACGGATCGTAAGTGATTTGGTCCGCTGCTTTTCTCCGCTCTTCCTTGCTCCCCAACGGCACAAATTCGTCCCGACGTGGGCCTGGCTCTGAATTTTTAGCTCTTAGACGCGGACCAAATTTCTTATTGGCGCCGCATGTTCCCTACAAATCGTAAAGATTAAGGCCTGGAACCCGGTTCTTTGGCCTTATCATGCCGCCGTGTCCTCCGTCCCTGTCATTCAAAAGGTGGGTGTGGTTTTGCCCTTGGGAGCTCAGGGTCTCTTCAGACGGTTTTCCTGTTTTTTCTTTTTGCGTCGGTGCCGGTAGTCGCCCCAAAAGCACCCCCCTTCTGCCCGTAGGTACGACCCTTCCCCTTTTCCATGAAAGGCTTACTTGGCCCTGAGGCAAAGGATTGCATGGCCCCCTTTCCTGCCTTGCTATTCTCGCCGTTTTCTCCGTCGACGACCAGGCACCCAAACGGGCCCCCGCCGAGCGCGCCCCTCCTTCTTTTTCTTATTTTTTGCCGTGCCCGGGGGTGTGAAGTAGACGGCGTATTAGCCTCGCGCGATGCTGACCTTTTACGCCTTTTTGTCCATGCCGTGCGACTGGCTTTTTTCTCGCTCGCGTCAGAGGGGGGTCCAGTTGTTAGCGTTTATTTTCTGCGCTCAGCCTGTTTGCGTTTACGCCCCCGTGTTTTGGATGTAATGAGTTCATTCCCCGACTTTAGTCATACAATCGTTCCCTTAGAGGCAATGGTGTTTTTCATTCCGCGTTGTTTCTTAGTGTTTTCAATCTTTCCTGCCGTTCCTTTAAGTGGGGTTCTAATAAGTAATGCGGCTTTTCTGGCGGGGTTGGCGACCTTTCTTCGAGTAGATCGTGGTTTTTTTCTTTTTTGGATTCAACGGGACTGCATTCCCGTGGGGCAAATGCGTCATTCCCCTTTTCCCTCTTCTTCTGTTTGAAAGCACGGGTCTCGCTTTTTCCTCGGACGTTAGGTTCTTTTTTTAGGTTTTTTCGACCGAACGTTTTGCGGTGCCTTTTTTTTTTTAGAGCAGTCGAGGAAAGCCCCGGAGGGGGCGTCGGGCCTTTCCTTCCCCCCCTTTCTCGGGCTTGAGTCCGCCTGTCTTTCATAGACGCTCGCTGCGCTTCTGGTCTCGTCGGCTTTCGTTCTAGTTCCTCATACGTGTTGTTGTTTCCTTCTCTTTTTTAGGACTCCTCAATTAGGAGACGGCTTGCCCTCACAAGGACAGCGTTTTTTACTGGGTCATTGCCATACAGGCTTCCCTCCGCCCATCGGTCTCGTCCTTTTCCTCGCGAATTCCCACAACTTTGGTTTTCGTCCCCCGGAGAACAGCCGACGTAGTCCCATCGGTCGCCTTCCCCATCGCCCGCGCCTCAGCACCGTCCCCAATCTACCGTCGACTTTTTTTTCCCTCCCCTTATTTTCCATGAAGGATTCTCCCTTACCCTTTAATGGGAAAAAAAGGAACTCTTCCTCCCTCCTATCCCCACGCATCCCCCCCCCCCTCTCTACTTCTCTTGCGGCGCTCCTCCAAAGGACGACGCTTTCCTTTATTAGAGCCACACCCGGTACCCTTAAGAATTTTTTCTTTTTTCCGCCGGGAACATCCGCCCCCTATCCCGGACCCAAGCCCCACCTTTCGCTCCCCCCCAACGTCCTGGAGCTTTAGACTAATTTTTTTCCTTACACAAGCCCGCTGGTCATCCTTTTGTTAAAAGTGGGTCTCCCTCCACCCGCTCAACGTGGCCGAAACCTTATTCCCCCCTCAGCGCTCCACTTACCCCTTCTGAAACCTTTTGTCTCCAAATCCAGTTTTACAAGCCGGGTTTTCGTCTGCCTAGAGAGAACCGCGCGACCCGACTAGTCGACTTTAAGTCACTTTTCGCCCCCGTGCAGACGGGCCTCACCATGCAATAAGAGTTAAACCTTCTTCCTTTTCTCTCTTGGTCAAAAATGAGTTGGGTGCCAGTTGTAAGATCTTAGCAAAACGGATCCTTCTTTTTTCTCACGGTGTTTGGATTCGACGGCCGCGGTGCCCTAGCGTTTACTATTAATCGGCATGTCAACGGCGTTGCAGGTCCTTCCCTCCGTTTTTTTCCTAGGACAACCCGAAGATCCCCTACTCAAGTACCCAATTCATCACTTCTGGACCCTTTGATGCTGCCCCCCCGGCTCCCCACACGATTTAGGTTTTTTCGGCTTGGCAGGTCTTTTTCCCCCAGCCTTCTCTCTTTAGAATCAGTACTTTCCCAACCGTTTCAGGGAAGACCTCCTTTTTTACTTCTGTTTCCTTCTATCCCATGCCTGGCGTACCCTCGTGACTAGGCTTCCTGCGTCGCCCGTGCCTTAAGTCCGAAGTTGAGTCTTTTTTTTTGCAGCTTTCAATTCCAAGGGCTACAGGTTCTTTGCTTTTGTGCCTCCCTTGTTCCTCCCATTTTTCCCTTCTTTTTTTCCCCTCGAAGGCTGTGCTGGACTCCGGGAAGCATGTTTTCTTCCCCTTTACTTACTGAGCCTAAGCCGGTCCCCGCGTTGCGCCTAAGTTTCTGCCTCGTAGACGAAAGGGTTTACGAGCCTTTCTACTCCTTCGCATGTCCCCAGGAACAAGGCCAGCTCACGAACGCCCCGGAGCAGACTTAGATGTGATTCTTTCATTCCTGAAGGCCTTCTACCCTTTCTCACCCTTGAAGGCCTTAAGCCGGGATTTAATCTCCCGAGATCGCAAGGTGCCTCTATCGATGCCGTTCCTGGCGATTGATTGTGCATAACGGGTAGCGCTCCGGCGCTGAGGTTCCCCCCGATCCCGACACAAACGTGCTGCTCCACCAACGGGACTTCAACTTTAGGCGGTGTGTCGGACACCCCCCCCCCGGCACTTGTTGGCTTCTTGATCGAGCGACCCCCTCAAGTCCACCTTTAACATCACAGATTTCAGCGTCTTTCTTTTCTCTCTTTTGATTCGAAGGTGGTAGGTTCGTGATTCCTTCCCCCTTTCCTCTTCCTTTTTTTGTTTGATTGAGAGATTCTCGCCCCTCCGCCCGACCCCTGTCGCGTCCTCGTGAGAATAGGCTGCTTTTTTTCGAAGTGTTTAGATGTGTACATGGTGTAACCTTCCCTCCCCCTCCGGTTTCCCTCTGATGTGGCGTTGCGCCATTCGATCAAGTTGACTGTAATTTCGCTTGGACCTTCCCTTTTCTTTCTTTTTATTCTTTCAGCGGCTCCGGGCGCGCTCCACAGATAATTCGGCTTTTTTCTTTTTCTTCTCTGCTGGCTGCAATCCTTTTAGGGTGAAGCCTTTCCCCTTCGGCTCTTAGTGAGGCGTGTTAAGGTATACTTGAATTGCACATCTCTTGCTTGAAGTTAGTGAGCTTGTACCTGTGCCTGTCCATGCGAGACGTCGAACGGTACGCTGCTTCTTCTCTTTTCCTGCCTTTTATTTTTAGTCAAAGCCGTGCCCGGACGTTTTTTTTCTCCCGATAGTGAAGGGAACCTTAACGCCTGCGCGGAGGAACGGACCTCCTTCAATTTTATTTTCGTCCTTCTTGGGTCCTTGTCGAAGAGCTGAGGCACGAGCCGAGACCTGAGCCTGTCGTAAGGGGGACTGTTCTCTCCTTTTCTCTTCGTGGTCCAACCCCCAAAAAACCCAACCCCCCCTTTCCTTAGCTCCTGGGAAGGTCTCTAGGCGCCTTGAGCGCCTCACGTATCATCTGATGACTACGTCGAATGCCACTAATGGAATTCCTGACACCGTAAACTGCTTCCTGTCTCCCCGAACCGGTGCTCTTCATCTGCGTTATGGGACAGAACCCGACTTCTCCCCCGTGTTGTTGGGCTCTTTTTGTGGATTTTCTCTTTAATGACCTGTTGAATGGCTTGAACCCGACATATGCGGTGAAGGCTCAACCGACTGAGCCTTCCCGGAACTGGCGCGGCCCGCCTCTCGCCTTCCTTCCTTTTTTCACCGCGTCCCCCATCGGCCTTTCTCCGGCTGAGATGAAGTATCGTGTTTCTCTCTATGGAGGATCCACCAATCTTTTTCCACCACAATCCGAGCGCACCGTTGAAACGTCTCCTTCTATTTGCCTAGTGTGTCGTCCACTTTTTAGCCTTTTTACGTCGACAGGAGTAGTCGGTGAGCGCTGCTTTGCCCCCCCCTCCGACCTTTATGGTCAGACGTTGGCAGTGTCCTTTTTTTTTTTTTCCCTGCAGGGGGGGTTTCTTGACTTTTTCTCTTTCCTTGTCGGCATCAGCGGTGGTGTCGCAAAAGTGTAGGCGATTCCCCCCCCTCTTCGGCTTGTCCATACGCAGGTGTTACAAAAACTCCAGTCCCTTTCCTCTCAATTGGGTATGTTTGAGCTCCTCCGTTTGTGTCCCCATTCCCAGACTTCTGAAGGACTTTGGTGGGTTCTATACTCTCTTCGTTTCTGCCTTTGGCTTGGTGGTTTGGTTTCGCTCCGAGTGCGAGATAGGTGTGTTGGATTTTTTCTGTAACAGTTTTTGCGGTGACCCGTTCCCCTTTTTGTCCCAATTGCTGGGAAGTTAGGAGTCCTAGGTGAATAGATTCTCTGAGTTGAGTTCCTGCCTTCTTCGGTAGGACGTTAGGTTTTGAGGTAGTCTTTCTTTGCTTTTCCAGATTTCCCGATCTTCCGCGCAGGGTTGTTTCTCTATTAGTCTGTGTAGAACGGACGGAGTCTCGATCGGCTGCCTCGTTTCCCAATTTCCTTCTTCTCTTCAGTTCGGTCCACTGTCCTTTGACGCTTGTTTTTAGCCAACCATGTTTTCTATCTATATATCTCCTCCTCCTGTTGCTTCTCGAGATTCGTTTTTGCTCTTTCCTTCTTCTACTGTCTAGCTCCAATCACGGTCCCCGTTCTTAGGGGCCTAGGCATCATCTTCCCCTCCCCCCGCGACAGCAGTTTTTTGCGCAAGTGCGAACCCCCTCTTTTACAACTCGGAGAAGAATGTTCACCCACCTAACCGCGGATTGGACATCTTCCCCCCCCGGCCATCGCCCGCGCCTCAGCAGACCCCGTGAGTCCCCTGAATTCCCGTTTTTCCTTAAAATCTGAAATGCTTCCTTCTAATCTCCCAAGGAATGGCCCCACCACGTGAAACCTTGACCCCTAGTTTCCTTATCCCCAGAACTAAACATTTCCCAGAAAGAGGTTCTCAGTAAAAGTCCCCCCCCCGAGAGGCCCAAAGAAGAATCTTCTCATGTCCTTAGTCCCACGTTCACCCATTTCCTCCTTTTCGATTGACATAGAACGAAGGGCAAATACTCAAAATTCCACCTTTTCCCCCCCCCCTTGCCTACTTTCCAACCACTCTTTCCCTTTTGTTATGAATGCTTTTTTACTTGCCAGCTCCCTCAAAGTGGTAGGAATCGCCACCGTTAAGGATGGCCCCCCCCGTAGCCCCTATTCCCCCCTCGTCTTCCCATTGAACCACAACAAATTAGAGACACGTACATTTCGTCCCCGGTATTAAAGACTGGTCCTCACACGCCCCCCCCTCTGAATCATCTCCGCTTCCCTTTAGACTCGTTTTCTCCGCACACGTTGCTCCTTTCATAAATTTTTACTTGATGTCTTTCCAGAGGCGTTGAGTCGGTCTTTCATTCCCCCCTCTTTTTTGTCCTTTTTTTATGAGTTCCCGGACTCACGTTTATCATCACGGCGGCGGGATTCCTGGCCTCCCCTGTCGCTGGTTGCATGGCATCCGTCGTCACCTTTTTCTTTTTCCTTGAGGGGAATGGAATGCTTGCGGTGTGCGACTCCTTAACCCTCGGCCATCCCCCCTTCCTCCCCCCCAGACCCCTTTAGCTCCGCGGGTGGAGCGCACCACCCCCTATTTTTTCGGATTTTCGTCTGAATTGTTTCCCCCTTCCTTTCCCGCATCCATAATGAAAGAAGCAACATGGGTCTTTCCTGGACGTTATTTCCTGACAGTATCCCCTTCTGTCTTTGTGGGCAGAATCGAGACGTTGGTTTACTTCAGCTTTCTTACTCTTCCCTGACCTTGTTCCTGGACGAATTTGGCAGGGTTGATTGCCGTCTCGCCTGCAGCAGCTCCCCCCCTATCAGTTCTTTTCCCAGTTCCTTGTTCAAGGGAGGGCCTTTTTGATCGGCCCCACGTCATGCTGCTTACTTGTAAGGTGGCGTGCTCGGCTCCTGCGATCTTTTTTTTCTTCTTCTTAGACTCGGATATCGGTGACGAACCCCGTCTTCCAGCCGTTTTTTTTATACGCTCTTGTAGCGGACCTCCCTCTTTTGCGACTTCGCATCTATCGCTGTACCTTCTCCCCCCGGTAAGATACTTAACGTCCCGTCGCGATCGATTTGCTCGATCCTTGCCTTTCCGCCATTGCCCTTTCCACCTCTTGGATTTCCTTCATCTCCTCTCTCTTTGCAGATCGCCGCGAAGCCGTCCGAGGAGCGCCGGCGACGGAGCGCCTCCCCTGAGCTCGCAGGGTTTCCATCACGATCCTCCAACCTGCTAAAATCGATCTTCCCTTCCCCTTGAGCGATTTGTAGCCCCTTTGCTCCTGTTTTTCAGCTGATTTTCTCGAGGAGTTGATGTTACACGAGACCCTCTCGGTCCTCCTCTCCCTCTCCCGCTCACAGGCTCTACAGGTCGCCCATATTTCCTCTACTGATGTTGACAGCCCTCCTCCCCCACCGACCCTTCTCCTCCTTTTCTCATCTGCTCTGCGTATAGAAGCTTTTTTCGTTACCTTGGTGGCAGCCCCACCTGTTCCGGCGGCTGGTGGCGTGGCCGACCCCAGGGTCACCGAGTGGTCGTGATTTTTCGAGGTCGTGATCACTCATTGCGAGATCCTGCGTCCTCCTCCCATATTTCATTTTGGACTGTTCGAAGGCTGCGGATCTGCCCCTTCTCTCTTTCTTCACGCAACGGCGGGTTTGAAGCTTCCCCCCATTTTCTGCGTTCTCTCGTAGTAGGCCTTCTTTAAGAAGAGCCCACTGATTTCTTTTCTCTTCGTGAGCTCCATTCCATTCCGTCGATAGGACTCCCTTTTGTCCCCGGTTACGCTACGCTCGCCACAGACTCTGAGCCCTTTTCCCCCTATTGCCTTCCCCGAATCAGTTAACGTCATAATCGCATTTCACCCATATCAAGTAGAGCCGCCTCTTTTATGTCAGACGCACGGGAGGCCCCCGTTCCTGGCCCTTAGTAGTTCTTTACTTTTCCTCTTCTGGGGATTTTCAACCGGCCAAATTGAGGTCGGTAGGAAATCTTTCTTTTTCCGCGATTTTTTTGCCTATTTCCTCCGCTTTGCCCTTCCCCGACAGGATCAGGAATGAAGAACGAACGGCCTCCTTTTGAACCGGTGCCTTCTTCTTATCTATGCGGTCTTCTGGTAAAAAGCCTCTCCACTAGTTGGGTCTTGGTTGCGCCTTTGGTTTTTCGACTCCTCCTGCTCCCTCTTCCAATCTTGTTCTTGCCTGGCGGAGCTGTGGCTCAGGTTGGAGCCCTGCCCCCGCCTCGCGACGGCGACTCCTCCTCCCATTTCGCCTGCTTAGCCGGCTTCGAGTCTGTCGCCAAGGAATGCCCAGACGGCCTTTGCTCTGTACTCTTGCCCTTTGCGTTCAACGAACCCCTCTCTGGTACCTCCCTTTAGCTTGGGGAACCCCGTCCTCTCGAAGGAATAGCGATTCGTGATGACGCCGTCTGCCCTTTTTTCTGCCTTTCTCGACGGACGTCGAGATGTGAGCGATTTTGGAGCCGGAACTTTGAACCAGTTTTTAATCCCGCCCTTTCTTCTCAATGTGAGTGAAGGTCCCCCTGATCGGTTCCGTGGGTTTTTTTGTTTGTTCGTGTCGCCTGAGGTGTTCTTGAGCCCAACCCCCGGGGGTTTTTTTTCGCAAAGTGCTCGCAAGAATTTTGACGCTTTCTTCTTTCCCATTCCAGCAGTTCATTCCCCCGTCAATTAGGTTTGAACTTTTTTGCAAATTGTGTGATTTCATTCCCATTTTGCGTCTTTTCCTTCGTTTAGTAACGTATACTTGGGCCGTTGGGACCATCTCTTCTTCTTTTTCCTTTTTTTTTTTCTGTGGACGCTCGCGTGCGAGTCTGTGGGGTGAGCGGAACACTTTTCCTTTAATTTTGTTCGTTATTGAAGTTTTTCCCCGTTCCGTCTCATTCCGGGATAAGAGGTTTTCTGGGATTTGACCAGACGACTTAGCTCAGAGGATTAGTTTGTCTTTGGCCTGAGGCTCTCGGGCGTTGCCGATGCCTTTTTTTTTTCTAAGTCTTGTAGAGCTTTGTCTCACCCCGTTTTTCGGGTTGGGCGTAGACTGATTCTCGACCTGATGAGCTTGTGATTTTACTGTCTTGCCATGACCCCTACGACGCTGTCGTTCGCTGCGGAGACAGGCGAAGGCATTTTTTTCTCTCTTTCTCTCTTTCCATACGTGTGTTTCTCTCTCGACTTAGAGGACTTCTCGCATCCCCCTTTCCTTCTTCAGAAGCGAACTGTCCCCTTGTCTAGGGGTGGACATACCTTGGACCTTTCCCGCCCCTCCCTGACATCTTGTCGAGCGATTCAACGCGCCTGCGCACCCTCCTCTTATTCCGTAAACCCTTGGCGACCTTTCTTCGGCTGCGTGTCCGCCTCCCCTCCACCCCCCAGAACCTTCTTTCCCGCACTTGCCTCCTCCCCGGGGTCTCAACATCTACAGACTCTTTCCTCACTGACCGGCTCCCACAGGGAACCCTGCACACCTTCCGCCCGGCTTTACGTCAACACGCCTTCAACACCCTATCTACTTAGCACCCCGTCCCTTCCACGTCCCCCCCGAGCCAGGTCCCTCCCCCTTTCAGAGTCCCCAACGGAATCATCCTCCCTTTTTTTCTTTCATCTGACTTTGATTGCAACTCTCTCCCCCCCTTCCCTTCCAAAGCCCAAGCAAAAAAATTTGCTTCAACACGCTGGCGTTTTCGATACCTTTTGGGCCTCGCTTCCCCCCGACTCTTCTCAGTCTTATGCGACCTTTTTTGTTTGCGGCGTCTTGATTTTCCTCTTGTTAAGAAACGCATTCCGTAATCTCCACTTTCCACCACCCCCCCCTGGGTTGTACCCCGCCTTCCGGTGCTTGTCCTTACACCTACTTCTCCTGTTCGACCTCATCTCTCCTCCTCTGCCCTTCACGTGTCCGTAAGCCAGCGCCGCCCGTTGGCCCCTTTCCCCACGCATCACGGAAAGCCGAGGTATGTCTGGTGTCTTTGCTCGGCTTTTTGATACCCTGAGTTTTTTCAATCCTTAGTCAGAGTCTAAACGCGATACGCCTTCACTTTTCCGGTCTTTTTTCTTTTGCCTCGTTCGCCTCGAGACGTATGGCATGTGTCCTTTCCCTGTTTTCTTTTCATGTTTTCCTGGCATGATAGTTGGCGTTTTCATCCGGCACCTGACTCGACAGCGTCGCCACAGCACCCGTCGGGCCCTAGGCCCCTTGCGGGCGGCCCCCCCAAGGCTGCCCCACCTCGTTTTCTCTTCGGTTAGTAGTTGGGTCCAGAAGTCCGGTAGCCCAGACAGTCCCCGGGTCGTTGCCTACTTGTAAGGCCGTTACTGTTTCTTGTCCAGTCGGGTCTGTCCCCTATGTCTACTGTAGAGATTTTCTGTTCGCTTAATATTCTACGAATTTGGCGGTTCCTCCCTTTCCGCATAGCGATGCAGGCGTCCCCTCATCGCGGGAGCCGTGCTTCCCGGTTTTTTCATTTCTCGTCCATTCCATCTTTGTGGCTTCACTTCCCTTTTTTCTGATGAGTTAACGGGTTCGTGAGTCAAAGTCTCAGCCCTTTTCAGTCGTCCCAGCAGGCGTAGCGGCAGCATGGCGTTTCCTACTCGATTGAAGGCACCAAGTCTTTCAAGAAAGTAACGCTCTCCCAGAGGCTTCGGCTGCCTTACGACTTCTCCCTCTTCCTCCCCAATCTTTTCCAACCCGCGTGAGGGACGTTCTTTTTTTTTTTTTTTTCCTTTTTTTTCCTCCGGAACTTCTGTCTTGATCTGTTTTTGGCGACGGGTCTCTTGAGCTTCTGGGTAACATCCCCGATATCCCCAAACGTCCTGACCCCCCGACCCGCCGGCCAGGTTTTTCACTGTCTATGTTCTTGGCCCCCGCCCAACTCGGCTCCGAGGGATCGTTCTCTTGACCCTTCAGTCGCAGACCCTCATTCCGAGAACCTCCCTTTTTCTTTTGTGATAACCTGGGCCCTTTCCTCGGTGGTCCCCCCCTTTTCGTTTGATTGGCTCTCCTCTCTTCTCTTCTATTACGTTGTTTAGGTTTTTTTTTTTTTCCCCCCTACAGCAACATGTTCCTTTGTGAGAACTCTGTCTCTCCTTTCCTCGCGTTTGAGTCGAGGTGTACTAATGGTCCTCTCGATCATCCGTTTCCTCTCTTCTGTTTGCGTGGCCGCCCCCCCCTAATCAGTGGGACACTTATTCCGGTTCGTTAGATCGGGATTTACCCCCTTTTGGGTCTGGTCGCCCCGTATTTGTCGGGCCTTTCTCCCTGATTCTCCTTTCCTTCCGGCCCGGTGATTTTGAAAGCATTTCCAGCGCCGCGCATCAAAATTGTTTGAATCGTAGTAGGCCGTCGTGACGGGACTCCTCCCCTCTGAGTCGTCGTGACGTTCGTGGCTTTATTTTTTCCCCTTTTAATGCGAGCCCCCCTCTTCTCGTACTAGTGTAAGTTACTATAACGAAGTCTTCAGCCCCCTTTTCCCTGTTTTCGACTTCCAACCCATCCGCTCCCGTTCGTACCGACTGTTCCCCGGGTCCTTCTTTATAGAAGGACCTATGTCGAAGCCTCCTTCTTCCCTCTTCCTCCTCACTGGAGTTGTTTTTCTATGTGTCATTTTTTTTTTGAGATTTGAGCGAGCGGAGTCCCCCAACCCTTTTCCTCGGGCCTGTCTTCCTTATTTTTCTCCTCAGTTCGCGTCTTACGGAGGAATAAGTACGAACGGCCTGGCTCCTTCATTTTTTCCAACTCTGAACCTTTCCAGTTCGCTGCCCTTCCCCCCTTTTCTGGCCTTATGCTTATCTATGGTCCTTGGGAATACGTCTTCCAGATCCTAAAATCGTGTGTTGGGGTGGCGCGCGAGATTATTTTTTTTTCTCTTCTTTGACTTCCCCGGCGGCTGCTTCCTTTTAGCCCTATCCATTACCGGCACGTTCTCGGTCATGAGGAAGCAGGACCATTCAGTGTTTTTCGAGCTACAATCCTGCCCTCTCCAAGACGGTCTTTTCTTGACGATCGCCGTTGCCGCTCAACTCTTTTTCCCCCAGCCCCGATTTTTTCCTATGCCTAGCTAAAGAGATGACTTGCTTTAGTTGCGTGGGAGTCGACTTTTGCTTCCCCTGAGGCGACGGAGTTTAGTCCTTTTCCCGTTCGCGCGATGCTGTGAACCGTGTGTAATTGAATCTAATGGCGTTGACTTACCCTTATTTTCCGAAGTTTTGGTGGCCAATTTTTGACTGCTGAGCTTTAGTTAGGGAAAATAGACACAGGGGGACGCGGCACCCACGTTTTTCGCCCTCATTGATTCGCTTCGGAGTCCAGAAGAGTCCCCCCCTTAAAGTTTTGTTTCTTTCCCCCCTTCTTTTGCCCAATTGGGTTTTTTTTTCTGTTTTTGAAGTTTGCGGAGTTGCCCGTTTCTTGTCTATTCAATTAAGCCTATTGGTCCCTTTTTAGTTTGTTTTTACTTATTTTCCCGTTTTTTTCGGCCGGCTCTGGAGTCTTGGTCTGCGCAGCTTTTCCTCTCTATTTTTTGGAGGAGTTTATGGCAGTAAAAGTATTTTTCTTTTTGATTTCCCGTGGTTACGGGCCCTCTTGTCAGTTAGAGGTTTCTTCCTTTTGCTACGATTTTCAGATGTGGAGTTCCCAGCCAGTGTAGAAGGACTTATTCCTTTTTTTTTGTTAGTTGCTTTTTTTTTTAGGACCCCTGATGTCCTCGGTCAGAGGTTTCATGGGGTCCGAGTTCTTTTTTCGGGCAGACCCGGCGGAGGTAGTTTATTTTTTCTCTAGACTTCTTATTGATTGTCCTCCTTTGGTGACATAAGAGGTAAGCGCTTTCCTTGGTCCGGGTGGAGATTTTTTCCTTCCTCC
>Ga0179593_1293771_pt1 | contig 18026 bp, 21 predicted proteins | sample CZODoug2_1_08_16_FD_185931 | JGI IMG/M metagenome (GOLD analysis project Ga0179593, IMG submission 185931) | Vadose zone soil fungal communities from Angelo Coast Range Reserve, California, USA - CZODoug2_1_08_16fungal (PacBio error correction) | ecosystem: Environmental > Terrestrial > Soil >... | reverse complement strand
AGGACTTCATTCTCTCCTCCTACCTGTCTTGGGCATTATCAAGTTGGTTGTTTTTCGGCACAGAGACGAGCATTTTCTTCTCACCCTCGCTGACTGATGACTTCCCCCTTCCGCACTGGTGGCACACGGATCTTCTAGGCAAGGGCAGCGGTTCGGTGTAAGCGTTCATGCCCGTTCCCTGAGCAGCTTTGTCTCCTCTCTCCACCTCTTTTTCCTCAGAGAGCAAAAGATCTGTGACATCTTACTTCCCTGATGCGTGGGGCCGCTTCAGTTATATCAACCTCGGAGCGCCTTACCATGTCCGTCCTGAGTCATGTTGGGCCGAACCGTAATACTCGTCACACTCCTCCCTTTTCTGATTTTTTTTCGTCTGTCATGAATGAGGTATGTGGCTGTGACTGTTTCTATTGTTCTTTGTTTTTTTTTGTGTTTTTCTTTTTGTCGTGTCAATCGCCGTCGCTTCTTTTCGGCCCGGCTCGTTCCCGCGTGGGCTGGCGAGTACCTTTTAACAGGCACGCTTCTCGTTTTTCCTATATAGGGACACTAGCTTTTCCCTGGCGAGTATCTATTTCCGGGCGTCGGCTGGTCAGGGTTTCGATCCCTTGGCGGGTACCTATATAGTAATGCTTCGAGTCTTTTTGTTCGTGTTGTGTCGGCCCGGCACACGCGGTGCCCCTTCTAAGGCTGTATTTGTCACCGCGGCCTCTCGCCGAGATAATGTCTCCGTTTCCTCCCTCTTTAATTTGGAGGAGTTTTGGCGTTACCCAGACTTTGCACGATTTTGGAGCGCTCTTCCCCGTAAGGCAGTGGATCGCCCGTCTCTACTTTCCGCCGTGGAGCGCGCGAGGCACCGTATCGACTGGGAGGCCTCTGTCTCTTTTCTTCTCCCACTAGAAAACTTTTTACTTGTAGAACGGCTCATACTATATCTCTGTCCGACGCTTACGGCGGTGTAACCTCGTGACCGTGGGGATTTTTTCGGCTACGGAGGAGCAGTCGCTGTGCCCACTCTCCGGCCTCCCCCAGTTTCTTGGGGGGTGTGTGTGTTTTTTTGGTTTTGTTTTTGGGTTTTTTTTTTTTTTTTTGGGGTGAGCTAGATGTCCTGCGTTGCGACGTGCGGGCCCCTTACCTCTGCCGGCTTCGTCCCTCCCAACAATCCTTCTCATCTTCTTAATCAAGAGACCCAGCTGCCCTCTCTTTTGAAAGATCATCGTTCGATCTTTTCCCTTGGAAGAGGTTCTCTTGGCTTACGCGCGTTTTCGTCGCCCCTCCGCAAGCCGGATTCGAGGCAGTGGAGCCCTCGGAACTAGCTTTTTTCCTCTCCTTCCCCGGTATGATTCCCGTTTTTCTGGAAGAACTGATTCCTTTCCCTCCTTTTTTAAGTTTAGTATACTCGTCGCGGAGTTTGTTCACGTTCCGCACCGACAGCCTCGTCCATGCACGATTGCTCGGCCTCCCGCTTTCTTTTTCCTTTGATGGGTAGATATAGAGGTTTTTTTTTTCCCCTCATTTTTTAGTTGCGCGCAGACTCGGCCCAAGGTTACCCCTCCGACCCGCTCGACCTACTCTTTTTTCCCCCCCTCGTCATGGAGGAGTTTCGATGAGATCTGTGGTTCGCTTTTTTTCGAGAGAGATTACTCCTCCTTTTTCTCCCTTGTTGCCGTCTTGGACCTTGCTTCATCCGCTTTTTATGTCTATGTGCCCGACTTCTTCCGGGGACCCAGCGTCCCCCCCTTTCTCTCTGTCCCCGGCAAGGAGGGTTCTTCTACTCTCCTTCCCTCTGAAGAGAATTTCTTTTTCGGTCCAAAACTGTTGATCTGTTTTCCTTAACGATTGACATTCGTTTTCACTTCCTTTTTCTTTTCAATCAATTTTAGACTTTGTGTTTTTTTTCAGGAAGATTCAGATTCAGCGATTTGTTTGCTTTCTCTTTTTATCTCGCCCATCTCTTCACCTCGGCCGGCGCTTGCCGAACCCCCCTGCCTTTTAGCTCGGCCATAGTGTTCACTTCCGTTCTCCTTATGTGCCCTCACCCAACCCCTCGAAGGCGTATATCTCCTCTTTAAAGACTCACTCGTAAGGGGCCCGCTCCCTCTCTGGATGCTGCATCGTCTTGTCGGTCGGCGACATCACCGATTTCCCCGTCAGTCCGTCGCTCTTTACCTTCTTCTTTTCAGAGATAAAGAATTACTTTACGACCAATTTCCTGCCTTTGTATAGACCGACTGGCCTGTTGGTGACAGCGCTAGACCACCGCATCCTTCGACTTTTGTCCCTTCCTGATTTCTCTCTGCTTATCCGGTGACCGGCTTTTCCCTACTCTTCTCGAGTTTCCCTGACTTTTTTAAGTTTTCGGAGCGCCTTAGCCCAAGCCCAACGCTTCGCCTTTCACAGTTTTTTTGGCACCCCTTTGGTCCTCCACTTCCCCTCCTTCGAGGCAGAAAACGTCCGTGCCTCGTGAGTTCTTTGTTTTTGTTTTGTGTTGTTTGGTCGGTTTGTGACAAGCAAAGCCCGTGGAGCTTTTGCCGGCCGACCCTCCCCCCTCTGTCCCTTCTTTTCCTAAGAGTGGTTCCACACCAATTATTGGCCCACCAATCTTCAGCCCCTTTTGAATCTGGACGCGAGACCGTATAAGCGTTACCTCGGCTAGAACCAAGCAATCGTCTTCCATGGCGACCTCGTTGGGCCGCACCCCTTTCCCGTCTATGTAGCCCCCTATTCAGGTGGGACCATGGTCGTTCCCTTGTTTTTTTTTCGCGCTTGAGGAATTTTGGCTTTGTCCCACCGTATTTTGTTGGACTCCTCACCCTTTTTTTTTCCGAGAGTTTTTTTCTCCCTTCACCCGTCACTGCAGTCCTTAGATAGATGATTGCACTTCGCAACCACTGCGTACCCCCTCTACATCCCATGAGAGAACCCTTTCCTTGACAAGGTTAGAACTCCCCTTCCTGTTTTTGCGGTCCAGGTTCTTTTGTCTACCGTTTATGCGACAATAAGATTTTTCCTTCTCCTTTTCCCCCCGACTAGGAGGAAGGGCAACTACTTCATAACCTCTCCAAGTCCGCGATTCACCCCCCCCGCATTTTTTGGGTTTTTTGTGGACATTTCTTCTCTGCCTGGGTATATGGACACACGGGCTCTTACTTCCCTTTTCTTCCCTCCACTTTGAATTTTCCTTATTTGACGAGGCTGACCTCCCTCCTAGAGCTTTTTCAACAGCTCTGGCGTATTCCGTCGGTCCCCTTTTCTTACACCTGCCCCCGATTCCCCCTCCAGCTGCTACCCAGTTTGCACGACACTTCTCTCAGGTTCCTTATCTTTACATTTACTTGTCCCTCTTCCTTCGAGATTATACCAAGAATCCCCCCCTGTTGACGCCTTTCTCTTTCATGCTTTTTGGCTTTCTTGTGGCGCCCTGCTCTCCTGAAGATCTGAGTCCGTTTCACCCTTGTTTGAACGGCCGATCCGCCCTGCTGGCGCTCGCTAGGACGCTCCTTCTGCCTTTCCAAGGACCCCGATCTCGCAAAGGTCTCGGTGGGTTCCAGGAACGTTCCCCCCCCGAACGCTTCGCCCGGCAAGCGTACGTGACACTTTCTTGCGTGCCTTCTTTCACCTTTGTACCTTGATCAACTAAGATACAGCGTTCCCGGTTGTTCTTTTCGATGGAATCCTACCCGGGATCGGTCCACTCGGCCCGCTAGTCAAAGTTGCCGGGGCAGGTTACGGTTTCTCATTTGTTTGTCTTTTGATCCATTTTTTTGGCGATGAGTGCAACACCACCCCCCCGAATCCGCGCCTATACGTGCTCGTTTCGTGGCTTGGCTTTCCCCCCCCTATCTTTCTCTTAACTAGAGCTGAGACCTTGCTCATTATTAAGGGGCGCCTCTCGACCCCCTGATTCCCTTCAGGCCACCTCCCCCTCCTCTCTCTTATGTGGTGATTTTTTTGTCGGGGACGGTCTACGTTGTTTCCGTTCCGTTTATCGCGTCTGCTTTTTTGCTCGTATTTGACCCAGCTCCCACTTTTGTCCCCCCCATGCAGATTATGACTTGCCTCCTCCCACGCTCCTTTCCTTCGCGCCTGCGATCCTGGTTTCAAAGTTCATTTGCGTTTTTGTTGATGTACTAACTCCACCTGCCGTCCCTGTGCAGTGCCTATCTGCTGGACTCTTACGGCGTTTTTTTTCGTATCCCTCCATTTGTCGACCCGTTATTCCCCTTTCCCTCTCTGAGCGCCCCCCCCCAAAGGCGCTTCATTTGAGGAAACCCCCTCTGCTTTTTTCTGCTCGAGTCGGCTCTGTTCCCTTGTTTCCCCCATTTTCTATTTCCCTTGTTAATCGAACATAGTCGCCTCGTCTTGCGTTCGCTTCCTTCGTTATCATCTCCAAATACGTTTTGTCGAGCTTAAGGCCGGCGCCTGGCCCCTTCCCTTTCGGTGTGAAGGATGTAGGTAATCCCTAGTGAGCCATCTCACAATTTATTCCCTCCCAGCTAACCGTCGCCCCCACCCCTGCCCATTTTTTTTAAGCGTTTTTCTCCCCGCCTGATAGCCTTTCTCTTTGAGCGGGGTTCTAGCCCCCATTTTGAAGACTTTGGTGGCTCTTCTGATTATCCTTCAACCTTCAATGCAGATACTCCTACTTGCTTGTTCCTCCAATACGGCCTTTCTGATACCACTCACCCCCAAGTCCGGAAGATTGTTTAATATTTTTCCTCCCCCACTCTCGAATTTTGGACGCATGCACCTTCTTTTTGCATGATGGAGTGCCCGCATCCCTCTGTTCGATTTTCCCTCTGGTAGAATGGCTCCTCTGGGACGCGTTTCCCGGAAGCCGCCTTTGCCCAAGAAACGGCGCACTCATGAAAATCCGTGCCCCTCGTTACCGGGCCTCCCCCCTCCGTACGCCTTCGTGACAGCTCGCTTGCCGGTGGTGTTGGTGTCCTTTATCTGGGTAAGGGTCGCGTCTACCCGGAATCAGTTTTTTAGCGCGCGCAGCGCTGCGCGGCCAGTTTTTTCATTTTTGATGTGGGGCAGAACGCAGATTTTTTTTTGTCGGTGAAGGCCTTTTGGATCTTGCGTGGCTTTTTTTTCTATCATCCGCACCCCCTTTCGTCGAACAACTCCCCACCTCATCAACAGTTTTGAAATTTGCCCGTTTCGCTTTGCCCTCCGCCGTCCCAGCGTATAGTGAACGCCCCTGCCTGCCATGAAAGCCTCATTTTGCGAGGTGCGGTCTTTTTTCTGCATCCCCTACAAATTTGCATGCCTCCAGCATTTACTCGCTTTCCCGAGTTGAGACGTCGTTTTTTTTCCTGTGACAACAATCTTCACCGGGTTGCTCTATATCTGCTTTTTCCGGGATCCGGCACTTTGACAGCGCCTCTTTTCCCTAGATATAGGTTTAACAACGTCGGTTCACGTCCGCTTCTCTCTTCCATTGTATTTCGTTGCGCCCCGCCCGGGCATTCTGTGCCATTTAGAGCCAAATACGGGTAAAGAGTGGCGACAGCTATGCCGATTTGGTCCCTTTTCCCCTCTCTGGAAAGAATGACCCATTCTGTTTTTAGTGAGACTGCCTGTTTTTCCGCTGGGGGGGGCTCTGCTTTCATGTTACATCAACCTTCTTTTTCCCTTGGCAAGTACCTATTCCTCCGAACCTTTTTTCAGTGCGTGGCCGCTCCTTCACCCTGCCTCTCTCCCATGTCTTTGCGCACAATTCATTTTAGAATTTTTATTATTGAACAGGACATCTAAATAGCCACAAATCCACTTGTCCCTTTTTCTTCGGTGCTGATGGATTTTCTCCTTCTCTTTCTTTCCCAGATTCCTGCCTTTTTCCTGCTAATATTCGGGCCCTTGATCCTTTCTCCTCCTGGTATTTCGACATGACTTTCCATCATCGGTCCGACCTTTTTTGCCTCCCAACCCCCTTCAGTTTAATGTGCGACCTTTTCTCCGTTTCGCGTTCGCGCGTTTGAATTCGCTGGGGATCTTGTTTGTATGACCGGCCTCTTTCTCGGGACTATCTCACTGCGGTTATGGCTTTCCTACCCTAGATTCCCAAGAGTTTCAGGGGATTGATTCTCACCCCAGAGTCTTTACCTGGATGCCCAGGGCGATTTTCCCAATTCCATTGCGAACTCTAATTTCCCCTCAATGCCCTCCTCTTCCCCCGACCGTGCGTCCGCGGCCTTAGTTGCTTCTGCCCACCGCCTTCCCCGCCCTGGTTTTACTAGGTGCCTTCGAAGCATTGGTATACCGTGTAGTCGCGCGCAGCTTTAAATTTTTAATTCTTTTCCCCCCCCTCTTTTTTTTCCAATCCATTGGTTTAATCTTCTTTTCTTCGCGCGGCAATCATTTGCAGTTTCTTCGGCGTGCAAAATCTCCACAGGCGCTTTTTGTTCGTGCCACGATTCTTCTCTCTCTCGTTAGCCACTTTTCCTGGTCTCCCCCCCCCTCTTACAAACAATTTTACATGCCCCCTTTTCACGAGCGTTCGGGTGCACTGGAACGGTCCTCTTTTTTCTCACCTTTACGAAAACATCTCTGCTCTCCTCCTCGAAGACTCCCTTTTGCACAAGCTCCGGCGTGGGCTGTTTATCACTCCTTAGTTTCCCCGCTTCCCTCAGTTCGTTCCTAACCCTTTTTCTGCGATAGGTTCCCGCGTTACCCGCCCCATCGACCGCTCTCTATCTTGTTTCGGCTGACCCGATCGTTGACTTCCCGTTGTCCTTTTTTGAAACCTGGTGAAATAGATTGGCCCCCCCTTTTTTTAGTGATGTCGCCGCCGACGCGAGGCGACATCGACGGGCCCGCTTCTTTGGAGTCGTTTTCAACCCTCCTATTCGCTAAGGAGGCCGTTAGTGTTGCCCCCTCGTCGCCCGGCATTGACGTTTTTTGGCGATCTGATCCCGCCGCGGTTTTCCTGTTCTTAGGACATTTCACTTCGTCTTGTGGGACGTGAGGTTCGCCCGTCGTCTCGCTGCGTTTCCTGAGCTTTTTCGCCCCCTCTTAAACTGATCCGTCGGACCTTTTGAAGGTCAGTGTCTTTGTCAAATTCAGTCGAACGGACAGTTTTTCGCGTCTCGTCTCTTCCCTTCTTTCTCTCTCTCGCTGAAAGTATGACCGCTCAGATTTCCCCAATGGGCATCTGCTTTTCTTCAACCCCTCCTAGGCCTAGCTGTCCAGGTCGAAGAATACGACCCTGATCGTCTGCCCCCTTTCTTTACTGAGAGCAGAGTATCAAGGAGATCGCCCTCTCCTTCCCTTTTTTAACGCCACAGAGCTTAGACCGTAGTCGCAGCTTCCTACGCCAGGGTTTCACGTTCGGTCGGCGGGTCGGTTCTTTTCGTTGCCGAGTTACTGCTTCCCCTTCCGATAAGAGGTGACCCGAGAGTAGACAGAAGCCCTGCCTCTTTTCCTGCCCCGGGCGGCCGCCTGTGCCCAGGCTGCGGAGCGTTGGTTTAGGCCGGGAAAAGAATTCGCCACTCTTCCCTACGACTGCCGGATTACTTTACCTCTGCGGACCGATGAGGCGCCGAGGCCTCTCTCTTTCGTCTAGGTATGACACCTCCTTCTCATAGAGGAGTTCTCAACTTTCCCCTTTTCGCGATCGCGGGTGCGATGCGCGGGCGAGGCCCCGCCTTGTGTGTGAGGCCACCTCTCTCGTGTTTTCCGATCTTCTTCGTTCTCCTTTCTTTTCCCAGCCTCCGTGACTGAGGGAGATATTTTTTACCCTTAAGTTTGTTTTCTGATGTCATCGTTTTGCGAGGGTCGGGCCTTCAACGCCGGGTTCTCTTTCAGCGTTTGCCGTTTCGCCGGCCGTTGAGTTTGTTCATTCCTTCTCTCGTAGAGGCGCCTTTAACCTGATTTTTTTTCCCCTTAACTGTACCTGACCCTCCTTTGTAGAAACGCTTCAGATTAGGCCCCGACACTCTTCCTTATTCTTTTTTTCGCCGGAATAAGTTTCTTGTTTATTTTCCCCTCCATCTCCAGGAGATAGTATAACACTCTCTTGTCCCTCGCTTTCTTTAATAAAGATGTATCCTCTTGGGAGTGGTCGCTTTCCTCGGCCGAGTCGCGCCGAGTTGCCGCGATTTTTTCCTTTCACACTCAAAGACAGGGACTGGTTCCTATATCTCCCCCTCTGCCCTTCTTCTTTTATTTTCCTCTTGCCGCTAGCTCTGCGAGCAACTGATGCGGGGCGCTTTGTGCGGGCCGCGACCAACACTCCCCCCCCCCGCTTCAACTAATGCCCCCCCCCCCTAGAGATTTACCGCCCCTCCCTTTTGATCGAACCCCCTGCCACCCTGGGAAATATCTCGGCCAGGGTGCGTTTTCCCTCTCGCGCACCCTTGAACCGTCCAGGTGATCCTCTCTCTGTTGAGGCAGGCCCCTAAGACGGTGTCTTTCTCGGGAGGGATACCTCTTTTTCTTTCGGAATCTTACGAGGGGCTGCTGGTTCACCATTTCCATGCGGTGGAACAAGAATCCTGACTACCCTCCCTTCTACCTACAGGTGAGGTCTGACGTATCTTTTTTTGAGTGCAAATACAAGGATCGAAGGCTCTCCTTTCTCTTTTTTCCCGTTTGCTTAGGCGGTATCACGGGCCCTGCGGCCACCGCGCCGAGTTCGGGGGCGGTTTCGCGTACTGCGTAGTGATCGCTTGTCACACGATGGGTTTTCGCAAAGCGAGCGTTTTATAGATCCTCGTAAGGAGCCGGAGTCACCCTCCGCCCCTTGCCGAATCCTTTCCTTTTTGCCACCATGGGACTGCCGTCGGACGTTTGCCGTCTGTCGGTTGCCCTTGCCTTGCTCGCTTGAACAACCTTTTATCCCCTTCCCTCTGGTGTTAGTTCTGTATGGATTGGCGGAACTCCTTTGCCCTCCTATCTACTCCTCCGGTGGGTGTGTTTTTTGAGATAGAGTCATTCTTTATCAGACCTCTCTGATATCCTTGACGATGTTTCCTTTCCCTCCTTTCTTTTTCCTCTACCCTCCAGATGATGATGTCCCTTCCCCCCACCCTGACCTTCCCCTTTTCCTTTTTCTTGAATCGGTTCGTGCTTCGGCAGGTTGCGTTTTTACGTTTACGCGGATCGTCCGAGAAGCGCTGCGTTTCATGCAGACTCCTTTTTTCCCTTCCCTCTTTCCAAAAGACAGTTTCCGTCCAAGCGCCCTTCTTCGGTTTGAGTGTGAAGAAATGGAACTTGTTCTATCACCTTTTTTTATGCCTACGACCTTTCGAGGCTTCGATTTCCTTTTTCTCCCCCCCTCATCTCTCCTAAAGTCCCCACCCCTCTTCCCTATTTTTTCTGGCGTTCCTTATTTATCCAGACGCCTCTTCCCCCACGGTTTTTTTTAGCAGACAGAACTTCCTCCGTCGTCGCCCGTTATCCGGTCTTGGCTCGTCCCCTGTTTTTTTTCTATCAATTAGTCTCTTCGGTCTTTTTAGCGAGAGGTCTGATACTTGTCCCTCTTTCCCCTTTTTTCAGGTTTTTGGCTGGGGCTATACTACGGCGGCGGTACCTCTCGTTATGCGGACCGGGGTGGTCTTTTTTTGTTTCGTCCCGATGAAAACATCCTGTTCCACTCGCATCACGTGCGTGGTGATCGTCATGCTCCGAGTCATGCGACTCGGCCTTGTTGCCGTTTTCGTCGTTGAGCTCCCGCAACCCACACAAACAATTTCCCAAAAACAATGAACAATCACAATAAACGCCAAATCAACCACAACAAAAAGTTTCACGCTTTGGACTTGCTCCGGCTTCCTGCAGGGCGCGAACCCCGGGACCCGGAAGAGAGAGAAAAAAACCGAAAAACAACCACAGTCCAACCCAAGTTTTTTGGACAACAAACCAAAGCACCCACCCCCCCAACCCCCCCCACCACCACACACCAATTCCCAACCCAACACAAACCAAACCCCCCCCCCCCAACAGCTGTATTACCGCCCCGCGCTTTTGCCTGCGATGGGAGACATCGCCTGGCGACGGTGGTGCACCCCCTCTCCACGAGCTGCTTCGGCGAACGGAGACATCCCGAGCCTCTCTTTGAATCTGACGCGTTTTAACCTCCCGCTCGACCGGCCATGGACTCCTGTGAGGTCCCCTCTGCGTCGTTTCGGCTTTCGCCCCCCAAATAGGCCGGTCCCTGAACACGGCTCGTTCGCGAGGTTTTTTGCACGTTGTTTTGCTTCGGAACGGGCCCTCCACAATCTGCCAGATGATTCCATAACCCATTCTTAGAAGAAGCTTCTCTCTCCGCGCTTGCTGCCCCAGCCTGCGACGAGATTTTCGAGCTTAACCTTAGGTGTTGCGGCTCTACCCTTTTTGGGCGTGTTGCCTAGAAACCTCTTTCCTCCCGCCTCTTTCATCTAGATGCCTTGGCTCCCCTCAGATAGTTCATTTCTAGATTGCGTTCTTTCTATGTAACTCATTCTTTTTTTTCTTCCGGTCTCGCCTCGGTCGTACCGAGGTCCGGACATCTCGCGAGGTCGTTCGTCCTCGTGACGACGTTGACTTATTTTCTCCGACGATCCACAGATTTCCTCACGCCTACTCTCCTTCTTAACTTTTTTTCCCCTTTTCTTGTCTTTCGTTCCTGCACGTGCGTGAGCTTCCGTGCTCGCCGACTAAGCGGCAACCCTACCTTTTTTCCCCCCTTCCCCTCTCCTTCTCTTTCGACTGGCGGAGGTTTACTTGCTCTCCCTTTTTCGATTCTGGGTTGCCGTTTCATCGAAGAGAGCCTGGTTACAGATGTCCTCTTTTGGGAGGCGCGCGGAATCGGAGTCGTTTTCGGATACTTATTTTGACCCAGCGCGCAATCCAATTTCCCCTGCTCCTCTCAGGCACGCTTTTCGATTTCGCTCTTACTACGAGGATTTCCGAGGACTAGCCTGTCGTTTCCCTTTAGGCGGCAACCGTTTGTTATTGCCTCCTTTTCGTCTCGAGTTTTTGACGTTTTCCCAGGGCGAAAGCCTTGTCCTGCCCCCTTTGACTTCTTCCCTCCGACGATGGGCTGTTTCCCCCCGGAGCTCGTCGTCCGCTGATTGTTTATTTGCCGCCGCGTTTTCCGCAATGTGAGCGCGTCCCTGCGTGTCCTCCCTTCTTTCTTTGTTTCACGAAACAAGAATCTTCGTTCATTCTTTTCACTTCCTCTTGACCTTTGACCATTAAATCGGACTGATGTCGCATCGCGATCGTCTTTCGACCTCGTCCCTCGCTTTTTCGAACTTTGATGTTCTTTTTTCCGCTTCGTTTGCGAGCTCACGTCGTGTCTTTCCCACTTCTCTTTTCTCTCTGGTGTCGGAGGTGTCCCCTCGATCTCCAGCAAATTCTGACAGACGTCGAAGAGGAGACCCTGAAGGATAAATCTCGCATTTCGTTAGTTCCTCTTGACGCTGCGCGCCCATCGTCTTCTTTGTTTCTCCTGGAGAAGCACTTGAGCTTGCCCCAGACCTCCCCCATCTCTGTTTCTCTGTAAGATTTTTTGTTTTTTGCTTGGATTTTATCTCACTTTGCATTCTCGATTTATTTGGCCGCCCCTTCCAACCCCCCCCCCCCCCCTCCCCCCCCCCCCCCCCTCTCCCAAAGTCTCTTTTTTATCTTTTTTTTTCATGCAGAACGCAACTCCTTCATATTGGCTCTCTTAGGATCAACCCCCTTGTTCCCCACCCTCTTGTATGTACCGTTGGGTTACTGATTTTCACGTAATAATTCCTTTTTTTATCCCCCCTACCTACCCCTTCTCCCCCAATTTCTCCCTGTTGTCCTCCCCTTGCAGCGGCCTCCCTGCCGAGTCTAGGGGTCCTATTTTCTGACGGTCTTTTTTCGCCCGCTGCGTTGCTTTGCTTGTTCCTCCTCCGCTTTTTTCATTCCTACATCTCACCTTGGTGACGCTTTTTCCCGCCACTTCCTGTAAATGCCTAATTGCTATTATCGACCGACGTCCGTCCCCCCATGCGCAAAGTCCTCAAATTAACGGCTGCTACCTTAGAGTCAACCTTTTAGCCCCTTCTTTCCCTTGTGGTTTGGATGCCCACTTTCGTCTTCCCCGGATTTCTTCCCTTCACAGCTGAATAGGTTGCATTTCCTCATGTTCCGAATAGGATTGAATTGACCACACGCCGCTCACCGTCGCCCACACCCGAAAGTTAACTCTTTTTTTTAGATTTCGTCGTTGGATCTGACCCCACGGCGGACGGAATGCGATTTCTTCTTCTTTTTTTACAGGTTAGGTTCCTGAAGCACTGGCATATTCCCCTTCCCCCCCCAGCTGGCGGCTCTTTTCTGTAGCCTTCTTTCTTTCCAATTTACAGACCCCAGAGCCCCGCCCCCTTCTGCGCCACCTTGTTTGCACCTACCTTTTCTCTTTTGGATGCCGATCCCTTCGATCATTTCGGCATCGTTTCGCCCTCACTCTTTTTGATCCCTTCTTTCCGAGAATCTCTTGGTATGGTCCTTGCATTGCTCCCCCTTCTAATGAACTGCAGATCGTTTCCGTGTTTTTCGTTTGAACGCCGCGTCTCTCAGGCTGTTGATGCTTTTCAGTCCTGCTGACTCTTTTCCATCGCGTTCTTCCCAGTCTTCTGAGGTTGGCCTTCCCTTCCTCCCTTTCGTCGCCCGGAATCCGCCAGTTTAATCTGGCTTCGGCGGCAATTTGTTCGTGCTTCCTCGCATACAGCATGCTCGCCCCCCTTTTTTCGGTCTTTCTTCTGGCTCAGGTTTTTCCCCAAATCCCGTACTTCGGTCCCACTTTCGTGCAGTGCTCCGTTTTAATTAATTTTTTTTTCGTGGGGCGACAAGTTTCTTTTCTAGAACACAAAACCTCCTTAGGACCTCGCGGGTCGTTGTTCGGTTGGCTTCCGCAACCTCAACCCTCTTTTTTTTTTCTCTCTTTCTCTGGAGCGAAATTACTTTGTTCCCCCCTTTTCGTTTCTCCCGGCCCCCACCCCATCAAGTCAGTTTCTCTTCGCGCGTGGAGTTTCCCGAGTTTTTTAAGCCTTTTTCGTTGTTTTTCTTGCAGTCTCTCTTTCCGTCGTAGGATGTCCCTTCTTCCATGACTAAATAGGTTCGCGACCCTCTTCTCTCTTCGCAATCGCTTCCCCCTCCTCATTTTTCTGCGTTCACCGAGCGAATCCGTGTTTCATCTTACTGCGCTTGGGTTGGGATCATAACAAGTTTCTACCCTCTCAGTTGGATCTTAACTTTTCTTCCGTTTCACCCTTTTTCAGCGCACTCTTTTCCCAACCGGTGTTTCTCTGAACGAGCGCTAAAACCTTTTCTTTTTCCTTTAGGCACATCTTCTTCCTTTTTGGCGACGCAGATTTTTCTTTTTTCCTTGTGTCCAGTGGCTCCGCTTTGTTTTCTCTTCCCTCCATTAGAACCAGGCTCCCCCCTCGAGAATTGAGTCTATCTCTTTTTCCTCTCCTCTTTTTTTGTTGATCTTTTCCCCTCACGGCGACTTCTTGCTTTTCCTTTTCTCTCCCTGCAGTTTTCACTGTTAGCACATTTTTGGAACCTGCAAGCATGGACCCGTTTTTCCCCCCCCCATTTAAAGACGCCCCTTTTGCTCTGTATGGTTGTCTGGTAGTTTTTTCTCTTCCCCCGGGTTCGACCGTTCCTTTCTCTGAAGAGTCTTGACTGACCCCTGAGCATTGACCTTATATCCAGCACTGACGTTCCGGACACTGTCTGGTCCTTTTATGATAACCAAACCAAGTCCCCCCATAAGTCTTAACCTTTTGCTTTCAACCCTTTCCTTCGTCCATTGGTTTGTGAAGACTGACCCCATCTGCTGGCTGATGTTCCTGGCCGTCCCTGGGGGGCTCTGACTCTTGGAGCAGTTTCTATGGGTCCTCGGAGGACCTCCTCCCCCTTTCAGACTGCCGCCAAAATACTAACTTTTAGAACGTCAGTTTGAAAATTCCGCTTCTCGTCACGTCCTTAAAACCCTCCCCCTCTCGAGTTCAGAAAGCGAGCTTGTACTTTTTTCGGTGGGATCAGATGGCTTGGATTCCTTCGACATTCCAAGTTCTCTTCTTTTGATGGACCAGCGATCTGAAGTTGGCGGCCCAAGCACAACTTTAAGCTTCACGTCTTTCCCTACGCAGGTTATAGTTTTCTTATCTGCACCTTCTCAAACTGACTAATCCAAACCCGAATGCACCATTTTCCTTGTCAAGGCCGCTTCCCTTATCTGCCCGTTCTTAAAGCCCCTTTTAAGGCATAGCCCCCCTCATCCGCCGGGTTTTTAGACGTGTCTGATAATCAGACACCAATTCCTCTGTGAGCCCAGCCATTTTTTATGTAACTCTCCACTTTTACTTTGGTCCTTTTCTGTGAGTTCCGCATTCCGGTTCTTTATGATTGACCCTCCTTGTTCATACGGCAATTCGACCCCCGCGCAAGCTTTCAGATTTCCCCCCCCCAGATGGATGTTCCCCCGCTAGTTCCATGTTTCCTCGTAGATTCCTTTTTTTGCCTGCCCTGAGTCAAAGGCGTTCTATCCCCTCCGGTCACCTATTAGTTTTCGGACCAGCCTTTTCTGAGATGTCCCCTCTATGGAAGAATCGTTTCAAAGCTTTTTCCTTTGTTTCGTGCGTTTGGTGTGCTGCAGCGGGCGGGTGCTGAACCTACCGCAATATTTTGCCCTTGCCGCGGAAGCCGCATTTTTTTTGAAAGGAGTTGCCCCTGGAAGGCTCGGCCAACCCCCACTTATGCCTTCCATTCGATTTGCTGTCTTCGCTTTTTCCTACCAGGCGATCTCTCCCACCGAATGTCCCCTTTTTGTGGATCCTCTTCCCGTTTCTTTTCTTATCCCTTTTTTTTTTCCGAGCCGCCTTTGTGCCCTGAGCTTCGCAATATCACTTTTCGATGACCGGGACTCAGTTTTTACTTGTCCGCCCCCCCCTGAATGTAATTGTTACCCTAGTCCTCGAATTTTGAGGATTTTTCTTTCTGGTGTTGTTTGTTTTGATCCGGTCTTTGTCCGAGAGTCCCTGACGCTTTTCTTTTCTTTCGACATTATTCCCCATTTTTGACGAGGCTTCCCCCCCCAGCTTTGTTACTGTAGTCCCAGGGTAAACTCCAAAATTCCTAAAGGCTTACCCTCCCCTGTCGAGTTAAATTTTTTATGCGCTCTTCGGATTTTTTTTTCCGCCCCCGGCGGTAGTGATGCCACGCCTTTCACCAGGGAGAATTGGTGTTTCCTGCTTGGTCTCCTCTCCTGGTGGTTCTGTTAAAGATTAAACGCTTAAGAGCCCGCGGTGGGCCCTAATGGTTCCCTCATTACGCTTTGTCGGCCCAATAGGCAGTCTCTCGACGTGCTTTCCACCAAGCAGATTCTGAGATGTGATTCCAGCCTGCGTTTTACGGAGCCTGCGTTCTAATTTATTGCGTGCCCCAAAAAAAAATTTTCCTTCATAAGCGCTTTTTGGATTTTCTCGTTTTGCGGCTTCATTCAAAATTTCTCCCTGCGACAGAGTAAGCTCCTCCTTTTTCCACAATTCTTGTACCCCTCTTTTTCCCTTCTGATTCATTCAGAAGGTGTAAATTTACAGTCGGGCCCGGACATTTCGAGACCCGTTTCTTGTCCAGCTACCGTCCACCGTTCTTCTATACCTAGTAGGGAACAGTAGAGTGTGGCCGTCCTGTCACCCCCTCTTCCCCTCCCCCTCCTCCTTTTTCGTATCCGCCTCCCCTCACCTTCGTCCCTTCCTCCCATTCCCATCACAATTTTCTCGCCCCCCCCTCAATGCCCTCTTCTTCCCCCCTCTTTTCTCCCTCCCCCCTTTTCCTTACTCCCCCTTCCCCTTTCATCCTCTGAGTGATCGCTCCCCTCGAGCCTTCAACGCCGGTTTACATTGGTAACGATGTTGCCGGAGCGTGACGCTTTCTCACTTACGACCCCTTCCTCTTTCCTGGAACAGGTTTCCTTTTTCTCTATTGAAAGATTTCTGCGTCTCCCTCCGGAGTCTGGTTTTAGTAAGAATTCTAACTAGCCCTTTACGCCTTTTGCCTTAGATCCATTTCCGTTAACTGTTCGTGCGCTTTCAAGAGAATTGGAGGACCGACGTAGCCCCTTTCTCTCCCCTCCGAGCTCTCTTTCGAACCCCTTTTCTTTTTTGCCCTTCTCCCGACTCCGTCGAGACAGCCACTTGGTCTCATTTTGTTTGACCGAAACCGTCTTTCCGTCAGATTCCAGAAAGGTCTTCTGGTTAGTCTCTTAATTCTTTCTCTACGACTTTTTCCTGTCCTCGCGTTCACCTTTTAATGTCTCGTGACTTGGTCCTCCCCTCTCGGAAGAAGTCGGTCAGTTCGATCATCGACTCCTGCTTCAGCTTTCCACGCCAGGTCGTCTGACTTGGTTTTAAGAGCTTCACTTTTTTTGTGAGCTCTTTCTAGTGAACGCCCTTGATATCAAAACGTGTAGCCCCTTAGACCCCCATGCGCCCTATCCGATTAGGTCATCGAGTCTTGTTTTTTGAATTTTTTTATGATTTTTTCTCGCCTTTCAGCTCGAGTGACTCAGTTTGATACGATTTTTTTTCTGACCGTCCGTCAGTCTCCTTGCCTTCCCTCCTTCGACGATGCGAGTTTTCTTTCCTTTTGCACCGTAGGAAGCGGCCACGACGACCTTGCCCCGTCGTGAATCGGTCGGACCCGATGTTTTTCCCCTATCCTTCCGAAGTCCCTTCATTTTTCTATGTTATCCTTTCTTCCTGATGCGCTGTCACTTAATCCGCCCTTTCTTATCCGGTTTCTTTTCTCTGTTTTAGAGAGCACCACTGCCGCTTTGTACGAGGCGACGAGTTACTCCTCGCATCCTTTGGTGTCGATCTCGTTTCGATTCTTTTTCTCTCTTTTTAGTAGCAGCTTTTTTCGTTTGGTGGCGGATTCTTGGTCTGTTGTTGCCCTTCTCCTCCCCCGCTGGCGAACGCACACTCTTTCTCGAGAAGCAGTTTTCGCCTGGCCTCTTTTTGGAGAACTCCCATGCTCCTCCTGTCTTTTTGCCTCACAGGACACCCCTTACCCTTCCTATCCCCTCAGTTTTTCTTCAAGTGATTCCCGCTGCTCTGGATTCCGTTCGAATCCTGCTCGATGGTCTTGGTTTCTTAGTACCAGTTCGACCGGCTGCTCGTTCTCCCCTTTTCTCTTCTCCCGCGCGTTCGCGTTTCCTCCCCTCCCTATGCTGGCTTTTTTGGCCTGGGCGCCATGCCCCGTAAGGCGCGCTCAAATCATTTTCCGCTCTTTCTCTCTACCTGACGCCCGCTTTTTGGTTTCTCCTCCCTGTCCCTGATCTCGGGCGTCGCTTTCCGCGGCGTCAGGAAGAGTTTTGCAACACTTGCCTTTATCGCTTAGTTTCCCCGTCCTTTTTTTCCTAGGAATTCCCTCCAAACAGAACCCCCGCCGTTCCGTCATTGTCCGAGTTTTTACTTTCCGCCGTAGTTTAGACCCTCCATGCCGATGGAAATAGCTCTCGTCCGTCTTGTTGTCCTCCTGGAGACCATACTTCTATGAGAGCGTTTTTTGCTCCGACCTTTTTCCCGCCGTTTTACGGCCGGGCCTTTTTTAGATGGAGGGCGTTTGAGTTTTTTTCCTCTCGTTTTTTCGATATCTCTCACCCTGCCTAGGTTGTTTGTTTAACAAGCGAATTTCGTTCCTCCCTACCCTCCTTTATTCAAAGCTTTTTTTTTTTTTCTTATACTTCGTGTTCGATCCAAATCCCCTACCGAAGGCCCTCCCTTCTACTTTGTTCGGCTTTCGGTTTTATATAACGGCACAGTGTTTTCCAAGAGGCTGAAGTTTTTTCGATGTAGTTCCTGATTTTCTTTTCCGTCTTTTACCCTTTTGTTTTGCGCGCAGCGTCTTTCGGTACGTGAAGCGAGTTCTGCAGTTCCCCGGACGAAGCCTTGGCCGCTTTCCTTCTTTTTTTTTTCAGTTTGCTCCTTTCGTGTCTTCCTCAACGGCCTCCTTTTTCTAGAAACCACTTCTTTCCTCTCGTTTTGGAGTTTTTTTCAATC
>Ga0179593_1415119_pt1 | contig 18027 bp, 29 predicted proteins | sample CZODoug2_1_08_16_FD_185931 | JGI IMG/M metagenome (GOLD analysis project Ga0179593, IMG submission 185931) | Vadose zone soil fungal communities from Angelo Coast Range Reserve, California, USA - CZODoug2_1_08_16fungal (PacBio error correction) | ecosystem: Environmental > Terrestrial > Soil >... | reverse complement strand
TTCTTTTCTCTTGGTAAGTCCGTTGATTAAGGCTTGTTTATTTTCCTTCCCTCAGTTGCACACTTACAACCCTTTTTCTTCGTCCTCTTCTATTCCTTCAACCCCCAGACCCCTTACTTTCCGTCCGTTGTTTTTCTTTCCCTGAGACTCTTAGGATTATGGCAGTCCTTCGTAATTTTTTTCCCCCCTTTCTCAAAATCCCCCTTCGCCACCTTCTTGAGTTTCCTTTCTTCATTTTTCTTTTGGTTCTTTTTCCCCCTCCTCAAATTTCCCTCCCCCCCCCGGGTATGACTCCTCTGCCTTTCACCAGTCTTTTTTCCCTGAGTTTTCCTCTTTCCGTTCCCTCCCTGCGATTTTTTTTCCCTTCTGGTTTCCTTTCTCCTGATACCTGCAAAGGTGTTCTTAATTTCCCCTCCCTTTCTCTTATCAACTTAGTTCTTTTTTTACATTCTTTTTACTGCCTTCCTTTCTTTCATTACGGATTCTCTTCCGTCCCGCCCCTCTGTAGTACGAACACAGTCGTTTTTTGCGGTCTTTGATCAAAGTCCTTTTTTTATAGTGATTTCTTTTTTCCCTCACTCTTGTTGGCCCCCTCGTTTATTCCTGTCCTTCAAGCATGTGTGACCCTCCTCGCCCTTCTTTGCTTTCACCCCAAACTCTCCCCCTTAAGCTTCCAGCATTGCGTATCTTTTGCGCCCCCCATAATCGACCTTTTGTTTTGTTGTTGTGGTGTTTTTTCTCGCCGTTTTTTCCCCCTTGTTTTCCGCCGTTCTTTAAGCATACCTGTCTTCCTCTCCGTTTCAGGTCCACCCCCTTTTTCATCTTGTTACACCTACCTTTTTTCCCCGCCAGGCGCCTTTTAACTTCGTCGACTTTCCCAGTTTCTCTGCTGGTTAATTTCCGTTTCCTTTTCTCCCTTTTTCCCTTAGTTTTTTTTTTCCCTTTTAGGATGCCTTTTCCGTCTCACGTTCTCAGAAGTTTCCTCTTTCCCAACCAGTCCCTTTTTCAATTGAAGAGTTTCTTTTTGATTTTCTTCTGAAACTCCTCCTAGAGTGATTTTTCTTCAGTCCTCACCCGGTTTTCTCTCCCCCTTAGCGGAGGGTCTCGAGGTTTTTTCCCTTGTCAGTCCATGGGAGACAGACCTTCACTTTCTCTCAGTTTTTATTGACTATTTGTTCGTTTACGCATTTTCTCATCCTTCCTTTACATGTCTATTTATTCATTAGATAACTTATTTAGATAGGTCCTCCAACTCCTCCTCTACGTATCCGTTTTTATTGACCTTATCTTCTCCCCCCCTTACACACCCGTTTCCGGTTTCTTCCCCCGTTTGAGGTCAAGGTACCACAAGCTTTTCGCGATGCTTGATCTTTTTACCCACGTCCTTACTACCCGGCTGGTCCTTACCCCCCACCCCCTCTCTCTCCAGTTCTTTGAGGAGTTTTTTTTTTGATACCTTTCTTTTACTTTTGGACTTTCTTTATCTAGTTCCTCTTCTCCCCCTTGGTTTTTGTTTTTGTCCTTTTTCTTTGCTGAGATTTTTTCTCATGCTCTTTCTTTCATGTCTATCTTGTCTTGGTACCCATCCTTTCTTCCTTTCATTATTTCTCGCGTTTTTAGGGGCTCTTCCCCTCCCCCTCTGTGATTCATACCCCCCCGGAGCCAGTCCCCTCCCTCTCTTCCTTTTGTGTTTTCTTTTCGTGTTTCTCGTTCTCATTTTGTTTAGAGGTTTTCTTTTTTTAAGCTTTCCACCTTGGAGTGAGACTCCTTTTTTTTTTTTTTCTATGATTCCTCCCCCTCCTCCCATCATTCGTTGAACCTCTTCTGGCGGTCGTCCCCCTAGCCCTTCGACCTCTTAAAAACAAGCTTTCCCTGAGTTTTTTACTTTTTTTTTTGATCCTCTCCTATTCTACCTTTCCCTGTTTTCTTATCCTTTTTTTCCTTTTTCCGGGTTGAGTTTTTTTCCCCCGTACTCCCTCTCATCGACTTTCTTTCATGCTGGGTTTGAGTGGAGGACTCCCCTCCTTCCCCAGGAAGCGTTTTTGATAACTTTTGTTTCCACCTTTTTTCTATTGGCGACTTCCTACGTTTTCCCTCCCACTTTCTCTCTCTCTTTGAGTTCATTTAGAAGGTGAATTGTTGGGACTGCATTTTTTTTGTCTGCGCATCCTTTGAGCAGCTTCTCTCCTCTCTAGGTATTTTTTTTTTTTTGATTGAGATTTCTCTTTTTTCCCTGATGATGCGGCTTATTCTCTCCCTTGAACTCTCTTGGACCCCGAATTCCTTCTAGATAAGCGAGAAGGATACAGGTTTTGTTTTTTCCCCCCCCTCCTTTGCCTTTCATTCGAAGTTATTGTTGTCCTCTATTCAGATCTTCTTTTTTTTTTTGCCTCCTTACATCAAGTTCTTTCTCTCCTTTTTTCCCCCTTAACCAGATTCTTTCCATCAATACCTTTGCTTCCCCTTCCCCAACTTTCTTCCTTCGATTCTCAACTTCAGCTTCTCCCTTCCCTTCCATCATGTTTGTTTTTTCTATTTTTTGTTCCATCTCTTTTCCTCGCACGATCCGCCAGTTTTCTCCAATTAATTTTTTTTCTTCTGACTCAGGTAGAGTTTATTTACCAATACATGAGAAAATTGCCTTTAAGATTTGTCAACCTCCTTCTCCATCTCCCCCTTTTCCCCAGGCACCCCGCCTACTGTCCAAACCCTTTGTTGATGCTATTTTTTCGTCCCCTCTAAGTCGAACTCCTTTTAATGATTCCCCTCCTCTCATCATGACAAGTTTCTCCCTTTTGTTCCCCCGCCCTTTTCTGCTGGAGTCCCTCAGACTTTTATAGGATTTTCGTCCATGATTGTCAGTTATGGAAACTGTCCCTTTTTCACCGACCCTTTTAGCCTTTTAATCTTCCCCTTAGTCCCCTAAATCCGCTCACCTATGGATAATCTTGCAGAGACGCTTTTACCCAGTCAGTTGCCTGTGCATCTAATTTTCTCCAGCTTCCCCTTCTTTCGGTCTTTCCAACGACAATAACTATCCTTCATACACACAGCCTCACCTCTTATCTCCTTTTTTTTTTTTTGATTTGACTTCTTTTTCTTTCCTTTTCTCTTGATATCTCTCTTTTTTTGGCCTCCATGACCTCTTCCTTTCTCCTTTTCCCCAATCTTTTTTTTGACTTTCAGACCCTGATTCTTCCCATTTCTGTACCATAGTATCTCTCTCTGACCAACCTCTCCGCCTACAATATGGAGACCTTTTCTCTTTTTCCCCCCGTTCAAACCGTTTCGATGCCCCCCTTCACCTGTTTTCTCATCCGTTTTTCTGTTCGTAACTCCCGACTAGTTTTTTTTTTTTCGACTGCACGCCCTTCCCTAACCCCCCCGTCTCCTTTTAATGACTTTTCTTGTTTCGGTTCTCTTGGGAACACCTCTCATCTTTCTTTCCAACCGACTTCCTCTTTCCTTTTCTACCAGAACATCTTTCTTTTTTTTAATCCCGATTTTTCTCCTTTTTTTTCCCCTCCGCCTGAAGTTCCGGTGCTGTATCAAATTTTCAGCCTTGCCTTGGATGGATCAACTTTTTCTTGATGTTTGTCCCCGGAGACCCACTTCTTTTTTTTTGGTGGCTTCCACCTCTTAACCCTTTTTTTTAGTTTCCCCTGGCATAACTTTCAACCGTTTCTCTCCTTCCCGATTATTTCGCTAGAACTTTCTTAGTCAAATGACCCCGTTCTTCTTTCTTTCCAGCCCTTCTTTTCTAGAGATTGAGTTTCCCTCTCCCCCCCCCTGATGTCCGTCCCATATGTGTCCACCCATTTTCCTTTACCACATCATTAGAGATTCTTTCCTCGACCCCCCGACCTCAGTGTTTTCTCCTTTTTCTCCCCGTTCATCAGAGTTCCATTCCTACGAGGCCTCCTGGAGGAGTGGGCTATTCTGGCCTCTCCCAAGTTCCAGATTCCTTCCCTTTATCACTGACGTCCCCTCCCCCACGTCTTGATTTTTGCAGAACGTACCGATTCCCTTATTTTTTTCCCGCCCCTGACTGGGAATACTTACGGATTTTTTTCCCCACCGAGCTTCTTTCGCTGGTGACCGCACATCCCTTTCCTTTCTTTTGGACCCCCTCCCCTTTTCGACGTCTTTTGGGGCTTTAATTCTTTTTTTTTTGCCTTAAGCTTCCTCATATTTTCATTTTCTCATCCCCCCCTAAGCCCGCCCCCCCCCTTTCGCGTTTTTGGCCTTCCTTGAGTCCTGAGGACCTCTTTTGTTTTTTTTTTCATGCCTCCCTCTCCCGTAGTCCCATTTATTTTCCCCAATCTTTCTTTTCGTTCCTCAATCCTAGTTCTCCCTCCTTTAGGGCTCCCCGTCTTCCAAGTATTCTGGCCTCCTTTCATTTTCTTTCTTTTTTTCACAGATTTTTACCGACCTCTAAGTACTACTTCCCTCCACCCTTCCTCTTTCCCCGTTCCACCAGAAGATCCTTTTTTTTTTGTATTTTCCTCCAGCCATTTTTGGACCTTGCAGCCTCTTTTCCATGACAGTCCTCGATACAGTTTTTCTTCGTATGATCATGTGATGACGTTCCTTCTGTCACTTTCCTCATTTTCTCTTGCCTCTCTTTTTTTTTTTCCTTGACCCAGGCTCCTTTTTCTTCCCTTGAAAGTTTTTTTTTTGTCATGATTGGGTGACCAACCCTCTTCGCAACCCTTTTTGTTCATGAGAATCCTTCTTTTCCATTGACCTAGAAGTTTTTCCTCGTCTATAACTACCCTTCCTTTTTTCACAGTCCCCACCATCTCCCTTTCGCCATGTCTCTTTTCTTTTTAAAAAGTGTTTGGTCAGTCTCCTTTCTTCCTTCGGCACCTACCCTTTGTGTCTTTTCCCCCCCTTTTTCAGTATCCCTTTCTAGCTAGGGCGACCATCTCCAACCGTAGCCCCTTCACTCTTGCTACTTTGTCGTTCCAACTGCTTCACGTGTCCCCTTCTTTTTTGTGCCCTTCCTGGTTTTTTACTATATGGTTGACTCCTCCCTCTTTTCCTCCCGGGACTGCTATCCCAACCTTTTTTCTCTTTCCCTTTCCTTCACCCTGGACCCCCTCCACGTTCCAGTGTCATCTCCTTTCCTTTGCATTAGCCCTGTGGTTATGAACGCAACAAGCCGCTCTTACACATATTTACCAACCTCTTCTCTTATCCCCCTTTTTTGTCTCTTAGTTTTTTTTTTCCAACGTTTTTTTCCCCCCCTTTCTTTGTTATCTTATCTTTTACCATTCCTGAATGAAAAGACCCTCTTCAGCTCGCAAGTTGACTTCAACACGTTTCTTTTTTTTGTTAGACGCCCCCTCTACGCCTTTTGGTCTTGACTTAGGTCTTTTTTTTTGTTTTTCCTTGTTTCCCTGATACTTCTCGGTTCGGAGCGGACTTATTTTCCCATTAGTATCCTCCTCTCGATTTCGCCTCCCCTTTCCTTCGGATCCCTTCGATACTTTTTTTCGCCTTTGCTCTCTGTTTGCCCCTCTGTTTTCCTTTCCTGACTAGATTCCCCTCTTTGTTTCCAGTCTCGCCGTTTTGATCCCTCCCTTTGTTTTTTTTGAACCCCACCACATATTTGCTTCCCGTTTACTTTTCCCCCGGATCTCCATTTTTCCCCTTTTGCACCATCGATTAGCGGTCCTAGACCCCCTTGACTTTTTGCCTTTTCCTTCTTTTTTAAATGTCTCCGTTCGTTTTCACGTAGCTCTCTTCCTTGCTCCGGGACTTTCCCCTAACCTTACTCAACTTTCCCATCCGTTTATCCTGAAAAGTTTTTTCTTTGTTCTTCCGTAAGGCCTTTTAACTTTTCTAGTTTTTCCGTTTTGTTCCCCATCTCTGAGTCCTCTTGCTTCTTCTTTTTCCTTCAGGCAAATGGTTTGGAAGTTCGTTTCTCCTGTCAGGAAAGTAAGACGCCTTCCTGACCGACCTTTTTTCCACTCCGTTGTCTCCCCTCCCTTTTGGAGGATTAATTTTACCTCTCCAGGCACCGAGGATAGCTTCTGTTGCGTGTTGCCCTTTGCTTTAAGTTTCTTTTTTCTATTGACTCTCCTTTTTTCACACCTTCTTTTTCACAGCCTAATTTGACCCCCGTTCTAATCTTTCCCTCCTTTCTTGCCATGGGCGGCCTCACTTCCTTTTTCCATCCCTAGTTGATTGGTGTAATTATTTCTTTCTCAACCTTCTGAATGTTCTTCCTTTGTTTTTCCGGTATCCCTTGGGGAACTTCGATCGGAGTCGTATCAATCCCTCCTAATCTTTACCCCCCCTCAAAGGCTCTTTCTTTTTTTGTTATTTTTATTTCTCTGGATTTACCTTGACTTGAGAATTTTTTCCCCTGACCTAAGTATCCAGCCAGTACAAATGTTTTTTTGTTGTTCTTTTCCTTATTTCCCTTGCTTCCTTGAGGGATTGTGTTCTTTGACTTAGACCTCCTTCTTTTCCTCTTTCCTGGCTCTTAACTGTTCTTCTAGTGAACTTTTTTTTTACCTTTCCTTTTTCCAAAAGAAAGTACTCTTTTTTCCCTTTTAACTAGACGACTCACCCATTTTGATTTCCAGAAGTTAATCTACTTTATATATAAAGTCCTCTCAAAAGTAGCCTTTCCTTTCGAGGCTTTCTTGCCCTTTTTCCTAGAAAGATGTCCCCCGCCCTCTCTTTTTAGTATACTTTACCCTTTTTTCTCCCTTAGATTTCATTCGCCGGATTCCTTTCTTGCTACCTCTTTGGTTTCACCCCAATAGTTGGATGTAAGGCCTCTTAATGGTTTTTTTTCTAGTGCTTCCTCAACACGCTGTACTTCCTCTTTTTTCCCCCCGACAGTCTCTCCGGTCCTACAATTGAATTAGTACCCCCCTTTCCTTCTTAGGAAGTGGGTTGACAGTTTTTTTTATCTCCGACTTTCCTTTCCCTTTTTATGCAATATCTCCACCAAAGATCCCCTTCCTTTTAGTTAGCACCTGCGGCCTTTTCGATTGATGAAGCATTCATCAATTCTACCCTCTCTACCCTGCTTTTTCCCCCCCCCCACCAGGAGTTTTTTCCTCTACTTTTTTTTGTGTGTGTTTTCTCCTTCCTACCTGCTCTTTTGTTAGTTCAAGCCCTCCCCATCTTTCCCGTCTACTGGTCCATCTTCCCCAACTCCACCCTTTCAAAGTCCATTTCCCTCATGCTGATTTATTCGTGTAAAACGGTACCTCCATTTCTTCTTTAAGGTTTTAGCATCTACAAAAAGTTCTTTCCCCCCCTTGTTCGTTCTGTCCTGGTCTGTTCCTCTAGTTCGCCCTAAGTGATCTTCGTTTCTTGGACTTTGTAGAGAATATGAATCTGTGGAAGATTCTCCCCCCTCTTCGTTTATTTTTTCCGTCCAGTCTTTCAAACCCTTCCCTTTTTTCCAGCTTTTTCCGTTTGTACTCCCCCGCATCCGATACCGATCATTTTTCCCCCCTCTCCCAATGGCCCTTCTCCCCCCCCCAAAATTACCCCAAAAGTCTTCCCCTCCATTTTCTCGTCCTTGTCTTTCCGTATACTTAGTTTTCGATTCCGATCCCCAACCTAAATCACTGCCTATATGACCAACCCCTTTTCTCTCCCATTAATGTTTTTTCTCCCCTTCTCTTCGGTCTTTCCTTTTAGTTCCCCTTTGTTTTCGATTCTCTGTTTTCAGCTAGTTGCAGCGGTCTGCTTTGCTTGGCGTGGGCCCTTTTGGCGTTGGCCACGATCAATATTCCCCCTGGATGCTCGTCCTTTTGACGTCGTTTTGACCCTTCTTCGTTCTCTAATGTTCGTTTCATCTGTCATTAGTATTTTTTTGAGGTGATTACTGTTTCTTCTTGTCTAGACCGAACCTCTCCCTTGACTTTTGATTGTGGTCGGAGTCTTTTTGTTTCGATTTTGTTTCCTGGTGAGAATTTTCTTTTTTTTCCCTCCTTTGTGCCTTTGCGCTTCGTGGTACTCTCTCAATGAATTTTCACCATCCCCTTCATCTCCCTTCTTTGTTTGAGGAGTTTTTCCCTCTCCATTCGAGGTACTCCCTTCTTTTCTTTCGTCCTCTTTTTCTAATAGTCTTGTTCCTCTCCCCTTTCACACTTGGGATTCGGCGGTCTCCTTTTACGTTTTTCTTCTGTTGGACACCATTCAGTCCGTCCCATTTCTCTCTATGGGTGGTTCTGAATCTTTCATGACCTAGTTGTTTTTCTTCTCTCTCCTCGGCTCCTCCACCATTCTTTTTTGACAAAGTCCCTTCTATTTTTTTATTCCTCAGTGACCTTGGATAAGACGTGGTTTGGTTTTTTTTTCTTCTCTCCTCCCGACTCTGCCTCCTCCTTATCTCCGTTGTTTTTTTTCTAGAGTTAATGTTCCTCCAGATTTTTTTTTTTGCTTCTACCGGACCCAGATTTCTTCCCTCCTCCTTTGATCCCCCTTGCGTCGGCGGCATTGCTTCTCAATATTGTTTCCCTTCTCTTTCAGATCATTTTTTTTTCTTGTTGAGGAGACCGGTGCTGTGTGCTGTCACCTTTTTTTCCTGGAATCCAGGAGACTAGAAGTAGGTGGTACACACCCCAACTTGAAGTTGACTTCCCCCTTCCTCCCTCCTCGTCGTGGCTTTCCCACTTTCTAACCACGCTTCTCACAACTCCTCTCCTCGACGCCTTTCTCTTTTCTTCTCTTCCTTTTCTCTTCCACCTCCTTCCTATTTCCTTCCCCATGCCGTCGTCCTTTTCTCGTTGCCTCTTTCCTTTTCTATGCCATCTCGCCTGCCCTGTTGCAAGCCTTTCCATGACTTCTCCCTGAGGACACCCCCCATATTCCCCACTTCCCTTTAAGACAGTCCCCCATCCTAGTCTGTCTTTTTCTCTTTTTATTCCCCTCCTAAGCCCGCCTTTACTTGAGATTCCATCAACAGATCGCCTTCTTTCCCTTTTATCCCCAGTGCGTAGGCCCCGCCTAAGATGGTCCATTTCTTCCTTCACCAGGTAATTTCCTTCCTTCCTTATCTGTTGGTTTCATTCCTTATAATTTTTTTATTCCCTAATGCGCCTTTTCCGCGGAAACGAGTCCCCGAATCCTCTCCTTTTCCCCTGGGATACATTTTTTCAAGATTCTCTCATTGATAGAGTTGACTTTCCTCCCCAGGTTTTTCATCACCAGTCTTCGATTGGAGGCGTGTCAGCTGCAGAAGATTTTTTTTCCGGTACGCCCCACCTAGTCTCCGATGTTCTCCTTTTTTAATTGATCTTGTCAATTTTTGGGTCTCCTTTTTTCTTTTTCGTTAGGGTGTATGACGTCCTTCGTTGCGCACTCATCTCAGAAGTTTTCACGAGTTTTTTTTTTCCCGTCGGTTTCCTGTACACTATTGTTCATATCTTTATTTTCTGACAAAACCCTGTGATTCTCAGGACACCTTATCCTTTCCTCTAGAGTCCGCCCCATGCTCCCCTTTCCCCTTTGTGACATCGGGTCTGTGTCTAAGGCTCCTCTTTGTCCCTCTTTTTGGTGGATTCCTTCCAAGGTCACCCTCGTCATGGTTTTTGACTGAAGCCATTAGTTCAATGTTTCGGTAAGCTTGTTTCTTCTTCTTCATGTTTTACACTAGACTTTCCTTTTTTTCTTTCTACATGAACCCTAGCTTTTTTTTCTTTTCTACCCGCAAATAGTCCCCCTCATTTCCTTACTTTGGCGAAACCCACTCGTCTCCTTACTGCTTTGTCTCCTCCTTGTTTTTTCTTACTGTTTTTTTACTTTCTGCTGGATAGAATTCAAGGATTTCTGTGGTGCCTTTTCAGGTCCTCCTACCCCATGTCGCCCATCTACCGCGTTCTCCTCAAAACTAAGTGGTCGACGTTCTCTCTTTGTCTTCCTTCTTTTTTCCCTTGAGTCTCGTGTTTTCGTATGAATCCTATAGTTTTTGTTCTTTGGGTCTTCCTAGTATTACATTTTTACCCTTTCTTACCTTATTTCCCCCCCCCCAATTTACTCAACCCCCCGTGTTCCCTATTTCCCATTGATTAGCCTAATGACGTGGCTTCAGCCTTTTATTGCCTTCTTTCTTCCTCCGCTTTTTTAAAGCCCTTTTCCCGATTTGCCCCCTCTTTTCTTAGGGCTTCCTTCTGAGGTGTTTTTTTGGGTTTTGTTGTTTTTTTTTTGGTGTTTGTTTTTTTTTTTTTTTTGGTTTTTTTTTTTTTGTTTTTGGGTTTTTTTTTTGGGGTTTTTTTTGTGTTGTTTTGTTGTTTGGTTTTTGTTTGGGTTTGGTTTTGGTTTTAAATGTAACTTTTCATCCCCCCAATTTTCTCTATTCGCTTACAACTCCAGAAAACATTGATTTTTTGTCGCGGAGCTCCTCTCCTTTAAACGGAACTTTTTCCCTTCTAGTGTTGAATAGCCTATTGCTGTTTTGACAAGAGTTTCTATGAGTGACCAAGTCCCCCTCCCCCATTCAGGAAGTTTTTTTTTGTGCACCCTACCCACCTTTTTACTTATTTATGGGGATATTGTTTACTTGAGATCTCTTTTTGTTTTTTTTTTTTTTTTTTTTTTTTTTTTTTTGCTTCCTTCCTACTATGTTTTACCCATCCCGCCCTGAGCTTTGCCTCCCCTCGTTTTGGTTTTTTTCCCTGATTTACTCTTCCTTCTTTTGTCTTCAGGTTACGCTTTCCTTTTTCCAGTAATTTTTTTCGTTAACAAATCTTTCGTGACGAAACCCGACCTCCGCTATGATTCTTCCGTTCAAAAGGGATAGCCCGTTTTCCCTTCAGGATTCCATTGTCCGTTTTTTGATTGCTTTGTCCTTTTTTTACCCTGATCCCTTCCTAGAATTCAATCCCTTGCCTCCCTTCCACAATCTTTCATTTTCCTCTATTCTTTTTTTTATGATTACTATATTCCCCCCTCCCCTAGTGCTTAGCCTTTTTCGCCAGTGTCTTTCCGCCTTCCTCCTATACTTAGGCTTACTTTTTGATGTGTCTGTTTCCCTCCTTACTCCGGTCCTCCCGAGCCTCTTTTCTTATTCTTCCAGCCCGAATTTCCCCCTTCAGCAACTTTTTCCCATTTGAAATCTTTGTCGCGTTTTGTGTTCCATTTTTTTCCCAAATAAATTTTTTCCCCCTGGAGTCTTTCCTTCGCCCCGGTAAGTTTCTTCTTCTCTTTCATACGTTCTCTCCCGTCCTTTGATAATTTTCCTACCTCAACTTTCTTTGATGTTTCCTTAACTTAGAGTTTCCCCAATTGGTTTTGGTAAGCATTGGTTCTGCGGGCCTTCCCGCACCCTTGTTTTTCATGTGTACACCTCCTTTCATGAGTAAGAACGTTTCACTCGCTTTTCGACTTCTCCCCTTTTTTTGTCACCTCCCCCTTACCACTCTGATCTTTTCTTACACCTGATCTTGACCTTCGGTATCCTGATCGGGGCACTCAAATCTGTGACCGGGTTCGTTTATGAGTTCGCGCTGGTCGCCGCACGAATATTCGATCTAGAGGTAACACTTGCCGCGGCGCAAACCGCCACCAAAGCAGGAATGTTGTTTTTTGGTGCGTTGGCTTATTCGCGGGAGGGTCCAGGGTGGCGGGAAGGTAGCATAAGTGGGGCTGATCTTTTGGTGGCGGGGCGTGGTGTGGTGGTGGGGTACAAAGGGAGCTCGAAACGGGGTATGACCGACCTGCCGCAGAGGGCAAGTGTCTGGAGTTAGTGGGTCTTTTGGTCGGTGTGCAACCTTTTGGACCGTCTGCTAGTATTTGTGTGCAAAGTTTTGGGGTTAGGTTTTTTTTTTGTTTTAGGGCCGGAGGGTTTTTGCTTTTTGTTTTCCGAACCATTTAACTGGTTAGTTCTTAAGACTTTTCTCCCCCGTTCCAACCTTATGACCTTTCCTTCTTTTGCCCTTTTTCCTTCCCTATACTTGTTCTTTCTCCCTAACCCCGTCCCTCTGTTGGATAACCCCCCTTCCCCCCCCATCCCTCTTCCCTCCCCCCTTGTTTTGAGCTTGCTTTCCCCCAACAACTCTTTTATAACATCTTTTCTTTGTTCTTCTTGATTCTGCGGTCCCTTTCGACTGCACTTTCATCCCTTGCGATTCCTTTCCTTATTCCCATTGCTTATTTTAGGTTTTTATCTCACCCTTGGCCTCCCTGACGTTTAGGCTTTTCTGGCGTTTGTCTCGTTTCTATGACAAACCTATTCTTTTATCTGATTTCCCTGCTTTTGTATGGATGTCTTCTCCCAACCTTCTTATTTCCCAATATCTTAGGATTGGGTCCCATTCCTTCTAGTCCTTTTTGTCTCCCTTTTTTCCTGGTAGACTTCGACCTTTTTTCTTTTTTGTCGATGATCCCTAGGATTTGGTCGATGTTTTGCCTCTTATCTCTTAGCTCTTCCCTTTTGTGTTTGTAAAACTCCACTCTTGGTCCTGCCGCAAACGTTTGACTAGGTCCCCCCCCTGTTTCAATACGCCTTTCTTGTCTCCGTCATCGAGAGGTTTGTGGGGATTTGGAGTCTTTGGCCCTTATGACGCCTTTGACTCCTTATGTTTTAGGAGACCTTCCGTCTTTTCCTTCTGAGATTCCCGAGAAATTTGTAACAAGGCCCTTTTCTTATGCCTGTGGTTCCCTTCCTGCTGGCGGAAACTCGTCCCATTGGCCAGATTTTTTTTTTTTCCCTTCCTACGGGGTTCTCCCTCTAGATCTTTTTCTGCTCTTCGTCATAGTATTTCCCCCTTCCGGGCCCGCACCCTTTTTCTCCCTCACTCTTATTCTTTTCGCCTCTTTCTCCTTTGGCCTCCCCCCCCCAGAAGGCTGCCCTCTTTTTTCTTGATGACAGGTTTTTTTCCCATTCCACCCCCCCAATTCAACTCCTTCTAATGCTCTTTTTTTTTTTTTGTCCAGTACTTATTTCTGCATTTCATTCTCGTCTTGTCCAAAAGCTTTGACTGATCCCCCCAGTTAACCTTTCTTTTCCTTTTTTTATTCCCTCGTCGTTTGTAACTTTCCCGATCTCTGTTCTGATGTATTGAATTGCTTTAGTAGCTTTCTGTCGCCCTTCTTCGTGACCCTTTTTCCCCTTCCTGCGTAACCCCCCCTGGAATTCTCAATATTCCGTCCTCCTCAAGTAATTCAATGACCAGGATGCCGCGCGTGTTTTGATTGATGAGAATAGTTTTTTTGCTTCATTTAATGGTGCCCCAGTCACCCACTCACCTTTCCAATTTTCAGCTTCAAGGAGGCTGAGTTTGGTTTATGTTTTCCCAGTTTATCCTCATGCCTTGTTCCCTTCCCTTTCTCTTTTCAAGGGTATAAGCCCTGCTTTGGCATAGGGTCCCTTTTTCCTCCAAGCCTTCTTTTTTGTGTTTTTTAGGCCTTTAGCTGATATTTTCCGTGTTATTCCTTGCCTCCCATTTTATTCCCCTTTTTTGCTTAGAAATCCTGTCTCCATTGGCCATTCTTATGGCCGTAGGGACCTCCTCTATTCTCTCCTTTTAACATTGACCTTTGCTTTTCTTCTCCCGAACCTTCTTCTTTCTCCAATTTTCTTCCTTCGCCCTCTATTTCGTTTTTTGAAGTAACTCTGTGGCTTTTTCTTTTCTTTTTGTACCAGCCATAATGTCTGTCGTGCTCTCCTGTCTCTCTGGGCCAAAAGAGCTTATGACTCCGCCCCCCCCCTTATATCTGGCCTTTTTTTTTTCCCTGACCGCTTCACCCACTTAAACGAGTACGACCCGCATTTAAGTCGTTGTTTCTCTTTCTTCCTTTGGCCCGGTTCCTCGCCGCGCCCCAGCTCTACCGTCCTGTCCTCGCCTCTTCACCATTTGATGAACGCTTCCTTCCGTCCTTTACCTATTTACTTGCCTTAAACCCTTTGAGATTTTTTTCATCTTTCCCCCCCTTTTCATCTCTTGTGCTGTGCGAAAGTCTCACGTCGGTTTTCTGCTCAACTTCGAACGAGCACAGGCGTAAAGGTTATCCCCAAAAATCCCCTCTTACCCTCCATTTTAGCGAGATGTACCATCTTCAAAGGTACCCATCTTTTATTTACCTGACCATTGATTCTCCTCTTTTACTTTCCTTAGCAGCCTTGACTTGAAACCTTCGACTTCTTTCAATTAGTTTAAAATTTTCTACCTCACCGGGTCCAGTTGCCTTGATTTTCCCTTTTTTCCTTACCTTCCGGCAGTTTCCGTCTATTCCCACCTCCCTTTAATTTTTACCCTCATTAGTGTCCCTCGATACATGGTTCCCCTTTTTTTATTCAATCTCAGCTCAGAACTTCACTTTCTAATTTCCACCTGGTCGATCGATCCCTCCCCCCCCCACACCCTTGACCCTGCCCTCTGGTTGATTTCTTTTCTTTCCCCGCTTTACTCCACGTCTCCCCCAGATGTATTCGTTCGTAACAGTTTCCCTTCAGCTTCACCCTTATCTTAACGGCGCAGTCCCCTGAGATTGCTTCCTCTTACTTGCCCCTGAGTGTTGTGATTCGTTTGATTTGACTGCCGGTAACTTTCTTCGTCTTTTTTCATGATTTTATGGGTTGAGGGGGGCCATGTCTGGAAACTTCAACGTTTAATTTCCTGGCAGGCTTGTGGTTGTATGGTGTGGAGGTTGTGTCTTCTTCTGCCTACTGCCTTTTTCGCCCCTCCGCTTATGGTCTGTCCCTCCTCCCCCCTGTCTCCAATTTTTTTTCTTCTTCGAGGAGTACTTTTGCTGCCTCTTATAGCTGAGATTTTTTTTTTTTTTGCTTTACCCAAAATCCTCCCTCCCATCTTTCCTGTTGTTTTTCTTTCTGATTGTGCCGATCTCTTTTTGTTCGATTCTCATCTAGGTTCCTTCTCTGTCGTTGATGATCCTTTTGGCATCTCTCTTCCTGCTCCCCGCCCTTCCCGCCCAGTTATTTTAGGAACCTTCTGCGCTTCAGCGATTCCCCTTCTTTCCCTCGAACCCCTTCATCCCTTCCTGAGTTCGTCCGCGCATTTTTTGAGTATTTTCCCTGTTTTCCCTCGCACTTGATTCTGAGCCGTGCTTTCTTTTCCCCTTTTTTTCTGTGGTTGAACCGTTTCCCTTTTTTAAAAGCTTTTTCTTTGCCCTTCGTTTTGGCCCCTCCCTCTTCCCTGATCTTTGCCAGCCCGGAGATTTTCATGCCCTCCTCTGAGGGTTTCCCCGCAAGCGTACGTTTTTCCTTTTTGTTGTTTTGCCACATGGTATCTTACTTTGGTAACTCAGCATCCTGGTAGGTTCCCCTCTCCGAATCCTCAGATTTCGACTTCTTTTCCTTCCTTTCCTCTTTTTTCAATCATTTTTGTTTACTTCTGATTCCTTTTTTTTTAGTGAACCTTTTGCTTTTCTGTTGCTCGAGAACTGTCCCCCCCCCCTTCTTTTCTACCCTGAATCTCTTTCTGAGAATACGTCTCGCTAAGTTTTTTCGTGTTACCTTTATCTTCTTTCCCCTTCGCCCGATCTTTTCCTTTCCTACGATGTGCTCCCTCGCATTTGATTAGCGATTTTTTTTCCCCCCCTAAGCCCTAGATCTTCTCTTCTTACGATTTCCAGCTGGATTTCCCGCGCTTTCTACTCCGGAGTGCTCTTCCCCTTTTTTTACTCAGCTTTTTTCCCACAAATTCTAGTACTTCTAGTCCTTGGTTTTTCGATTGCGATTTCTTGTGATATTCTCTTCCTAAGCTTCGTAATGCCTATGGACGTGCTTCTCTTTCCAGTGATTCTTCTTTTTGCCCTGCCAAGGCCCTGTTTTCACTAAGCTCTTCTCACCGGCCCCGACTTTAGTTTCTCCACTCGGTCAATCCGGCACTTGCCTCGTCAAACCAAAGGGAGCGGGTCGGCTATTTTAACTTTCACTTCCATCTCCCACCCCTCTAGGACGCACTTTCTGCCAGTCTTTGTTACCCCTTTTCACCTGCGTTTTTCAAGACCTTCAGTTTTCACCTACTCTTAAGGTCCGTCCTTGATATTGAGTTCTTTGACAAAGTTTTTTTTGCAAGCTCTCCTCTTTCCCATCCCGGAACCCTTCACACCTAACTCCTCTAAACCTTATTTTTCTGTCTATTCATTCTCCTCCTTTCGACGTGTGACCCCCCCCCCCGTGGTTTGATTCCTCTTACTTTTTTCCTAAGACTCTGTTTTCTGTTCTATTTCTGAGTCCCGTTGTTCCGGTCAAGCACCTCTGGACGCAACGTCCTGCTTCTTTTTCCTTTTATATGAGAGGCCAGGATTTTCCATTTTATTATCATCAGATTTTTTTTGATTCTTCCGTCCTTAGTTAGTTTTCACTCCGTCTTTGACGTAACTTTCCTCTTCCTTCTTCTTACCCCACTCTTTTCCCTCCCCCAAGTTTCCTCTCCTTTCCCAATGGAGCCTTTCTGTACCGGTTCAATTTCCCAGCTTCCCCTGGAAAGTGGTTCTTCGTTCCCCCCTTGACCCTTCACCCGATAATTAGTGTTGCGAATTTTTTTTCTTGTCCTGGCCACGGCCTTTCCCTCTGTTTTTGCCCCTCATGGGACTTCCCATCGTCGCGTTGCTCTTTCCGACTCGTCGCCTTTTATACAGCTTCATCCCCCTCTCAATACCCGCCCCTCTCTTTTTTTTTAAAACAATGTTTTCCTTTCCAAAAAATTGGTGGTTTTTTTTTGGGCCTCTTCTTTAAGACTTTCGCATCGTGTGTCTACCTTTGTCCTTGATTGCTCTCACTACCTTTCTCGTCGGTTGTTCTATTTTCTTCTTGCACAATATACTACCCTTCTTTAGCCCCTCGAACCACCCTTGAGTTTTTGTCAGATTCTTTCCGCTCTCCTTTTTTGCTCCCGGTGTGTAATCTTGTCCTACAGACTCGTTATTAGAGATTCTGCGCTCCACCAAATGTTTTTTAACCTCCTCACTTGTGCCCCACCCTTTTACATTACCCCCCAATCCCCTCTTTTTAACTTCGGCGATTCCCATCACCGACGTGGGTTTTACGCCGACGGTAGAGTCTTAGCTTCCCGCTTCCAGGATGCTGCACCATTCTTTTGGAGTCCCTGTCTTCACTGCCCTGGCCGCCTGTAATCCCCACATGGTTCATTAGACGGCCAATACTACACCCTTCTATTTTGTTTCGAAGTTATTTCTTCCAAGTAAGGTGCCTCTCCCTGCCTTCATTGTTTTTTACGTCCCTCCTTTGCTCTTGTGTACACCCTCCCCCCGCCCTCCAACCCTCCTTGCCATAACTGCCCTTTTTTCTCCTATGAGGGGTATGTCTGGTTTCCCCATTTGCAGCTTACTTCTTCTGCTCTTGCCAAGAAGCCCCGCGGTCCTCTCCGTTGTTTTTTGTTAAGTCCTTCTAGCTACATTGGGTCTTTCCTTTATATTCTGTCACCGGCTTCCTTCCTGGCTTTCCCAGTCTTGTTTTCGGCCCACTCCCCCCCTGCAGCATAATCCTATTCTTTTTTTCTTTTCTGCAGTTTTATTTTCTTTTTTCCAATAAGGAACTTCTCCCCTTTTTTTTCCTTTTTCTTTTTTTACAGTCTTTCCCATTACCAAGTGCACTCTCCATATCAAGTCGCCCTTCCAGTTTTCAACCTTTTCTTTCCTTTTTTTTTTTTCCTAATGTTCTTTTATCCGGTTCCCTCATATTTTACTTGAATTCTTGGCCATTCATTCGTCAAGCTATCTTTTGCTGTCTTATGCGTTAGTTTTTTCTTCTTTGATGTGAACTTAAGTTATTCCCTCTCCCGGGACGAATCGCCTCCTCCTCTCCTGTCTCCGATAAGGTTTTTGGGACGTTTCCCCCTTCCGCAAACAGTTCATTTCTCTTACCGTGGAATGAGGTGCATTCTCCGGGGGCAAATTGTCTCCTACATTACGCTCCATGGAGCATTAAGTTCTTCCTACCTGACCTCTCTTCTTTTCGATGTCTCCAGGATATATCCGGCCCTCGTTGCACTATTGCAAGTTCCCCCTTTTCCCTTGAAGGAGAGGCCTTTTGATGATTTTTTTTCCACCTGTTTTTTTTTTCCCTCG
>Ga0179593_1674911_pt1 | contig 18031 bp, 28 predicted proteins | sample CZODoug2_1_08_16_FD_185931 | JGI IMG/M metagenome (GOLD analysis project Ga0179593, IMG submission 185931) | Vadose zone soil fungal communities from Angelo Coast Range Reserve, California, USA - CZODoug2_1_08_16fungal (PacBio error correction) | ecosystem: Environmental > Terrestrial > Soil >... | reverse complement strand
TTATGAGTTTTCCGCAATGCGTTTTTTTACTCTCGTCGCAAGGCAATGCAAATCACCGTGTTGTAAACGGCCTGCCACTCCTTTGTCTTGGTCCTCATATCCCCCCTCGACCTTTCTGGTTTGTTTGTATTGGGGTTTTTTTTGGGAGGGCGGTCGCTTTGCTGCCAGTGGGGTGGTTCTCCGCTCCTGCCCGTCCCTTGCTGCGCCCGACTCGTTGGAAGAGATTTCCTGCACCCATGTTTTTGGTCAACGTTTCCTTTTTGCCGCTGGCAAGTCCTTCCTTTCCCCCCCCCGCTGTTCCCCGTCAAAGCCGGCCCCTTTCAACGTTACATTCTTGTGAATAACAGCTGGTCATCTCCGGACCCCGGAGATGCCCCGACCTCCACCTTTTTTTTTTTTCCTAACTCCGTTGCGTTGGACCTGCATTTCTTACCTTAGGTACTGAGGCTACGTATCGTTATCGGTTTTTTCGCCCCCCTGCCCACGAATTTTAGCCGGTTCCCTCAAGAGGCACACCAGGGACCCCTTTTCCATTATCGCCCTGGAGAGGCACAGTGGATCGAGTTCCCTCCGTGGTATGCTGAATTTTCTCCCCCCCCTTACTGTTTTCCAGTACCCCCCTTTGTCAACGGCCAGTCCCTGTGCTGGAATGCCCACTAACTTTTCCACGTCCCTCTCCCCCCGGGTTACTTCTTTTTTTTTTAATCTTACGTTTCCATTTCTGGCGGTTAGGCCCCGGGTTCACGTTTGTGCCCCCTCTTTTTTCCCCGCCCTTCGAACAGAGGGTTGTCGTTGTATCACCTGCTAAGTTCTCGGTCCCCCTCAAAGGTATTTCTGTCGTTGGCACGCATCGTTTATCAGGTTTTTTGGTGGCGATTCGGCCCGCCGTCCTGGATCGCGATTGTCCCAAATTCTGAGCCTTCAAGGCGTTTTTCAGTGTGTTCTCCAGTCTTTCCACTTTTGGCCCGAGGTCCGGTCTTCTGACTCGCAGTTGGAGTTCTCATTTCTGTACCCCCCCTCTCTTTTTTTCTTATTCCCCCCCCCTTTTTTGTCTAATAAGTCTGCATCCCCGTACCCACCATTGGTTTTGCGGGAGTACGGTTTCGCCGTTTAGGTCCTCATCTCAACCTCCCCCGAGATTCAGGCACCCTGCCGACCCATTCGGTTGGGCGATTTTGGCCGGCCCTTGTTCTCTGGAATCACGGCGGAGGATTTTTTCGTTATGGGCCCTTGCTCTGTTGCCCCCGGTTCCACCCGCCTCCGACCCCCATGTCTGTGTCTATAAAACCGTACTTCCCCCGGTCCTCTCCTGCCCCCACCCTACCGATGTTTTTTTCTTTTCTCGAGGGGAGGCCTTTCGTTACAATGCTGGTTCACATAAGTCTCTTCCCTCTTTTCTGGTTTGTTGTCGCATCGCCCTTTTGCCCTTTCCCTCTAGCATCGCGAGGGCCCCGGCCCCCACGGATTTCGCCTCCCCCCCTACGATTCCCCTCTCCAACCCGTTTATTTGTCCCGTTTCCTTTTTCGTGTTATCTTCCACACCTTCGTTCCTCCCCCTTAAAGGTTTTTTTAGTACCGAAGTTCCCGTTTTTTCCTCGACTTGTCCTATCATGTTCCCTGAATTTTATGCCCGTGTGTTGTTACTCCCCTGTTCTTTCGGGTTTTCGGTGTAGGTTCTAGATTGTAGTCTTTTTCCCACTCGGTCGTGTTTTCTCGAGGAGGAGGACCGGTTTTTTTGCTGACCCTTCAGCGTGCGCCCAGACCCTGGCACTTTTTGGCGATGATTTGTAGTTGCATTTTCCTTCCAGTAACTGCGAAAACCGGCGATGGGTTTTCTTTATTGTTTTTTCCCTGGCAGTACTTTTTCGATTCGTGGTGCGTGCGTCGACTGTTGAACGTTCGCAAGCTTAGTGTGCCCGCCTCCCTGCATATCACCAGCCCACTCTTAGTGATTAAGATTACGTTTGAAATCACGGTTCTGACCATTGGGCAGTCCTTAAGACCCTCCTTGTGGCTTTTTTATCTTCTCTTTTTCTTTCTTAAGATTTTACTTTTGCATCCTTTACCCGAACCGGTTTCTGGGCATTCCCCCTAGAACCGCAAACGCTGCCGCCCCCTTAGCTCGGTCGGATTGGTGTAAAACCCCCATGGTTCAATGGCCCCCAGCCCAGAATTCGGCCTTCGTTGCCGCGCGTGTAGGGTACGGAAAAAACCTGTCCCGTCCTTCCTTTGGGCCATTCGTTCCGTACCCCAAAATCAACCCAACCCTGGCCTTTTCATCCCTGTTGTTCGTACTCCTTCCTTCTGGTTTTTTTTGTTTGATAAACAACACCTTGCTCCCTTTTCCTCCCTATTTACTGGCCCATCCCCCCCCCCATGTTTGTCATACGGTAGCTCCTTCCCTTGTTCATTTTTTTCCGTCCCCCTCCACACATATAATAGCGCCCCTTAGGCCCCCTTTGGGTTTCTGTGTTCCAAGGGAATTTGGTTTTCACGTGACCTCCCCGCAGTCCACTGGTCTACTTCCCGGGCCCAGCCTAAAAAGCCCTTTTTTTGATTTTGTTTTTTTTTTCCAACTTCCTTTTTTCCCTGTTTTGTATTGTGATTATATCAAGGCTTTTGGTTTCCGGGTTAACGGCGGCTGGATTCTTGGTCCCCCCCCCAACGCCAATCGTCAGCCATTTTAGTTTTCCTTTTTTGTTTCTTTAGCCATTTTGCTGTGCCGGGTATCAATCGTGCGACGGTTTTTTTTCTCGCTGGTGACGCGGTCCCTTCAGGGTTTTTCGGGTGGTCACAAGGGTGTTTTTTGGTGGGTCTTCCCAATCCCCCATGAAGATAGTTTCCCCCAAATGAGCGTGGCGAGCCTTTTTTTGGGCCGACCTTACTGGCACGAGCATCCCCACACTTCTTCTGATTTGACCCACCACGGTCGCTTCGGATTAAGCTTGTGGTTTTTGGGGGCATTTTGGTTTCGGCGGTTTTCCGTCCCTATAGTAGCTCTATTAGCTTCGGTGGGAATTGTCCTGCCACATCTTCACCACTTGGCGCGCAAACGGCATATTCCGTCACCTCAAGGGACGTAGTTTTTCGGAGGGCATGCATTTTTTCCCTGGGTCCGAGGCCTGAGGCGTCCTCCTTTTTCATTTCCCTCTAGACGATTCCGCGGACCCATCCATTTCGGCGCAGCAAACTTTCAGTCCAACGTACCTTCTTTCTCTTCTCGACTCTTATGATTCGTGGACCCCCTTCCCTTTCTTTATGAAACCAACCCTCTTTGCTTGATCCCTCGACGGACACCGAGGGTCTTTCTTTCCAACCCGCCCCCAGGTTGTTTCCCCCTTTGGGCTGGAAAATGGAAAAGGGCAAACTTTTCCTCCCCTGACAGGGTATTCCCTTTTTCCCCTATCTCCGGCAAGAGCAATAGGACATCGACCTTAACGTACCATGCCCCCGCGCCCCCCATTTTGTTGTTACCTCCAAAGGATTTTTGTCTTTGTTTCTTGCCCACCCACCCTCCCCCTTCCGTCCGATAGGGGAGAATTACCCGTTTTTGAGTGAGTTTTTTTTGCAGGCATTTGTTTTTAGCGTGTGCCGGGTCGCCTTCTCCTCCCTTTTCCCCCCCTCTATCGTCAACCCCTCTGTTTTTTCCCCCAGCTTCCCGTTCCCCGTATTGCTCCGGTTCCGTACTCCGTCTAATGTCAGAGTTATGTTTCGACCCATTCACAGTGGAAAAAACCCCCCCTTCCTGACCTTTGACGTGGTTGTCATTCGAGGTTCAGACTTTTTCCCACGTCTCGGTCTTCACTTTCTTTCTGCCCATACTTGTTGCCACGATATTTCTTGGGTACTCCGGGTGTGATGCTGCGGATTTTGTTCTTGACTTTTCGTAAGTTGGCGGGCCCGTTCTGGACCGCCGAAAGATGGTTGCTTCCAGCACGTGCTTCTTCCCCCCCCCCCAAAGATCTCCATGTTGTTCTTCAGCCCCTTTTTTCTCTCTTCTACTTTCGTATTTTTCCTCCCTCCTTCCGTTTTGTTTGTTTCTTCAATTTTTTTTTTTTGTTTTTAGGGGCTTTTTGGCTGAACTGGCTGAGCCACTTCCGCATCTTCGAGTTTTCCTTTGCAACTCCGTGCCTGATTGTTTTCCGTTTGGGCCCGGGGTCGTGGGCCTTTCTTTTCGACCACCCCTAGGGGAATTTTTTCCCCTCCCCGCATCCCCGGTCGATGTCTTTTGTTCAACAGTAGTGGGCACTACATTTTTTCGTGAGGACGTCCAAATCGGCGACGAATCTTCCCCCTACACTTCTTTTTTTTTTTTGTTGACCCCGTTTGCCAAAGCAACACTGTCCCACTGTGATTTCTTTCACAGAACAACAGTTGCAACTTTTCTTATTGTACGGGTTCCAGTACAAAAACCGCCTCAAGCGTTCGCTCTTTTTGGCGCGTCCTGGGGGATGTGGGGAGCAATGCCCCCTCCCTCCCACCTTCCCCCTCTCTGATTCCGTTTGTTCCCTCTTTTTCCCAGCTCCCAACTTCACTCTGAGCCAACAGGCCCAATTTTTGTTTCGCCGGCCCCCTCACTACTTTTATTCTTCCCACATTGCTTCGGCCTGATCTTACTCTTCCTTTTTTTTTTCCTTGCATCCAGAAATTCCCCAAGCCGTCTACCCTGTTTTTGTCGTTTTCCTCCACGAAAAGGCACGGCTTTACCTTCCTTCCCAGTCGATGGGCCCCTTTCCTTTCGCAGAGATTTGTCCACCTTTGATCCGATTATTTTGAGTTTTTTTCTCCGGGGTTTCTCCGTCCCGGGGACGTTATACTCACTAGCTCTCTGCCCAGTCTCGCCGTCCGTCTTGAAAAACAAGTGCCGGTTTTCGTTTTTCCCCCCCCCTTCCCGTTTTGCGTTTTTCTCTCCTGCCTCGTCCTTTGGACCCCATTTGACCCGGGGCCCGGTTCCCCTCCGTTTTGCCTGGTTTGCGCAACTTGCGATTTTTTCATCACATGTCTCCACCACACTTCGCCCCCCGGTTGGACTCCCGATTTCCACCGCGACCCCCCGGACTTTTTCTTCTTTCTCCATGTTTTTTTTTTTTTGGGTTTTTTTCCCCGGGGCGTGATTTTTTCTGAGGTCCCCTCTCTTCCCGGCCGCACCCCCGTGCGCGCCCCGTGCTTCTCCTTTATTGGGGCCTCCCCACTTAAAACCCTGTTTCACTTCGGTCGGTCGCGCACCCGTCGCGCTGTCCTGATCTACAATTTCCTTTGCTTTGCCAAAGAATTAGTATTTACGTTTTTTAGCCTCCCCCGTGTTGTACGTTTTATTCCGGTGAGGAAAAACGCGGGGCTCCCTCCAACGGGTTAAACCAAAAACCTCAATTTGAAAATATCCCAAAGGTTTCCCTTTTCCCTTTTTTTTTCACCTTTTTCTTTTTCCAGGCAAAGTTTTCGAACCTTTGCGGGTCCGGTTGATTTTTTCAAGACCCAAGTCGGCCTGGGGCGAAAACCCCACCACCATTTTTAGTTGAAAACACCCATGTTTTGGACGGCACCCATATCGAACCTTTTTTTTGTTTTATTTTACTTTTTTTGAGTTTATTTTCTGGGACTTACCAGGGAGTTTCTTTCCGATACTAATGCCCCCCGCGTAGGATCGGAATTATCTCCCGCACCCATGATAGGTCCCTCCCCCCCCCCCGGGATTTGTGACAACAAACTGACGCTTTTCATTTTCCTTTGCCTGCGTCCGCTGTTCCTCCTTTTTTCCCTAACACAGCGGATTGTCCGTTCGGACAACTTTTTCTTTTTTTCACCGGTTCCCCCACATGTTCAACGGGCATTTCCCCCTCGAACATGGGCTGCAGAAACCCCCCCTTTAATCTTTTGATTTTTTCCAGCTTTTCCCTACCCCGCCCTTAGGTCCACGGACCTACATTTACTGGAGCCTGACCCCAAAGTGCCGTAACTTGTCTCTGATCCTTGTTGGTCAGTCCCCCCCCTTTTCTTCCTTGGAATCGTCGATAGTACCTGCCTTCCCTGCTGTATCCCCTGTCCGCGCGTCTCCTTTCACCCCCCCTCCACGCCCGAGTTTATTCACGCCGGCGCCAAACACCCGACCAGATCGTTTGCGGGTCTTCCCATACCGCCCTACTCTCATTCCCTGCCCAGGGACACAGTGCGGGGTGTTTTTCGTAATCCCCTCACCCCTGCCGTTTTTTTTTCGCCTTGCAACCTCCCGCGTCGCTCGTAACGCTTTTTTCCCCCCGTTTACCCGGTCACCCCCTTGTACCCCTGATGCTACCCCCCCCTCTCTGAGAAGCCTCGGCCTCCATTTTCCGCTCTTTTTCCCTTTGCAGGTACTCAACGAACAAGCCGGGTTTCTCGTTAACTTCCGGTTTGTGCACCCCTGATTTTGCCATGTCACCCTTTCGTTTCTCCTGGTGACCCTTCGAGGAAGATTTCCAACGCCCCCTCTTTTTTTCCCGCGAGTCTCGACGGAACGCTTTTCAAAAGGGCCCTCTTTTCTTCGTTACTCCCCCAATCTGAATACTCTTTCTTTGGTTCCCCACTCCCCTCCACACAGTGCTTCCTTCTGAGGAACCCAAACTCCGCTTTTTTTTTGGATTTTTTTTTGTCAAATGTTGGACTTTTTTTTGTAACGTTTGCACCCGTTGAATGCGCGGTGGCCGTTTTTCAGTCCAATTCTAAAAAACCACTTTCCTCTTTACTTACTTCTCCCGCTTGGCTTAAACACTGACGATCGGCTCCCGTTTTCCCCCCATCTCCGTGAAGTTCTTCTCCGACTGCCCCGGGTTACCCCGACTCTTCACCCCTTTGGGTACTTTTCCTATGCTCCGCTTTTGCTTCTCGAACCTCGCTGGTTAACTTCTTGGTCTATTTGCTCGCGGCTATTCGTTCCCCCCCTGACTCTTGGTCCATTACCCAACGCTTTACACCCCTTCTCCGGACGTTTCGAATTCTCCTGATTCCCGAATCGACCCCACACCCTTTTTTGAACCTTCACTCTTGCAACGAACAGTCTTCGTTGCGTTTGTCCTTAGCGTGATCGCGTTCCACCTTTCCTTTTTTTTCGTGCACCTCTCTTTGGCCCCTCGTTCTTTCATTCCCCGTTTCGTGAACCGGCAACTGAGGCGGCCTGAACTTTTCATTACCTCTGTTTACGTCAAATTGCCACTACATTATTGTGATCCCTGTCCCCCGTGTTTTCCGGGGTTTCGAGGTCCCCGTCATAACTCTTTTTGACCCCCCCGCTGGTAGGGTTTCGGTGGTTTCAAGTGTAGGTGGCGAATCGTCCCCTGAACCCAAGGATTATTTCCGTTTTTTTTGCTATTAACTGTTCTGCATTAGGCTTTACCTTTTTCTTCATGACGGTTTGGACCCCTTGGACAGATCTTTTTTTCCTGGGCCGTTTCTCCCTCCTTTTTGTCCCCGGGTGCCAAATTATCCCACATGGACCTCTGATTCACTTATTTCCGTTGAAGATCGTCTTTCTTTTCGAGCAATGACGGGCTCTGGGCTCCAGAAATTCTCCACCGCTTTCCCCCCTCCGCCTCGCTCAAACCTGTCCTTCGGCGGGCCTCTACTTTGTTTTTTTTAAGCTTTTTGCGGCTGTTGTACTTTGGAGTGCATTTGCCCCTAGGAGGTCTCAAAGATCTCATTTTCATCAAGAATCCTTCCTTTTATACCCATACCTTTTGTTTTGTGAAAAGCATTCTTTGTTCCGCCCCCATGCGGCTTTCTTCTTCCCCTTTCCCCTCCCCGTTTTGCAATTGGCACTCCCTTGAGTTTCAACTATCACATCTTTATCTCGGACCCCCAGCATCCCTGTTTGGTTTTGCTAGAGGGATGGTCTTGGGGAGAGGTGCCCTTTCATGATCCCTGGGTGCGATCTTACTTGATGAAGTCCCGTTATCCGCCCTCCCCCTGTTTTTTGTCTTTTTTTCTGGTTTTTCCCACACCACCTATTAGCTTTAGATTGTACCCCTGGGGAAAAATCCTTCACTGGACGGCCTTTTCCCCCCTGGCTTTGGCCAGTGTCCCCCTTTTCATCCTGACTGTCAACAGTGGCCTCCCTTCACGAGTTGTACACTTCCTCTTCCCCTCCCTCCCATCCTTTCCTCCTTTTTTTCCGTTGCTCCGCGCCTGGCGACCCCACGGCCCCCCTCACTGTCGGCCCCCCCTTCCCCCCCATGCTTCCGTGCCTACTTCCCCGTTCGTCCCCGGGGCCCCCTTTTCTATTTTTCCCCTGTTTGATTCCTGTCTTATGATTTCTGCTGAACTTTCTCACCGGTCCCCCTTTTTTTTTTGCTTTTCTTTTGCACCTTTTCCCCCTTTCTTCTTTGTTGAATGCCACCCTTGTGGTCCCCCCGCTGGCTCCCCTGACACACTGTTGGCAGCCCCCCTTTTCGACGTCTCCCGATTGTCGTTACTCGTCTGGGATCTACAATGGCTGGCCCCTCCCTTTTTTTTCACTTCCCCCGTTTCCTTTGGTTTTTGCATACCTCTCCCAAATAATTCTAGTGTTCCGGTGCTCCCCCAGTTAGTTTTTTTTACGTCGGGCTTTGTTTGCATCGGCTTTTTGTCCTGCTTTCGCCCCGGGATCGTTAAGATGTACTTCCGTTTGCATTTTCCCTTGATGGGGTGATTATTACCAGATCCATGGTGCTCTTCACCCCCGGCTGCGCCGCGGCGTGTGCCGTAATTGGTCTTCTTTTCCCAGCTGCTGTTCGCCTCCCCCCCCTATGTTTAACCATGGCTTTTTTTTCCCCCTTTTTGTTGGGTACCTTGATTCGTTCGCTTCCTCTCCCTTTTTTTTTCCACGTGGACTTCACCCCACCACCGTAGTTTCTCGTTCCCCCCCTCCGGGCTTTGATTTCCCTTTCTGCGAATTTACTTGCGGATTCTCCGTGCTGAACGGCCACCCCGGGCTCCGAAGTCCCATGCTCTAGGCCCGTTCGTAACCCCGTATATTTCGCGAACCACCGGAAAGCCCCGTACCGGATCAGGTTTTGGTCTAATAGAGTTTCGCCTCCTTGTATCCTTTTATCTTCCGAGAGAGTGAACAACTACACGCTCTTATTCAGAGGGGCCTTTTTTATTTTCAGCAGGACATAGACGGGTATATTAAGTTTCATCCTTCCTACCATCTGAACCTTCCCCCGTCTGGGCATGGGTAGGCATTCTCTTGTTCTTTATGGGCTTTTGCACTCACCCGCTTGTAAGGTATTGGACATTTATATCTATTTTTCCAACACAAAGCACGTCTTCACATCACAGGTCCACTTGGACCCGTTTGTTTTTGAGTACGCATCAGTGTGATGATTACCCAAGACAAACGAAATTTCCAGTAAGGGGCACAGGTGTTATGTTTGTTTTTACAGTTCTGGCATTCGGCTGTGGTACCTGTCGGTCAGCAGCCGGCGGCTTTTTGGGCTTCATTCGCGATCTTTTCATGCATGTTGCACAATTCAAAAAGGAGCCTCAGTTTTGGCACCCTGTTCGGCATGCCGTCCCCTTTCGCAACGAGCTTTTTTCGGGTCCCCACACATCATGTTTTTTTTTTTCTGGTTTAAAAATTTCTTTCCTACTCGTGCAACCGTGTTCAGAGTGATGTTTCTTCCAGCTGAGTTTAGGTAGCAGTTCATCGGTTCGCTTTAATGTCTCCTTTTTTGTCCCTTCCCCGGTTTACACCTAAAAGGTTTCCCCATGTGTTAGACTTTGGTTACAATATTTGTTGACGAATTCCCCCTTCGTTTTTTCCTTCTATTCTTCATTTCCCCTCTAACCTGACACTGCGTAGGACTGATGTCTAGTCACTTCCCCCTGCGATGGAAACATCGCTGGTGTGCTTCCTCCCGCGTTAAAACACTTCGTGTATTTCTTTAAAAAAATCCCTTTGAACATATTGCCTGTGTTCCGTTCCCTCAGGCTTTTGTCATACTTTAAGTCGTTTTTCACATAGCCTTCCTCCTCCTAACCCCCCATCCGGGCGGTCAACTCTGTTCTCTCAGTTTTTCTTTCGAACCTTTCCCACTTTTTCAAGAAGACCTCTGAATCCCTCTTTCCCCCCGCATCTGCCACACCCCCCCTCTCACCTCTAGGGGCCCTTCTTATAAGACCTTCCCCTTTTCTCTCCTCCTTTTTTCCCTTTGTTTTTCATCGGATCTTTCAGGCATGTTTTTCATCCCCTCTTCACCCATCCCGCGCTTTCTTCACTATTCTTTTCCCTTCGAGATCTGTCCCAAATATGTCCTTTCTCACCTTTGTCAACCTTTGCGTCCCCTTTTTCTTATGTTTTTTCCCCCTTCTTATTGTGGTCCCTGGTTTACCATATTGATTGCAGCCTTTTTCCATCAATCTTTCATCCACCCCCCATTTTAGCTATTCCCTCCCCTTTTTTTGTGTGATCTGTAAAAAATTTGTCCCTACCCGTTTGCGGACATTTTTTTCTCCTCCCGTGATCTCTCCCTTACCCCATCCAGGGGATTTTGAACCCCAAAGGGGTTTCCCGTGTTCTCCCCTGGCACCAAATGGGACTCTCAACAACGATTTCAAGGCGCATACACCACGTAACCTTCAGGAAGAAACCCTAGTGCCACTCCCCCAACAGATCCCCCCACCTCTTTGCACCGAACCACGCTAAATGGTGATCGATCCCTCTCCGGGTGTTGTTCCGGTGTTTCTCATAGGACGTCCTTTCTTGGTGGATCACCTCATTGAGCGACACAATTACAAGCAACAACCCTTTCCCCTCCGCAGGCGGTGTTCTCCCTTTCCCTAAAACTGTTTCCCTCTTGATTTCCTGGATGCTACTCCCCAGACCGCCTATTCTCTCCATCACGAAATATCTAGTAAATTACGTTCCAAAGTTATTTCCACCTTTCCCTGCTTACCTGCTCCCTCCCGCCCGCAAGGATCTTCCTCGCGGCCTTACCTATCCCACACTCTGTCACTGACCTGGCGACCCCTCTTTTTTTCTTTCCCCTTTCCGTCACCGACAAAACCCCTGCGTTCATCACGCGTGTAACTTTTCCAAATGGCGCACTTTTCCTCCCACTTTTATCCGGGCCATTGCCCCTTCTTCCTTCTTTTTAGACCTTCCCCCTACCCTTCTGCCCGTTTCATTGTCCAAAAATACTTCTTTTGCTCCCGTGAGTTTTTTGGGGGGGGGGGGTTTTCTTTTTTTTTCTTTTTTTGTCGTAAAGCCGATAGGAAGTTGGCAACGGCTTTCGAGGAGGAAAGGTGATTTCGCTATTTTTTAGGGAGCCCCTTCTTGAGACTTCGGGTTTCCGCCCTGAACTATTTTCCAGAGCGTCCGTTTTCAAACCCGTTTCGTCCCCTTCTAGTTTCCCCCTCTTTCTTCCTTTCAATTTCCCCATCTTTATGTATTTCGGCCACCAGTCCCGTTGTCACGCCCGGAAACGGAGTTGGTTGCCATTCGCCCCCCCTCCTCGCTTCTGGTACTCCCCTTTTTCCGTTCAGAAACTCCCCTTCCTTTTGCCAAGGATCAGGGGTTTTACCGATGTTGCTTCGCCGTTGGGCTTTGAATCCTCCGTGGTCTTTTTCTTTTTCCTGGTCCTCCTCAGCCTTGTAGTCCCCTCCCCCTCTTTTCTTCGACCCGTCACAGTTTCCCTGCCTTTTCCTGGCAGTCCACCGCGCTGCACTCCCCTTATCCTTCTTTTAATCCTTTCCTTTTGGTTTTTTTTGGCTCTCCTTTCTAACTGAAGTCCCTTTCCTTTCTTCCCCCGTGCCATCCCTGTAGATATTCGAAGTTCCCGCGTGTTACGTTGCTTTCTTGCTTGCACGGCGGCCCTTGCCCTTCGAACCACGAGGCTCCCCCAAGCCACCTTAACCCCCCTTCTTTTCCCCTGATATCTCCCCCCCCCTTCTTTTTCTGCTGTAAATGTATTGCGGTGCGTCCCCTCGATCAATTAAGTGAGCGACCCGTGGCCGCTTCGACTCGTGTTTGCCTTTGTGAAGAAACCCGTCCTGGCCTTTTTTGACGCTTATTACCTTTCCCCAACCGGAACAAACCGTGGACTCCTGGGGTAGGCAGGCCTCCACTTTGTGACCCCCTATGGGGCGTGGGGGTTTTCATTTTTTTTTTCCGACCACCACAATTTATCCGATCAGGGGGAAGTTAACTCCCACCAATTCCTCTTTTGTACACAGTCTCCCAACCCAACCTTCAAATTACCGAACTCAACCCAGGGGGCTTTCCTCCGGGGGGACTTCCATTGTTGACTTTGCCTAAACTAACACCTTGGGGTCTGGGGGTCCCAGGGTTTTCCTCCCCCCTTCGGCATTTCAGTTTGTCCCTCTCATTCTTCCAGGAGCTTTTAACATGTTCTTGTTCCGTTTTTTTTTTTTTTTTGATTTTTCACAGTACAGAAACAAAGCACTTCTTAAAGGTACGACCCCAGAGAGTGTGGATATTTTCCCCGGACGTCCTCCGAATTGGGGTGCGGACAAGATCTAACCTTTGCCCCTCCCGGAAAGGCGGTTTCCGTTTTTTTACCAACCGGATTTGTTTCTCCTTTTTCCGTTTCTTGTACTGTTCCCCCCTTTTCTTAGTCGCTTTGTGGTCAAACAGTGTACTTCCTCCCTCCCTCCCCTTGGGGGAGCGAAAGTGCCTCCATGGTTTTGCCTTTGGTTTCCCCGCGCTCCCAACTCTTAATCTCGTTCCTTGACGAAAAACTTTGGTCTGTTTTTCGTTTTACCTACCATTCTCCCACCCCCCCTCTTCGGATTGCGTGTGGAAATTCCCCTTTCTCGAAGAACCCCCCCCCTTCTCACAACACGGGACCCTTCCGGATTGATCGTCAGAGGGGGATTTGCCGGCATGTGACCTGCTCGTTCGAGATGTATTCCCCCCGGCCAACGTCTCCTCCCCCCTCTTTCTCTTCCTTTTGCTTGCCGACAGGGTAAAACCTCCGCCACTTTGAAGGTTTCGGAGGCCCGACTTCTGCTGGACCTGGCCCCCCCGACCCTCTTTCCTCCAATTTTTCTTCATCCCCCCTTGACTGTTTTTGCGACCATTGGCCTGTTTTGGACGGTTGTGCACAAGCGCGCTCCTTCCAACAGGTGACCCCCCCAACCTCCCGTCTTCAATCACCTTTTTTTTTTCTTTTTCCCCGGTTTCCCATGTTGCAGTACAGCAAGTTTTGGTCTTTCATTCTGTCCCCCCCCCTTCTGTGTCTCTTTCCCCCCCCTTTTCGGTGGAAGTCTTCCCACACCCCCAAAATCCTACGAACAAATTGACCTTGTCAAAAACCCCCTAGCGTATTCTTCTTTTTCGGTGTGGTTTTTCTCCCTCCCAATGGCGGGCTTTTTCCCTTTCCCTGCTGTCCTCGTAGGTTTTGGTTTCTGTACTTTCCTTGTCCCTCAGCAACCCCCCTTCTGCAAGGTTTTCCGGGACCCCACTTTTTGATTTTTGGATGAACACACTTAAGCTTTCCCCCTTCTGTTGTCTCCCCTTGGTGGCGCTGCTTGATTTTTTCTGGATCCTTTCCCAGACTTGCACGTCCCTCGTAGTTTTTCCACCCCGGCACTGGTTTACAAACTTTTTTGTCCATTCCAGTTTTTTTCGAGCCTTTTCCGCTGGTGCGGGGTCGGGTCGCTGATGTTGCAATGACCCCCTTTTTCTCTCGACCCCTCCCCGCCCCCCCCCGGGTCCGATGCCGTTCTACCACTTGATTTTCGACCCCCAAGGTCGTCCCCCGATCGGTTTCCCCCCCATTATTTCGTTTTCCCCCCTTGTGTTTTCCCATCTGTCTTCGTTTCCTTTTGAGCGGTTCTGCTTTCCTCCCCTGTCTTCTGTGGTATTCCAATACCTTGTGATCACATGTATTTTCCAAACCCCCTCCCCAGGCCTCGTTCACGAGAGCATTCCTCCGCCCCCTCTCGTGCGTTCTGTTGAAGGGGTCAACGCGAATAGCCTACGGGGCACTTCACTTTGTTGGGGCGCCGTTGGATCAGTCAACCGTTCTCTTTGCCCCGACGAATGCCCCCACCGCCCCTTGCTCGCCAGGCTCCCCCCCTCCCCCGCCCGCATTTTTTTCCCCCCACCACCCGGCACGCCTCTGTCCTACTGAATTGAAACACTAGGAGGACCAATGAAACAACCGGTTCCCAGAGTATGAGGACGCGGTTGTTTCTACCTATGCCAGTTTTCCCCCTTTCAAAATTTGGCGTGCTCCTTAGCGGCTTGCCCTCCCTTTTTCGTGGCGCGTGCATCTTGGTTTCCGAGTAAGGCAAACCTTATCGAGCAACCATGCTGGGCCTGGACTGAACAACCCTTCTTCCGCCCTTCATGGTCTTTCCCACCCGGCCCTTTCAACGCAAACCGCATTCTCCTCCCACCCTCGTTTTGACTTTAGACCTTTCCACCGTTCGGGCTTTGCTGCTTGGGACACCCTTGCCTTACCTTTCGTAAACCTGCTCGTGTTTCTCTCGGGGGCAACCTCAGAAGACCCGCCCACGCACACCCTTTTGACTCACCAGACCTTTCCCCTACAACCACAAGCGGCTTTCCCTATCCCCCCCTTTTCTTCCAGTGCGGCAAAGTTCCTTTCCCTTTCCCCTCCCGGTCGGTGTTTTCCCACCCTTGGTCTGGCGAAGCTTTGATTAGTACTTTCGACCCCCTGTTCTTATTGCTCAAACACCCCACTGCCTTTCTGCAGTTATGCCACCCACCATTCCTTACCTTCGGTGGCGGTCACCATAGGTACAACTGCTTTATTTTTGCTTTAACATTTCCACTCTGACTGCGAAAAGTTTCGACCCTCTCTTCTTGGATCCTTTCGACTCTCCCCACGCGGACACCCCTTGATTCTGGAAAAAGCATCCCCTTTTTGCGTGTTAACTTTTCCTTTTGATCCGAGGAACCATGGTTAAGTCCTCTGTCATAAGAGGGTGGCCCACTCTCTGATAACCCCTAGAACCTGACATCCCCGTTAACCCCTTGCTGAGTCTTTAGGCGGGGTTTTTTTCATTCCGCCCTCGGACTGGCCGTTTCCCCCTGGTCCCCTCCACCAAGTTTTTCCGGTCCTAACTGCAGAAGAACCCGGCCCGTTGGCCCTGTTTTGGCCTTTTTGTAGTTTTCTTCCCCCGGACACCCCAGGGTGCACCGATGTAAGGAGTGCCTTCTTTTGGCAGTGGTTTTCCGGTATTGCGCGACCCCATAGCCCCGTGTTTCTCCCGGTCTACGGTAGGAGGGCGCGTCCCCACCCACGGCTGCCTACTTTTCCGCGTTACTTACGGCTTCTCCTGCGTTTGGGTCACCCCCACTTTTTTTTTAGGCAATCTTATCTTTTTGTCCCGTGGATTTTCTGGAAATTCCCTTTTTGCCTCTCCAGGTTGCATTCGGGTCAAATCGTCACTCTCCCCTGGTGGTTTGGGTTGGATGTTCCGTTTGGCGACCTGCACATTACCGTGGTTTGGCTGAGCTACCCCTTTTGTCCCAGCATCTCCCCCAAACCTTCCCCCGACCTCCTAGCTAGCCCCAGCCTTTCTTTCCCGGGACTCTTGACCTCCTCCTTCTTTCGGTCCTTCCCCCTTTTCTTTTCCTTTTCCGTTAAGTTTGGGCTTCCCTCCCAGCCGATTGTTTCCACAGATTTCTCCCTAATCCTTTTTTTTTTTTGTTTTGTCGTCAGGAGATTTGTCATGTCTTCTTTCTCCTCCCCTTCACATTTTTTTCCCACATGTTACACTTAAATTATTTTCTAACAGGGACCCCCGCTTCCTGGATACTCGTCCATAACGGCCCTTATAATTATGTCGGGCTCCCATTCGAGGTATGGTTTGGGAGTTCCTCTTTTCTCGTTTAGAACCTCCCTCGGCCTTCATTTCTGTTCATAACTGAATACGATTTACCCCTTTCCCCACCCATAGTACCTTCTTAGATTCGCTCAGATGTACCTTTATTTTTTTTCGTAGTCTAACCAGTGAAAGCTGATCCTCGACTATTACAAGGGCCCACAACAACTCACCTGACCAAAGTTGGGCGACCTGACCCTACTGTCTCCCCAACCCGGAAATTCAAAGTTTTTTCCCAGATGTTCTTCAGCTCTTATGCGAACCGTGGGTTTTTCCTCTGACCTCCTCCTACGATCATTCCCCTATTTACATTCACCCAATCGGCTTTGTCGCAAATGGCCCCCCTACTGTATCCGCCCCTTCAAGCGTTGTAACAAGGGTCCCTCAAGCCGCCTGATGCCCTTTCTTTCTTAAGTGAATTTCCCGGTCTGCTTTGTTGAATAGACTTTTTGTCTGGGGCGGTCCGTTTGACGGCCAGTTTTCATGGCTGCCTGGAATGTCAACGTTACCCGTTAACCCCAACCCCCAATATTGTGACTCGTCCATTGGATTTTTTCCCAGATTTCCCCTTGGAGTGATGTTTTTTTACGGTCCTCCCGCTTCCCTTGCTCCTGCTAACGCGTGTTTCAGCGATCCAGCTTACTTCGCGAACCACTGCGGTTTCTCTTTGGGCCATTTCGCTTTCCTCGGTTAGTCTTTTGCATAAACGGTTAGTCATAATGTTTGAAGCCTTCCCCCACACTGGGTCATGATCGTCCGTTTTTCACGTTATTTGTTTACTATTTTTCAAATTTTTAAATGTTTTTGAAATATAGTGGGACTTTTGATTTTCCGTCTTCCCCCCTCTGCCCGTTCTTTTTTCCTTCTTTTCCCCCTCTTTGCTTGAGAAGATAAACCCGACCCCCAGCGTCTCAACTGCCTCCCCTATCTCCCTGACCAACAAGTTTTTTTTACGATGTCGTTGGAACCCTCTCTCTGCTAACTGGCTCACCCTTTTCAGAACTTTCCCCTGCTGGGGGACCCTTTTTAACATGGTCTGGGCCCCCCCCCCTTTGGCTGACCGTTAAGTAGGGATTTCATGCCGGGTGGACTTTTTTCTTGTTGAAGGACCCCCCCTGAGCCGGATGATTGGCTTCAACCACCACGTCCCTTCCCCTCTTCTTTTCTCCGACACCCCAACGCTTTAGTTTATCCTTCTTTCTTAATTTCCCCCCCCCCCGGTCGACCATTTTTTAGTTGACTCTTCTTGCCTTAAACATAAAGTCCCTTCGATTTTTTTGTGTTTTTTCTCCTCATTCTGCAGTGCATTTTTTAGCGGACCTTGTTTTGTCTCCGAACACGTTCACTGGGGCGTTCTTTGCCGGTCGATTCCTTTGCATCGCCTCTTAGTGATTCAAGTTTTTGTGACTGTCCTCCTTTTTGACCGCTTATCCCCCCCCCGCGTTATAATCTGTCTTTTTTTTCGTGTTGAGTCCATGCGAGTTTCAGTTTCTCCAGATCCGTTCCTGGCTCTATGGGCGTTTCGGACCGGTGTTTTTCCCATCGACGGTGCGGGTCAGGTTTGCCCTTACCCTGGCTTGTATCCTTTCGGTCGATTTTCTGGACCTTTCGGTAAGGGGTTTTTTTCTGAAATTACCTATGCCCTCGCGGCCCCCCCATCCCGCCTTGCTCACCCTTTTCTTCGTAAAACAATGCCTCTCATTTGCCCCTAGCCGTCCGGACCACGAAGCTGTGTTGGGTTTTTTGTTCCCTTCCGTCCTTTTGGCTAGGGCCGTTCCTGTGCATTTTTTTTTGAGACGAGGTTGATCAATGCCCTCTCCGTCTGATCCTTCCAGGCCTTAAGCTTTGCATTGTGTGACTGTTTCTATATTTCCCTGGCCTACATCCCTTAGTTATTCTTGGCCCACCCATGCCGCCTACCGGATTGGCCCTCCCCCTTTGGCCTCTAGCCTTGCGGTTGTACCGTGACACTAGTTTATACCTTGATTTCTCTTTTCATTCGGGCGCCGACCCTCCCCCCCTCTTTTTCAGGCCCATCGGTTTGGTCTGCGCTATCCCGTTTCCCAAAAATGCCGTTCCCCCGTCATGACGTGCTTGGTCCATCCGGCCCTTGGCGCTGGTCCACCAGGCGCTTTACCCCATGCCGGTAAAGAGCCGGGTACCGGAAATTTCCTCTTTTTCCCCCAGTCCGCGCCCTTTTCGC
>Ga0179593_1671672_pt1 | contig 18032 bp, 22 predicted proteins | sample CZODoug2_1_08_16_FD_185931 | JGI IMG/M metagenome (GOLD analysis project Ga0179593, IMG submission 185931) | Vadose zone soil fungal communities from Angelo Coast Range Reserve, California, USA - CZODoug2_1_08_16fungal (PacBio error correction) | ecosystem: Environmental > Terrestrial > Soil >... | reverse complement strand
TTCATCTACAGTCTGCCCGGAGTCCCAGCAGTGGCCTTTCTGTCTTTTGTATGTCCACCACCCTTAGACCTTCTCCTGGGAGGAACGTTCTTTCCCGACCCACCTAGTACACCGTCCATACGAAAGGAACGTTTTGTCGTCTCGGCATCCACAATACACCAGACCCTGTCTAGCTCCCCCCCTTGCGACGCGGACTGACCTCCATCTTCCAGAACCCCCTTGGATTCCTATACAGGGTGATTAACCGAGCGGGCTTTTCTCCCTCTTCCTGATTTGTGACGTTTTTGGGCTGCTTCCCCCCCCCTTTCTTGAACCCCCTTTATACCCCCCCATAATTGCTGTCTCCCCCCCCCCCCCCGATTTTTACGCGTGTCCTGAAGAGTCCCCTTAAGTAGGTTCGGACATCCCAGGGACACAGCACTCTCCAATGCTGCCCCCTCTTTACTCCTTCTATTTACACGGCATGAGAGTTCCTCTTTCCTGTTTCCGAGCTTTGTGTGCCGACCACCATCCTTCTCCTTTGAAGTCCCGCCTTTCCCCTTTCTGCATCTTCCGTGTGGTGTGAACAGATTTTTGACTTCCTTTTTATCACGTTAAATCCTCGCCCCCTGCTTTCAGACCTTGGCTCCCTGCAATGCGTTTTCGTCACGCATGCCCTTCCTCCCTTAGCCTTTTTGAACGTGGGTTATTTCGTTGGTTCCTTAGGGCACATGATTGTACATCCGAAGATTACGATGTTTCGTCTTCTCTGTTTCTTTCCCCGCTGTATCCTAGTCCCCTTCTCGAAGAGAATTATTTATTGATAAATCTTTCTCTTTACTTTTCTTCTTTGTTTATCCCCATGTACCGTTCCCCCTTTTTATTCCTTTCAGTTCACGGCGATGACCCTCCCCCCCCCCCAAGTTCCACAAGAGGCCTGGGAAAGAATCTCTTTCGGTTCTTTTTTGCCGCACCTCAGGAGAAGTTCAATCCAAGTCCATCAGAAGATTTTTAAATAATGAGCCTTGTCTGGCTTCCTTGAATTCCCTAGTGGAATGGGGGTTCCCTTTAGTTTGGTTCTGAAGGGGTACAAAGCCATATAGACAGGGAAATAATATTTCCGCTTATAAGATCGAGTCCCGACTATTTTATTCTCCCTTCTGGGAGAAAGTACCCAAGATACTCTCTGAGGTGTCCGGAATTCACGCTCCGTTTTCCCGAGACTCCCAGAGGTTTCTAACCCACGCTCTGCGAGTCCCCACGCCAGTTTTGGTCATTCGCTACGCCACTATAGCTTCTTCTTAAGTTCTTGAGCGTTTTCCCTAAGTATACTTTTTTTTAAGGTTCAGATAACTCGAACCCTCAAATCCTTCATCACTCTCCTTTTGCTTAACACTCGCGTCGGGAACTTGTGCGAACCATAAGTTGGAAATCCTGTCGGACAGAATCTTTGTCTTAATCCCTCTTGATTCCTTGCTTTGCGGCTGAAGGGTGGACTTCTCCCCTCACGATGAGTAATTCAATGACGACACTTCCAAGACAAAGATCCACTGTGGCGCTATCCCTAAGGAATAAACTGCAAGGCCCCCGTATCCCGTAGTCCCTCTTTAGTCCGCTATTCACATTCGTTTTTTTTCTTGATTATAGGTACCATCTCCGACGCAGAGTGTCCTTGCCAACTTAGTGAGAGTGCGTGATCTCAAGTCCAGAAAAAGCATTTCCCTCGTTTGAATTGACACCGTCTTTGCAGCGCTTCGAAGCCATCGAGGGGGAATTAGGCGGGTCGAGACCTGCTCATCATGTTCCCCCTCTCCCCCTGTACCCCTTCCCTAGGCTCGGCTCAAGGTTCAAACTCGACCCCTTTTCGTTTCAACTCTTGAGCCCTCCCCTTCTACGGGCAGATGAAGTACTCTTGATGACCCTTGTCCCGGTAAAAACAAAGCCCTACTCCCGTATCCGTCCCCCGCCGCTTCTTTACCACCATTGTCTCGTTCCGCGATCGAGACTAGCGAATATCCCATAGCCCTTCCCCATAAGAAACAACCCTTTTGGGACCGTTCTGGCAGTCGCTTCTCGCTTTTTTCTCGCAGAAACTTTGAGGCTTTCTTCCCTCCGCTCTGTATACTATTTTTCATCCATAACCCCCGACCCGTCGAGTCCCAACGTCTCAGACAAGTACGGAATTCTAGTTTGTGCCCCGGTTCTATTTCCTCTTAACTTTCCCGCGGGCAGGCGTGTCTTCTAACTTGTATCCTTTGGGGATCTCCCGTCTGTTCCCCCCTTAGTTCGGCTTTTAACATGAAGTCATTGAGGTTCCCTTTGAAAAATTGAACCTCCTCAGTGCCGGCCAGCCTTTCACCGTTTTTCCAAAAGCTTCTCATTTTTTTTCAATCTCCCTTTTGAAAGAACCAGACCCCCAATCCATTAATGTTCGCTACGCCCCCTACGTTTTTAACCAACCCCCCCGGCAGGCCCAAACAACACGTGATTCCTTCAATTGCGATTTCTCAGGTGTCAACCCCTCAGAGGACCTTGCTCCCTTCTCCCCCTCTCTGCCTTTTTCGTTTTTCTTTTAAACGTTAATCCCCCTCCCCCGGACATCCTCCCCGATAGAAGAACGGCATCTTCCCCATTCGCATCCTCGGTGATGTATCCGCGTGTACGTGTCCCCTTAAGGCTTTTTTCCTAGGAACACCTGAAGTGTGTCATCATCTCCGAAAACGCATTGGCGTCCGTCAGTCGTCGAAAAAGGAGGTTCGCCACGCTGACCCCTTTAGCCACCCCTCCTTTCTGCCCTACTTTGCTTTGGCAGTCACCCCCCCTTTCGTGCTTCCTTTCTTGTGCCCCCGTGTTTGCAATCGCCGACGTCAATCTAAGAGCTCCCGAGAACTGACTGTTTTTCCATTCAAACCGGAAGAAGACCCAGCCCATTGTGGGTGGGTTATAATGAGGAGCCGAGTAGAATTTTTATTTCGAGTTAGTTCCCTTTGAGAGCCTTTTATAGGAAAGAAATATTGCTCTCCTGTTCCTTCTTCTTTTTCGACCCAACACGCGCACCCGAAGTAAGAGGTTCAAATTAACCGGATAATCCCCTCCCCCTCCCCAGAAATTCACAGAGCCAGAACCACCTGACTCCTCCAATTGCCCTTTTTTATGTTATCCGATGGACCCAAATTCCTCTTATTGTAGTAAGCGTCGCATTACCAATCTCAAAGCATTCCAATTCAAACCCTTCACCGACGAATGGAAGAGGTTACTCTTTCGGAGGCTATAAGTAGTGTCTTTCCGGCCCAACTACCGCTCCCTAAGATTCCTATAGATAGTACCCTTTCCTTCCACTCCAGATTCCAGCCCGATGCTTTGAGTCGTTCACCCCATCTCCCCATCACCGCCATAGTATGACTCTCTCTCCCCCTCTTTCTTTCCCCCATGTCTAGTGAAGAATTGATCGACCCTTCATAACCCGAATCCCTCGACCTTTCCCCCCCAGTCTCCGATTTTTTTTTTCATCCGATATTTTTCCCAGACCACGTTCTCTCCTGACAAGATCTGTTTTACGACTCTCGATCGTCCACCCTCTCCCCGGCGCCCGCCTGATGTGAACCCCCATAAAATCAATTCCACTTTTTTCAGACCACAACCCAGGCCTTCCGAAAATAGCATCAGAGGATCCTTCCACATCACCTCTCTTAACTTGATTTTCCTTATATGGTCCATGTAAAAGAACAGTCAGAGCCCACTCCCCCCTCTGACAACCGAGACCTGTATTTTTTGCCCTTCTGGTTTTCAATGCCAAGACCCTTAATGCCGGATCTCTCCTGACATCTCAGAATCCCTTTTCCAAATTCCCAAAAGTCCAAACCAAAAGGTTAAGGCCTTTTCCCACCCTTGGAAAAATCGAGAAAGCACACCGTACTGATACAAAAGTTTTGTAAAGACTGAAGCGTGTGACGCTAAGCAAAATAGCCTTCACTCTGATAAGATTCCCAACTGCTTTTCCCCCCTTCCCCCCCTTTCACCGGTTTTTTATAACAAACTGCCCAATGCCCCGGACAGATAAACCGAGAAACTTGTCTCCCTTACTTTCCCCTAAGACTCGTTTCCAAACGATATGACCAAACATTCGTCACGAGAACATCTCTCTTGCCAACACAACACCCGAAAAAAACCAAGCTTTGCAACCGGCATCTAACCTGACTTTGAACCATGGAAAACCAAGGAATCCCATTCCCCCCTCATAATTTCTTTAAAAAAGAAGTGAGCCAGTTATAGTCCCCCCAGCGCACGTACCCCCCCTTTGTCACACGCGAATCGGCCCCCTCCCCACTCACCACGTACCCCTTCCCAACCAACCTTGTCTCCCCCCCAGCCTCCCTTGACCCAGTTGCACAATGGTCGTAGTACTACACCCGCTTTACATCCTCGAAAACCATCAATTTACCCCCAGTCCCTAAGCCTCTATTTCCCTTCTGACCCATTCCACCCCAGATCCTAATGAAGGAAAAACGATTCTATTCCGTTGCCCCATCCCATCCAACCCCCTCCCCTCATAAGGCACCATACAGGTCTTTTAGGATCCTTAGTTGTAAACAACAACCTTAGCCTCCCCCAGTTTGAGCTCCTCCGAATTTAATTCGAAACCTTATCCCAGTTGAATATAATTATCGGTCAAAAGTATGAACCCCCGCCTCCTCGCCCCCCCCTTTGCAACAACCGTAACCAGTTCTGTAGAGGGACACCATGTTAGAAAGAACCACATTTTTCCTCATCACTATTCCTCAAACACCGCCCGCGCCCTTTGCGATCCACTTAAACCCCCCCAGAATACGCTTTCATTCCACACCGTTGTTGGGAGTATCGATCGATTATGGTCGGAAGTGATGTTCCAACCACCTCTTTTTGTGCTGGCCTCACTCTGCCTATCTTTATGATTAACCTTGGGACGGATGCTACCTTTCAGCCCTTACCTGGTTTTACGGGTTTGTTGCTAGGGATGTCTTTTTTTTTGAAATTTCTTGTCTAGATTGACGCGCGGATAACCTGTGGCTGACTGTTTTGAGAATCCTCGCTTCGCCGACCCCGATTAAGGGATTTGCCTTCTCTACCTTTCCACCAGAAGACATCCTTCACTCAAGGTTCTTTGACGTCGTCGGGTTGATTTATCAAAAGGATTCCCCCCTTGTCCCCGTTATGACTTCCCCCTTTGATGACTAACGGGATCGCTTTTCTCCCGGCTCAGGGACGCTTTCTCACGCGTTTGGGTGAGAGTAGCCTTGATGTGGTTTACCCTTTCCCCCTCACGCTCAATTAAAAATAAAGTTGCCGACTCTTGTCTTGCGGGAGAATCCGTACTCGCATCATGGGATTCTTGTTTTCAAAGGTTTTAATCGTAGTCCCCCCCTTCTGTTTTTCTGTTTGTGTTGGTTTGGCACAATCCAGAAGCAGGCGATTAGGTCAGGCGGTGGAAAAAGCGTTTGAAGATTCATGGGATACTTTAGTTTGCTCTTTTCTTGAATTGGCGCGGTGTATAAACGGTGTCAGGTTGATCCTCGCCGTTAGCGGGCATCATGGCTCTTGTTGCATCAGCCGGCTTTCCTAGATGATGATAGGTGTCTGTTCTGTGCGCCGGTGTTTTTCCTCGCCTTTTGCCCTACACAATTGACAAGAATTAAACTGGAAGAGGGCTCATGTGGATGGCTTTTTCCCGCTGAGATCCGCTAAGCTGTGGTATTCAAAGGCTCAAAAAACCAAGGGCGTTCCCCCCGTTCCTCGGGTAGTCGAGAAGGTCATTTGCGCACGATGAATATGAATAAAGAATTGGACTTTAGTTTTTCTCTTCGTGAGTAGTTCCCTTGCTGAGCAGACATTTGGTTTGATGAACCACTCGGCTTCCTTTCTTCTTGCAATGAGATCAGTACGGGAGTCTCGTTGCCCCCTCGTCCACTTGCACCAGGGAACAATCTTTTCATTTAGAGGTACGTTTTCACCTGAGCGATGACTTGAGTTTCTGGGTCCTTAGCTGAATCGAATGACTGTTGGGCCCCAACGTCAACCTTAGACGGCTTGTGTGCACGAAACTGGAGGTTCTCTTTTGAATTCTGAGCCCCAGCCTCTAGTGCACCCCGAGTCAAATCTCGACGCCGTCGCGCTGAGCCGTTGGCCATAAGTGCTATCGACAGAAGATCTATACGAGGCGAGGCGGTCAAACTCAGGTCTTATGAGTGACCTACAATTAAGTTCTGCGTGTCAAGGGAATTTTCGGGCCGATTTTAGAGCGCTTACGTCCCTAACCCTTAAGTGCACGAGGGAGAAAATTCCCGTTAATCTTTCCGGAGCATCGTTGGGGCTTTCGGTCTTTCCCCCCCCTGGCACGTTATCACGACGTTTGTGTGGTCTGGAGAACACTCTGTCATTATTAGTTAGTTGAGGGACGTCATCGGCCCAGAGCCCCCTTTTCCCCCAGTGGACACCAAGAAGATTCGGCGATCTTGACCCCCCCCTTTCCCCCGAGATTCCAACATCAAAAGGGGGCTTGCGTCGAACTAACACAGAAGGCAGGTTGCGACCCCTCTGCTCTTTTTTTCTAGTCTGGACACGACTTCAAACAAGGCCAGACTACTTTTTACTGCAAAGCAATGTCTGGACTTGACGAAGGTTTAGCCTTTTCTCCCCTTCTATCCTTGTCTTAAGCTTGTTAGAGAGCGTCCAATTTTTACGGCGAGGATGAGACTGCGCCCCCCTTCGTGTCGTAATAACCGCCTTAATTTTCGGAAACGGCCATCAACGGACGGATGGCTAGGCATCAGCTGAACTACTGAAATTATAAGGGCTGGTGAGTTGCGAATCCCGTGGGTGCACCACGGTTGGGTACCCTGCAACAAGAAGGAGAACTGGCGCTTCTTCTTCCCCACCCTGTGCTAAAGCACCTGCCTAGATTTCACTTTTTTCCCGCATCGAAGATCCCTATTTTTCTCAGACAAATCTTGAGTAACGTTTTCACCTCTAGGAAGGTTCCTAAAAGGCTAGCTGTTTTCTTCCTGCCTGGACAAAGGGGCTGCCGCAGGCCCTTTTTTTTTTAACCCCCCCGTGCCTTATAGGTTAATTTGGTTCAACGCGCGTGTTACACAGACTGTTCCCCCTGGTAAACGTCACAGCCTCCCCTGTTAACGAGTCCCGGGACCTAAAGGGAACTGCGGTGTGAGTCCCCGCAGCGTCGCCGGTTCTCCCCCTGCAAATCGGTTCACATTTGTTTGAGAAATCCGCCCGGACTTCACTTTCAACTCTTTTCATGGTGGCGTTTGAGATGCGCATCATCTATTAAGCGCGCGCGGACAAGCCTCTGACTCCCCCCCAGGGGTGCATCAGACCGTCTTCCTGCCCCGACCGGCCCTGCGGCTCTTGTCCTCATTTGGGGTAACTGCCCTTGTACTGCTATGTCTGACGCCCGGACCTCATTTTCCCCTTTTCAACCTCCATCTCTTCTATCGTAGCTTGTGGCAGCGATGCCTCTGGTTTTCCTGCACAAAACATTCATCCATATTTTCCTTTGGAATCCCCCTAAATTTTTTGGAAAGTGAACAGAACCTACAATTTTAGACCTTCGGCATCCTCCCTTGTATCCCGCGCGGAGGCGAGCTTCTCTCAATAATTACAGCCTCCGTTGCGAGCTGCACGACGGTGGGTTCATTCTCCTGGATTCCCCTTGGTTTTTGTTTCTCTAAGCGCGTCTCTCTCCATGGCAATCAACGAGGAAGTCTCACGAGCAGTGAGACTGCATCCCCAAACACACCGAGCCCCTAGGAGTTTCCAGCCTAGAGTGAAGAAAAGGCCCCGAGATGTTGAAGATCGAGTTAATAGCATCGGACCCAACCTACTACCCTCCCCAGCCTCTTGAATGATTCCTTGTTAGCCTGAAGACCCCGAATTTGATGAACTCCCTTGGCTTTTCAATTTTCGTATTTCCCCTTACCTGATAGTGATGAATCCCAAGTCAATCAGAACCACCCCAACTAGATAAAGCAACAGGGGATATTTTTCAGCATACTGGATTTACCGAGGTTTGAGCCTCACCTCTAGAGTTTAAGACCCTTAATTAAATGACGAGTCTTCGACGCTGAAAGCCCACTGACCCCCCCATGGCTATCGTTCAAACCTTTTAAGATATTTCCTTCTCTCCAAACCTTGGAACCGGAGGAGATTTCCTGGCGTATCGTCCCGCGCGTGTTGCTCTCTTGCTAAACGGAGTGCCTACTTCGGAAAACCGCAGACTTCTCTCTTTACTGGTCCATGCCCCAACCCCATCGATCTCTTCCCTTTCCAATGCCTCGATATATTGCCTGTCGAGCTCCTTTTTTGGACAGGACATCCTAATGCTGTTTGAAACAACCCTAGTCCCCCCTTTCTCTTTTTCCTCGTCATCGGCTCCGCCCCGAAAATGATTTATGGAACCGAGCGTCCCCAAGGGCTGGCGTGCAACTCTTCCTCTCAATGGGGCGAGAAAAAAAACAAATTCCCCCCCCCCATCGAATTTTTTCCTTACCCTTTGAGGGTTTTTTTCCTCGTGAAGCTGGACGCTATCTCTTCGCCTGGAAAGACCTAGGGGGACCTACCAACTCCCTCATCAACATCCTTTACCCCAGACCCCTCTCCTCAGTCCTTCTCCCTCATCTCCCTCTCTACCTCCCCCCTTCCCCTCCATCCCCCCCCCCCCTCTTCCATTTCTCCCCCTTCCCCCCACCACACCCCCCACTCTACAAATTTTCCGACCGCCCTTACATACCTCACCCTCCCCTCCTTTCTTCCTCCCACTCTTCCCCCCCCCCTCCCGTCTCTCTTTCACAACACAGGCCCCCCCTCCTCCCACCTTTCCATTTTTTTCCCCCCACGCCTCCCCAGTCCTCTTGCCGCCCCCCCTCCCCCCCTCCTCGCACACCACCCTACCTCCCCTACTTCCCCTACTCCCCCACCCCCTCCCTCCAGGCCCCTCCCCCCTCCATCTTCATCATTCTCTCCACATGCCCTTCACCCCTACCCTTCCTTGCTCCCCCTCACACAATCGCCCCCTAACACCTGTCTCGTCACCCTCTTATTTGACTCTCCCTACGTCTACACTCTCTCCCTCCCTTCCCTCTTCTACCCCCCACCTCTCCTCTCACTCTCTCCTACTCATACTATCTCTTTTCCCCAACATTCGGCCCAGCCCCCTTCCAATCTTTCGCTTCCCCCCGTCCCCGTTTCCCCTCCCCACCCCCCCCCCCACCCCCCCCCCCACCCCCCACCTCCCTCGCTCTCCTCTCCCCCCCCTTGCCCACCCCCTTTCTCTCCTTCCCCCCTCCCCCACCCTTTCTCTACCCTCCCCCACCATACGCTCCCCCGCCCCCCCCCTCCGACCTTTCTCACCCACTTCCTCCCTATCTCCCGCCTTTCTCACTCCCCTTCTCCTCCCTTGCCCCCCCCCCTATCCGCGCCCTCACCCTCCCCCCCCTCCCCCCTCACCCTCACCTCGACCCCCCCCATTACCCCCCCTCTCCCCACCTTACCCCCCTTTACTCCACCTAAGCCCCCTTTCCCTCCCCACAACCTATATCTCCCTCCCCCTGGTTTTACCCTCCCAGCCCCCCTCCCCTTGCACCTTCGCTCACCTCCCCCTCCCCCCCCCACCCCCTTTCCTCCCCCTCCCCCCCCTTCTCCTCAGCCCCTCTTCCTCCCATGTTCCATCCCTCCCCCCACCCACCAACCCCCTTCCAACCCCCCCCCCACGCCTCCACCACCACCATTCGCCTCCACCTCTTTTCACACAACATGCCTCCCATCCCCCTCGCCCCCTCGCATCTCCCCTCCCCCTCCGCCCACCTCGCCCCACCCCCCCCCTCCACCCCCCCAACACCCCCGCCCCCCTCTAGCCCCTACCCTCTGCCTCTCCGTCCCTCCCCCCTCCTGACCCACCCCTCTCACCCGACCCTCGGTACCTCTCATCCCCCCCCCCTTCCCACATCGCCTCACTCACTACTTCCCTCCTCACTCATCCGCTATTCTCCCCCCCGACAACCCTCCATATCCACGCTATCTCTCCCCCACATTTCCCCCCGTCTCGTTATCCCCACCTCACCCCCTTCCTCTCATACCCCCCTCCCGATTCGACTCCCCCTCCCCAATTCCCTGCCTCAACTTTCGCACCCTACCTCCCTCCCCACACGGCCTTAGTACTTCGAAATCTCCCTTTCTCTCCCCTCACCCCCCCCTCACCCCTACCTCCCAATCCCCCCTTTCCTCTCTCCCCCCCTTCCACATGCACACCCCTTAACCTCCCCCCTCTCCCCCCCCAACCCTCATACCCCACCCCCCCCTCCATGCTCTCTAGGTCTTCCCCCACCCCGTCTCACTCATTCCCTATATTCTTTCATCCATTTCTTACTAACCTCCTCCCCCACCTCCTCTCCCCCTCCCTCCTCCTTCCCCTCCTCCTATACGCGCACTCCTAACTCGCACCTCACCCCTCCCCCCTCTAGTCCCCTTCTCTCATCCCTCCCCCACGCCAATCTTCACCCCCAATTACACCCACTCCGTTATTTCCCCGTCCCCTCGCGCCCTCTTCTTTCTCATGCCCCCCGGCCACCACTCTGCCCCCTCGCCACCCCCCTTCACCCTTCCCCCAAGCTTACCCCGGCTCTTCCTCTCACTTCCCGGCCCTCCATCTTCCTCACACAACTTCACACACCGCCCTCTCCCCCCCTCTCACCCACCCTTAATCCTCCCTATCTATACTTACTCCCTTACACAATCCATCCCCCCCACTCAACCCCTCCCTCCCCCCTAGCGTCTTCTCTCCCTCTCGCCCCCCCACCTCCTCCCCCATCCCCACACCTTTCCCTGCATGTCTCCCTATTAACCTCCCCTCGCCAGTCCTCTCTCCTCCCCTTTAACAGTACTCCCAACCCCCTCTTCCCCTAACCAACCTATCCTCACCTTCCCTCCCACTCCACTCTCTTCTCGCTGCCACACCTCTGACCATCCCTCCTCTCCCCCTCTTTCCCGGCGCACCCCCCACCCCTTCCCCTCTCCCACTACCCTCCTCGCCTCCTCCCACCTCCTACCTGCTCTCCCCACCCTTACTCTCCACACACTGTCTACCCCCCCCCCATCTCTTCTCCCTCTCTCGATCTCCTCCACTTTCAACCCCTCCCCCATCCATACTCTTTGATCTCACTTACCCCCACTCCATCCCCCTCCTCTCTCCATACCACCCCCCCCCACCCCCCGTCCCTTCCTTATTCGTCTCTCCGCCCCCCCCTCCATCCCTCTCCCCCTCCCCCCTCCCTACATCCCCCCGCCCCCTGCTAGCCCTTCATCCCCTCCCTAACTCCCCTTCCTCCCCCCACTCCTCCCACCTCGTGATCCCCCTCTACCTGTACCCCCGCCCCCCCTCCCCTCCCCCTCTCCCCCCACCCCCGTCCCAACTTACCCCCCCACCCTCCCCCCTCTCCTACCCCCCCCACCTCCACCCCACCCCAACTCACCTCCTCGCTCTCCACCTTCTCTATCTCCCGTCTTTCCCTCCCCTCTTTCCACTATTCCTCCAGCTTTACCGTTCTTTCCTTCCTCCCCATACTCCCCTCCCCCCCCTCTCTCTGCCTCCTCTTCCACCACCCCCCCCCTTCCCTTTCCCCCCGCCCCCTCCCCTCCACCTCCCTCCCCCCCTCCTCCCGCCCTCCCCCCTCTCCCCCCCCCCACCCCTTATTCTCCCCCTTCTTTCAACCCGCCGAGAAATCACCACGACGATTTCCCCCCAACATCTAAGCGTCACATGATCTGACAGTCTCGTGCTCCTCCCCCCATGCTAAGCGACCTACGGCTTACGCTGCATTTTCAGTTACCTCCACAAAACTCCCGTTCACTCGGTTTTCACTTGACGCCTCGCATGCAGCGTAGAGGTACACTTGGCTGTCCTCACTTTTGCAGCGGATTTCCCCGGCACCGTTGATTTCCTCCCCATAGTTCGAAACTCACTACCTGGGATCCCCACTGCTTTTCTTCCAAAGGCGCTGCTCCGTCGTTTACACCAAGCGCAGAAGCATGATGATTCGCGTCCTTTCTCTATTTCTCTTACAGAGGCAGCAGCTTACGTTCTGGAGTTCCGGTTAATTTTTTTTACACCCTCCCCTTTTCCATCTCGTACAGGCGCGGAAAAATGCCCCTTTTTTGTTGCATAGCCACCGGTAGAGGATTGATGAGTTCCCCATCACCGGAGTATTTCCGTCTCCCCCTTCCAACCCTTCTCCCTTGTACCCGCCGGGAGAATGCTGCATCCCCTGTATTCTGAATTCCCGTGCGCGGTTACCTGTAAGCGGTTCTCTTTCGCAAACTAGATGCTCCGACAATGGGTACTTGTCACCATCACAAAAGATACGGATCGTCGAACTTGTGAATCTGGGTCCTCAAAACTGAAAAGGGTTTCCTTTCTTTTTTTGGTCATACCCCCCTCTTGCCGTACCGGCACTGCTCCCCGGCACATTATTTTCCTCAGACTTCAAGCTGTTTTTCTCTCGATGAATAGTTTGTCGGCGGCAAGATTTCTACCCCGGACCCACTGGATTCCAACGTTGTGAAGACGTAACGTCGTACAGTTCCGGAGATGCTCTTAGTATCGGCCCTCTCACCCGTACCTAGTGCACCCCTTCTTTAGACTTTTCGAGCCTCCCAACCAACTAGTTAAGCGAACCTTTCAGATTTTTTTGAATCCTTCTTTATACCGGCTTCAATGATCTTTTTTTTGCGCTTTTTTTGGGATGCCCAAGGACATTACTCCCGGGGTCCGGATTGAACTCTTATAAAGTTCTTTATGTCTTCCCCCAAACGTGCCGCATTCCTTTCTCCGCGTCCGATCCTAGAGTTGCCCCCCCCAGGCGGTCTTTGATTTCTTCCCACATTCAAAGTAAACAGTATGCTCTGGCCTCTTCTCCCGAGATGCACGGCATTCGCTTTTCTCTTCTTTTTGTTTTTCCTATGGTCTAACTCCCTTTCCCCTCTCAAGGAAGAAGACAGGCAAGCCTTTCGAGCAAGCCTCGTCGTTTTTTTGGACCCCATCCAGCCCCTGTCTCACGTCCACCCCCTTGCTTTTATGGCCTCCCAGGGGCCTCTCAATTCGTACGCTTGTTCTCTCGACCTTCCTCCTCTCTCGAGTTGACGTGGTAAGGTGGGTTGTCAATAACGGTTTGCACATAGCTTGTACTTACGGAAAGGCTTTGCTGTCCATTTTATTTTCCTTTATGCCCTCCTGGACTGTTTCATGTCCGCGTGAGTTGTGCAATGCGATCGTTTTGGCTAAAGGAGGTGTTTCCTCTTTTTTCCCAAGGATTTTCTTCGCGACAGTCAAGCCTTCGATTACGCCCATCCTTTCCCCCAAGCGTTTTACGAATAAACCCTCTCCGGATCTTGCGTACACATCATGAGCAGGAATACAAGTCCCGCTTTGATTTAATGAGCATTTTTTCGAGTAGCCCTCTGATTGTCTCAGGCTTTCACAGGACCAACTACGCATCAGGGGGTTCTTCCCCAAACTCCCGTCTTGTACCCCAGATTTCATAGACGCGATCTCCATTGAGAGCAGACATAGATCCCAAGAAGATTTTCCCTGTGCTTAAACCTTCCCCTAAATCCCCCCCAGCTTATGGAAGTGTAGAAGTTGATCCAAGATCTTAATCCTCTACCATCGAGTGCACACATAGATTTGCTGCGATCGAAAGGCCGCTAGTCCAGTTCAAGGAATGGTTGACTCCTGAAAGAGATGCAGCGTTGTACAAGATAAAGTAATTTTTTTAACCGTTAAAGCCCCTACCACTTTTCTTTTCCGACTGTTCTAGAACATTGATATCTCGACGTTTTCCCCGACTACATTTGGAACCTCCTTAGGGTCCCAGATTTTAGCTGCAACCTATCTTGCTGATGATTTGTCTTCTTCCTCTTCACCCCCTTTTCACCCCCTCCTCCGGGAAGTCCATTTCCTCAAGTAGCCCGAAATTGAACTTTTCTTGACCCTTCTCCTTTACTACCAGGCCCCCCGATCTTCAGGTACGTTCATCATGTTCGTTCTCCCTTACCCCCGCTAAATACTTAAAAATCTAGGGAATAGATAAACCGTAAGGAATGTAATTTTGAACACTGGTGAAGATCTCGTCTTCTTCCCCCCCCAAGACCTCCTCTTTGTGTCATCCGCATTTTAATTCTTTGCAGTTTCGAATTATACTCCCGTCCTTTTCCTCTAGCGCATAAGCTCCACTAAGTCCCCAATAGAGATCTTTTAGACACCTTCTCCTTCCGAAATTTTTTCCCAGCGTTCCACCCTTTTCTTGTGTTAACCTTGCTGCACCATTACCTGGGGAAGGTCGGGTTCAGATCCCAGATACTGAAAGGCTGAAGTTTCACCACCCCCCGCCCCCAAGCCCCTTCTCATCAAAGCGAGAAGGCTCCTGACACTTCTGAATATACGTCCGTTCCGTTCGACCAAATTTTCCCCCGTAGCGATATCAACCCTTACCTAAGTCACACGAAAATGATCCTCACCCCCTTTTTCTCTTCCGAGGTCCCTGAGGGCTAGCCCCCCAGCACGCCATGGCTAGTTTTTCTCCCCCATCGCTTTTTCCGATTTCCTCCTCATCTCAGAACCCAGCAATGTACATTGCCACCTGCTCACGTCTTCACTTCACATCATTTTCAAGCAAAACAGGGCTGAATAACGATTGTTATTCCCCATTAGACTCTTGTCCCTGATCCACGGATTACGTTGTGAGGGTACCGTTTTCCATTTCGGAGTCACGTGACGTCCTGCCAACCCAAACTCTCCCTTGATCTTCCCCTGAATTCTTATTTCATAAAATCCCCCTAATCCCAGGCGTGATCAGCCCGGGAAACGATAATTTTTTTAAGGACTTGAACCCTAAGAAGACTTTCCCCTGAACGAACAAGCTTCCTAGAAGGTTCTCACCAGGGCTCTCAATCGACGAATCTCTTTTTCTCTTCACCCCAGTGTTTCACCTCTCGTCCAGATATTTCCGTTAAGCATTCCAAGGCTCCCTGGCTCTTCACTTTTTCTGAACCAACGGTGACTAGTTAAACCATGAATTCCCAATCCTCACATATTCAGAGGAATCCCCCTATAGCTTGACTAATCCATACTTCAGTGGTCTGGATCCCCCCTGACTCTTCACACTTTTATTGACTCTAAGGACCCCAAACGTGGTTAATAAGAGAACCGAAGCGAACCTTCCCCTTGAGGAAGAGAGACGAGAAAAGGCGGACCCAAAGATTTTCCACCCACGATTCCCCCGACCTGAACAGAAGGCTTTGCTAATTGCCGCTGGAGTGAAAGTTTTAGTTTTCTCCCCCTGCTCCTCTACAGAGGTTTCTTCCCCCCCCGTCAGTTTTAACAGCCAATCATCAATCCAAGTTGAGGGGTAATCCCAGGAGGGGGGTAGATTCGTTCGCGTCGTTACCGTCGGAAGTCGACGCTCTTATTCTTCTTCCCAAGTCCCCCTTTATGATGAGTCGCACACGGCACGAAGTCGATGTGGTCTCAATTTTCCCCCTGAAATGCTGAACTCCTACAAGAGCTTCCCGAACACCAGAAGCCCCATCCCACAGATTGCTAACCCAACCAGTGCCCCCAGAAGGAGATTCCCCCCCCCGAAAAGTCTAGGGTGAGTCTTGGACGTACCAGCCCTGCGTGAAATAGGCCCAGCAGCAATCCCTTCACACCCCGCGCTTTGCACGAGTACTACCCTTCAAGCAGGAGCCTCTCGTCTTTTCCCTTCCCCGCGCAGCTAGATTTCTAAGACTAAGAAACGGGTAATTTTCCAAAACTTTCTAAGGCGACCCCCTCCAACTTCCCTTTTTTTCAAAACTCCAGGGCTCGCCTCCCCCCCCGTATTACTATACGAAAAGACATTTCCTTTTTCTAGATTTCCTCTTGCTTCGCCCGACATTCCGAACAAAGACACAGCACTCCACGATCATATGATTTTGCCTGCTCCCCCCCCTGCTCCCGTTGGATGTGACAGAATTATTTACACGTTGGCTCACGTTTCATTCTGTTGTGCTTCCGTGACCCACTCACCATCAGTATGAATGTTTTCAGCCCAAACAAATGCGTTTCCCTACCACTCTTCCCTGGCAGCATCACTCATCGCTATGACGTGGCCCATCACCCGAGTCCCCCTGACCGGCGCGCGCCACATCAATGGCGACCCGACGCATCCTGTGCCACCCACGTTCCGCGGCAGCGCCTGGACGTTTCTCCTCTCCAACCCTTCTAAAAAGTCCACCGGTGGCTTCTTTCAATTTGTGGTGCCACCACCAGCGTCCCACCACAGTCCTCCGACTTTCCCCCTCTTCTTTTGGGAAATGAGCCTCGTGATTCATGAAAGCCTCTCCGCCCGGAAATTGTCCCTCTGAACTTGCTTTCTTATCACCCCCATCTTTTCTTCCCCCCCCCAACCCCGGACACCTTGGCACTCCTCCTACCCTCCGTCGCCAATTAAAATGTCACACTTTGCCCCTTCACTCTCCCCATGAGGTTTCACAACCCCATTTTGAACAACAACGACCATGTGGAACCCCTTCTTTCCCGCTTTCCACATTCACAATGAATCCCAATGTCAGAATTGCTTCCCCCGCCTTCCTTATTCTACTTTTGTCCAATTTCTTTTTCCTTTCTTCATTTCTCCAGCGCAACATTTCGCATCAAGATTTTCCGCGCGAAAAACCTCCCCGTCTGTGCCCGTTCCCTCCCTCTCTATTTTGCAATTTCGAGCACTCCCGTGTCCCGAAGTAATTATTGCGGAACCCCTTCTCTCTTTCGGCCCCCCCCCCCACCCACGCACGACTACGGCACCATGTCTTTCTGATGTTTATTCCGGAGTGGTCAACAACGCCCTTCCCCAGGAATCCCGTTTGCCTTACGAATTAATTTCACCTTCCTCCCTTAATTAATAATTCGTTTTCGTTTCCCAAGCATGCTTCACCCCAATCTTGAACCAGCTAAGCAACCGCAACTGCTCTTACAATTCGCCCTCCCCCAGTCCTAACTTGGCCTTCCCCCCCGCCTTCCCCCCCCTCCCAAAGAAGGCTCCGTCATTACACCGTCACACATGGCCTTATTCAGCTTTTTAATACGACTTTTTCGTTGGTGTTGCTTTTTTCCTTTCAGTTCTTGCGGCCCCCTTTCTTTAGTTTGCGTTTATTTGGGGATAGGACATTTTTTCCTGGCTCAAACAGTAGCGAAAGAACTTGTCTTGTTCCCGAGGGTCTCTTTCCAGCCGGCTTTCTGACGAAAGGCTTACTTAGTGAATTTTTTTTTTTTTCTAATTAATTAAGTCGAGCGCACGAGTAAGATTTTCTTTTTTCCCTATTTGTGTTACCCCCCCTAAGACTAATACGAACCGGGCCGTTTGTAGGTTGTTGTGCAAACGTACGCCGTCTTGTCCCTGTCAGTGATACGTCGGTCTTACTTTCCCTCTCTTTTCCTCCTTTCATAGAGCGGACCTTTAGTGGATATGTTTTCTCTTTCCGTAAAGTCCCCCAATATTGATGGACCCGCGAATGCTTTCCCTGCCCCCATACCTCAGGTGGCAGGCCGATTCTTCGTACGCGCTCAGGCAGTTTCGATACGGGCTACGCTCTTTTTCAGCGTTTTTCCTTTTACCCATGGGTCGTTTTTTGTGTGGCGTGCTCGGCTCTTCTTAGACCGTTTGGACAAACTTTGACGCTTCATCGGGTTTTGATCCTTCCTTGCCTTGGTCGTTTTATCAAATCCGGGATTTGATCCTGCACTCTCCGTTAAGTCTTGCCCCCTCTCGTTCACCTTTCCTGCCTGGCGTCGAGATGCTCGTGGCGCTTCGTGAGTCGGTGTGCCTGTTAGGGGGTCCAAATTTGAACAGACGAACTGGGGCAGATTTATACTTGGACAGGTCGATTTCAGAGATTACTCTTTCAACTTTCACCACGCTAAAAAAAAGAACCTTTGTTTCGGCGCATCTGTATCGCTCCGCGTCTGTAGTGGA
>Ga0179593_1514602_pt1 | contig 18032 bp, 15 predicted proteins | sample CZODoug2_1_08_16_FD_185931 | JGI IMG/M metagenome (GOLD analysis project Ga0179593, IMG submission 185931) | Vadose zone soil fungal communities from Angelo Coast Range Reserve, California, USA - CZODoug2_1_08_16fungal (PacBio error correction) | ecosystem: Environmental > Terrestrial > Soil >... | reverse complement strand
TAGTTGTGACTTTTTCCGGCCAATTTTAATTTTAATTTCTCGGCGATTCTGGCTTGTAATTACTTCTCTTTTCTTTTTTGTGAGAGAGATTACACCCCATCCCTCCTACTGCCTCCCCTCTAGGGTGGTGCGCTCTTGATCCCAAAATGATCGCCGCTTCGACAGGCCCTCCTCCTTCTTTCCTGATTCTTTGTTCTGACTGCTCATGATTTTCTCACGTGAACTCCCCCCCCCACTCTTGTGGGCCGCCAAGTTTTCAGATAGTCTCTCTTTAGCGCGTAAGGTTTGCCTGGCGCCCCTTTCCCCTTCACGGTCGGGCGATTGTCTTCGTTGACACCAGTTTTAAAATATACTTCGGTTACGGCTCTTGTGTGATTGGTTGGTGTCTAGAGCCCTTCCTTTTCTCTTTAACCTTCTTTCCTGCAAAATAATCTCTTTAGATGATATTCTTATTCTAAACCCGTCGCGCTGTGGAAGCTCGTGATGGAAAATCCCATCGTCCCCCGTCGGTGGGCCTGGTCTTTTCCAAAATATTCTTTCAAGGCAGCAAGCATTTCCCACCCTCTTCTGCATCGCTCCGGCTCCCCCAGATTTCCTTCAGTAGGGATCTCCTGTGATTGAGTGTTTCGTCCCAAGGAGCTTAACTGCTTTTTTTTGTCGTTCGCCGTCACTTTGTTTTTTCCCTCAACCTTGCGGGCATAGCCTGTTTTCTTGCCCTCCTAAGTTATTCTCCGGAAGGGGCTAGTAACTATGCAAGGCCCCCTCCCCCCCTTCTCAATACTTTTGTCCAAGGAACGGACGTCGCTTAGACTTTATCTCTTGAAAGGCTTTCTTATTTTTAGAACCAGCCACCCTCTTTGCCCTGGCCTCACTTCTGATTTAGGTCCCTATGATTGATTTGCCGCCACGCCATCCCCCTCTTCGAGACCCCCCTTTTTCCTTCATCAAGCAAGATTCGCTAACTTCATTCTTCAGACGGTCACCGCCGTCAACCCCTCCCGCCCCCTTTTCTTGAAATTTTTTATACCGGAATACTCTCTGCCTAGATACCACGCGAACTCCCTTCCTTTGGTTACCCAAGATCCATTTAACGGGCGTAACCAGTATAAGGTTCCCCCCAGATTCTTCTTTTGACCAGGTCTAACTCTCGCGAATTTTTTTTTATGCTGCTTCGGACAATCTGGTCACCTGACATATCAACGCTGAGTTCTCCTGGTTCTTTGATCATACTCAACGCCATTTTTTGACTCTTTGATGACTTTCTCCCTGAAAACCTTCTTTCTTCTTTAACCGTTTACTGCCCGACGCAAACGTGACCTCTTTTCCCGCCCCAATGTCTCCCTTTATTCGTTAGCCGCGCTGCATTTCTAAAATTGGCCTTGCGTAGGCCTCCCTCTAAACATTTCCCCTTCCGGGACGCACTTGGCCCATTTCCCCTCTTCCCTTTTGCATTACTAGGAGTGGGAAAACTCACGCTCTTTCCTTTCTTGCCTTCCTGGCGCCGCCGCAGGCACTGCTTCTCGTGGACTAGCCCACTTTTCCGAAAACGACATGTTGGCTTCGTTGTTACGACTCTTCCCCCTTAGGGCTTCAACATTCAGATTACGGTTTTCTCCCTTCCGTTTTTTCAAAAAAACCGCATGACGACGTTTCCTCCCCGCCCCTGATCAACTCAGGTGTGCAGAGCAGAATGCTGCTTGAATGATGAGCGACCAAACGTTTTTTACTAACTCGTGATCTTGCGTCGAGGCTGATGCAGGCGTTAAGGTAGCGAGTCTGGCTCGTTTCAATTTTCGCCGATTAGCCCCTCAAGAACTCGCATTATAGTCCTTCTTTCACAAGCCGTAATTAAGAGACGTAAGGAGATTCCCCCTCCTCTGTAGAAGATATTTTTTTCCCGAACCGAAGACCACAATACGTTGGGCCTTTGGCGCTCTGCGCCGTCTTTCAAGACCAAACTTTTTTCTGGTTTTGTTGTCTCGTGATGAAGGTTTCCTACCGCTGCCATTTTTTCTTCTTTCCCTTTTTCAGATTTCTTCTTTTTTGCGCACATTGGCGTGCCCCGCTATTGTCCTCCTGTCATATCGGCAAGCGCGAAGGAGTTCTTTTCCCCCCCTCCAACGCTACGACGCCAGGAAAGAGTGATCGCTTCTCATGAGGGCGGCCTTGCGCATTTCCATGGGACAAAGTCAGCAGCGCAGCGCCCGCTCCCAGATACGTGGCGACGTTCAAGCTCCTTCCAATCTCTTCCTTTTTCCTTGTTGTTTTTTTTTTTTCTCCCGGATTGAGATGCCGTCGATCACTTATTTCCCGTACCCTTTTTTTCACTTTTTCCGCATTTGCCGAATGCGTCTTTCTGACCCTCTCACCTCGCTAAATCTTTCTGCGGCTCGATCTATACGCGAGGTTGGTCCTCCTTTCACAAGGTTAGGCTGCGGCACGATATGGCCCGCGCTCCTTCTTTTTCTTCGAAAGATACACTCTCTCAATCGAAGTTCTTTTCAACTATCACCACTTTAACCAACCATGTCTCTTTCTCCTCATAACTTTTCCACAAGCCCCAGGTTGCGCTTTCGAGCGAGTCTCCGGACCGGGGTACCGACTGGACTTGTTCCTTTCCACTTTCGGCCGGTCGTGTGCTAGCCCGCTCGACCACGCTTCTTCCCCCAGGAGCTTAATTTTTTTTATCCTTTCATGCGAGAGTGGCTTTGAGTTATGAGTTAGCCCCACGCGCCACTGAGCCCTCGTATCCACCTTCCCTCCTCGAGCTCGACGATGACCGGCTCGCTTGCCCTTGGGGTCGCGCATATTAGCCAACACGTCTGCTAACACCGCTTGGGAATTCGCACAGTCAGCGGTTGAATGATCGGCACCCCTATGGTACCCTTTAATCAGAATTCCTTCGGACATGCGCGGCTATCCAAAACCGTGCGCCAAAATGTCGTGGACGGCCACGATGCCGTTCTTTCTCTTTAGAACACTAGAATATAGAGTCTTTCCTTCTTCTGCTTTTTTTTCCCCGCAGGCAATCGGAGATGGATTTTCCTCCACGGTAGGCACCTGCGAGGGCGATGAATTCTTGCGTTTTTCAGACTTGAGCGGGGCACACCGCTGTTCCATTTTTGGGCCTTAGAAGGTGCCTGCCGTCTCCCGGCTATTTGGTGTACGGCCGCTTCGCTCCTTCTTTTTACGAGGCAACTGAAGTTGGCAGACCAATATCCTGAAGCCATGCTTTTTCTTTTGCACCTACGCCTCCCCCTCCAGCACGCCAGCGAGAATGGCCTCTCTTGTGTCCGTCGCCAGAATGTTCCCGAGGCCTTCTTCCTCGTGTCGTTATTCCCGCCTTTTTCAAATAGGTGGGATTGATGGGACGTCCCACGGTAAATTGGATGAGGTGTCTTTATCTGCCATTTTTTCTTTTTAAGCTGAGATATGGCATCGTGATGGGTAGGCCCCTTCCTTACGTGCGTTTCTTTTTCCTTCGGAGAGAGTGTAAAGTCAGAGACGTGCTCTTTAGAGCTACTGCTTCCGATTTTCGGGCGAGATTGGTTTGATTCGTGGGTCCCCTTGCAACTTCCTCTTTTCTTCCGCGTCAACGGCCGCATGGATTTTTTGTGCGCGCTCGGGGTGAAGGAACCATAGCATCGGGCCGAGAGCATTAGATTCCGACTCAAAGTCCTTTCCAGTCGTCTTTTTTCCGTGCCTGTAGTTGACGGGCCCCGCCGCGCTGCCTTCCGCTTCACCACAGGGCGAGGACCGAAAGGGATGTCCGGACTAGCTTGTTTCCCTTTCGAACGACACCAAGCCCCCTCTGTCAAACCTTTTTCGCACTTGGCCATCAGCCATCTCCTTTTTTGAACCACGATCATGAAGGCGTACGGCATCGTTTTATTTTCCTATGACAGGGGGCGTTGAGGGGGGGTGTGTATGGAGATCACAGGGTGAAATATTCTTCTTGCCTTAACCGTGGGCACAGGACCAGCCCACGATGCTCCACGCTCTACTTTACCCCCCCCCGCTAGCGCTTCTTGTTGGCGATCTGAGGAAGCCCGAGGATTTAGCGCAGCATTTGACGACGTTTTCCTTGATTTCGCCAACCCCACGATCCCCACCTGCAAGGCTGCGCGCCCCTTTTTGAGTGAGTTTTAACTGGCAACAGGGAATGAATCGGCTCGCCCACGCGTGAAGCCAGGAGATAAGGCAATCTTTGTATGTTCATAAATATCGAGAACACCCCTAGCTGGCTTTGACTGGCTTGTCCCCGTTCGCCCAGTAACCCTGAGCGCCTGCCGACCAGCGCCCACAGGATGCGCTCGAGGGGGCGTGATCTGGTTGTTCTCTTTGAACGTCCGCCTGATCTTGGTCCGGCAGTGACGTAGCCGCTCTTATGGACTCTCATAACTCTGTGTTTTTGCTGCTGCAGATTAATCCAGCAGCGCCGGCTACGGCACAAACGTGGTTGATTTCCTGTCACCCCTTTCCTCTTCTCGAGCCCTTTTTAAGGTTTGTCTGATTGCGCGTCTGTTCTAACGTTCCCCTCCGTCAAAAAAATATGTGACCAGCTCACAAGGTTTTACGATTCTCGCTTTTCGGCGGGGAATCGGGCCATGGCTTTCACCTTTTGCTAAAACATGTCCACTGTTAAAAACCTAGTGTCTCTTTTTCCCCTGGCATTTTGTGATAGGGCTTTTGTGCCGATCAAGCATCATTCTCTTCAAATGCAGCTATCCTCTAATATAGTGCCATCGCAAATACCTGAGCTCTTTTCCATTGAATGAAAAAAAGATCGAGCGAATGGCAGGGTCCCCTCATGTGCGTGACCAAAATTTTTATTCTTCCCCCCTGGAGTTCAGCATTCATTCCCCTTTTTTCTAGATTCTTATACAACCGATTACGCTAGGCGGCAGATAGTTATATCTGTGATTTCACCTTTCCCCTAGGTTTCGAGCTTTGTCGTGCTAGCCCGGCATCGGTCTCGGACATTTTTTGAGTTCAATAGCGTGGTAGGCATCGTTCATTTTTTTGGCATCTAACTACCTTGCGGCCCCCATAGCTCTCTTGAAAGGACTTTGGGCGTCGCCACATCTCCCATGCAGTACGGCTGATGGTTTTCCTTTCTTTCTCACACTCAGGGGTCTTAGGCCGTTTGACGGACCAGCCGTTATTACATGAGGGCGCCCCGCATCAAATAGAGAAGCCGCCCGTCAGTTATCTAGGCAGGAGTGCACGTCTGACTTATACTTGCCCCAACGCGCCCACCATGGTGTCTCCCTTCAGGTGCATTCCCCCGCGTAATATGCTACACGCGCTACCTTATAAATCCCCCCTTCTTTACGTTGGCTTCGTTCCCTATCTCAACCCATGGGGTCGAACTCTCGGGACCTGGGCTACTTGCAAGGCTCTTTTCGGTTCCTTTCAGTTTTTTTTTTTCTCAATCTTTTCAAATCGATTCGGTCGAGTCCTTTCCCTCCCGCCACCGCATTGCTTAAGGCCCTCTGTCGCAGATGCTGGAGCCCCTCCCACCTAGTGCTGTGCCGCCAGGGCCTCAGCGTGCCCGCGTTCCATACGTATCGTATAGACCTCGACACCTTCTGTTTCAACAAAATTGTCCCCTTCTTCCTTCCCTTTCCTTCCGAACGTGACGGGACCGGCGTATGGCTTCATCGCGGAGATAAGGGCCCCCCATTACCGACTGGTTTCAAACATAATAGCCGACTTTCGCCGTCTGAATGCGTGGGCGCCTCGCCTCCCCGCGATTCTATTGATGGAAGCGCACTGTACGATCGTGGCGCCGTGCGTCGTCCCGCTCTCACACGGGCAGGTTGCTCTGCCCGAAGTTCCTTTTCCCGGCCAGGAAATGAAGTTGCGATCGCCTTTTTTAACACAACACCGCTGCCGACTTGCGATTCCGCCACGTCCTTTTGCAGTCAGTGCTGGTGGAATTCTCCCTCAGTAATGCACATCGAGCCGGTCATTCGTTTTGATTTATGCCAATCGAGGATGCTAGTTGTCCTTCGCGCTCTAACTCAGGAACCTCTCAGAACTCTCGCCCTCTGCTTCACTCCTTTCCGCTCCGGAGGGCGCCGTCCCACTGATTTTAAGTGCTATTTGCCCCCTGCACGATTTCCCCCAATCGCTCGCCCTATGGACTCCCTGGGAAGCGTTTTCGATCGACAAAAATCTCAACCTTTCGTTTTATGTACGTGTGCCGAAGATGCCCTTTTAGTGAGGGACTGGCTCCGGGCCCCCTGCATTGGAGTCGTTCCGATTCGTCTATCTTCGCGCTTGAAAAACGCAGCGAGGCGGCGTTTTGCTTTTAAAAAACCGCGCTATCCAGATCGAACCCCGCCAGCAAGATTGATCGATTTGGACCTTAGTATCCTCATTCAAATGCGGAAATTCTGCAGCCAGCGCCCACCCGCTCTTCCTACATTGAAGATTTTTTTCGGAGTTACCTCGCGTGCTCCTTACCATCTCTTTTTCTTCCTTTCTCTTGAGATATGGAAGGAGCGAGAGGGAACGTCCGCTCACTTATCTTAGTCGCCTTTCTGGGAATTGACATTTGAACGAACTGCGTTGGGAGCCTCATCTTCTACCCCTCTTCAATAGTTAACTGGCAGATTCTGGATCGCTGTGTTTTCTTTCTACCGATCCGCCGCGGATGCCGGTGCCCGTTAGCGCCGCGTCGTAGCGGGCCCCTACAGTGAGCACGCCGCCGCCGAGGGACACTTCACTCCCTTTTTGCATCGCACCCCCAGGTCATCAACCAGCCCCAGTTTGCGATTTTGTCGACGACTTCCGCTGGGGTGTCAGCTCTTCGCGGTGAAACGGCCGTTCGGGTGCTCGCAATCTCTGGACTCTACTCCTTCGCTTACTTGAAGGTGTGAAGCATGCTTTGAACCTTTTCTTTCTTGGTTAGCTCGCGTCCCGTACAACCTGCCGAGCCTCTCCCGTTGCTCCTTTCGAACCGAGGACCGGCTCTCTTCATGGTCCCTTTTCTGTGGGTATCTGTCTCTCTGCAACAGACGCTGCTCTGCCTGAGCGTTGAATTCACCGCTGTCAGCTTGAAGTGGCAAACGGCCTACAGTTATACCCCGTCCTATGTCTTTGCGAGAACTGTGCCTCTTTGAGATTCGTACTCTCCAAATGTCGTTGTCTCCACTCTTAGTTTTTGCGATCAGTCCCTAGAATCTTCGTTATGCTCTTTCCGTGTGACCGACGCGACAAATCTCCTCTGAGTTTTTTTGCACGATAGGCACCGAGCGCGGGATAATTTACGTGGCTCGACGACGTTGCCAATTTTGCACCTTTTTTTTTTCGGGCTATCTTATGACGGAACCGTAGGCTCTTTTTACGCTTTAGTGAGTCTTGGGTCACGTGTGTTGTTCAGGCACAGGCGAAAATATACTTCTTCCTCTGTCCTTCTTTCCTTTGGGACCCCACCTCCCCCGAGCCGCAGCGTTTTCTCCATGGAACTCGGTGCCTTCCTCCCGCTCCCTATTTCCCGGAAAAGAGTGCGTTCGACCGCCTCCGATCGGTTTCCCAGGCTTCTGGCCCGACGGCCCGGTTCCCTGGCGCGTCTAGTAAACAGCCAGGATTGCGCTATTGATTACTGGCTATGCTTTATGCGGTCGACCACGTCATGCCCGCCACCTTTTCGCGATGTCGCGCGTGATAAAGTCTAGACTGCATGCCCTGCTTGATTCCGGACGGGCTTTTAATGCGAAGTTTTGTTGTTGCACCGACAATGCCATGTAACTGCTGCCGCGTTAGTCAACCGATCCCCCTGGACCCCGCCTTCGGGGAGAGGAACAATCGAACCTGGCCCCAGGCTTTCCGCGACGTCAACCCTTTTCCCTTTTTTTTCGCAATGTCTTCTATCTTTGCAAATGTTTACCGAGGCCCGCTCTGCCTCGCGAGCAAGGTTCTTCCCGTCCCTGGGGATTTCCGGATCCAGCCGTCGAGCCGACACACTTCAAGGTTCGCCCCTTTACATCAGCTCTCAATGCTCTGAAGGTCGAGCCGGGTCGGATTGGCCCTGTCCACGCACAGGGTGAAATCTTGCTTCCGGTGAAGGCTCCCCTTTGGAATACCAGGCCAAACCCCACCCCCCCGTGCGTCGAGCTTTTCCTACCTCTCGCTTGGCGAGCGGAAGATCACTCTCTCTGTTCTCCTGCCTTGAAGACCGCTGAAGCAAGCCCCACCAACACGTCTAACACCAATGCAGGCCCTTGCTTAGCCGTAGATATTTTAACTTGGCCCATGGAATGAAGACCGAACCCCCTCGCCATTTGGCCCGCCAGAAGGGTCGGATACTCTTCTCGACATCGAGACAACTATCAACCTCTTCTCGAGGACTTGCCGTTCGCCCAGATTAGCGTAACATGCGGTAACGACACCTTCGCCCTGAGAAGGCGTTCATTTTTTTTGGATTCTTTTTCGCAGGAAAAGCAACCCTCCTTTGGAGGTGCGTAGCCGCGGCTATTCCCCCTCCCTTGTGTGATATAATACCTCAACATTGCCATGCGCCTAAACGGGGTTCATTCCCCCTTGTCAACTAAGTCCGGGTAACATGATCCTCCTTCAATGCGACATCTGAGGTTTTTTCTACAGCTTCCTCCTTTTTGCTTTTTCAGGGACGAATGTCCTCCCCCAAAACCATGGTGGTCCAAAAACAAGGTTTTTTTTATCTGTCTTTCCTTCGCGATCGACGGTCGGCGTCTTCTTTCGCCCATTAATTTTTTGATGTCTCATTCCCTTTTGTTCTCGTTGTATATTCGCCGGCCTGGCATTCTGTGCTTAGTTTTTTGCAGTCCTAAGGACGTCGGAATTAATGTTTTCTTGCACATGATAGATCTTCCTCATTATAATTCTGCATCGCCACTCCGTTGCCGCGATGATGGAAAAGCTCAGCGTCCTAGTATGGTGGTTTGGAGTTTGCTGCCCACCTTCCCTTCACCTTCTCGGAAAGCAGACCCTCTATCTCCCATCAGATAGGGCTATAACCAGGCTGCCGCCCCCCCTGCAGTTGCTTTTCCTGATTGCCGATGATGATTGTCCCCGTAGGACCGGCGTTTCTTTTTTTCGTGACGCAGGAAAGATTTTCTATCCCCTGGGGAGGAATTCCTGTTGCTTTTCTAAGTCGCCCCGGTTGCCTCGTCAAACTATTGCAAACTTGACATACTCTTAAAAGGAACTTGTCACGTCGCGGCCCCTTCCGGTTCTGGCCCGTTGCTGAGGTTCCTTAACCCTCCGCGCTCACCCAGGGGATTCGTCCCTTTTGACGAAGCTTAGGAAGCAGAGGCTCCATTCTTTTTCAGCCGACAATCACCCCATTCGCGTTCGTCCCTGGCCTCCGCAGATAGGGATAAAGGGCACAGTGAGTCCCTTCTTTCCGTCTCCCTTTCCGCAAACTCCGCACCATCAGGCTTGGCTTTTCACGAACCATCCGAATAGCCCTCCATCATGCTAAGCTTCCTTTGTTAAAGAGCGCCGTATTACCTTTTTTCTGAATCTCCTCCTTATTTAACCAGGTTGTGCGGTTAGCCCCGTTTCAAGAGGTATAAGTGACCATGATGGATAGGAACATAGCAGTTTCCCAACTCCCCCCCATTCCTAGCTGAGTGGTGTCCCTTTTGATTATTCCCTGCCCCCCCCTCCTTTCTTCAGGCACAGATTTTCGGCCGGGCCACACACTCTGTTTGAACCGCCCGGTACTAGACAGACAATCTTTCACAAGGTCGTCAACAATCCGCTCGCAGTAACAAACATCTGCAGCTTGTTTCCCCCCCTTTCCTTCTAGCCAAGTAGACCAGGAAGACGGACGCGCGTGATTCCTTCTCCTTCCTCTTCAGCGGCATCCGAATGAGCGTGCAAAAACTCCTTGCGAGTAGTCACCGTGAAGCGTCACACGCGCCGATTCTAGGGTGCGCGAACTTTCCCGGCGATTTCGCCCCCCCCCCTCCCTTTTCGGTTACTCCCGAGTACTAATGAAGGGCTAGCATGTCGTCTTCGGGGTTTTTCTAATTGGACACCGTTTGGAAGATGCTTTCCTCCCGACCCTTGCGTCATGAGCCCGATCAACTCTTCCTCCTTCCTGATGCATGCGTATGATGCGCCTGTCGTACCCTTACCTCGACGGTACTCGTGGTTCGCTAGGCTGTTATTCCCTCCTCTTATTCCTTCTTTTTAAGTTGTCCTTTCAGGAGCTAACTCAAGACTCTCCTCCACCATCTTGCCCATCCAGTCTAGAGCCGTTTCTGCGCGTCCACGAAGCGCCGAGTTTTTCCTCCGATTCCGAATTCAATTGCTCACTTGGGAAAAACTTCGCTTGCCACGTGCAATCGCAAATGGGGCGGCTTTTCCGGTTATGGCCGGTACCAATTATTGTTAATAGGTGCATCGGTCACTTCGGTCGCATCTTTTCCGCTCCGGATACACGATCTGAGTTCCTCATCTGGCACCCCCCCCTCCCCTTCCCGGAGTCTTGACTGCCCCACCCACCACAGCGCGTATCAGAGCCGCCAGGGACCTCCCTCCTTTTTGTCTGTTCTCCCGTCTATGCGATTCAATCTTAACCTTCCTCCCCTCACTCTTCGACGAAGTTCAAGTGAAGCGCTCCCCCCCGGCTTCTCTCCGTGGGGTTGTTGTAGATTGTTTTACAGATGCTCCGGGAACGTTATCCCCTTATCCTTCTTTCCGCTTTTTGCTCTCCCTATTCACCTTTTCTCTCCTGTTGAGGTTGAGAGCCTCATCGACCCCAAGGCGTCCTTTGGTCTGATTGATAGCGGTTTGTTCCCGGTGATCCTTATCCCGACGCGCGGTTCTTTCGTCTCCACTTCCTCGCTCGGGCAAGCATGCGCCTCAGCGACTTTTGGTTTTGTCACATTTCATCTCCCAACGCCCCCACTTCATCGGCACTGTCATAACCAGAAACCAGTTTTATTTGTTTACGGTCCCCCTCTCGCAATTGCTGGTCACGACTCTGGATTTTTGCCAATTCGGGGTCGGTTAGCACCTAGCTTCCTCGTAGTGCACCCGGCATACTTAAGGCTGGTGCCCCGATCTTGCCTCTCTGAGGTCCTTTTTCTGAGTTAGCTGCGCGCAATGAAATCCCCCTATTTATTCTCCTTTACCACGAATCCCTTCGCCCTAGAACACGAGGCTTTTTCTTGGTCGTGTAAGAACTTCCTTTGGGTAGCGCTATTCTAGTCCAAGTTTTTCTGCCCTTCCGTGCGTTTTATTGCGCAACGTGCAGCTTTTACTACCTGCCTGTCGTTTACAATCATCGTTTCTACCCTTCCAGGTTTGAGAAAGAGTCGCACCAACCTCTTTTCGGCGATCGCCGTTTTTGGTCTTTGTCCCTCGCCGCCGCGGGATTGTTCGCAGCATTTTTCCCCCCTGCGAATCTTTTCTGAGTGTAGAAAGAGAAGAGGTAGTCCCCTTAGCCTCCTCATGCTACCTCCTCCCCCCTTTTAAGTCGCCGATCGCTGGCCGAGAAGGACAAGGTTCCAATCACTGTTTCTTAGGTTAAAGTATGCGTCTTGTTATTTCCCTCTTTAGTCCCTCTAAAGTTCGTTTTGAGAACTAATTTGTTGTTTTCTCCCGGTCTGTCCTGAGACCTCTTTTTGGCGAGGACTTCTGTCCCCATCTTCCTCCATCTCCGAGTTAGAATGGCCAATTTCGGCTCTCTCGCAATGGGAACGACCGGCCGGAGGGTTCGTTTGGTTTTTCGTGGAGGCCTGACTTCCAACGTGTCTCTGAGCGCGCTTTCCCAAATTCCCCTTAGCTTTGCAGATTATGGGCTATTCGGATACTCTGCCCCTGACACCCCCCGGGTCGCTTTTGAGGATTGTGACCTTGATACAGTCGAGACTTTCCCTCCTTCCCTTTCTCTTTGCTTGCTTTTGCTCATACTGGCGAAGATTAGGTGATTTTCGTTTCCCTCTGACTAAGCCTTTTCCGCGTAGTCTTCCGAGCCACTTATGTTGCGGTTTAGCCTCCTTTTGCGCACCATCAGCATCTATCCCTTTTTCGATTTTCCGCGACGTACAACCTTTTTTCTTTCCATGTTGCGATAGTTTCCCCCCATGTTCGGGACGATTCCCCTTCGCGTAATTCGATTCCCCCCTGAGCCCTTGTTCTCCCCCCTTGGATGTTCCTAGGTGACAGCGTGGGAGTTCCCTTCCCCCCTTCCCTTTTCAAAACAGGGTCCGCTTGTTTTTTGAACTCCTCTCACCTCATATACTTTCCCTTCTTCCTTCGGTGTTTTCCTTTCGATTTAATTTCATCCCCCTTTCTGATTCTTCCTGCGTTTTAAATCCCACGTGGGCAACCCACCCACCTTCCTTTTTTTCACTCCAGGCTTCGAGCTTCCCCCCCCACAACCCTCCCTCCTTCGTTGCAGATGTTGAGGGTTTTCAATCTCACCTATCTCTTCTCGGCTCTCGCCTCCATTTTCCTTTTCCTGTGTGGCCCCCACCCCCAATATCATACCAACATGTTTTTTTTTCGTTTCCGAGTTTCTTACCCCTGGACCCCAGGGAATCCTCCCCTCCCCTCCTTGAATCAATGGCTGCACGACCTGACTTTTTTCTCGTCTTTCCTTCTCGACTAGAACCCACCATTTTTTCTCTTACCTTTGACTTCCTAGGAATGTCAGAGTTCCGCCCGGTCAACTGAAGTCGGTCCTTTTTAGCGTCGCTTTTTTTTTTAAATTTTTTCTCAGTCAAGAAAACCCTCTCCTTTTCTTCATTTACCTCCCCGTCTTCATATATTTTTTTTTTTATTAGCTTTGTTATCTTTACCCAGCATTGTACGTACTGAAGAAACATTTTCTCTTTTCGTTTTTTCAGCCCCCCCCTTAAGGTCCTTCCCTACTCTCTTGTCTTTTTTTTTCGATTGAATCCTTGTAGTTTTTCCCTTCTCCCCTTCCCCGCGGCTCAAAAGGTCCAGACTAGTCCCCCCCCCCCCTTTTTCCCCTTCCCAAGTTCTCTTCCTCTAATAGAGCTGCGCGGTTGCTTCGGCTTTTTCTTTCTTTATCCCGGTCCCATTACTTGTTCCCACCACTTTTTCCGAGGCTTAATGCGTTTGCTTCGTTTTTCCTACTCTTCTTCCCGATTTTCAATTCTGGGCTTATCATTTCCTTTTCTCCCTTCTCCTCCCCCCTCAAGCCCTTTTGTATGCGCGATTGATGGTAACCCTTACTTTTCGGACCCAAGTCTTTTTCTGGTCGTTCACCCTTTTCTTTCCCCCAGCCCTGCAGCAGCATCTTCTTTGTTAAGTCTTACCAATACCCTCCGCGGCCTCTTCCCCCTCTACGTGACTTCTCCCTTGATTTTCCCGATGATTCAATTTCGCTCCTTTCTTGCTTTGTAGTTTCTCCTTCTTCGTTCTCCAATGGATCTGCCTCGCCCTGTTGCTTTCTCTCCAGCTTTTCCTCATGCCGGTGGGTTCCTGTCCCTACATTGGCCTTTTCCCAGACCCTTCCCTTGGACTCCTTTCTTTTTAAACTTTGATTTTTTCCTCGATCTGGATATCGGCCCTTTCTTCTCACGAGATGCACCAGACCAACTACAGGGGTTCTTATCCTCCTTCAAGACGTTTTTTTAGTTCCGTCTTGCAGAACGAAATCCCCCCCCTTCTCCTCTCAGCAAGCAGATAAGGAACCTCTCCTTTCCCTCACCTTTCTTCCCGTATCTGGTATTCTTCCATCAGTCCCAAGCGACCCCTTTTGTCGACTTCTGCACGCAATCGAAAGTCCCTCCCTATCTTCCCACTCCGTGGCTAGACTACACCCTTCTTGTCTTTCAATTCGGAGTAATCGTTCCCTATTCTCACCCAATTTAAAGATCTTTAGTTCTCCTCCCAGCCATAGGTGAAATATTGCTTACTCCTTGGCCTCAGGGTGCCAACATTCCCTCCCCTAGCGAAGGTGGATGGGCTTTCCTCGCGACACAGAATGTCCCCCTCTTCCCTCTTTTCTTCCCCAAACCTTTTGAAACCCGCATTCGATTCCCCCTTCTCCCTATCTTTTTCTGAAGGCCCCCAGGTATAGTATCCGCATTTTCCCCCTTCATTCCTTTTCTTAAGGCATTAGTCGTCTTTCAAGTTCAAAACGTCGACTTTCCCTTCCTTTTTGGTTCATCGCGGCGATCCGGTCTTCCTAATGATCTCTGCGGTAAAAACTCCTCTGCCTTTTCCCTCTGGCGTCCTCCCCCCCGCCTCTGCTTCCTTTTTTAAGTTCCTGTTGCACCTCAATTTTCTCTAGTTTCCCCTTATAGATCGAAGACATTTTCTGATCTTTCCTTTCCTGCCGTTTCCATCCGTCTTTTCAAACACAACCGCTCCCCTCCCGGTTTTCCTTTTTTTTTTTTCACCTTGTTGGAGAGCTTTGATTTGAGAGCGCTGACAAACCCAGTCGTCGTACCTCCATGCCCCTCTAGCGGTGGTTTGAGTGCTGCCGACTGACCAGTTCCGGACGCAATAGAGGCTTTCTCTTTCTTTTTTCCCATCTCCCAATTCTCGCATTTCCAGGAGATCTTATTCACCTTACCTTAGTCTCAGTCCCAACGCACGCGATGTTTATCTCTTGAGGGTCACTCCTCCTTCCTCCCAACCGCTATTCGTCTTAAAACAACCATTTGTTCCTGCACTCTTTTCCCAATCTCCTTTGCTTGGTGATGGTTACCGTTCCGTCCTCTTTCAGAGATGAAATTGTTTCTTCTTTACTCTTTGTTATATCGTGGGCTGAGCGCATGTTTGCTCCTGCTCGATGGAGCGTTCCATATCGGGCACCTCTCCGCTTCAACGCGACAACACCCGCTCGAATCCTCTCCTGACCTCCCCCTTTTCCCAAGATTTCTTTTTTTTGTCTCCCTCGCATTAAAATGCTTGCCCGGACAGCGCAAGCGAACCCCCTTGGCTCCCGTGAGAGAAGTTACAATAGAGATCCTCTCATCTTCTTTTCTTCCCGTTTTTGTTTTTTTTTGAGATATGGACTGAGTCTTTCCCCGGTTCTCCACCTTTACCCTTTTCTTGTGGACGATTTCCTGCGTGAATTCAATTCATAATGAGCATCTTTTTTGCCATCCAAATTTTTCATTGCGGTAGATATCGAGGCGGGTGGTCGTGCTACTAACGTCCCCCTCTTCGGGTTCCCTCATTTCGGCTTTTCCCTCGATCCAAGCTCCATCGAATCCGAGGGTACTATCAACCCGGAACAATGGCCCTCCCAATGCATCACTGAACCGGTCCAACCTCCCCCAGGTTGCGTATTTTTTTTCCTCCCTCCCTTGACTCCTCAGGCATGGTGGTTCCCCACTCCTCTGAGCTTGCCGGTACTTCGGCTCTCCAACCTCCTCGCGTTTGGGGCCTCCACCAGGTGACTTATTTTTTACTTTCTCTTTTTTCTTCGAGTGCTGGGCGGTCTTGAGTTATCTTCATGCGAAATGACCCCGACCCCTTTCTAATGCAAGTCGTTCTTCCCCCCGGGGATTCCCGGCTCTGATTTGGATGGTTACGACCTGTGGAGCGCCTCCTTCGCCATACAGGTTTTTCACGATCGTGCGGTGGCATTGTCCCCGTCGTCAGTGTTGATTTTTCTTTGCAAAATGGCATGTCGTTTATACCCATCGAAATGTTTATGAAGCCCTGTCCCTCGGTGAGAGCGTCTCATCCTACTGTCTTCACGCTCCCTTTCCTCGATCTAGGAAGATTTTTCTTCGGCGGCGCACGCTTCCCCCCCTTTTTTTCCCCGCAATAGGCGATTATTTTTCCCCGCACAGCAGTAGTTAGGTCCCTGTTTCTCTCTCCGCGTACCTGTCGCCCTACTCCTTTTTGAGCTTCGCGACATTTTCTTTTGACACAGACGCTGGTTCGGCCGGCCCGGGGCGCATTGGTGCCTTGCTGTTCCCCTCTGAGTACCGTTTCCCCAGTCAAGTATCACTTTTTGTTCCCTTCATAGGGTCCAATATCGTCATTGATCCTTTGGTGGCGAGGATCCAGCCCCGCGGCCTCGAGAGAATTTACTTTCCATTTGTCCCTTTAATAGCCGCTTTTTTCCACGTCCCCCTCTTCCGATCGTTCTTCCGGCCCGCACGTGGTCTTTGGATTAGTGAGATCGGGTCACGCCAACTTTCCTCTGGGTCAAGGCACCAGCGGTAGCGTTTAGCGCTTATGGCTATGTTGTTTTCTCCACTTACTGAACCCTTGGGAGGATAGCGCGCCCGTCGAGACGTCATCCTGACTTTTTTATATGATCATGACGGCGGCTTGTCATTTGCGATTTAGGGAGTGTTGCACCGCAAGAGGGACTCCTTCCTTTCAGCCGTCGTCAACCCGCAGACCTGGGGGTGATTTCTCTTTGAGAGGCATCAGCAAGGGAAGGATCCGTCTCTTCTAAGTCCTTCCAAGGTAATTCACAGGGCGGCCTGTTTGGGCCAACAAATGGTTCAGAGATTGCTGCCATCTTTCCCTCGGAACCCCAGCGCTGCATGAACATCGCTTTAACGGGCGAGGCCATTGGCTTTTAATAGCCACGTTCCGTGATCCGCCAAAGGCCCGCGACGTAACGGCTCTCCATCAGCATCACTCAGTAATAACGCTCGGGCCGTCGCGCGGCAGCGCCTGTATTTGGTCTCCTGAGTCTTTAGATCCCACAGGTGAAAAGATGCGCCGGCGCGGTTTTGAGTTATACCCTGTGCAACCAGTTCCCCCCCCCCGTCCTTTTTTTCCCTCCCATGCGCTCTTTTTAAATACAAATCGAAACCCTCCCTCGGAGTTGTATGCTGATTCATCTTCCTATTCGAGGATGTAGGCCTTTGACCCCCCTCTTGAAGGATCGTGCCGGGATAGCCACCCCAAATTCCCAGCACCAAATGCCCCCTATCAGTTTCCGATGGACCCGTGTATGAGTTTTACCATATTTGGAACCCTCTTGACTCCGAAAGCACCGACCGTGTGCACTTTCGATCCCTTTTTCCCGGAGACATCTCTTCTGACTAATCTCTCTACACATTGTTAGTGGTCCACCAGTACGAGGCTTGACTTTCTTTTAAATTTTTGCACATCGGCAAATGCAAGGTTTTCCCCCCCCCTACTTCTTCCCTCTTAATGTGACATTGATGTTGTAGTCCCAGCCCCCCCTACTTGGAGGCAGTGACCGGCGATGCTTGCCCCTCTAATAATTGTTGTTGTTTTCCCTCGCTCCCCCCCTGCCTCTCTTCCGTCACTTGCAAAGATTCCGTCTTCAGTTTGCGTTGTTTCTCCCATTTCCGCTTTCGCCCCTTCAGAAAAGGGGCCCATTTTTTTTGTTCTTTAGACTGTTTCGGCCTGGCGCTTCTTGGTTTTTCCAGCCCCTACCTCAACCTCTGGTTGCAGATCAAAAGTGTCTTGTTTTTCTTGATTCATCGCGATGTGAATTCTCCCTTTTCCCTTCCCCTTCATTTCTTTGATTAGGTTCTGTTTGCCCCCTTTTCTTACTCATACTTCGGATTTTCTGCATGGAATTTGTGACTTCGTTTTGTTCTATTTTTTACTTTGCTTCAGCGTTAACTGACCTCCTCTACGACCTATTCTCCTCTAAACTACGAAGCGCCTTTGTCCCTCTCCTTTCAAATTAGAGCCTTTTTCGCCCCACTTGAGTGTCGTGCCCCCCTGGGTATTCACCCCACCTCTGAAAAGCCCTCTCTTTGAACCCTTGCATATTCCTCGCCTTTTAAAGTCTTCCCCAATACCTTATTTTGAAAGAGATAGTGATTTCTGCTTTCACCAGGGTTGGTTTTACCCCCTTGCTTTGTGCTGCCGGAAAGCTTCATATTCCGGACATCCCTGCCTTAGGATCGACCCTCTCCGCGCCGGAAGTGGCCCTTCGTCCAACCTGGAAACCGTCTCTCAATTTCCCCTCCCCTTTGAAAAGGAATTGGAAGTCGTAACTCAATCTCCTGTTTCGCCCGGATGATGAGGTTCCTTCCGTCGCTAAAATGCCTCCAATCCAGGGTCTTCGGATTTTCGTAAGCCTTGACGTAGGTCAG
>Ga0179593_1514145_pt1 | contig 18032 bp, 14 predicted proteins | sample CZODoug2_1_08_16_FD_185931 | JGI IMG/M metagenome (GOLD analysis project Ga0179593, IMG submission 185931) | Vadose zone soil fungal communities from Angelo Coast Range Reserve, California, USA - CZODoug2_1_08_16fungal (PacBio error correction) | ecosystem: Environmental > Terrestrial > Soil >... | reverse complement strand
TTCCCACGCACTCGTCTTAGCGATTGGTATATGCCTGCATACCGCGCGGAGATTATCCTGGCCCTGAGCCACCCGTCGATTTTCTTTGCTGGGATGTGCTCACGTGCCGGTCCCGTTGCCTGATCTGTTTTCACCCGCTGGGTATTACATATATTTTGTCCAACGCCCTTCCTGATCCGTGGAGCGGCCCGTTAGTTATGCCTGCTCGAAGTGCCGTAGCACCTTGTCTTTGCAAAGATAAAGTTTTTCGGTCCTCCAGCCGCCGATCGTTGCTCTTTACTTGGGTGCGTGCTGCGTATGTCCATCCTTAATCGATCGTCTTCATTATTGATTTACTCCCCCTCGGATGTCAGCATGCCGTCTTTTTCGTTGATGAGCGGGAATTTCTTTTTCTCTGCCAGCCACGGACGGCCCGCGCGTGCCCTTTTACTGCGTTTCGTCGTGCGCGGATTCCGTTCTTAGAGGCAGTTTGCCCCCTCCGTTGATCTGCATTTGGCCCCTGCACGCTAGAAACTTTCCTTCTATGAGCCCCCAACTTGTGCTTCTTTTGGTGAGTCTACCCTTTGTCGGGACGAAACCCCATTCCCATTTTTTCCGGGCTTGCCCGCTTCGCGCTCCCGGAACGACTTTTTTAGTCTCCCTGCTCCATTTACGTTCGATATCCCCCCGCTTCGACTCTCTTCTGCCGCAGGGCCTGTTCCACGCAGTCGACACGTATCTCCCTTTCTCCTTCAATGGCATTTTCTGTCCTCTTGGTCGAGGCTTCTTCACAACCTTCCCCCTATTCCAGTTCGTTTTTTCCCCGAGCAACGCATGGGGTTTTTTTTTTTCCACCTCTATGCTCTTGATCTACTGCCACACTCCTCAACCTCGGGTGCGAGTTATCGGGCCCTCTCTTGGGTGTCGCTCCTAACACATTTGCGCTGGCGACCCCGTCGGGCTCTCTCTGGTGTCCGGTTTCCCCAAGTATCGGCTTCCCTTTTTTTTTTCATTCTGGCCCCTTCTTTTCCTATTTAATACTCAGTTTCTTTTCTCCTAACGCGGATCGCGTTTTTTTCTGGTTAGAATAGGCTTGCGGGTTCAGCCCTGGCTTCCGCATAGGTTCGCTTCCTCAGCATCTTTAAAGTCTTGATCATCCTAGAGGAATGAACACCTCTCTAGAGACGCGACCTCTTTTTGCTCCCCCCCGATGCTTTATCACCCAAAAACCTCAAACAATTCGCCGCTCTGGGTCTACCTGCTTACCCGTCGATCGCTCTCAGCGTGGGCGATCCCAGCCCCCCAGCCTCCGGCGACAAACCCGCTTTTTATCGACCCTCACGGCAGCTCCAACTCCAAGCTCCCCGGTGTAGTGAGGCCCGACCGCAAGTAGCGCGCTTCGTTGACGCTCGGTTTTAGCGTGCCTCTGAGTGCGAGAGCCCTTTCCTTTGCGCAGCACCCCCCCCCCGTTTTTCAATGACGGCCAGAATTCGGTCCATACACAGATAGATATCCTTTTTTCACACGCGCGCTCTTTTGCCGAGAAGTTGGGATATAGTGCGTTCCCCACGCGTCGGCTCTCTGCCCCCTGCGCCTCCTGCTCCTCTGCTTTTTTGAAAGAAAATCGTTGGCCTTTTGTCTGATCCTATGAGCGGCTTCCCTCTATCGCTCTCCCCGCATGAACGTGCATATTTGTGGTATGAACGCCGTAGTCCAGTAGTCCCCGTGGGCACAGTCGTGCAGGAACCACGCCTTTGGATCCATGCCCAGTCCGACGTTAGCCCGAGTTCCGCGTTGCCAGAAGACCTTCAGTTTTATGCCCTGATTCGACTGATTCTTTTTCTATCCCTCTTATGGATCCCATCAATGAGCCGACTGGAGCTTCTGAACCCACTGCAAACGGACCTTTCGCTGGTACTTCCTTTGAGTTTTTGTTTCCTCGTTCCCTCTTGGTGGCCTTGCCTGTGACTTTCTTTTTCCCTTGATCCACTGTTCGCGTATTTTTAAAATCCCCCCCCTTTCCAGATCTCCACTCCGATATAACGGAGAGACATGTGTTGAAATCTGTATGTCGTGAACCCCTTCTTTCCAATGGACTCCCGTACTTTTGATCCCAAGTCCGTGTCTGTGCATCTCGCCAGAGCCCCTATGTATCTCTTGCGGAGTTGTATTCTTCGAGGTCTTTTCCTCCCGTTTAAGATTGGCAGACAGGATGACCCCCACGGTGATTCCTTACCAATTAAACTTGAACCATCCGCTCTGATTGTGCCCGGGACAACGGTCGTTTGCGGTCCCGCTAAGCGGCTCGGTTGTCACACACTCTCAGTCTTTTCGGAGGTGTCGGCGATCCCCCTCTGCCGCCTCAGCACAGCTCTTAGCCACCTTGGAACCTTCCTCCCACGATCCGGAAAGGGGAGAATCGCACCCTAACTTTCCCCCTAGGACACCCCTTACTAAGTTTTTGGCAAAGAAGGTCTGTCTTTCTGCCGCCTACGCCTTTTCCGTTGTGGACTGTTCACTTCTTGCGAGCACCTCTGCGTTTTGATTTCTGGAATCTGAAGTCTAGTTCCCTTTGTGGTCCCTCGTCTCTCTTGTTCTAGTGTTTAAGGATCCGGGTGTCCGTTTTTTTCTCTCCGTCAAGAGACTCCGCCCCTCCGTGTCCTGTACTGCGCGTTTTCAAGAAGTTACGCTTCTTTTTTGACCATTACTGTGCGCCTGCCCTGCGCGCGACGTCTTTTGACGGCCCTTCGATGGGCCCATGACTGCGTTTCCTTGCTGACCTATTCCGGAATCCGAAATAACGCTGCGTCTAAATCTTTTCATTGGCTCACTCTACGCCTCAGACCCGCTCCGCCAGACAAGGACGGACAGGTGAGGCTCCGACGGCGCGTCCGCACCTTCCGACTCTTTTTTTCCCCCCCCTTCTCAGCGCACCCAAAATAGTCGATGCAAGCACAGAGGTAATTCTCATTCCATCCTCTCGCACGCTCCTCATATCGGCGAGGATTTGCAATTGCTGAGCAGATTCCAGTTTTGTGGTCCTCCACCCCCAGATTTCTGCACGGTTTTCCCCCGGTTCTTTCCACAATGTAATGCCCTTCTCCCAAAAATTGCGCCTTAGTCTTTAAATTTCCACGTGTGATCAGGTTGTGGCCGCGTTCGTTTTTCCTCCGCTCTCTTCATTCCCTCCGTACCGGCTTTGTTCCGTTTCGACCCGAACTCTGCCTTTCCTCTTATACAGGACTGAAATGTTTCTCTTTCGTTGTTGTTGGGGCGCGAGATCGGTTTAAGATCAAAATCCTTATTCCGCACATCTAACCCCTTCCGTAGCGCCGCTCCTTCCTGGCCGCTTTGGTCCCTTCCAAGCAACAAAGTCACACGTGGAATGTCTTTTTGATCTCCTTTCCCCCTGCAGGTCTTTTTTTTTTTTTTTTTTTTTTTTTTTTTTGGAAGTTTCTTATGACATGAATACCGGTTTCCGCGGTACCGTCTAATTTTTTTGCTGAGGTCACACAAAATAAGGGGTCTTTTGACTCACTCTATTCGAGGCACTTTTCTGCCTTCTTTTAATTCTTAGTGCGTGGCTCCTTTGGGAATCTAGATTTTTCTTTTTCGATGGGTTGCTCGATCTCGATGGTACCTTTAAGGCCTGACTGAGCAGTTCTACCTCTCTGTGGCTCTTGCCGTTGTTGCTACCCCTGGCGCCTCTGACCTGCCGGCTTGACCCGCGGAGTGTCTTTGGTTATTCGGTTCGAAAGACCGGCCGTTTTCCTTTTTTCCCTGACTTTCGGCAATCTGAGTTCTCCGGACGATCGCCTTTCCGTATGGTCGATCCCCAGGCGCCAGCGTTGCGCGCGGGATTGTATTTCTTGCGGGTCACTCATCACCCCGAGGCGGGTCTCCCCGGAGATTGCAAGGGCACCCATGCTATAGCCAACATTCCGTCCTGGTGACTTTCAAATCCTTCTATCACTTAAGGGCGAGGGTGCTCAAACGTTTTTTCCTCCCTGGTACTTTCGAATCCCCCCCCTAATAAAATCCTTAAGCCCATCCAGGTCAAAACCAGCGTAGGCGGCTTCCCTAAATTGACAAAACATTTCCTATTTTTTTTCCCTCTTCTCCTTTTTCGTCGCTTCTACCCCCCGTATCCTTACTCGCTGTTTTAATGCTGTTACTGCGCCGTCCGCTGGGCTACTTCTTTTCCTTTTTTTTGCCAGTCGAAGAAAGAGATCCCGCTCTTCGTTCTTCGAATCCGCACATTTTGTCCATTTCTTTCCTGAGATCCACCTTGTTCATAATTCCGTTGCCCTTCTCCAGATCCCGTCCAGCAGAGAAACTTTAGGCCTTTTTTTCCACCCCCTTGAACTCTTGCGCGCTTTCCATATGCTTCGTCCCCTTATTCGTCGGGTTCGAGCGGCAATTCCGTTCATCTGACCATTTCCTCCTGAGAAGGGTGGTTGGGGTTGGCTTCTCACGTTGAGCGGCTGGGTCGTCCGTGGGAGGTTTACTCCCTCGCCTCCCCGTTCTCTTTCAAAGTCCCCCTCTATTTTGCTTCAACAAGGCCGCGTTGCGTCGACCAACACAAAATCAGCCACCCTTAACGCTCTCTCGTAACGGCCGTGCGTTTTTTTTTATTTCGCTCTGAGTCTTCCATCTGGGCCCAAATCTATTCTCTCTAGGCATATGCATTGGGCCTTCGTGGTTTCCTCTGCGGGCATGTTTCTCCCTCTGCGGAGGGAACTCGGTAGTCTAATGGAGCCCTATTAATTCTCGTTGCCTGAAGAATACCCTTTTCTCTGGGAGCCCCTTTTTGTTTTTGTTGGGGGCTCTTCTCGAGCCCGCGATCCAATCCCCCAAACTACGGCGAATGTTTCCGGAATTGCAGAGCTCGATTTTGTCGGTGTTGCGAGCCTGTTCTATCGTCCCCCCCCTCTGAATCCCGACCGAGATGCCTTTCCACACAGGAGCTCGTGGATTATTACTCCCTTCTTGCGTTTGATCTGCACATTGTCTTTCGTTCAAGTAAGTGGGATGCGCTTTCTACGCTCGTTACCTGGCGCGTGCGTCATTTTCCTACTAATCCCCCAAGATCGTTGTGCTCTCCGTGGATGATCTTCATTCGATGCGTGAGGGTGTGTGGAGCCCGCTTGGGCCTCATGGACTCTTTCCCCCCCAATCTCGCGTCCTACGAGGCCGATCGCCCCCTTGCTAGTGCCCGCCTCTCCCCGCTTACTCTTCGAGTTGGTTTCGCCTGGGGCTTCTATCCAGCAGTTGGAGGGCGCACACCCCTCGTGCTCGCTTTAGAGAGTGATTTGCGATCTTTTTTAACGCCCTGAATTCGCGAACCTTGGTCGTGCCCCAGGGCTGTACCCCCGCTTTTGAGGCCTATCCACCACTCGACTACTGGATCCCAAACGAGAAAACTTTGCTTTCTAATGCTTCGCCTGGCCTCTTTTGATTTCACAACCGTCTTACGATACCCCCCTTCCTCCGGAGCAGTCGCTCGAGCTTGCCCAGGCAACCCATGTGTGTGTTCTTCCGCGCTTTCTAAGAACATCTCTTTCTCCTCTGCACACTTCATTTGAGGCCATTTAGGAGCTAGTAAGCAGCCCGTTGGTTCACGTTTGCGGCGTGGCCCCCAAGATTCTCTCGCGGATTGTTTTCTTGATTCCGCCACTTAATGCACTTAACCCAAACGAGTTTCGCGCCTTGAGACTGGTGCCTACCGGCTTCACCATGGCGTAATTCGTACGGCGGCTTTCTGCCACGACCCGTTGCCTTTTCCGAGGCTTCTTTTTTAGTCGTTTGTGCGCGAAGCTTTCTGCTCCACACCACAGAAACCCATTCTTGATCGGGCTTCCGGGCCTCGCTCCTTTCGGCCTCCGGCCGACTAAACAGTTTGATTCATATGTCGCTTCCCGCTGCTGCCCCCCCACGCAGGCTTCTGGCAAATGCTCTGCTTTTTCATTCGTCATCCCCTTTCCACATTGCGCTGGTCAAAAGGTCCTCTCTAGAACTCCCCCCGCGGCCGCCTGCCGCCGTTACCTTTGCAGGCCCGTCTCCCCGATGCGCCCGGCCCCAGACCGAGGCTCTTTCACCTCAGTATCTCCACGCGAATTCTGTTGAGTTTCCGGCCCCTGCTTCATACCTGTGATGCAGCCCCAGCTTCGAACTCTCAGCGCGCTTGCGTCTCCGCTGCGCTTTTTGAAGGCGTTGACCGCCCACGGCGGAGAGCTCAGTCTTTCTGCAAGACGTAGGATCTTCGCGGGCTACGTCCCTTGCCCGCCTTTTAAAGACCTGCTCAGCGCGATTCATGCTCATCCGCCGGGTAGTAGGATATGGACCGGTTTCTTAAAATCCCACGGCCAACTCTGCACATCGCTTCGCGGAGATTTTCCTCGAGGGAGTGGGTAGCTAAAAATATCCCTTGTTAGTGCCCCTCCCTGTCCTTTCCTCCCCTGTTTTGGGTGAGAGATGCGACTCCCCTACCCATTCGCCAGTCCCCCTGGCCGGCAGCACCACGTGAGCGCGAGGCACTTTCTTGCTTGAGGTCCAAGTTTTGCTTGGCTTTTTTTTCGTGTTTCCATCAGAATGGGTATGAATGTCATCGTCCTTCTCGCGCCTTTTTCAATCTTCCTTTTGATTAACCGAAAGATAAGGAACCCCGTGATCCACGTCTAGTTGGATTCGCCCGTCCGAGTGCAACGAGATCACGAACCTCCCGCCTGAGGGACGACCTCGCATTTTTGATTTTAATTGGTGCGAATTTTGACCATTTTATGAGCAACCTTTTTTAATTTTCGATAATCAAGGTGCTCTTCTACTCAACGCCAGTTTTCATTCCCCTAAGCGCCTGATTTGTTGAATCCGCGAGCGGCTGCGCCCCCCCCCCCGGGTCCCCTGAGCTCTTCCGAACGAGCTCTTCGAGTGAATTACATTTCGGCGCTAGGAGCAACCAAACCCAAACTGGCCCAGCCTCCGTCGATCGCGCCGGCACGAGAACACACTCTCATTATCTGCCCACCCTTCTTTCCCGGAGAGAGCCCGCACCTTCAGTGATTTTCCTTCTCGCCGCTTCTTTGCCCGGAACGACGCAAACACAGTCGCCTTCTGTCCCTCTGTAGGAATGCCTTTTAGCTTATTCCCGCACCATTTCCTCAAATATTCGCGACTTTTGTGTCCCCCCTTCATATAGGAGAGGGAGAGTCACCACCCCGATCAACTTGTGCATTTGCCTGTCGGACCGCCCTCAACGTGTTCGGCTGGTCTAGGTTAAGGAGAGAGCGACTAAATCACCTTCTGCCTCCACCTTCTGTTTTAGGGCGAGGCATCGCAGCCGCGGGTTTGATCAGCGCTCCTGCCCCATGTCGATTTCTCCAGTAGATAAATAGACTCAATCTTTTTGATTGTCCGTTTTTGTGAAGCCCCCTCTTTTTTCCACCGTCGCTTCCTGCCTTTTCTCTGCATGCCCTGTTTGATGGTACATCCCATTTACGGTCTCCTTTGCGGTTTTTTGGTCCCTGCAATCTCTCACCCTTAGGTGGATAACCTGGGGCCTCACTTTTTTGTAGTAATCAATTCGCTCCTGACCCGCACACCAATCGGCTTCTAATGCCCGAACTCCGCGAGCTCTCTTCACCGCTTTCCCGCCTCCGGAGCCCCAAACGTCGTCCCCTCGACTCGCGGTGATTTGACCCCCTGCCGTCTGGGCCCGATCGACCCTCAAAGCATTGGGTTCGGTCCATTTTTGAAATTGAAAAACACACTGTTTCACCCCGCACTCAACGCGCAACCCCATCTTGTCGCTTCACCGACCCAGATCGGCTTAGTGGTCCCCTTCTGGTTAGACGATTTGAGCCGCCCACAGGATTCGCCCTCTCCCCCTCCGCGCCGCACCCACTTTGAATGATCGGCAGTACGAATGTTGTTAATCCGTCCCGATCTCCTTGGCCCTTCAGCGCGCAAACTCTCCTTTTGGGATATTAGCGAACCTCCGAGTTCCGCCGAGAACCATCTTTTAGCAAATTTGCTTTGATGTCGTTTGTCATCTTGAGCTCTTTTCTCGGCCCTTACCCAGCTTTGGCCCCCTGCCCAGTCATGTACCCCTGCGGTTAACTTGTGAACGTTTTTTTTTTTTTCAACCTTGCCGGCCCTGCCCCAACACGAGCCCGGTGTTGCTTCCTCGTACCGACTGCGCTAGCAGAGATCCGCAAATTCAGACCTTTCCAGATGTCCATTTGCTTTCCTTTGATTTCTTTCTCTCTTATCCCGACTGCGATGAAGCATTCACCTTAAACTACCGGCCCCTGTTTACGTGCGCTGGTACTAAGTTTGGTAGTCGTTTTTTTAGATCCTTTGAGTGCTTTCTGGTGAAACCTTCTTGCCTTCTTTCTTCCATTGGTCTTCGCGTAGCGTCTCCTAGGATTCCCCTTCCACTCTCCTCTTGAATGCCAGCCGATACCCCTACTTTGTTTTTAACCGCTTTTCCTGGCTAAATTGTATGAGAAGTAATGATTGGAACGTTTTCGCCGCCCTTAACCGGGGGCCCTAAATCTAGGAGCTTCGCACTCATTGATTTCCGAGAGGAGTTACTCTATGCTTCGCTTATCCCTGGATGGCCACTTGACGATGGCTCCTGTCTTTCGACCCTGTCCCGTTTTATCTCACGGAAAATGCCCCAAGGTCCATCCGCGCTTTGTTCCCGTTGTCTAAGTGACAAAACGATGGGAAGTGAGCTCCGCTCCTCACCTGCCCCCCCCCCCCCCCAAAACCCTCAGGTTAGAGATCTTCGATCCTCCCGTGCTACCCCTCTTATAATGGGGACCTTGCCGGAATGACCCCCGATCCGGGACCGGGGAGCGAAAACGTCTAATTGAGATCAACACCTCTTGTATTGGCAAGACGTTTCTGTCCTTACGTTTTAGAGTAAGATGAAGGATGGATTGTCTCCCACCAGATTTTTACGCGACGCGTTCTCGAATAGGACACCATCGAAGGTCTTGGGAACGAATCCCCGCCTTCGAAGTCTGGGATAATTAAGCAATACGCCGTTTTGCAGGTGAATCCGTCAGCACGCCCTGCCTCTCCGCTTGACTCCTTTCTGCCATTCGGCCCCCTTACTCCCGCTGCTACTTTTCGATGCATGGGATAGAACATTCTTCCGTCGCTAGAGTACTTTTCTGACCGAGTCTTTTGTTCCCCCTTAAAGGAGGATTTCGCATTCAACCTGAATTCTCCACGCGCTTGACGTATGTCTATGCAATGCCTCCGGTCATCTCGAGCGCGATCCCGCCCAAGTCCATCCCCGTTATCTGGCGTTATTTACGAAGGAGATAAGTTCCTAGCGGCGCTATTTCCTTTTCACCTCGAGATCGTCCCGTCCCCCCCTCGTGATTTTCAGCCAGCCCCGGGAATAGAACCACTGCCTGCCGGGATCTCCTCCCCCTATCTCTCGGAACGCACAAATTTTTCAATCGCACGTCCCGCCGTCTTTGTGTGCGGACGCAAGCCCCCTTCGGCGAACTGCACGTTATTTTTCAAGACTGACTAAAATTCCTAAAAAACTTGCTCCTTCTCTCTCATCCATTTGTGAAAATTTACAGTGTGGCTTTTCCCCCGGCGGCCTCTCGTCTGTCCTCCCCCCCCAAAACGCGGCGCTTCCCTTGATAGTCTGTCGGTGGAAATATTTCCCTTTCCCCCTCCGGACCGCTTCATCGCTTTACTCCATCTTTTTTTCGATTTTTTTATACCTTTTCAAAGCAGGAGATTTCTCGATATCCCAAAGTTAGTGCCTTCCCTTTTTTTTGACTCCGGCGGGTCCGTTTTTCCCGTGGCCGCCCCTTCTAATCAATTCACACTGGACCTTATTAGGCCGCCTTTTAGGGAAGGTAGGTCCTTATCTTCCCCCAACCGGGCGGTCCGGTCAATCTTTCATCCATTGGTTGGCTCTTGATGTACACACCAAATACTGCGTCGTGCTTGACTCCTATTTCGGGCAATTTGTTTTTCCAGACATGAATTTTAGGGCAGTTTCTGCTTGATCTGTTCGGCATCCCTTTTGTCTTCGAAATCGATATTTGGTCGATGTGTCCTGCAAGGCGCCGTATCTTTATCTAGCAGACTGTCTTCGCCGGTATTGAGAGCGTCTTCCTTCTGCATTACGATTCGCGCGCGTTGATCCCTGAATTCAGGTCCCCACCCGTATGCGCACACTTTCATTTGTGAAATGGAACCCCTTTGCCCCCCTCCCTTGCTTTCTCTATGACATCTTCCCTTGTCTCCAAGGAACGCCAGCGTGCTGGGGGATTGCGCTTCTGTTAGGGTACACTCGGCGCGTTGGGCCCTTCTCGAGTCCTTGGTTCTCATTTTTCCCTGATGCGCTTCTAGTCAAAATAGTTCCTCAACCTTCGCCCTAATTAGATTAGTCCCCATTCCCTCTCTTCCTTCTTAGGTGGAGGCCTCGGGCTCGACCCCCCCTTTTCTGCTCTCGTTCAGAACCTGTCCTTTTTTCATGATGAAGCAATCCTTTTATTCTGTCTTCTAATTGCATCCTTTTTGCCACACAACTCATTTTTGTCTAGTAACCCCCTTCAGTCTTCCGTCCCCAGGATCCCGCTTCAAAAGGGTTCTGAAAGATCAACTAGAAGTCGGCATTTTTCCGCCTTCCTTTTTGTTTTTTCTTCCCCCCGGTAATAGGGAGCATTTTTGCCATGCGGGCTGCGCGCACCCTTTGCACAATAGTTGTCAGCGAATACAGTCACACGCCGCCGGTGGTTGGGTTATGGTAACCCATTTTCAGTGCGATCCCTGTCATTCATCAGAATTCCGACGTCTCTCGATTTTCACCTTTCAAGCCTCCACCCGGAGGCCTCTCACCTCGTTAAATCTTGCGAGAGTAGCTGCGTCCCCCGTTTGGCTGTAGTTTCCATTGGAGTACACGTTCCGAACCTTTTCCTCCCATACCCCTCATCCACTGAGATTTCTATTTCCGTTCTCTTCCCGACTACTGTTGGTGGACCTCGTTACCCGCTCCTCCACTGTGTTGACAAGGAACTGTCCCCCTCTAGTGATTCACCCTTCCTCAAAATCTCGACTCCTTAACACCCCTCGCGTTGCACTAGTCCCGTCATCGCGCGCTTTTTTAAATTTCTGTAGCATGAGCCTCCTGTGATAGTAAATCAATCAGACGTCCTTGCTTTGAATCTATGCGCGCTTTTTTTTGATATGATCATGGTCGTGCAACTACCTTGAAGTTTCTCGGTCGAGTTCCCCTTCCCTGATCCAGGTTCGTGTTATTGTCGCGGCATGTTTAGAATCGCGTTCCATGCTTTTCATGGCATCACCCTTGTCGCTGAAGAAGATGAATTCCTGCTTTTCCCCCCCCCAACGACTTGGCTCGATTTCCCTGCATCGGCAGATTAGGTACGTTGTGAGAGCTAGAGCCCCACCCCCCAACACCCCGAGGCGCGCCGCGCGCGACCGTGTTTATATCCTGAGACCGGCTCTTACCGACACGTTCCTCCCGAACCACCGGGTTGGTTCCCTGTCCCGTGAAGCTCCCAGTCGTTGCGAAGTTACGAGCTTTAACCCTGCCGATGATATTGACTTTGTGTCACCCCGATTTGTTGCGCGTGTTTGCGTTTTCGTCTCGAATCGCAGTGTTTTGTTTGCCTCCTACTCCAATCCGTCGGCTGTAGAGGCTGGCCTATACGTCGCGATTATCACGTCGTCTGACGATTTTTTCGCCGGTGGTGTGAGTAGCGTAAAGCGTTGCTTTTACCGTTCGTTCTTCCCTTCTCGCTTATTTATCTCTTGGTGAGATTTCTTGAAGGTGTTTTGGACTCCCCCGTCCATTTTGATGACGATGACCTGAGGAATCCACCCCATTGTTGTGGGTTTGCTGTTTTCATTGGAACCCAGACCTCATGCGTGCGGACAGAAAACTTTCGCAAATGGAAGTCACCAGTCAATTCCGTAAGACTTTCGGTGGCATCGATTGGAAAAACTTCTTCGCGCCCCCAACAGACGCTCCTTCCCCTCCGTACGGCCGCGGTCCCGAAAATGGGGGGTTCTCCATCCTCCCGGCTCCCTATACCCGCCCTATTTGAGTACCCTTTTTTCTTCTTGTAGTTCGACGTAAGCATCTCCCCCCTGTGTTTTCACACACCTCTTGTTTCCGTTTCAGCACGACAAGCCGCGTTCGGTGTGGGCGCGCCGATCTTCCCCGAAAAAGACGCCCAAAAGTAGGTTAGTCGAAGCTTGCTAGTCCTCTCCCTCCTGCCTTTCGACGGCTTTTTCGCTCCCTCCAAGAAGTCTGCTTCTAGCAGTTTTTTTAATGTATCGTCCCGGAAGGGCGGTTGCGCTACTTCTTCGTTCAGGGGATGCCCGCGCTACGGAAACCCACCCCTTTTTTCCTTCCGGGCTCTGCTCCTCGGTTTGCCCCCGGAAACATTTGCTCTCTAGGATCATTTTTTTCTTTTTTGGTTCACCTTCTGGCTGGCGTCGTGTTCCCTCGCGCCCGTCTGAGTATTGACCGTGCTCCTGCTTGAAAAGGCCTTCTCCTCACGCGATTCGTGGCCTTCCCTGTCTCTCCGTTCTTTGTCAACCGCTGGCGTCCAGCCCTATGAGTGTTCCAGCTCCCTTATGTAGCGATTCTCTCGTGGGATCACCGGCGTCTCAGGGCAGTTCGCATTCAATTCTCAACATTAGAGCTTGAGCGCTTCCCCCCGTCGTCTTTTTTTGTCCTTCTCTTTGGCTATTTCAAGCGGCGTGCCGCTCCCCGATCCCGGACTGGCTCACCCTTCGGTAGCTTTTCCTTCAACGTCCCTCGCCGAAGGGTAACCGCCAGAGAGACGTTTCAGCCCTCATCCCTGCCTCTTCTTCCTTTCCATGTTCCCAAAAATCCCGCCAGTGATGTACACCCCCAGCCCAGGGCGAGGCGTTCAATCCCGCACGCGTGCTGTCGTCATCTACACTTCGCTGTCGTTCTTTCGTCTATCTCCCCCTCTTGGTGTGTTGATCTCTCCTCCTCGTTTTAAAGCGATCTTGTAGCCCCCGGCTGATTTTGTCGTTTCGCAAGCGGCCTCGTGGACTTTTGCACGCTTGCAGCCCTGGCTGCGATTTTTTTTTAGTTGAACGTGGGTCAAGAGCATCTGCCTCGTGATTTTCTCGAGACCTCGCTCTTGAGTTCTTCCCTAGGAGGCGCTTTTGTACTTTGCCGATAAGGTGAAGGATTGATTTTCTAGTCTCGGTCTGCTCTCCGCCGATTCTTCACGGTGTGTGTTTCCCTGATACCTCTCTCTGGACTCAGCCGCTCGTTGAGGGTTTCTCTGATCGTGGCATTCCCTCTTTACCCCCCGCACTATCCCTCTCATCCCCTCATTCGACTCTTCCTCTCGCTTTTCAATCATTCGTGGTGCCCTCGCCGCTTCTTCCTGCGCCTAAGTCACTTCTTATTCCCCCTCCGAGGGCGGTTTTCTCTCCCGCCGCTTTGATTTTCCAGCTGAAGTTTGTTGATGCCGGGCCGGGGAACCGCCTCGTCCGATTTCTCTCCCTTTTCCAAATGCCGAGAAACCTGTATAAACTTGTTCCCCGTTTTCTCTCGAAATTGAGAGCTTACATTCCCCCATGGAAGTTCTTGTTGGGCTACCTCACGTTCGCAGGCTCCTGATCTAACCACCGAGTCGTGCCCCGCACTTTCCTTTTCTAATTCAAAGAAGGATTCGCCCTTCTTTCGCCCGATTTTCCAGCCTGTCTCTCTCATTCGGGACGTTTTTTTAATCCTCTGATAGTTTTACTTTATCACACATCTTTCCCCCTCCCCCTGGAACACTACTCTTTAGGAACCGTCCCCCACTCCCCCTGTGATGTTACGGACCCTGTTCTTGTTCATCGCTCCCTTACGGCCCCTCACTTCGTTTTCTTGAGGGACATCGCCAGCGCACCCCCGGTGCTATTCCCTCCCTCTCCTCACAAACAAAGTTTTTTTTTGTCCCATTTCCCGCCGTTCTCTTCCCTCGATTCTCCCTTTTTTTGTCGGGTAGTGGCTTTTCCAATTGTCTCCTTGCTTCACTTCTCGAATTAATGGACTTTTTTTGATTGTTTGCGTTTTCTACTCCTCTTGATTTCTCTGTTTAGGTTGGGCGAGATTTTTTCCTCGTGATAGCCCTTCTCCCTTCTCAACCAGGTTCGCGCTTCCCTCTCCTTTCCCAATGATCGGACAAATACCTCTGATGACTCCCTCCCTGAAATCCCCGTTTGCTCCCCTCTATTCCGATCACCTCCTTTCCACCCCTTGCTTCCCCCCCCACTATCTTTTTTACACGTTTTCTTCTGGTGTCGTGACCCCCCTTATCCTTCCCTGCATTTGAAAGACTTCCCCTGTTTAGAGTCAATCCTCCTCTTCCTGCACAAAACCACCTTCGCTCACGTGTTCCCCTATACAGGACATTCACCTCTCCCCCCCCACCTCCCCCTGTGTCGTATGAGGCCCCCCGTTTCCCTCATTCTCGCCCGGGTGTTATTTCTCTTTTATGCGATCCGCCACCTGATGTGCGCGATTCAGTCCTCCTATTTTTTCCTACAGACATGTCGTCATAATACCCTTTGCTCGATCTCCCCTTTTTTCTTCTACCCATTTCCCCCCTCGGGCGTTGAAACCTTTTTGGTATCTCTCGAGAACAACTGCTATCGTAACATCTGCTCGACTTTTTTCCATGATTCCCCTTTTTTTTTTTTTTCCGTATTTTGAGCGCCTTTATTTCGTTTTTCTAGTTTTGGCCCACAGTTCAGTCCAGCGGCATATCTTTTTTCTGCTGCCAACTTCGAATTACCTCCGTTTCTGCCAATGGATCCCTTTTTTTTCCCCCCCTCCGCGATCCTTCGATGCAATGGCACCCCGCAGAGCATGGAAACCTGGTCACCTGCCGTTCCCCTGACTATATTTTCTTTTCTCTAATTCCAATTATGTTTCCCACAGCTCAATTAAAACGAACCGGCTTTCGAGTTTTTACTAGTCGTGGAGAGTTTGGATTCCCTGCTTTCGACCATGGTGCTTGTGGTGTCATCCCTCTCTCTCCGCCCCCCCCCTTTTTCTGCGCTTAGAGTCTAATTTATCACAGTCGATTCGCCCTCCCCCTCTCCCCGTGATGAGAAACCTTTATCAGAGTATGAAGAAACTGAGTCCCTTTACTCTCCCCCCTGACTGGAAGTTTTCCCGCGTTCTGAGCCTTCATCCCCCCGAGTCAACGATTTGTGCTATTTCTGTGCACGAGTTGTTACTTAGGATCCCTTTCTCCCGATCGTAAGATTGGCTCCCCTCTTTCTCCATTCGATTCTTTTGATGGATCTAACCTGTCTGCAATGTGCGCGGGTCTTTTCTTCTGAAAACGATTTGGAAGTTCCCTGCCTTTTCTGCGGGTTCTTTTTCTCCCGCACCCTCTTCACCTCTGAACTTTTTGGCGCTCGGGAGCTCTTGAGCTAACAGATCTTGAGCTGGTTTCCGGCTGATTCTCCCTTCGGTGTAGAACTCCCCCTTCCCTCTTTTCGAGATAAACTATTTTCCCCTTTTTGGTTTGCCATGACTGTCCTTCCCTTTCCTCCCGCTTAGGTTACTATTGGATTTTGACCTGTACCAAGGTATTTCACGCTTTCTGTTTGATCCCTCCCTTCCTCCTCCCAACTAAAGGGCCTTCCCCTGACCTTGTATAACCCGACTCCGTCTCTGTTACTATGTGGCTAAGGTTTTTTCCCCTCTGTGCCCGGGCAATCTCCCCTCCTTCATTCTCCCTCCCCCTCCCTTTTTATTTCCCTCTCGTGTCATCCGCACTCTTTTCGTCTTCCTGTATCGACAATGTGTCGGCTTCCCTCTCAGGACGAAGCAGCTTTCCTCTTCCTTCCGATGGGCCCCCCTTAACTGCGTGTCCCGTTCCGTTATTCGCACCCCTCCTTTCCGCATCAAACGGCATGCGCTATTCTCGATTCCTTCCCCCTTCCAATCTCCCGATTTGTACCGCGTCGATTTCCTCCCCCGTTGATCGGCGATCCTTCTGACGGCGCGAATCTCCCCACCTTCTCTATCCCAATTTAACTCTCTCGCACCCAATCGGCGACCCCCCTTAAGCCCTTCCTCCGAACAAGCTTTCCCAGTTATCCTGCCCCCCTTTTTCACCCGGCGAGGAAACTACCCATTGTCCTCCCTAGTGATTCTTCCCCCTGCACGACGTCTTTTTGTTCCTCCGACCTCCCTCCCCTCTTTCGGCTCAAGGAATGGCCTGTGACCTACTTTTTTCCCCTTCATACCTCCTTACTACCCTTCCCCTTCAGCCCTTCCCTTAGATTTCCCCCCTTTTTGATGAGGAGTTTGTTTTTTGCCCAAGAGTGCCCCTCTCGATTGCTTTCGCAAAATTTGCCCTTTGTGCTCATCTGTCGCGGAAATTCTCCCTTTTGTCTCCCTTTGGACACCCTTCATTTTGTTGTGTGAGGAGGATGGAATCGGTTTTCCGGATCCTTTTTCTCAGTCGATTTTCGCGGACTATCCCCCCCGTTTTCTCATAGACGTTGAGGGCGCGGAGGGGACACCCCTTCCCACCCTCTCCCCTTTCCACTTGTAATTATCAGATCTCCGTTCCTTTTTTTCGTTTCCTTTAAGTCTTATGAAATGTTCCCGGTCCGGTCATCAGTCATCCGAATTTTTGGCTTTTCGTCCACACCCAATGCGGGGTGCGTACGACACGGATCTCTTTTTCCTCGGAGAATTCAGCTCCTACCTTCTCTCATTTGGATTCCCCCCCTTTTTCCCTGACGTGGAGGAGCTATTCCCCTTGAAATCGACTCCGTCTTACTTTTCTTCCGTCGCCATATTCCTTCACTTCTTCTCTCGACGCGTCTCGTTGATGTCTCTTCCTTAAATTATTAAGCGTCCCCTTTTTGATTCGGACTTCCTTGTGTCTTGTCTCCCTTTTTCTCCTTTGGACCACGCATTGACCCCCCCCTTGCCGTAAATCTGCCTATCTTTTCCCTTTCCTCTCCCTTTTTAACTTTCCCCGATCCACGCACGCCAGCGTTCCTCTGCCCCTTTTCGCGGGTACTCTTCCGGGAGGCGTGTTTAGTCTGGACGGAGGACTGGCCCCTTCTTCGTGCCTTCCCCCCTAGTTCCTCCCCCCCCTTCGATCGTGACCTCTTCGTCCCCCATGATGTCTTTCACTTTATTTCCTCCCGGGCTATATCAACCGCCCCCTCGTCTTTTCACCTGTCTTTCAGGTCATCCTCAGCCATTTTTATCCCCCCTCCTGTAGGGCTGCTTTTTCACCATTTGGCCAAACACCCCCTTTTGACCTCTATTCTTCTTGTCGCCGTCTACAGGGCGGTCCTCTTTGTTCACAAACAACCACCCCCCCAACCCAAAACCCCCCCCCCAACAAAAACCCCCCAAACAACCCCCCCCCCCAAAACCAAAAAAACACACTCCCCCAAACCCCCCCCCCCCCCCCCCCCCCCAAACCCCCCCCACCCCCCCCCCTCCCCCCCCCCCCAAACCCCCCAACACCCCCCACCCCACCACACCCCCTAAAAACCCCACCCCCCCCCCCCCCAAACCCAACACCCCAAACATGGTCTCCCGCTTTTTTATCGTCCCGTTCTTTCCTCCCGCTCTCAAAAGTTCATAGGGTCTCCTTTCTTGTACCGAGCGACGTTCTCTCCCACTTGAAACTCGTTTTTTCCCAATCCCGGCACATCGTCGCTATTCTTTACCCCCCTTTCGTGTAGTCCCCCTTTCCTTCATCAGAATTTCCTGCCTTCAGCCGACTTTCTTCCGTGGCGCCATCAGGGATCTTTGCCTTCGAGTCCGAGAGATCAAACTCCGTTTCCTGCTTCTTTCTGAATGTTTTCCTTTAGGCATGGAGAGTCCCCCCTTCCCGCATCCGGTCCCCTCATAGATCCCCCCCCATCATATTTTCTAGAAAGTAGTGATATCCCTTGGTCTTCCTTGTGTTTAGCCTCGTTTAAGCGCTACTTCCCCACTTTCTCCGCCCAACTAAGCAGTCCCTCTTACT
>Ga0179593_1481566_pt1 | contig 18032 bp, 15 predicted proteins | sample CZODoug2_1_08_16_FD_185931 | JGI IMG/M metagenome (GOLD analysis project Ga0179593, IMG submission 185931) | Vadose zone soil fungal communities from Angelo Coast Range Reserve, California, USA - CZODoug2_1_08_16fungal (PacBio error correction) | ecosystem: Environmental > Terrestrial > Soil >... | reverse complement strand
AAGCGTCTGGCGAAGGTTTCCTCCGGTTGGTCTTCGTCCTTATCTATGCTCCTTTTGTAACGTAGCCCATTTCCTAACTATGACTATTCGGTGCGGAAACCTAACTTTCTTTTTTTTTGGCGTGATCAAAGGAGAAGTGCAGTCCCAACATCCCTTTCGAACTGAGTCGTAGATAGCCCCTCCCACGGGCTCCCCTTACTTTGCTTTCGATCCATCTCGCCGTTGGCATGGTCGCTCTCCGGCCGTGGAACTGTTTGCTTTTTCACACTTACATGTCAGACGGGCGAGGTTCGTTTTTTTATTGTACGCTCGCAGATTGGCTAGTGATTGCCGTCCCCCCCTCTGGTTTTCCCTACGGTTTCCCAAATACTCGATCAAATCGATGGAAGGGAATGCCTTTTTCGCCTGGATTCTCATCCAATTTAGTCTCTATGAAGAGGAACACTTTCTCTGCTAAGTTCCCCTCTTGTCGTCCACTTCGGGGAAAACCCCTTTTTTCGGGGCCTCAGCCTTTCCGCTGGCCTTTCTTCACCAGGGACCATGAAAGTCAACCACGGTTTTTTTCTTTATTTTTTTAAAAGCGGTACAGCGACTCTGAACAGGGATAGTCGCAGATGAGGCGGATGCCCCACATGGAATTAAACATGGATTTTTTTCCCTCATTCTTCAACTTCAATTATCCCCATCTTTATATAGGGTTTATGCGTGAAGATACCCCCCCGCCTTTTTGTATGCTGGTTTGCGATTTGCGCATGCTGCGCTCCTCCGCGAGTTGTTGTTGGCCTGAAGCAATAGGGGTTTCCAAGGTATGGTGATCCGCGGTTCGGCGCGAGGTTCCGCCGTATCACATAAGGTGTCGATCTTCCCCCTTTGTTTTTCAGAAATTGCTGCGCAGTTCTCAACCTTTTTTTGCCCACCTCCAGATCCCTCTGACGAGCATCAGATACACGGTTTATTGAATAAATATTTCCTAAAAATTTTATTCAGCTTCTACCCCTCCGCAGTGGCTTGTAGGCCACAGCTCCTTTTTTTTGAAGGGAAGGGAAGTCTTAACTTCCCCAGGGGACGGAGTTAACTGTGATGAGGTTTTCCGTTACGGCCATTGGTAATCCAGCCCTACGAAGAGACACTCTTTTTGATTGGGGAGTGCAACTTTTTCCTTAATAGTCCTTACCCCATCCGTTTCCTCTCCCAATCTACGACGGTTCTGTGTTTGTTTCCCGGCCGGCACCAACACCACGTGGGCACTTGTACTGCAAACTGCTCTCTTCTGCAACAGACTTGCTCGTTCGCGGTGCTTGCAACGGCGCGACTTCTTCCTTTTTGGATGCAATCGCTTTCCATCACGGAACAAACCTGTCTTTCCCCTTTTTCCTTTCTTGTTCAACTTTGCGCGCAGGCCCCTCTTAGAGCTTGTCGAGGTTGCTGACTTCCCCGTTACTGAATAGATAGTACCTGAACCATTTTACACCCTGAACTTATTCGTTCGCGTTGGTCGCTTTGTGCACTGAAGAGATTCTTTTTTGGTTTCACCTTTCGTCCTTCCTCCTTGAATGAAAAGCTGACCCGCCCCCCCCCCCCCCCCGACGAGTTTGGCGCAGATGCTATGAATTGATGAGACTTTTTTTTTTTTCCTATCCCGGCCCGCATGGTAATCCTCTACCCCCCTTCCCCAATTTTGGGTTCCCGGGCAAACGAGTGTCCTTTTCTATTCTTTTTTGCTGCTCTGCTTCTTTTTTCCCCCCTTCTGGTTTTTTTTTTTTTTACCGCATTAGATTCCTCAATCCCCATTGGGGGGGGGGTTTTTTTTTTTTTTTTTTTGTTCCTCCGTAGTTCGACGTTTTCCTTTTTTTGTTCTTTTAATTTTCCCTAAGCCCACCCACCCCAGGAAGACCTTTGAGAGATTCGTTCGGCACGCATGCATTTTGGCATTCCCCGGTGCTATTTTTTTCAGCTAGAATCGGCTTGTCCCCCTGGCTCTTGTGACACAACAGACCTTTACATCTTTCCAATTCCCACCCCAACACCGCGAAGTTCTGAAGTGGTTCCACCAAGATTTTTTTCGGAATCCAATCACTTTTCGTTGCCGGCCCCACCACCGGTTAAAACAACCCCTGGCGGCAGACTTCCCCCCCCTCGGTCCTAAGTTTTGGGTTAATGATAACGCAAGGTGGCTTTCCACCCTCTTCTCCCCTTGGAAGTAGTCCCACCTTAATCTCTCAGAGGTCGAGGGTGTTGGCAAGCCCCCCTTGTCGCTTTGGATCGTTTTCCCATTCGCGCGACTTCCCCGTCCACCCCGCAGTTTGTACGATCATGTTGCTGTTTTTCGCTTTCCATGCCCTGAAACCCTTGGAAGAACAGCACGTCCGGGGGTATGCGGCGGTCAAGTTGTTTCCTTCCCCCGCGTTGCGTTTCCGCCAGCAGAATTTCGTTAACTTTTCAACAATTCCGCTGCCCCCTTTTTTTTGATATCAGGAGACGCCCCGAGCCCCCCCAGCACTTTTCTCTACCGCAAAAGGCCGCTGCTTTACCCTTTTTTGGGAGGGTACTGGGGTTCGTAGGTGAACCCAGGACCGGCCCGCTTTCCCCCTCGGCTGAAACGCGTCCTGGGGTGTTTTTTTGTGTTTTTTTTTTTTTTCACGCCCCTTTCCCTTTCGCCCACCGGGGGGTGGGGCCGACGACCGCCTTCTTTTTTGACCCCCCCCCCTTCCGTTTTGCGTTCATGATCTGTGTTCCCCACGGCGTCGGACTGGGGCGTTTTTTCCTATTTGACTCTTCAATCCCTCGCGGCATCTTAGGACTCCATTGGATGGTTCCTTCCCTTCGCGCACCACGCCGTTTCACGCCTCACAAAAACGAAACGGCCACCCTTCTTGGTTTGAACAGGCGACCAGCGACAGAGTGTTTTAGCCCTACCTTTTTTTTTTCCCCTGGCCGGTTTTTATGGGCTCCCCGGCAGCACCCCAAAAGGAGTAGCCGTCCCTTCAGTTTGGCCCATCGTTGTGACCACCTGGCACTACTTCGGATGTGATATGAGTTTTTTTTTTTTTTTTCGCCGAACCGGCTCCTGGTGCTCCCTTCGCGACGAACAGCACTGGCAGCCTTTTTGCGGTCCTTTCTCGGAAAGTTTTTGGTGGGTGTTTGACCGTTCATCACAAGCTGACGATGTCTCCCTTTCCCTTTGGGCCCCGTTTGTAAGGACGTATGTTGCTGAGTCCTTTGCAGCCAGAGCAGCGAGGTGTAGAATATCTTCTTTTCCTTCCCCCTTTTTTTTTTTTGGTTCAGGAGCAGACCCCCCCCCCCCAATGGAGCTCGATGCCCCCCCTGGCGTGAACTACCGCTGACCCCTTTTTTTCATGTCCCCTTTCTTCGCCAGGCCCCTTTTTTACAGTACCCCCCCTTCCTCGTTGCACGGCTCTGTTCCCCTCCCCCCGGGCGTGTGCAGGTGTTTTTTTTCCCGTCGGCCACAGCTGGCCCCTGTCGGCCATTCCTTCCCCCCACAAAAAACACAAATCACTTCCCTTCCGACGACGTTCGATTCTTTTTTTGTTTTTCCTCCCACAAGAGGGGCAAGTATTTGTCTTTGTTTTTTTTTTTTTTTTTGGTCGCGCTGCTTTGGGGCTCCGTTCGATCCACCCGTCGGGGTGGTCATTACGGCCTTTTTCGCCTTCAACCCCAATGCTGTCTTGGTCTCCTGTTTTCCCCTTTTGAGAAGTTTTCGGGGCGGGGACGGAGGTTTTTTTTGGACGGTCCGGTTTTTCTGAACTTATCTCTGTACCTTATATGAATTGGCCTTTTATTCTTGACTCTCCATTAACCTTCTCTGCCCCTCCCCCTCTTTCTCCACTTTCTTGTTTTTAAGCAGGGTGATTCATGCGCAACGAAACGGAGGGAAGTTCACCGGTTTTCCTTTAGTGCGTTTGATAAAGACAAGGAGGTTACCCGAGGGACCCCCCGTCCCCCCCTGTGTTAGAGATGCAGATCTTTCCCCGAGGCGGTCATAGTGGGTGGTTTTAATCCAAAAAAAAAGCTTGTTTAGGAGCAAGGCTTCTTTGGTTGCTTAGGCGTATCTTTTTTTCTTCTCTTCCCCCAAAGGGTCGCGTCAATTTGGCTGACAGGTTTTTTGTTTAGTCTCGTCATGGCCCGAGTTTTCATGATGTCTAGGCTGTCTCTTAACCACCCCTTCTGCTTGCTGGTTGATGGGATTTCCCACTGTCCCCTGGACCCCCCCCAGATTTGCTTTGGTCAACCTGATGGGCACGGTTTGCGACCCCCCCTTCGTACGTTTCTCGGCACGGTCAATCGATCTACGTTAACGGCGTACCCCAGGAGCTGGATTTCTCTCTTACACGGTTTTTTTCTTTTTACCGTAGGGCTGACCCACAGGGCACCTTCTCTCCCCTACCTCCGTTGTCTACCCCTCCATTTTCTGGACGGCCAGGTTGTGACCGATGTTGCCGGGCCCGAATAGTAAGTGATGGCTCTTCACCCCTATTCCTTTTGTTAAATAGGCCTGTTGTTGTGTTTTGGTTCATATGTTTGGACAATTCTTGATATGTTCGGCCTTGCTACGGTTTCTGGGCCCACCTTCCCGCTTTCTAGCTTGATCTTGCCGGTTTCATCTTCCCTTTCTTCCCACCCCATGGCGTGAGTCGTTCTTTTTTCTCCAATAGATAATCTAACATGAATGTGGGTTAATTACAGGATTTTTTGCGCCAGGTTTCCTATATCTGACGGGACTGACCTCCCTGTTAAATTTCGCATCCCTGATTTGCGCCATTTCTCGAAAGGTTCTTTGTTAAAAATTCCCATGTTCCCCCCAGGTCCCCCTCCTTTTCTTCCCTGACTCAGGCTGGCGCCGTTCAGTGCCGGCCCCCGACATTTGTCCCTTGGGTCCACGGGAGCCTGCTGTTCTTTTGTGCCCCTCATTTCCCTTGTCTGTCGACACATCCGGACGTTCCCCTGGGCTCCCAGCAGGTCCCTCACGAAAACACTTTTCCCCCCTCGGGTAACGTTCCTGTCTTTTCTGAAAGCCCTCGCCCCCACCGAGTCCGTTCCGGTCTCTACGATGGGACGGCCGGCACCCTGTTCGACGTCGACCTGCCCTTTGTTGTTATCCTCGACCCGACTCTTTTTCTACATGTTGAGGCTTTTTTTTCCTCTCATTTTAAAAGCAATGATTCAAGGCCCAAGCCGTCCAAAGTTGGGTGTTACCTTTGATTGTATCTTTTGAAGCACCGGTCCTCCCTTCCTTTTTTGGTTCGCGCCTGACTTGCAGCACATGAAAATTTTCTCTTTCGATGCTCAAATTCGGCGGGTTTTCTGTTGCGCCAGCCACTTTTTGGTACGGTGAAAAACGTTTCCCTTCGTTTCCTCTGGGAAAAGGTCTGCCCTGTTTTTTCTTCGATTTCGTCCAAAGCCCCAGCATGATTTTTTTCAAACCCTGTCTTTCGGCGGGATTAACTCTCAGATTCTCAACTCAGACCCCACTACTTCCCCCCCCTTCGTCTAGAGTTTAGGGCCGTTGCACCCAGAATCGGGGTTTCGGACCTACCGGGCCCACAGTATTCGGTAGTTGTTTAGAATTCATTCCTTTTTTTGTATTGGGAAGTCCCGCAAGCCCAACGTCTAAGGAACCTTTTGTGGTTTGAGTAGACGTCGGTTTGTCTTTTAAATTTTGCTTGCAAACCTTCGCAGGGCATGAGTGCTGCCCCTGGATTTCGTTTCCCTGGTGGAAACCCCTCGCGCGGCCCCGCTCACACCCCTCCTTTTTCCTCCCATACCTAGAGGCTTACTGTTCCACCCCCCACCGCGGCGGTATCCCAAGAGAATTCTTCTACCCATCCGCAAACAGATTCGGGGGCCTGTGGCTGGTTGGGGAAGGCCCGCCTTTCGCTGATCTGCCGTAAGTAGAATTTCCCGTTCTGGGCTTCCCACACCCCTTGATATTTGCCGCCAGAGCCCTATGTTTCCCATGGTGCATTCAGAAATTGGCATTCCTTCCGGTATAAATACCTGGAACCAGATTGTCGTCACAGCCGCGGTGCTTCATGTCGGAAGAGATCCCTCGAAATTTAAACTTCGGAGCTCCCAGGAGTATTAAAAGTAATTCCTTTCGGGCTTTTTGTTTGAACCAGTTATTAAAAGCCCCGAGGATTTTCCATTTACTCCCCCAATCGGCGCTTAGACCATCTTTTTCTAAACCAAGAGAACGGCTTTCCCTTCCCGTGAAACGAAAGATACCTAGATCTAACCATGCACACGAGGATCTTTACCCCTTAGTTGAAAGGATGGTGGAGAATTCGGATTTCTCATCAGGGTTAAGGGGGTTCCTGATGTTTTTTTTTCCGGTCGATCCACGTGCTGGATTAAAGGAATCCTGGACCGGTCCTCCGATCCCTATTTAGTGTGGGGAGAGAGATCGTCCCCCTCCAACAGATCAGTGGTAGAGGTCTTGGTCCCCCGCGGGATCCCCGCTGTAATGATCTTTCGGATGAAGCTCCTGAAGTTGTTTTTGTTTGTTTAGAGAGTCCCCAGAAAGGGCGGTTTTTCTCTTCACTTCTTTTCCCTTTCCCCGCTCTTCCTCGTTTTTGATCACGGAGTCGTGCTCTTTTTTTTCTTCCCGATTTCCCGGAGGACCGTTCCCAGCGCGTGGCAGTTCCGCAAATAAATACGTCCTTTCATTCGCCCTCTCTGCCGCCTGCCATGGTGTTTTTATTTTTCTATCATTCCCCCCTCGCTTCGTGCATGGTTCTGCGTCGCCGGCTTTTTCCTGCTTTGTTCCATTTAAACTGGCCCGGGCGGGGAGATTCATCCCCTGATTTTACTCGAGTCACTGCTGCGTTTTCCATCCTTCTCGGGTGGGACTTTAAGGCGGCTTTTTCATTCTCAGGAAGCCATTTTTCTTACCTCCTTTTTCTACCAATTAGCTTATATTTCCGTTTCATTAGTAGGATATGCCCCCCAATAGCTGGGTTTTCCTTTGTTTTCGGCATCGGCTTGTCGGATCCATGGAAACCTTTCATGGCTTTTCGCCTTTCATGTGTTGTTTGAGAACATCTTTTTGACATATATACCCTTGCTATCTTCGGATCTTGTCTGAAGACTCACCATCCCTTTATTTTTGGATGGTGCATTATGAATCTGAAAGCCTCCGGTTCTTGTGGTTCAGGGTCCATCGGGATGTTTAGGTGAACGCTGGTTTCCCCTGGAACGCCTATTAGGAGTTGTTACCACCCCCTCAATTTTTTTTCCGCACTCTGTCCTGCTCCTTCTCACACCTTTACTAAGATCATCTCCTATTACTATGAAGGTGCCCTTTCCCCCCATCCCACCACTCCATCGACGGGTTTTGGTGGGGGGGTTGTGAGTTGTTGGGTTGGGGGGGGGTTGGGGGGTTGGGGTTTTGGCGGGGTTGTTTTGGTTTTTTTTGTGGGGGGGGGGGTTTTGGTGGTTTGGGGGGGGGGTGGTTTTTTTTGGTTTTTTTTTTTTTTTTGTCCGGGACCACTCCTCCCTGTTGGTGCCAGGAAGGACTCCTTTCCCCTCTCTGGGTTAAGGGAATTCCTCTTCTGTTTTTCCGAAGTGAGCTATTTACACTCGAACTCTCAAGATTGAGGAGGTTGCTTTCTGATTGGTCGAACTTCCTGGACATTTAAAATCTCACCCGACTTTGTTTTTTCCCGGCAGGACCACCCCCACGTTGCCTTGGTTTGCAGAAAAACCCCAATTTACCCCCTCCCTCTCCTCCCCGATTGATCTTGTCCGCGGATTTGTTTGCAATAAAGTGTCTGACCCTGTTGGCCGCATGTTTTCCCATCAAGCACCCCCCCTGACCCGCTTTTGTGCTTTGGTCCTTTTATCCTTTTTAACGGCCGCGCCCCCGCCTGCGCCACTCCTTGTCTAGGAAACCATTCTTTCGATTCCCCCTGAGGCCCTTGTCCCGGACCTAACCGTCCTGCAATTCTAGGCCTTTTTTGTCCCCCCCCCACGGGCCAGCCGCCGGCTTGGTGACCAACTCGTACTCTTTTGATGCTTGCTTGAGTTTGTGAGTCTGCCTGTAGATCTTCTGCTCCCAACAGCCAGCAGGCCTACCGCCTGTCGGGTGACCTCACGATGCGTCCTCTCTTTTTCTTTTTGCTGCCTTATTTATGGTCCGGTTCGTGTCTCGACCGCCTGGTAAATAGGTTCACCTTTATTCCTCCTTTTCCTTCCGTTCTCGAACCGTATCGCTTTAAAGAAACCGAGAACTGATTGACTAGCTTTTTGTTAGTCCACTAGAGGTTCCCATTTTGGTGCATAACTGACCGCAGCTATTCCCATGCTATATCCGTGACTTGGACCTTTTGTGCAGAAAGTCCGCCACCCCCCTTTCCAAATCTCGGCAACCCCAACCAATAAAATCTTTTCGTTGACTTCTTACTATTAGGGACCTTTTTTTTTTTTTGCCCCCCTTTCCACCCTCCACCCTGGACCCTCCGCAAATCATTGTCAATTTACTCCGTTTTCGGTTTCTCGACAGGTTTTTCTTTTTCCTACCCCCCCTGCCGTGAGTAGAAAACCGAGCGGTTTTTTTAAGTACGCAAGAACTGTTTGCTGTCCCCGTGCTAGAAGCCCCGCCCCGGTCAGAACCCTGTTTGCCTCCCCCCCGGTTGGATGTTGGGGGTCCCTTGCTTTTTCCATGCCGATGAACACCCTCCGTCCCCTGACACGTGTCTTAGAATGCGGCCCCTTTTTTGCAGTTTTCTTTCAGAAAGGAACGACGCCCCCGCCCCTCGGCCCCCTGAACGTGATCGGGGGTGAGCCCCAGCGCCAGGTGTTGAAAGCCAATATTTTTTGTGTGTTTGCGCTCCAGGACCTCTTCAGTTTCAGCTCGAAGAAATTTACTCTTTTGTCGTTTTTTGGTTCACAGGCTCCGACACCACCCCCCCCTTGGTCGCTTGGCTCAGGATCTGCGACGGGCTGTCGTCCGTCTGGCGAGTCACCCACAAGATCTTCGCCCTCAGGGTTGGGTTTTTTTAGAATGTTCAGGCCCGAAGAGAACACGCCTGCGCACTCCCGCCCAGAGAAAACACTTTTAGCCGTGTTTAGTGTACACACCACCCCCCCCCCCCCCCCACCCCCCCACCCCAAGACTTAAGTTGATTGAGGCCTCCCGACTTCTTTCTCCCTACCTTTTTATGGATTTTTTTAAGGCGCCACTTTGGCACCTCTGTTTTTTTTACAGCCCTCCCCTCAGGTGCTTAAACCCCCTCCCAGGTCGCACACGCTTGATGAATGAGTGATTTTTTTTTCGGTCATAGTCCGAAATTGCCAGTGGTGAAGTCAACCCTCATCGCCTTAAACCTTTCACCTTTTCATGCAATGTCGTTTTTCCATCGCGTAGGGTAGTCGGGCTTCAGGTAATTCAGTTATCCTCTGCCTTTGAAGGTCCGTTGAGACGTTTCGCCTGTAGTTCAGCTTGAGCTGTCGAGTTTTTCTAATCTCTTTTATTGTCAATCCCCTTTGTGTGTCTTATTTTGTATTTCGACACCTCAAATAGTCTATAGTGCCGGCGTAAGAAGCCAATCCCCCCCTACCCAACCAGGCCCCCACTGGCCCATGGTAGGTGGGGCACTCCAACCTGCTGCCCGGTACTCAGGTATAATTCCCATACCCGACATAGTCGTCGATTGTTCCCGTTACACCTGACCTGATTCCTTTTCTGTTATTTAGTTAGTACTGTTCGTCGTTTTTCCAAAACCCACATGGGAAGGCGGTTAAAAACAAACCACCGGTCCACGAAATTTAAAAAACCCTTCCTACCTGAATCTAGTGTTCCACCGTATTGTTCCTCCACGACTTGTTCTGAGAGTGGTCAGTCCGCCGCTTTTTTTTTTTTTTTTTTTCTTTTTCTTGTTGGAGCTTTTACCGCCAATTCGAGGAACAATCGTAGTCTCGCCAAGATTTTTTCTTGGATCATGTTATTTCAGTATAGTTTTTTGATCTAGTTTTAGGAGGGATAGGAAGGATCTTGACTTTTTTGGTCGATTCCAGCACATTTTCCAGTACCTATCTTACGGTGCCGATGTGGCAAAGCCTATTATCCAAGACTTTCTGACCCGATCATTTTCTTCCCCATTTTGGTGGCTGGGACGTTTCTGTTTTTCGTGGATGTTTATCCCAGTACCTCCCTTTTTCCAACATCGCGCTTTCTCGATCTTGATTTTTAAGTTCATCGCGACACTCCCCCCCCCCCCTTTTCTTTTTTTTTTTCCTGGCGTCACTGCTGCTGGTGTCGTTTTCTCACGTCAAAAAGGGGTGTTTGAGAGTCTGGAGTGGGCCCTTGATTTTATTATGGCGGGCACGTTCACGCCCAATTTTGGTGTCCCCCTAGGCCTGCAAGAACCCAATCGGTCCCTCGCTTTCTTTTCCTGGTTCATCTGCCCACCCATTGCGCGCTCCTTCCGCAACCTGGCAACTCGTGGTTTCCCTTCGTTTCGTTCCGTTTTCCCCCCTTTTGATCTACCGCCCCTTCTGAAGGGCGGCGTTTGTTGCTCGGACCTAGGCTTGACGTTTTACTCAGCGGTTTTGTCCCCAGGGGCGGCCAGGGTGCTTTGGCCCCTTCCTTAGTCAACCCTCCCCTTGCCGGGTGTTTAGGAGAGGCCAGGTGGCCTTCTGCTCCCTTTTTTTGTCCGGCCCGCCCCTTCCGTGAGGCTCCCTCCAAACGCGTACCAGGGTCACCCCTTCGGGTTTGGGGGTAGATTAGCTTTTTTCTGACAGGGGCGGGGTTTTCGTTTTTCTTGCCAGGTTTTAACAGGTTGCATGGTTCTTTTTGATATTGGTTTTATAAGGATTCACCCTGAGCAGTGTCCGTTTTTTTTTTTCTACGCTCCTCTCTCACAGGTACCTGTGGTTTTTTCTAATTCACTTGTGCCTATACAGGACTTTCTTTCTTCACGCTTTTACAACACGGAGGAAGCCCTAACTATTCTCATCGGATGCTTTTCGGCTTTTTTTTTAACATTTTTATTTTTTTTTTTTTAAATTTTATCATTTTTTAAAAACCAGGTAATTGCCCTGTTTTATTTAGCAAGCACTCCTTTCCGTCCATCGTCAGTGCGGTACCCCGCGACATTGGACTTTCTTTTCTTCGAATGACGGTTGCTCGTGCGGCACCCCCTACTTCAGGGCAGGACCCTATTTCCCCCACTTGAACTTTATCTTTTAAGGTTCAGGTTCCCCGAAGACCGCACCCCCCCGGGTTTTTCAACACCCGGTCCTGTCGCCCGTTTCCGACATTCGTCCCCCCCCCCAGTCCGTCGAAGTTCCCGGTTCGTTTCTTACGTCCGGCCGACGTCCACAGCGCCTTCCTGGACTATAATGCTCTAAAAGATAGTTAAGACCCTTGGATGATTGCTCGTATTACAGCCCGGATTCCCCAGTTACCGTTCAAGGCTTTTGGTGTCCTTGATGGCTTTGGACATCTTGTAGTCCCCCCCCCCTTGAAGCTCCAGTTGGTTTTGTACGCTTTGTCTTTTTCCCACTCCGGTCAGCCCGATCAATAGTTGATTTTTTTTTTTTTACATCCAACGGTTGGTGTAGTTGTTGCTGGGCACGCCAGTCCCCCCTTGTTGAAGGTTATTTCCCCCTTTCCAACCCCCCTGTTTATTCCGCTCCTGTAGGTTGTCCCTTTCCTATCGTGGAACTTTTTTGGCACGTTTTTGACAACCTCAATCTGGAGCGGCGATCGGTTCGTCGTCCGATTCCTACCAGAGCCCAGCGTCGACTCTCCCCACTTTTTAGGAGTCGAGCGTCCTAATTAGTAACACAGCTTTTAGCGGGAGTTCCGACCCCCGGCCGTTCTTTTTGTTTTTGCTGTTTCCATCGTGTAACTTTTTTGATTTGACAGCCCATAGGCAATTGCTTCCCTCTCTTCGTTAGTAGGTTTCTTTTTTTCTTTCGCCGTGTGCCCAGGCCTTTATGCTTTCCCCTTGTTTTAGTACTAGGGGGCTATGCCCATCTCGGTCATCGGTTACACACCCCCCCCTTTATCTTTTTTTTTCCCCCCCTGCAACCTTGCCCTGGACGAACTTTTTACGGCCAAATAAGCGTCCCCGCTCCTTCTTCCAATGGCTTGTTAGACCCTGCCAGCTCCCCCTATACAGCATCTTTTAAATGAGAACAGTCATTAGCGAAGCCCAAAACGAACCACCCACCTTCTGAGTACATCCGCGGCCAGTGGACAGTTCATCTCCCAGTCACTCTGACCCCTTTTTTTTTTTTTTTTTTTTTTTTTTTATTGTTTGTTTTTTTTTCATTCATTTTTTTTATTTTTGATGCAGTTGGACACCATAAGTGCACCCAGGATTGAGGGTGCCGGCCAGACCTTCCCTCCCACACTGACCCCACTTCAGGCAACGAATGTTCTGGAGAATCGTAAGGAAAAGACCTTTTCGGCCTCCTCAGTAACTCGTCATAACAGTCTTCCTTGATGGTTCAACCTTTTTTTCTTCCCCCACGTGAGGGGGTTGGTCCCCCCCTTCACCGGGCCCAGCATGGCCCCTGTATGAAACCCACTCCCCCCCCGGTTCATTGTAATTGTTTTTGACTTCTCCCCTTCGGAGCGACCTTTCTATCGTTCCATAGAACATGCCTTAGTTGCGGATTTTGATCGGTTTGGTTCCTTTCCCCTGTCGGGAGAGGCGCTACTACTTGTCTCATGAACCTTCGGAGGAGCAAACTGTCTTGTAGTCGGGAATTGACGCTGGATGACCCCCTTTTTCATAGCAGGAAAGTTTCCCGGATTCCTTGCCCTTCCCTCCCCCGGGGTTGGTGTTTGGCGGTTCACCTTAGTCCGTCGCAAACCTCATTTTCAGATTAGCGGCCACTTCCTCTTCCTCTGCAGAGTTCTTTCTTTCCTACCTCACCCTTTGTTTGTGCTCCGAGTCCCCCTTCTGGCGCACGGGCGGTGACCCTCTACCTATCTGAGGCGGATCTCTCTCTACGTTATAGTTAGGTGCTTTTACATGTCCCTGCGCTTACTTCTTCCATACCCCCTCGCGCTGATGCTGAGTCGCCAGCAGTCCGCAGCACCGCCTTTTGCAATTTCCCCTGGCCGCTTTACTGTCCTGGCGAGATACGACTTTACCTGGCGCTGTGGTTCCAATTCCCCTTTCCCTCTCGGGATGTGGTTGATCCCGGTTAGATCGCGGACTTTGACCTTCTTCCGTGGGGCTGGGGACGGTTTTTTCCCACTCCCTCCGAGGTGGCCCTTAGGCGTTTTGATCCGCCCGACCAATTTCCTCTCCTGTTTGGTCTTCCAATTACGTGGTTGCCTTATGGGGCTCTTTACATTGGACTGGATCAGTGAAATCCTTTTTTCTGGGCGGCTTCATCTCCTGGTTCCTCGAAATTTCTAGAAATTAAGGCGGGGGCGCTCCTATCCCCCTCCCTGTTCTCCGCGGTTTGCGATTGTACGAAGCTCATCCCTCCCTACTGATCCGAGTTTGTGCCTTGAAGACATCGAGTTGCTGGTTTTCTTCCCTTGTGAGTGCGGGCGTGCTTCTTCGTTCGGTACAGGGCCAATAACACATCATCCACAGAATTGTCGCTCCAACTCGGTCAACATACTATTTCCCCATGATCCTTCCTATTGTCTTGTGCTTCCGTTCCTTCTAAACCCCGCATGGACAAGCTTCCCCGTAGACGGTGCCGTTCTTTTAGCCCCCTTGTGGTGGCACGGGGACGTCCCGCTCGTGGACCGCTGGGCGGAGTACGCTTTCGGTTTTGGATAAAGGCTGCTCGTACGCATCCACTCTTTCCTGCGCTGTGCCCGCTTGCGGGGATGACTTCGCAGAACTGCGATATGCCTCACGACGGACCCCAATGGTTGTGTCCCGGCTGAACCCAAGTTTTTGTTTGGGGTGTCGAAGCCCCCTCTTTCTACTGCCAAAATTTTGCGGTAAGCTTGTGCTGAACCCAATCCAGCCCGCCTGGCCCCAGGTTGTTCTTTTGCAATCTCCATTCAAAGGACCCTTTTCAGATCTTTTTCTTGGTAATGCTATTGGGTCCGCGCGCAGAGCGCAGGCTGTTGTTTTTTTCACTGAGGTCTTTTTTTTTTTTTTTGTCACAGGCAGGTTTCACCCCCTCTGCCGTCGTTCTGTCGAATCACCGGCAAGTCGAGTCTTTTTTTTTTTCTGAACGGGCCTTACGCTTTTTTCACACACCCTTTTTTCGTACACTCTGGAACCTGCTGAAATTGACGCCGATTTTTTCTATTTTTAGATTCTTCTTGCTCACACGCCCAGGCGAATCTGATTTCCCCTTTTTTCGTGGTTTACCTTCCAATGTTCTTCATCTTCCTTTTGCTGGGCTTGCTCTAGTCATTGGTTTTAACACTCCTATTTTTTAAGACTTTCGCAAGTTAAGGGAACCTACCGCGTTACCTATATTTTTGAATTCTCCGTAAGCCACTTCCCAGTGAGATTTTCGGATGGTTACCAAACGCACCTCCTTTTTCCCCCTTAACCGTCCATCTAGACTTGGGTTGGCCCCCGGGGCGCATCTACTTTCTACCCCATCTTCCCAAAACCGGCCAAACCCCCCAAACAACTTTTTTTTGCCATGGACCCAGTTTTGTCGGATTTGGATATAATTTTTGACACCCGGTTTCCAAGCACCGGGCATGTCAATCCCCGCATTTTCCCCTTTTCCTTTGGAGGGTATTCAAGCTTCGTCCCGGTGCGCCTGACAGCCCGCTGAGTACTCACCCTTCTGCGTCGCGGGGGGGCGCGGCATTTTGTCTCTTTTTTAGATGCGTTTTAAGCCCCCCGCGACCGTCTCATGTCGCCCCTTCCCTTTCCAATTTCTTTTTGGAGGAGTGAGCGGGCCATGGTTTTTTTTAGCCATCGAAAATCCCTCCCCCCGGTGCACGAGGATTGGCCAGCCTCTCGTCCAGTGCCCCGACCCTTTCACTCTCCCCTACCGAGCATGCTCACCTTTCGATGATCAACCCTTAAGTTTTGATCCCCCAATACATGGTCTCACTCCGACTGCTTTTTGTTGGTTCATGGATCGTCTGACCACCGTCTTTTCCTATAGATGTCTGACCTTTCTTTGAATAGTTTCCCCCAACTTATCACAAGCAGAAGATCTCCCCTTTTCGCCCTTTTCCCTGCTTGGGATTATTGCGCATTCTGGCCCTCGGGGGTGCCCGAGAACGATCGTTCAATTGCAGATCTTGACTTCGCATTGCCCTTTTCTTCAAACTTGGCACTCCCCAGTCCTCCCAGAACGAAGAAAACCCCTTTTGGAAGACGTGCCCCCCCTCCCTTTCCCTCCCCCCCAAGGTGCACCCAGCCTCCGCATTGCCTGTAGGCGAGTACGTTATTTCCTCGCTTTGTCGGACGTCCGGAACAAGAAGCTTCAATCACTATTTCATGTTTGGGTTTTGACCCCCCCTATTTTTCCCCATTTCCCTGTCGACCTCGCGATTAAGGGAGATTTTTTCCTTTTTCCCTTTTTTAGTCTTGACAGGATGGTTGTGTTTGGTGATAGTATCTCTTGCTGCCCACCTGAATGCAAGTCTTGGCGTTGACCTTGGGTCTTTAGGGTCTATTTCTAATAACTTCGGTGGTCTATCAGTTAGATTTTACCCTGGGAATAAGTCAATTATTGCCATTGCTCCGACTTCAGCTTGTGCGCGTTGTTTACGGGTCTTGACTCTTCAATCGAGAGTATTAGGGGGCGTAATACTATATATTTTCCTACATACCTTTTTTTTACTCTGGTTTTGAGAGGTTCTACAACCCCCCTTTTTCTTGAGGGTCTTTTAAAGGGCGTCTCATTTCCTCCCCCTGGCCCCCCCAATTTAGCAAAATTTGGACACAGTCGATTCTTCTCCCCTAAACATCTTTCAGGTTCCTGATTTGAACCCCTCAATTGGAACCTCTAGCCTGGTTTCCTTTCCCCCCCTAAGATGAAGTTGATATTAGTCAACACCCTCGGCGATAAGCAGGTTCAGGAGCGCGAAAAAGGACTCCCCCTCCCCACCAATGTCCACAGTCCCCAACGTCATCCAGATGGATAGATTTTGGAGTGTAGTTTTTGTTACGCCAAATAGGTTTTGACATGCGGATAGTTGGCGGTTTTTTGGTCGGTGGTTAGAAGTTAGGTAGGGGGGCGCTTCTGAAGACCGGGTCGGTGAAAGTTCACCGGCCTGTACGTTTAGATTCTCTCACTTTTCCCCCTGAATGCCTTTCTTAGATGTTCCTTTTTATTATTTGGATATATTAGGGTTAGGGTTTAGTTTCTCATTCTCTCCTGTCTCAATGCAAGAAAATATCACTTTCATCTTGAGAGGGATACTTAATTATAGTTTCCTGATAGTTACTCATACCCTCTTTAAGTCGATGCCGCCCTTGATATTCGTCCATTCGGTTTGATGATTTTTTTTCCAAATTTCTCTTGTAGTTCCGCTTTTTTTTTTGAGTCTTCTGTAATCCCTTTCCACCTCGAGTTCTCGCTCTTTTGGACCAGATTGCGGGGGCTGTTAATGAAGGCCCCCAACAAACAACTGCTTCGTTCCTTCAGCCCCTCCGTTTGGTAGTCATTTTTCTGTTTACCAAAGGGGGTGAGAAACTGGGTTTAAATTTTTTCTCGAGTGTAGTAATTCCCTTTTTATGACGATTTGCAAGGAGGTTTCGCTCCTTTCCTGTCACTGAACGTTCCTCGACTCGCGTGTGAGTTATAGTCCAACTTTTAATACGATTTCTCCCCAATGTATGGTTTAGTTTTTTCAACCCTTCTTTTTGCCCTCAAAGTCAGAGTATTTCTCTGTGGAAAAAGGAGGCTTTCCCCAGTAGAGGGACCCATCCTTTCTACCTTTCCTGAAATTTTTCTTTTTCCTAGGCCTTTGGCTTACCGTGTCCTTTTCTCGGTTTCCTCCCTCACCGACAATTTCTGTTGTTTTTGACACTTGTTTCCCGATTGAGTTTTACTTCCCCGAATATGTACGTATGCTCTTCCCCCTGGGCCCACTTCTGGTCTTTGTGTTTAGTATTTTCAGGATAGATTGGGGGGTCTTCAATTTTTTCTCTGACCCCAGTCTATTATTAAGGAATTTCTCGCCCACAATGGCTTGTTTTATTTCCCCCCCAACGACTTTTTTCTTTTTTTGTCTTGTGGTTTATTTTTCTTGCTTCACCCCGGGGTCTCTACCGACTTTCCCTGGGTTTTCTGTTGACATCATTTTGGACCCTCATTTTTTTTTTTCATTCGCGATTTTTTTCTCCTCCCACGACCTGCTATAGCCTTCCCAACGCAAAACAGCCGGTCGATCAACCAACATCTCAAGGTCAACCTTTTGATTTGGGCAAGGCTTCGAAGTTGGTTGGAGTCCCCCCTCTACTTTGAAGGTCTTGAGGCAACCCTCCCCCTTGGCGTCTTCATTCCCCCATTACTCCCCTTTTTGTTCACCCCCCCGTATTCCTGTTTTGCCTTTTAAAACACCGAGTTTCGGATTTTTTTTCCGGTTTACTACTACTTCTTAAGGTTTTGACTTCGAAGTCCGTGAAATTTAGCTGTACTCAGCCCTTCCTCTGAGGTCCTCCCTACAGGCAAGGTTCTTTACGGTGGGCACCCTTTTATTCTCGTCAAGTTTTGGTGTCCTTTACCCCATTCCTCTTAAGCACACGAAGTGAATTAAGTCTGTGGGGCCTTTTTTCATCTCTTTTCCCTATACCCATCAGTTCGCGAAGAGCCCGGCGGGTAGCTATTTTTTCAAGGCCCGGTTTAATCCCGGTCACTTTACTATTTTTTTTTTTTTAGATTTTGGGCAGAGGCGGACGGGTAACGAAGGGAATTCAATGTTTTCAAGAACTCAGGGGCGTGCCTTTTAGGGTTCGGCGTGCTACGTTATCTTTAACCGCAGCAGGAGTTGTTTAACTCCCTTCCTTTGGATGTACAGCTTTATTTTTTTGAGCTTCAACAGGAGACTGAGGCGTTTTAGACCAGACCTGCGCAAAGTACCTGGAAGGGTTCTGATTTTCCACCGT
>Ga0179593_1495760_pt1 | contig 18033 bp, 27 predicted proteins | sample CZODoug2_1_08_16_FD_185931 | JGI IMG/M metagenome (GOLD analysis project Ga0179593, IMG submission 185931) | Vadose zone soil fungal communities from Angelo Coast Range Reserve, California, USA - CZODoug2_1_08_16fungal (PacBio error correction) | ecosystem: Environmental > Terrestrial > Soil >... | reverse complement strand
TTAGGTACTCCCCCTTGCGCCTCTCCTGTCCCCTCCTTTTTTCTAGACTTCTCCACACCCTTATTTTACCCCCGCAACCAAGCTGAAGTATGAAATCCGAGATCTTTATCCGGCCTTCCGGTGTTGCGTTTCCCCCACCCCGTCGTACCTTTATTTTTCTACGCTCCGACGGATGCATCCAGCCCCCCAGCCTCCGCGAATGATTCCGCGGCACTTTCTTCCCCTGCTTTGACGTAGGTTCTCCTTTTAATCCCCCCCTTTTTTTGTCTCCTCTGCTGCGCACGTTAGTTTCCCTTCCCCCCACTCGCCGCTGAGGCACTTGGACACATCTCTCTGCTGTTTCCCACTTCCCTCTTTTAATCCTCCCTGAGAGACTCAGTTATACGTCCTTCAAACCTCGAGGAGATGCCCGTTCAATATTGCTAGATGAAGGAGCAAACCGCCCTTTTTTTTCTTTGTCCTCCCTTTTTTTTTGCCAATTCGCTAGATCCCGATCGTTTTAAGGGAATACCAGATCCTTCCCCCCTCAGGTAGTAGGATTCCATTTGTGTCGTCTCTCTTGGCGGATTCATTTCCGTCCCTTTTTTCCGACTCAGATAACTTTCGTTTTACCTTCTTTTCTGTAGGTGTGAGCTCTGTTATTCTTCTCCCTTGATGCGCTCTTTTTCTTTTGTTCAACATTTTCTTTTTTTCCGACCTCTTACCGGAAGAGAATCAACGACATGCAATTTTGAGGTAGATGTTGACCCAATAGAATTGGAATATGGTGCTTCTTGCGACTGATTTTTTTCCCCAGTTATTTTCATTAGTATTTCCCTCAGAATTCTTCTTGCATGGTTTGAGCGCCATCACTTCACTCACTCTTTTTCCCTTTAGTACCTGAACTTTCCTTATCGACGCTTTTTTTTCACCCCCCTTGGTTCCCCTGATTGCAGATTCCCCCGTGTCGTTTGATCATTATTTCGTTTTTTTCCCCTGTATTTCCTCGTTCCCGCTGCGGCGTTCTTCTCCCCCCCACATTACTTTCCCTTTGCCTACTTGTTTTTTTTCCCCTGCGACCCTGAAGTCTCCCTCCCCTAAGCGCTGAGCTCCGTCCTTCATCCGATCCCCGATGGATTATTCGTGTTTTTTCGCAGGGCCCCCTTTTCGATTTTTCCTTATCATTTTTTGCCCCCCCGCCTCCGGTCATACGTTCTTTTTTATTAAGCAAGTGAGTGAGAATGACTGGCGTTGGTTGTTTGGTTTCTTCACTCGTTCAACCCACCCGCCGTCTTTATTCTAGACTGTTCTTTGGCGTACTCGTTGTCGCGTTGAAATGATAGTCTACTTTGATGGCTCTAGTCCTTCTCCAGGCTCGTGTATGATATACTTTTTTCTTCCCCCCTTGTTGGTTGTTGATATTCTTCCCCCCTTCAAGAGCGGCCCCCCTGGTTTTCTCCCCCCAAGCGTACTGAGACTTCGAATTGCTAGAGTGTATTTGCGCCCAACCACTCATTGTGTTCTCCCCCCCTTTTCTACCACTTTCCTCCTTGATGTTTGGTCCACGATGTGGGGTGCAGCCCCCCAGTGCCTCCAACTTTTTTCTACTTCTCGGAGGCCTATGCGAACGGATGCTTCTGACAGCGCACCCTGGATATCTAACTCCCCCTTCGACCAGCTTCGCCTTTTTTTTCCCGGTGGATCTTGCTGTCCAACACCTGCAATTTTTTAGTAGCCTGTTGTTCGCCTTTTTATTCCCCCCCTTGGTGTTGATCGTAAACCTTTCCCCATCAACCATTCGTGAGCTTCCTTCCCTGAAAATTTTTCCTCCCCACAGAGAGGGGTTCTTCCCAGCGACTCATGCACTTGCCGACTTTTTTGTCCCTTTCACCTTCTTTCCCATCCCCGAACTAAACCTCCTCGGTCGTTTTTCGTGAAAGCGGAACTTTTCCGTTCTTTTCCTCTTTTTTTCTTTTTTTCACGAGTTGCTTCCTCTCGTTCCCTAGGGAGACGTCAAAGGTGTTTTCCCACCTACCCTTCTAACGCCGCCCCCCTTCCACACCTTCAAAAAATACCTCTGATGTTTTTCTCCCCCCTCTCTCAACTCTTGGCTTTTCGTGCTTGCCCCTATTTTGATCTTGAACACTCCCTTAGGTACCAAGTAGTCCCATCTCGGAGGCGCTCTTGTCCCTCTTTTTCACCCTTGCGGCTCTACGCCCATACTCCTGTTGAGTAGGGGTAGCGGCGTTTTAGACTCCTCTTGCCCCGTTGTGCTCCAAGCCCTAATATAGGCTATATCTTTTTAGATTGTTAATATTCACGTGACGGCTGTCGTGCCACTTGCGGTCGGGCTCTTCCTCCGCCTCCTTGTCTTTTTTCTTTTTCTCAGATGTATTTTGGTCCCCTCCCCCATTGTTGAATTCCTCCTTTTTTCTCCCTTTCTGAGCTTTTCCCCGCCTGCCGCACTCATACTTTTCGGTTAGACTCTTAAGTGGCCTCATAAGAAGGCTTTTGAATGGTGCACGTTTCCCGCAAGTTTCACCCCCCCCCTTTCTTTTCTTGCCACAAGCTGCCGTTTCTTGCCCCGATTAAAAGCGTTTTTAGACCTCGTTTCCGCGTTTTTTTTCGAGCTGGTGGGCCTCTGCTTCCTCTTCTAGCCCCTCCCTAAGTTGCCGTTCCCCACTCTCCAGGCCGGCCGTCCCCCTCTTTTCGATGGCGAAATTCCCCCTTTTTTTGTGTTTTTTGACTTCCGGTTGTGTCGGCGTTTCGATAGTCCCCTTCAATTTTCGAGCCGTCCTTGCAAGTAAAGCTTTTTCCCCCGCGGTTCTCTTTTGCCCCGGCCTTTGTTTTTTCCTTTTAAGCGCTGGCCCCTCCCCACGCCCAGCCCGTCCTTTCTCCTTTTTTCCACTCGGTTTCTTCGTAGGTTCGTTTTTTCGTCCCTTTTTGGTGCCTTTGCCGTCCCGCAGAAATCCGCTGTTGTTGTCCACATCCTCATGCTCGAACTTTTGTGCTTTTACTTTTTTTTTTCTTTCGCACTTTTCATCCTCCCTGGTTCGTGCGGTTAAACTCTCCTTTGAGGATAACTCAGTCTGATCGTCGCCCCTTTGGCCCTTCCCCCCTCCTACACTGGCGAGTCCCCTTTCAACCCAGACTACCGATCTCTTTTTCCCCCGCTTGGGGGAGCCCATTCGTCCTTTGCTGTCCATCTTTCCTTTGGTTTCCTGTAATCTTTGTGATATTCACCCTTTCCACCGGTTTTTTCTTTTTTTGGAATTGCTTCTAACCCCCTCCACGGCGATCTCTGGAGACGAAACGTTATCACTTTATTGCCGTTTTTCTTTTCATTTTTCTAGAAGGTCGTTCGCGCCCCCCCCGATCAGTTCTTTTTTTTTCTACATCGTTCCCCATGCTTCCAGGAGCCTCATCTTCTCTTGTCTTTCCCCTGTACCATCAGTCTTTGCCTCGCACCCGGCCTCGAGCCTTGCTATGTCAGGACGTACTATGTCGGAGTCCCATCCCCAAAGCTCGAGTATCGCGAGGGCGTGCTGATGGTCGAAGTTCTTCTGGCTTTCTTTTATTTTGTATTCGAGATTTTTTGCGGTGGTAGGTTAGTACCTAGTCTTCCCAACGACCCTATAGTCGTTTTCCCCTTTCCCTTTTTGATGTTTCTTTTCCCCCCTGATACGTCTGCTCCTACTTTTGATTTTGGGGATGGCATGTTGCGCACCAGAACCGGATTTGTCTGACCATTTTTATTCCCCTGTCTGCCGGGATTCTCTCTATCAACCCGTTCTAATGACCTTACCCTAATGACCGGATCCGATGAGATGGCCCCCCTGTTGATTGATTGTTGAGGACGAGGTTCTTTGCTCCAAGTATTGACCCCCCCAACGGATTAGCGTTTCTGGGCTCCCCCCTGAGCGTAGTCCAACCTCGCCTGCTGCGGTTGCTCCCGTCATTCTTCCACTTCCTTTCTGAAACCCTGACCCCTATGACCCGCGCTACCTTCCTCTTTGGATATTTCCTCGAGATTGATGCTTTGACTGCTTTTCCTTTTCTTCAGGCTAGAGTTCGACGTCCGCTTCGCTTGCCACTTTTGTACCCCCCCTGATTGAGCCTAGAAGGTAGTTGTTCCCTTTCGGTTTGATGACGAGGTAGTGGCCCCTGCACTTGACAACCTTTGTACTCCCTTTCTTTCTTTCACATTCCTACGAGCCCCCCCCCAGTCTCGATTCGGTGCCTTTCCGTTATGGCCTGTTTTTTCTTTCTTTGCTAATGCTCCACACCCACTTCTATTTTTCTCGTTCCCCCCGTTTTACCCCGTAGATCCTTGGTTGTGAACCTGTGGATAACGACCCGTCGCTTCTAACCCCCTTTTTCGCCATTCTTCCTCCCTTTACTAGCGAAGTTTTTGAGCCGTACCAGACTTTTTCCCATCCCAGGATGGTCTTTTTGTCCCTGGTTTCCCGCGGCATTCTCCCCCATCGTTTTTCCACTTTTCCTGCGCCCCGCATGGCTCCTTGTGATTGCCCTCCATCCTCGCAGTTTTTCTTTGCCCTCCGCTCCTGGCATTTCTCCCCGGAAAGGCATTAATTTCAAAGTGGTCATTGGCTGGGGTCTTTTTTTTTGCCTTGTTCCATCCTGTTTAGTATCTGCTTCTGCGGCTCCCCTCACCCATAACAGCTCCCTTTTTAGAACCCTCCGAGCCCCTGACATAAGAAAAGATTGGTTGAAGTAATTTCCTCCCGTTCCTTGTCCACAATGTCTGACTTGGAAGATTTTAGGGGCCTTTCCCACCCCGCTGAATTTCTTTTGGACAAGATTCATTCCAAGACCCTGCCACACCGATATTAAAACCTCCTTTCCCCTGACCCAGGTTTCCGCTTAAGCAGATTTTCTCTATCTCCTCCCCCGCCTCAGTTGTTTTTTTTTTCTTTTTTTCCTGCCTTCTACCTTCTCTTTTTTTTGCCCACCCCCCGCGGAGAGGCTCGCGAGCTCCGGGTTTTTCTGTCACTTCGATTTTTCCCGGGATGCGCGCCAACGTTCCTATTTCATCATGCGATTTATTTAATCTTTTGTTCAATGTGCCCTCACGCCCTTCGTTCCCTTTTCGCCCGCGGGGTCTTGGTCCTCTTACGGCGATCCCCCTGTTTAGCTCCCCGCGGAATCGGATTTCCGTTATGTTACCCTTTTCGCCTTGGACCTGAATACGAACCGCCCCTCGTATGGGTCCTTACGCCCCATATTGCCCACCCGTTCGAGGACTTGGAGGTCGGAAGACAACCAGGATAAGAGCTTAAGGACCCCCTTCTTTTTGTTTAAAGGCCAAGCCTCACCATCCTGAACCGCTCCGAGCGTCCAGGGGTCCAGGTTCCCTTGATCTCTCGGGCTAGGACTCCGTTTTTTTTTCCCTCGCCCCATTCCTTTTTGACTTTATTCTGTGCCAATTGTTCTCGTCCCCCCAATCCCCTTTTCCCTCTTTCTCTATCCAAAACATGGACACACCACCCCCCCTCCCTAGATTCCCATACGTCGAAGACCTGACTCACCCTCTTCCGCGGTACGCAGATCCCTATTTTTTGTCGACTTCCTATCCATGGTGCCCCACCCACACTTGTGACTGAATGATAACCGGTTTCCCTGAATCTGCCGCCGTTGCTTTGCCTTTTTTTTTTGAAGAACCATTCCCTTTTACCAAGACCGTCCTGACCGCGCCTCTAGACCGATTCCCTACCGGTTTTGACGCGCAAGAGGAGCAGGTTTCTCCTGGTTTTTCCTGTTTCTCTCAGAGCCACAGCCCTTTATCCCCACTTTTCTTTTGCATTTTAGATTAGGCAGAAGTTCCCTCCCCCCAGGAGCCAGAAAGCACGGTTTCTGAACTTTGGCTTTTTACCGGATCCTTTCCCTACCGCCTAAATACAGTGACCCAGAGATGGACTCGTCCCCCGAATACCCCCCCACAGCTGCTGCCCCCCTCTTCTCCCCCCCGCGCGGGCGAGAGAGTTCTTTGTGCCCCTGTTTTTCTCCGTGAGAGCAAACCTCCGCTGAGAGATTACCTAATCTAATAGTCTACCCAACCCGAGTGGAGCTGACCTCCTACTCCCTCCTCTACGAGTCTGGGGTGCTGAGGTGCACTTCCCGTTCGCCCCCACAGTCCCTCGACAACGAATCCCTTAGAAAAGTAAACCCGCTGTTCGCCTTCCCCCTTCTTTCGTATGTTCTGCTGGCCCTATTTTTTTTAGATAGAGGTTCACACCCCCCACCCGACGTTTATGAACGGTTTCCCCCCCCACACCGAGTTTTTTCCGCCCCTGCAACATTTTCCAATCACTTAAAGAGTTTTCAGGTAGGATTGCCCTTCCCCTTTCTCCCACAACCCTCTACCCGAAATTACCAGATTGATCCATCATTCAAACGTTTTTGCTTTTTTCCCCCCTGCCTTCCCATCTGCCCAACCCCCTTTCAATGAACTTCCCCGTTGACGACCTGCTTTCGCCCCCCCTTCCTTCCCCCCGCCCCGCCCCCCGTAGATCTTGTGTCAGTTTTACTAGTATTCTAGCATTCCGGGCGCTCTTGGGCGATTCCCTTTGTACGGTGCACTTTCCATGCAAAGCCCTCCCTCTCGATGAATGTGTGGATATGTCCCTCCTTCTTTTTCCTTTCATCCCCCTTTAGATTAGTCACTAGAGGATTCCTTTTAGACTAAAACTCAGCGCCGGTTATGACATCCAATCGTCCCTATGTTGTGAAGTATTTGCGCCAACGATTTACTCCGTCCGATCACCCCGTTAGCACTTTTCCCCCCCTCGCGAAACTCCCTCCCCCTAAGAACTTATGTAAACCCATTTCTTTAGTCTTTATGTGATTGTTTGTATGGTGACCCCGGCTTCACCCTTCGATACCCGTGGACCTTCTCCCCACCGCTACGGACTCAGCGTTGATAATTCCCCGGTAGGTAAGCCTTGTCACAGGTTCCGCTTTGTTCTTCGCGACCCCCCAGTCCCCCCTCCCCTCCCCCCCCGGTTGAGTTCGCCCAAGGTCCTCCCCCTTGTTTTCTTTCCCCGAGTTCCCTTTCTTTTTGCATGTTTTCTTTCCTCCGCACGTCCACTTCTCTTCCCACACGTCCCCCTCTTTTGCCTTTTCCAGATGTTCCAGCGTCTATTTTATTAGGGACTTCCTAAACGCCCCCCCGGAATTTTTTGGTGAGTTTTCCCCACTCTCCCCCCCTGCAATTGCCAGAGGTTCCTTCTTTGCAGTGCCCCCCCCCCCTTTGTCCTGGAGCATGTTCCCATCGACTCGGACCTTCTTTCCCCAACCCGTGTTTTCGAGGCCCCCCATGTGCCACCCTTCCGCCCATTAGAGGATTCGTTTCCAATGAAGTTCCGCATTTGAGTGCTCCACTCCGGACACTGGTCCCCCCCCCTTTTTTCTGCTCCCGTTTTTCGAAACATCCGTGTTTTCCCTATTCCCCCCCCGCCCTCGGGTGAAACATCTGCTGCGCCTTACGTGGTTCCGACCGCCCCCCTTCTCGTCTCTCCTCCTGCTGCGCCACGTCGTTGCCCCTCCAAAAAGCGCCCTCGTCTTTTCACCCCTCCTTTTCCAGCACCGCTCTTCATCGGTCGTCGCACTTCCTCTGTCCTCTCACCTCTCTACCCTATCCGTTCCCCCCGTTGTATGCCCATCCTGCAATTAGATGAAAGATACCCGCGCTTGGTTTTTTTTGGTTGGGGTCTACGGTTTTTTCGATCGCCAAGGCGCTGGACTACTCGCAATCCCTCGAGGCCCCTTCGACGGGAAGCTCACGTTGCTTCATAGGTTCTGGGGCATTGGTAGTTTAACTGTGTCGATTATCGAGCGGATCTCTCGAATCTCAGGTTTCCCCCTTCGATCGCTTCTGATGGTCGTCGTGCTGCTCTTGGTACGACCCTCGGCTCCCCCTGCTGGCCTCGAACCTTTTCCGGTGATGCAGTTTCTTTAGCTTTTGAACCTGCTGACTTCTTTTCTCCCATTTTTTTTTTCTTTGTGGCGAATCCCACTCGATTTGCATGGTTGCTTGGCGGCGCCTAGGTTTTTTGCCCCCTTTCTTATACTTTTTTGCACCCCATTCTTTATTAATAGTTCGAATCTGAACGAAAAGCAGAAGACCGCTTTTTTCCAAGCGGATAGGTGTCCACTTAGATGTATACGAGCTCACCCCCTGCGTTGTTTCGTCTGAATCGCTTTTGCCACCTTTTTCGCAGTCCCGTATTGCCTGATTAAATTGCGCCGCCACTTCGGCGTGGGTCTCTCCTTGATTCGACTTTGCAATGTTTCTTTTTCTTCGATCACCTTTTTTTTTTTAAAGAAGGTGCCTCCCCTGCACCTTTTTGTCATCGATCTTCCTTCGGTTGCTCCTTTGCTTGATTCGCCTATGCTTTTACCCTATGCCGGACCCCACGAGATCAAGATGAGATGTACCGCAATCGGTCCCTTCCCGCCCGCGACAGAAGGGCCGCGAATTGCCCTTTTGAGTCTGTTCTTAGGTGGTCTCAAATGGCACGCTTTCCCAAAACAGTTTCGACCGTTGTCTTACCAGTGATCCCTTCACCCATTTTAGGTTTTTGCCCCGATACAGAGTGCCCCCTGAGATTTATCCCATTGCCCTCCTGCCACATTGACTATCGCCCCCTTCTCTTTCCCCACGCCCTGTTTTTGACACCCCTCTCGGTTGCGACTTATACTTTCTTTGGTACCTAACATCCCCCTTTGGGGGTGGAATTTTGCTTCTGTGAGCCCCGAAGTTCTTTTGCCCGACTTCTGAGGTTTCATGTAGAGGAAGCGATTTGAATTCTCGTTACTTCTTCAGCTTGATCTTCTCACCCCCCCCTCACGGTTCAACACTGGTCCCCAAAAGCCTTTTTGTACATTTTCCCCGTGACAAAGTCCGCCAATTACTCTTTCATCAACCCTTTTTCTAGCCTGCCTTAGGGTCATTTGATCTCCCTTTCAGAATCCCGCCTACTCGCGGAGCTTGCAGGAGCATGTGGGTTTGTGCCCCTTTACAATTTGCCGCGCGAATTTTTTTTTCCTTTCTTGATTTTTTTTTCCTTAAATGAACCTCCCCCCTTGCCGCGAGTCGACCGTTTTGCGCTCCAACTTCCCTTTTAGACTTGGGCCTCCGTGGCAAAGCGCCCAACGACTTTTCTTGGAATTTTTCCTTTGTATTTTTGACTTGACCCGCTTTTGATATGCTTTCCCTCCAAGCGTTTGACCGTTCACTCTCCTTTTTCTGAGTTTTCTCCCTCTTTCGTTCTTTTTTGCTAGTCCCTTTTCATTGATCATGAGCTTCCCCTATTTTTTTTTAGTACCCAAGGTCCACCTTTACGCCCGCCAAACTCCCACCCAGCCAATTAGAGTGTTTCTCAAAGACCTTTGGATGTTATTTTGAGGCGCGAGTACATTCCCTTTTGCTGCCCTTTTTGCGGCAAGTTCTCCCTTTGCCATTCTTCGGCTCCGAGTAGTTTTCCCTTTTGGAACCCCCCAGACGCGCGGGCCGACGACTCCTTTTCCTTCATCTTGTTATTCTTATCTGATTCCACTTTTACTTCTAGAACTCGCGCCTTTCCTTTGCACACTGTTCCCTACCTCTTTTAGCCTAGTATCCCCTTCTTATCTCCTACTTTCTTACCCCGAATAGGTGCGGAATTTTTTTCGAGATTTGGTTGCCGAGTCCCCGACGCAATTCCCCTTTACTCTGTCAACTTTCTTTAGGTTCTTCCTATATTCTTGTTGACCGCCCCAGAGTCGTTTACCTCCATATTGATTAACTTCCCCTCCGTGAAGTTGCTTGACCACTCTCTCCTAGGTTTCTGCACCCTTTTCGTGTAATCCCAGCTTGCCCTTTTTTTTGGACTGTTACTCTTGCTCTCTCCTTTCGCACCCAACCTTTTGTGCTGCGGAGGAACTACGTTCAAGGCCTGTCTTGCTTCACCCCGCTGGGCGACCAGTGCGGCTATGTGTTTTGCAGGCATTTCTGTCTCTACCGACCTTTCCGCTTTCCTGCAACTCCGAGTCCGGTGACGATTTTTTTCTTTATGCCCATGGACCCGGTCTTGTGCTTTCTTTCGAACTCGCGCTTTTGCCGGTAGAGGGTCCCCCCCATTAAATTAAGATGCTTTTCTCAGTTAAAAGTAACGAATGGTGCACTTTTTTTTCCCCGCGATTTTCCTCCCCCCCCGTTCGTGTGTTTTTACAGCTCGAAGTTACCGCCCCGTTCCTCCTATAGCTTGGTTAGCAGTTATTCTTTTGTTTCCGTGTTGCGCCTTTTTTTTTTTTTTGTATTTTTTTTCAGATACTTTTTAGGGGCGCCGATTCTTCATCACCACTGCTTTGACCCTTCATTTCGTGACTTTTTTTCTCCCCAGAGCCTTCTTTACCCCCCGTCCAAGTGTTTTTTGATCATTCAACCCTCTATGATCTTTGCCCCGGTGTCACGCCTTCCCAACTTCCGTTTGACTTCACGTTCACCCCCTCCACATCGCTATCCCCCCCTTTCTTTTTTGGTTTAATGGATTAAGGGACTTGTCTTCCTAGTGAATGTGTTGTTTGGGTGATCGTTGACCTTCTGTCTACCCCCCCTGTTTCGGAGCCCAAAACCAACTCAGTATCTAAGGCTTATTAGTTTTTCCCACATGGGTGCAGTTCTGCCTTCTGTACACTAGTTTCCCCTTTTCCCTGTTTTATCGATTTGACTCGCTTTTCGAGACTTTTCAAATCCCCCTGCCTTTTTTGCTTGATTTTTGCTCCCCCCCACCCCGCTGTCCCCTCTTTTTGCGCGCTTCCTCTTTCCAGGCAAACCTTCCTTTGTTGCCCCTCTACACTGTCCCTTTTCGTTTCTGCGTCTGAGGCGGGCTGCGTTTTAAGTACTTTTTGAGTTTTCCCACAGTGGTGCTGGTTTTCTTTGTGTGAAGTTTCCTCGAAACTTCTTATTTTTTTTTTCCGACTCGTCGTGATGCCGGTTGTTTCGCAGTCCTGTTTTTTTACCTGGCTTTCAGCTGTCGAGTTTCTTTTTTCGCCCACGCAACTTTTGGCTTCAGTTCTCACGTTTGCCGTTGCGCTTTTTGACCTTCGGCCGCTTCGCTTCTTTGATTTTCGAACCCCTTTTTCCGTTTTCCGGTTGCTGCGTTTTTTTTCTTTGCTTCGAGTCGGATTTGGAGACCATTGTAGAAAACCTGTCTCGTGTCGGCTTTGGCGAGCTCAGCGCACCTCGATTGCGTGCATTCTAAGTCCTGTTTTTTCCGCTTACCAATGCACAGCGCTCCTTTCGCCCCCCCCCCCGCTTTTTGCTGTACTCATGCGCTCTTAGTCTCTCGCACGTCTTTTTTCCGAACGATAATCCAAACCCTGCCCCCTTTGTGACGAAAGTTTTTGCTCCCTTCCAGGACACCTGTTTGGTCCTTTTTTTTACGCGCGTTTATATCCCTTTCCTTGACCGCATTAATTCCGCGAAGATTTCGTTTCGAGACAGCGTAGTCCCATTAGGCGGTTTTTTTTTGCCTTTATCCTTTTTTTGTATGGTGGTTCGATCTTCATTTTTGGACTTTCAAAAGGCGCCTTTGCATTTTGTACGTGCACCGTCTCTTTTTTTGTGGCGCTTTTTTTCCCCCCCTGGTGCAGCTGCCTTTAACCAAACCCTTCTCATTTACTTTCCACTTTATAGGAGAATTCGGGAGAACTCCTTCTTCCTCCTATCGTTTGAATCGGTGTCTTTTTTGCCAGCTTTGGCCTTTCGATTTTTTTTTGGATGGGTTCCCTATTAACCCCACCTGCGTTTTTTTTGTGAATGACCTTCCTTTAATCCCTGTGATGATCGTAGGGATTTCTAAGCCCACTGAAGCAAGCATAGAGGTGTGATTGCATGCTCCCCCTTCAGCCGCAACCATTCCCTTGCACACGAAGTTGTCATGTGGTTTTACCCCTTTGTTTAACCTTGGTTCGGGTCGCTTCCTAGCCGCTCGGCGGCAGACTTCGGCCCATTCTTTCTACTTAAACCATGATTCTTTTACGTAACCCTCTGGTGGCGAAGTGGAAGGAGTAAGAGAGTCCCCCGAAAGAGTCTCATCTTGCTTCCCTGTCTCAAACCCTTCATTGCTTTTTCCCGGTCTAAAGTTAAGACATTTCTTGCCCCGATTAACAGCATCAATGCACGCTCTCAGCAGAGACTGGACCCCCAGAGTAGTTCATCCCCTCCGTTTCTGTGGGTAGAGCTATCTAAAAGGACTCGTGATTCGACCGTTCTTGTCCCTTGAGTCCTTTTTACTTTCACCCCGTTGATATGACTCCTTTTCAAAGCAATAATTTTTTTTCCTCAATGCGTCGGCCTTTCGGCTTTCTCGATTTTCACAACGCTTGCCTGACTTACTCGGTTGGTGTCCTCTGCGTCTTTTTTAGACTTCGGCTAGTCTTGTACGCGTCACTCTCCCACTCAACCCGCGGGTCACTGCGCCGTTTCCAGCCTCCACCACCCCTTTTGTCCCTTCTGCCCGGTTCTTGACGTTCCTTGAAGGCCGTTAGACAACTCCCACTCACCCGTTCTTTGAACCGCTCTTCTTAGTACCCCCCCGCGAAGTCGACCCGATACCGGCACCGGTCGCCATCCCCTGCCACCAGAAGTTTTGAACCCCCCATGGCCCTTGTCGATCACTCCCCAAACTGGCACACCAAAATCCCACCCGCTTCCCTCTTCCCCTTGACGCAGATCTTTTGTCGCCTTCAGGGCCCCCGGCGTCCGCCCTTTTTTATGTGTTCTTCGCCGATACCCCTGGTCACCTTTACGCCCCCGCTTAACTTCCTCTTTCCGTGACCCTGTCCTTCTGTAATCCCAGGAATCATAGGCCCCCAAACCCAAAACCCAAAGAGTAAGCGACCGATTTTTTTAGTCGCTTTCATTGCAACTTTTTCCCCGTTATTTGCTCCGCCCCACATCGCCTTCTCAACGCTGTCAAGACCATGCCTCCGCACTTCCTTATTTTTCCGGAGGCACTCTTTTAATTGGCTTTTTTTGGATCTTGCCCCTTTGAGCCGAGCACTCTCTGTGTCTCTTTTTTGGAATCCCAACAGAATGCGCTGTTTGGGTTTTTCCCTGCGAGAACCCCGGTGCTTTTTTTTACGATCAGCCTGGCGAACCCTACCACGTTCATTTTTTTCCGCTCCCTTCCTCCTCCTCAGTTTTTTTCCCACTCGCCCCAGACCGCGACCCCAACGCTCCTCAACCCCAGTTTTTCCCTCGGCTTTTCAATCTTCCCAGCCTTCCTCGCGTTCGTTTTTTTGAGTGTTTCCCGGCAACAGGTGATGACCAATTTGGAGAAAGCCTTTTTTTTCTGTTGGATCCCCTTGCCCACGTCTTTCCCCATCAACCTCTGAGCCCAGTGTTTTTGTTCAGCCTTAAAAGGGCTCCCTCCGAGTCCGTTCTCATTTTTGCCCATGTCGTGCTTCCCTTATTCCCTCCCCCTCTCCCTTTTGCTTCCCCAGTGGCTCCTTCACTCTTGATTTTGACGACCCGTCGCTAGCGTGGATTTTGCGTTTTATTACTTCATTCCTCTTCAATCCGGCGGGCGGAGAGGATTTTCCATCGTCAGAGAAGAGCCCCAGTAGCTCGATTTCCGTTGATTGCAACGATACTCCGGATCTAGTTTTGCCCCCTGTCTTTTATCAAGATTGATTCTTTTTCCGAAGACGGAGAAAGGTCCCCCCGATCCCGGACCTCTTTCTTCTTCTTTTTTCGACAGCTTTTTTTCTCCCCCGACACGTACCAGAGCCCTCTATCAAGTACCTCGGACCTTTACCTTCCTGGGCTCTCCCCAGCTTTTCTTTGATCAGTTTTCTTATGTTTTTCCTTTGACAGCCAGCACATATGGTTCTTTTCGTCCACACTCGACTCTTTTTTTGGGAAAGTTTGGGTAAATGTCCCCGATTCTTTTTTTTTTCTTAACCAGTGCCCACGGTTTCCCCGACACCGTCACTGCTCCTCTGGTCGCTCCCTTGACCCCTTTTTCGCCTTTTTGCTCCAGAATTCCTTTTCTTTCTTTCATGCCGCACGCATCAACAACTCTTCCGACCGCTTTCTTTCACGCGAGCTGCTTTACGTGTTTTCCTTCGAACGTTTCACCCCCCAAGTTGGGCCCACTGTCCTGCAATGCGGCACGGCGCGTTATTGATGCCTTGCGGTTTGCTTAATATCCCCCCCTTTATGCCCTCCGACCTTACCGTTCCCCGTCCGATTTCACCCCCCACGAACCCCCTCCTCATTGCCAATCCCTTTACCTTTCCCGGCAACCCCGTCCCTCTCGGTGTTAAACCTTTTTTTTTCCCACGGTTTTTTCTTTTAAGTACTCTTCCGTAGCAGAGCTCCCTTTCTTCGCCTGAGGTGACATTCCTGCGCGCTGACGTAGTGGTAGACTCTTCGGGCTTTTCTTTTAGCGCGCCACTCGTTTCCCTCCCCTTCATCGCCGTTCTTCGGTCGTCCCCACACCCCTCCTCGACCACGCTTCTGATTTTTTTTTTCTGAGAATCATTCTGGTCAGTAAGTTCCTTGCACGACCTCCCTTTCTTATTTCAACACCGTTCTTGCCAATCTCCCTTTCTTTGAATTGAGCCCTTCCCTTGCTTGGCCTTCCCGTCCGGAGAGTGTCTTCTCTTTGCTCATGTCAAGCTTGCGACTCCTTCCTCTTCGGATTTAATTTCCGTTTGTCGTACTATTTACATCGAATTCTCCTAGTTCTTGAATGCACTTTTCGGCCTTAGTCGTGCAGCCCTCTTCAATCTCCCGCTCCGTCTTTTGCCTCTCGCCGAACTGCCGGTCCGCTCTTTTGAAGAAACCCTCTCACAATCTTTTTGGCGACCCCTCTATGGTTTCATTTTTTTTTTCGAAGCTTTTTCCCGTTCTCCCTATATTGTTTTTTTTCTTTCCCTTTTTTTTGGTTTTGTGTTGTTGTGGTGTGTGTGATTTTTTTCCAATGTCTCACGTACGACATGACCCCTCCCTCTGTCCGATTTATCGGTCCCCTCGCTCCTCCTGGGGACCCACATTTTGACTCAGTTTCTGTCCGAAGAGGCCCCCCTTTCCGTAAAGGGGCGGCTTCTTCCTCTGCTTTCCCTTTCTTTTTTTCGGGCGCCACCCTTTCGACCTCTTTCCCTTGATGGTCGACACACCTTTCGGTTTTTCTAGAACTTCGGCCATCCCTTAAGTCAGAAAGATTCCCCTATTTCCTCTTTTTGATGCTGGCGCCCCCTTTTGTCAACGAATATGAGTAACAGTCCTCCCCAATTGACCCCCTTTAGCGAATCAAGGGATAATGATCCTTATTGCTTCACTGTGGTCGGCCCTTTTCCCTCTTTAACAAGCGTTCCCCTTTTGCTTCTGTTCTAGTGGTTTTGGGAGCCGCAACCTTTTGAATAAGTCAAGATGAAATATCTGTACGATGCTAATCCAGCAGGCTTTTCGAAAAGAGCTTGTTCTATATCTAATACCGTTTTTTTCATCGAGAGCGTCACAACGTCGGCGGGAGCTACGCCTTGCCTGCCCCTCTTCGTCCCTTAATAGCAGACGAATGAGTCGCCTTCCACTGATTCTACCGACCAACACCGAGGGTCTAAATTTTTTTGCCTTCGCCTCTTTCTATGCCCCGTTGCACCCTTTGCCTACATTCCTTCCCAGTGAATGAAGGAGATGATCCTCCCAGAATTTCGGATTCGTAGTACCGGACTTTGGTGCCCACTTCCTTTTTTTGACCATATTATATTTCCTGATTGTATCCCCTCGCTGAAGCCTCGGAGTACGACTGCCTTGCCATTAAATGAAATGAATGCAGAATTCTAACTTTTTCCGGAAATTTCCCTGAGTTTTACCTCAGTGCACCCCCCATTGCGAGCGTCTTCGACATCGCGCCAGTTCAATTAAGATCCGGTGCCTGGCCCCCCCCCGTTTCAAGCCCAGCAGTCTTTTTCTTTTTTCTTTCCCGGTTGCAGAGTCGCCCCTCGCCTGAAACTCAATCCGGTTTTTATGTATGCGACCTCGACAGTCCCCCCGGATCTGCCAGAGTTAGTTAACCTAGCTGTCATCAGGTTTCCCTTATAGTTTCGTCCTTAACTTGTGCCCACTTTAGCCCCAACCTCCCTCCCCTCGATTGTTGTTTCCTCCATCTTCATGAGATGTTAGGAGGTGGCATTTTCCTCAGCTGAAGTTAAAACGCGTCTCTAAATGCCATCTCCAGTTGTTTTCGCCAGCATCTTCCTTACGATTTTTCGTTACCCCAGCGTACTTGGCAGATGGTTACAAGTTCAATGGCGCATACGAGGTAGCGCCGTTCTATCCCTTCCCTGATGAGACGACGCACAACTGGTACCCCTAGAACCTCTTTCTTTATCACCCCTAGAATCACTCCTGATCATACAGAAGGTCCTTTAGCTCACTCCTCAGCCCACATGTCGTTTATCCCTCATCTCGGCCAATCGGTCATCGTGTTTCTACTGTGCTTCACGTTCCTTCAAAGGCCTCATCCCCCTTATTCTCCTTTTCCTTCCTCTAATGGTCCTCTCACGAATTTCGATTCTGGAGTTTTCTCCCTTCAACACCCCCTTCCGGCTGGGAGTCTCTATCCAGAGAAGTTTATTTTCACCGGCAGCCATAGTGTCTCCTCGTGCGCTGATCGATCCTGCGTACCCCTTCCTTTAGTCCACGTTTTGATCCCCTTCTCGATTTCGAACTCCTCGTTTTTATTTGGTGTTTTTACCCTTCCCCCCTTTTTTGTACTTTTCCTGCTAAAGTTGCCGATTTTCTTCTCTGGCAATCACATTCTGGCCCTGTTTCCTCCGCTCCTGTCTTGTGGTTTACCGACTTCCAATTTACGACAGCCCCCCTTCTCTCCGCTTTTTCCCCCCCTCTTCGATGGCCCGCTCTGTTTCGTGTTGATGGGTAACGTTCATTTCCTATACAAAGAAAGGCAGAGGGCGCAGCGTTTTGTCCATCAAACCTGGGGCCACTTTCTCCTGGACCCCCCCCTCGGTCGCCCTTTTTCTCTCAACCCCGTTCCTTTTTCCCCCTACTTTTCAACCCCGATCCGAGTTCTTTCATAATGGCCGTTTTCCTTTTTTCTTCTCCCCCCCACCTAGTTTCTCTTGAATCCACCCCTCCCCCCCTCCTTCCATCTCTCTTCGCGCTTGGCCCCCCAGAATGCTGTCATATTTCCCTGATCTTTTTTTTCTATTTCACGTTCGGTTTTCCGGTTCTCCGGCCTTCGATCTCCCCCCCCAACAATACTTTTCCTTTCTTGATCTGTTGATCGGTTTTTAACTCCCCCTTATCAGTTGACCTCTCCTTTCTTCATTTTTCCCTATCCTGTCAGACTCCCGTTCCCCCCCCCCCTCACCCCCCGTATCTAGATATTGCTTCTTCTTTCCCGCTGTCCCCCTTCTGGCCGCTCCTCTTCCCCTTCCTGCTTATAATGACTTCTCTTTCGACACTTCCCCCCCAAGGTATTGGGCGGTTTTCGATAAGTTTCCTTTCTCTTCTTTCTTGGCCCCCTCCCCTCCCCAGCGTAAGTTTATTTCTTTTTTTTTTCCGGCTTCTGACTCTCCTCCTCTTTTTTATTACCTTACCCCTTCCCATCTCTGATTGGCGTGTAGGATTCTTTTGTTTCGCGTCTTTCTTCCGACACTCCTTTCAGAGCTTGCTGTCCCGGCTCTCCCCCCCTTTAATCCCTCCCCGCCGGTATTTTCTGTTTAAAGCATCTCGTTTTGTTTCGTCGTTTCGTCCGTCTTTTGTTTCTCAGCTTCCCATCACCACCCTCCTGAGCTGAGGCGATAGTATCTCCCCCGCTATTGTCCTCTTCTCTCCTCCACGTCCTTTCAGATTCCACCCCCCCTTTTTCCACAAGAAAGAGACATGACCTTTGTTTTATTTCCTCTTCCTCTCCGCCCTCTTTCCCTTCCCCCGATCGTGATTTATAGCCTTAAGGGTTGCCCCCTTTCAAGTGATCCCGTTTTTTTGCCTTAGCCTTTCGACCCACTTTCCGTTTC
>Ga0179593_1692112_pt1 | contig 18035 bp, 15 predicted proteins | sample CZODoug2_1_08_16_FD_185931 | JGI IMG/M metagenome (GOLD analysis project Ga0179593, IMG submission 185931) | Vadose zone soil fungal communities from Angelo Coast Range Reserve, California, USA - CZODoug2_1_08_16fungal (PacBio error correction) | ecosystem: Environmental > Terrestrial > Soil >... | reverse complement strand
CGAAGGGCCCACTCTTTGCTCCGACGTGCGGTCGCCTTCCCTTTCGCCGAGATGACGGTTCAGCGAGACCTTGGTGTTGCCATTTCCTTTCCGGCGCACTCCCAGGCTAGCCTCCCTTTTCTCCCTCTCCCCCAAGACCAGCGTGTCCGTTTTTTCGTAGACGTTGGCTCTTGGCAGCAGGTCGACGCCTTTTTAGATTGGCGGCTTTTTCCGCCTAGTGGATTTCCCCCCCCAGCACCGACGTCCATCCTGGCTCTCCCGCAAGCGCAAGCTTTTCTTGCCTCGACAGAGACTGTCTCTTTTGCTGCTTGATAGACATCCTCGGTCTTAAATCTTGGCACCTTCTTGGGCCCTTGTCGAAGCACCCCGTTCCTTCTCCGCCGCGGAAACTGCGGGGCTTTTCGGGCGCGCACCGTTGCACTTCTAACGGTCTTTTTTCCTTGTTCCCTTTCTCTCCCTTTCTATGAGTACAGGGCGCGTTTCCCACGCGCGCCCTTCGCGAGGGCGCAAGCTAACATGTCGGGCTCTTTCCTTTCCTGGGCCTTAGGTTCTTGACCTTTTTCTTCCCCCCCGCAGATTGGCGCTTCTTTTTTCGGCCCCCTGGGCCCGTGGCTTTGATGCCGCAGGATTAGGTCCCCTCCGCTGACCTCTTTTTTCTCCCTCGGCGCCCGTCTCGGAGGCAGCGCGAGACTTCGGTGCCGTCCACATTTTTCAGGTTCCCTTTCCTTTGCTCGGGACGCAGAGATGGCCTTCCCCTCCTGGCACGGGTCATGAGGTTGCCGGTCCCTTTTTTTGCGAGACCGAAACGCCGTGGGTCGAGCGCCGGCGCGGAAGTTCCATCTCATTCCTCCTTTTTCAGCAATTGCAGATCGACCCTTCCGAAGAAATGGCCGCGCCCCTTGACCGAAGATCGGCGCCGACCTCTTTTGACAGCGTTCGTCCCGCGACACGTGCTTTCCTTCTTTTCGACCTTGGCCTTGGCCTCTTCTCTGCTTGGGCACGTTCTTGAACTTTTCCTCCGGAAAGGAGTGGGTTCTGCTTGTCGCGCTCCGCCCTTTCTCCTCCGACCTTTTCCCTTTGAGACAGTGGACGGGCCTTGGGTGAACACAAGCGTCATGCCCTGCTCTGCGCGATCACTCCTTAGGCATGGCTCACCTCCCCTCTCTTTTTTCTTTCCCCAGATACAAGCTTCATGAGCGAGTCCACTTTTTTATCAGGCGCTCCCCTGTGGGGCGGATATCGAATTGCGCGCTTGCCTCTTCTTGTCGATTCGGCTGTTGACCCGTTTCCTTCTCTCGGGATAGAACGATCCCCCTTTTGACGATGCTCGCTGGTCGATCCACGCGATGATCGAACGCCTTTAGGCGGATTGTGGATTTCTGGCTTTCCATTTTTTCCTTCCCCTCCTCCCGTTCGACGTGACTCCTCTTTCCCTCCGCCGGGCGCCGACGTTTTCCTCGCGAAGCGCACTTTTCTTCGGGCCCCGCCGCTGCGCTCCTTCTCTTTTCGCACGGCCATCTCGTTTTTTTTCCGCCGGCAGTTGCAACATCCCTCCTACTTTAAATTCCTCTCCTTGTCGAGATGTTGACCGGATTTTGCACTGCCGGAGTGTTCCCCTCGGATGGTGATGCTCCTTCTCGATGAAGTCTTTCCGATCGCGATGGAACGACGTTTCTGCCTTTCTTCCGCGACTGTGCAATCCGGACGTAGTCGCCCCCGATCACCCCTTTCCAGTAGAACGGTTTTTCCGGGAAAACCGGAGAACGACACCTTCTCAGCATACGACTAAAGGCGTCGTTTTTTAGGCTTGATCGACCCCCTACAAGCGATATGGTTCCCCGCCAGCTCCCCCCCTTTGCGAGGGTCCCCCCCCCCCCTCTCCCGCTCCGACCGTATCCTCACTCTAGACGCAAATCGACAAGAAGATCCTCCCCCGAGATCCGCACCAAACAAGCGCCTTCTCCTTAGAAGGTGGACGAGATCATGGGAAGCTGGATCTGCGTCGGGCGTTCGACTTTCGCTGCTTTCCAGCTTACTTGGCTTGTCCTTTTCTGATCGGCAGAAGCTCTTTTCCCCGCGAGGGCGCCCATCCGGTGCTCAAGGTCGACCATGCCAGGCAGTCGCGGTCAATCTCCTCCCCCTGACGCTAACACGCCGGTTCCCCTTCGGCAAGGCCCCTTATTTGGCGCGGCAAATACGAAAAGGCCAAGGTCGAGCACCCCTTTGACCCCGGTCGCGAGTCTCCCCCTTTTCCGCGATGAAATCGATTTCCCCTCTAACTTTCCGGTAGATTGTAGTCTGAAGTGTTAGTAGAAGTCTAATCTTCTTGGATTAGAACTTGCGCAAATCTTTAGACTTCTCTCCCGAGAGACTTTCGGTATAGAAAAGATCGCCTCAGGTCTCGTTTGCCGCCCTTTCCGGCGGACGCAAGTTCCCACAAGATCTCTCGGCGGTACGTTTTTTTCGCCCCCCTTGAACCGGAAATGACAGACGAGCGGATCCATGATGGAGCTGCCGCCGGAGGTTTCGTCCTGGTTCCCGCGACTCCCCCCCTTTTTCGGCGCTCGCACACCTTTCCCTATCCGGAGGCGCTCACGGCGGTGGGCCAGGTGTTTCCAGAGGGACTGCCCTTAGCGACCAAGCCGTTTTGACATGCAAGATCACGGTTCAAGAACCCGGCACAGGACGTCGGCCCCCTTCCTTTCCGAGGTGTTTCTTTCTCTACATCATGGCGCCGCGTTTTCGCAGCGCCGCTGCCTACTCATAAGACCCCTTTCCCCTTCTCAGCGGCCCCTCCGCCCTCTCTTTGCAACGGCGAGCCCGAGTTGCAGCCTGCGGTGCGCAGTTCCTTCAGCATCTTCGGGTCTACCAAGGCTACGACTTTCCCAAGAAAGGTGCGACCGCTCGTGGCTCGCGATGTCGATCCCTCTCCCAAGATGGTGGTGTCGACTTTCCGACAAGACCAAGTTCGCTGGCGCTCTTTTTCTTCCTTTTGGATGGCTGATCGCCCCGATAAAAGAAGGGTGCTTGTCCCCCCAATCTCAAGGGGTAGACCTGATGCCAAGCCTGGCCTCCCCCCTAAATACTGCACGCAGCTCTTCCAGGGAAGAGGTCAATGGATGCTCGACTCGAGTGCGCCGCTTTCAAAAACCCACCCCTCAGACGTAATAATTTTTCACGAGAAGGAGAAACGCCCAGGTAGGGTAGAGTAGATCCATCTATTTGAATCCTCCAAGTTGTTCTGTTTTCTCTCTTCTTTTTCCAGACAATGGTTGTGATCCTCTCTGCATTATAGTTTCAGGCGGCCAGGATGACCCCTTCTGCTGGGTAGCGAGACCCCCTTACGGACGTCCTCCTAAGGGATAGAACGCTTCCCGGGTTCTCCCAGAGTGTTTTTTTTCCTTCAGTTGGCGCCCTGCTGTAGCAGGTAGCCTCTCGGCGAGCAGAACTCCGTAGTGGATCTGGGTTTTCGTAAACACCCTCCCTTCCCGAGAACGCACGCCGCCCTCCTTCGGCAGCGCCGACTAAGACCACCAGCTTGCCCCGGAAGGTTGTCGACAGCGCCCCAGAAGGATTGCGCACCCCTTCGTCCTCGTGGGTAGAGAACCACCGTCAGAATGTCGCGCGCCCTCCTCTTTCCGCACAGGCTTTCCGCCCGGTGCCTTGACGTAGGGCTTTTTGTTGTTCTTTTTTTTTTCTTCCCTTGTCTTATGAGTACCTTTGCGAGCTGCCAATCGACCACCCGGATGACGCCGCGCGTATGCCAGCCCCCCTACAAACGAGCTCCCCTTCTTTTTGAAGACTTAAGGTTGTTTTTTGATCTGCATTCCCCCCCCAGGATTGGTTGCTTTTACCCTGGACTCCTTGAGCGCCGCATTTTCTGCATGGGGGACGCTGTTTCGCGCAACAGGACTCTCGAACGGAACCCGCGCCCCTTTTCATTCCGGACTTTCCCGATTTTCCACAACTTTCAGGTTTTTTACGCGATCGACGCCTGAGATGGAGCATCTTCTGTTCCCGGGCCGGGGTTTGGAAGGGGAGCTTGCGAGAGGTGCCTTTGTCTTCCGTGTTTCGAAGAGCGAAGTTCCCAGCCTCAGCGCCGGCTCCCCTGGGAAGATCTTGTGAGAAGACCCGCTTCCGGGACGGTCTTCTTCCCCCGAAAGCTCTCCCCATAGAGCAGCGCGTCCGCGGCCGACACGGAAAACTTCCGGAACTTGAGCTGGGTTGCTCTTCCTCTCTTGGAAGCGCATAGGATTGGGCCCTTTTCCGCGAGCTGCACGGCGATGGGGAGCTCTCTCGCGGTTTTCCCCCTTTCTTCTTTTTTCCTGTGTCGAACTTGAAGCACTCCTTTTGCGCACTCGGCAGGTGTGAAACAAGCGTCAGCCGAGTTTCTGCGCTCAGACCGACGAATGGCTCAGATCCCTCTGTCTTCCCCTTCCCGAAGCCAGATCAAGCGTCATGAGCGCTTCCCCAGTCGGGTCGAACGATTTTGTGCGGATCTCGAATTGACTCTGCTCGTCTTCGATGTTGGGCGTTCAGCTTCTCCGGTCGGGAGGGAATCGCTCCGGTAAGCTTGGCCTTTTTTTCCTACTGGTAGAGAAAGCTGATGATTCTACGCCCTGAGGAGGGGTGTTTTTTTTTCCATGTCGTGTTATACGGTTTCCGCCCCCCTCCCTTGGCGAAGACGACGGCGCCGACTTCTCCGAGGATCGCGAAGCGCAAGCCTCTTTCCATCTTGGACGGCGCGATCCCCATCTTTTTTCTTGCGATGTTGTCTCCTTCCCCTTTGCCCTAAGGAAGGTGCAACATTTTTTCTCATCTTTTGTTTGTTGGAGGAGACTTCTCTAGTGACCGGGATGGCTGCCCCCCTTTGATGGTGATGCCGTCTCCGATGCAGGCGAGCTGACTCGCGCCGATTTACTAGGACGAATGTTGTTCAAGGAGTCCCTTTCCTTCGCCAAGATCATCTTTGCGGGAACCCGGAGAACACGACATTTAGCCAGAACCTCGCCTCCCCCTTGTTAGATCATCGCGTTCCCTTTTCGCGATCGTCAACACGGCCCTTTTTGTGCGCGGGCCGATCACGCTGCAGGACCCGATCCTTGAGCTTCACGGTAACTTCCCCCCCCGAAGAGCCGCGAGGCAATTTCGATCCCTCGCATGCTCGACATCGTCGACTTTTTCCTTTTGGAACGCGCCTCATGAAGATGGTCATTCTGCGTTTTTCCTTGCACTCGAGCATCAAGCTCTAAGGTTTTTTTCTTCTCCCGCGTTCTGATCGCGCAGAAGTCTCTTCTTCGGGCGCCCACGTGCCCGTACGGTGCTCCGTTTTCGCGGTCCAGACCGCGTCCTGCGACGGATACCCCCCTCTTTTTCCTTCGGCAAGGCCAAGTTTTCCTCCCTTCCAAAGCCGATGCTCTCCCAAGGGCCAGGTCGCTCAAATTTCGTTCAAGCTCGCCTATGGACGCGCTTGTTCGAGCTTTTCCGGTCGAGCCGTCGTCGACGTTTTCTTGGCACCTCGGGCAATGGTCGCCTTTGGAAAATTCCGCGGCCTTTTTTTTTTCTCGCACCGACTCCGCTCTCTTCCTGGCCGAAAGTTCAAGACAAGAAGATGGACCTTTACTGCGTCGATCGCTCCCCTTTTTCATTGGGAGGAACGGAAGTCGCGCTCGGCCTCCTGATGATCCCTTTCGAGGGCGGATTCGTCCTGGTGCGCGTTCGCGTTCCCAAGCGTTCTTTTTCTTTCCTTTGAACAATCAGAGGCGTCAATTCTTTCGAGTGGCAGCACAGGCCGAATCTGAGGGGGACAGAGTGTCCATGCAGATAACCTGTCAGAACCTACTTTTTTTCCCTAGCTCGCGACGCGTGTCGGTGCTTTTTTTTTTTCCCTGGCGAGAGTGTAGATTGCTTTCCGCAGCGACGCGTACTCATAAAGACCCCCGGGCATATCCTATCCAACGGCCACTCCCCCCCCCCCCTTCAGAAGGGCACCGGGCTCTCTCTTCCGGGAGCCGCAGTTCCGCGGTCCTTTTTTGTGTGCGCGACCACGGTACGAATTTCCAGAAGGTGCGTCCCCTTCTCCAAGCGCTGTAGAGCCCTTTTTCAGCTGGTGGTCGTCGACCCCCAAAGGAGATGGAGAGTGCGTTCTTGGCGCTCGCTTTGGAACGGTTGTCTTTGTTTCCTCCCTAAGGAGTGAGGCGCGACCTCCCCCTTTCGAACATGATGCACCCCCCCCCTTTACGACATACTGCGCCCCCGCGACGGGTCTTTCCGCGGTCGTGGAGGGCTCTAGTGCGCCGTCGACATCCCCCCCCTGCTGAAAAGCAGAAGTTTTTTCCCGTGCGTCATCAACGAGAGGTCCCCCAACAGGTCGTGTTCCGCGTCGATTTTTTCTCTTTTCCTCCCTCCCTGTTGGTTTGGACTCCCTCTCGCGGAAACGAACCTTTGTTTTTCTTCTCAGGTGATGACACGGCTCCCCTCTTTCTGCTTTGGGTCCCCCGGAGAGACCTTGTTGCATTTTTCGATTTCCCCCCTGCGGGGGGGGGAAACCTTTGGATAAAAGCAGGCTCCAAGAGTGTCGCGGCCTTTTTTTTTTTCCGTTGCGCCCTGTTTCCTTTCGACGGCCCTTGATTTGCTCGCGTCCGTCCCTTTTTCTCTCGGGGTCATTTTCAAACGAAACCGATTCTCCCCCAGGGGGGCCCCCGGAACGCACGCGCTTTTTTCTTTTTGGGCCTCGCCCCCTCTTCCCAGCTTGAACTCGACGCTTGCTTTTCTTCAAGCCGAGATTGCGCCCTTTCTTGGGCAAGTCCTAAGTGGTCGTCCCCCCTGTCCGAAGATGCTTCCGCGGAACTGGGCTTTCTGCCCTGGGAGGGCTCCGACTTCTTTTTTTCTGGACTTTATTGGTCGTGCGCTTTATCTATGATCCCCGGCGCTTGGCGATGCCAATCGACCACTCTCCTTTCTTTCGAGCGCGGCGCTCCAAAAAGAGTAGGCGTTTTTCGTGAAGACGTACTGGGCCCTTCAGGTTCTTGTCCGTTATCTGTTCCCTCCGGATTGGTCGATTTCCCCTTTGGGCACCATGGCTTCGGATAGGGAACGTCCTTGGGGGTCTTCCGCGACTTGACCGCTTTCCTTGACGAAGCCGCCCTCGGCTCCCTTCCCTTCCTCAGGAGGACGCGCGCGATGACCAATTCAGGTTCAAGGTGTGAACCCCCGATCGCCTTTTCCTTTTTTCTTGTTCTTGAAGTGCGGCCGGTGTCCTGGACTTTTGGGTCGAGCCTCCTTCTGGGTGCGAGACCTACCCCCCCGGAAGAGGAGTTCCCCGTTCGGAGAAGCCATTCCGCGACGTTTCCACAAAGAGTCTTCGACGTTTCTTTTTCCTTCTAGAACGAAAGCTAGGCGTTCTTTTTTCCGGCGCGTCCGAGGCCGTTCCCCTCCTATTGGGATCGGACCTTGGTCCCCTTGGAGGTTTGGACGCGCATCTTTCTCCTTCCTTTTCCTTGCGACGCCGAGCTGCACTCTCGCCAGTCGCGCTCAGCGGTCTTTTCGACTTGAGCACCGTGACGGGCAGTGGGAGCCCTCGGGCCGGTGACACACGACTTCCCTTCTTTTTTTTCTCCCTCCCTTATAGAATGGCTAACATTCCCCCTCCGTCGACGGCCCGACGCCAGATCCAGCTTCCGTATGCGGCGTGTGTCGACGATGCGTGTGGCGGCTTGTGGGTGCGTGATTCCTTGTCGATGTGCGGCGCGCGGTTTACTTTTTTTCTGCAGCGGGACTCGGTCCCCTTTCGCTTGGACGGTTGTTCTGACCCTTCTCGCTGGGTCTGTTTTTTCGACGAGAATGATCGTCTTGTTCTGGCTTCCGTCGTGGTCTCTTCGCCTAAAGTTCGACGTTACGCGATATCTGCCGTACCGCTTTTTCTCGGTTATTGCCAGCCTTTTCTCTTCGTCAATCGCGATCTAACATGCATTCGAAGATGTTTGCGGCCTCACCCTCGGCAGGGCACCATCCCCCTCCTTCTCCTCGTTGTTGTGTGACGACGATGTGACCGGGATGCGTGCCCTTCTCTATGGTGTTGCCGGGCGACCCCTCGCTGGATCGGCAGCGATCGCCTTGCGATTCGCATCTCGAAGGCGGCAGACCGTCGGCCTGAGTAGTAGAAAAGATCATTTAGGCGGGGCCCCACGACATGGAAAGCAGAACATCCGCCTCGCCTCAAAGCGTCCCCCTCTTTTTTTTTTGACAGAGAGATCGTACACCCCTTTCGAGTTCTTTTTCCTATCACGATGCCGACCGCGATCGAGAGCCAGGTCCCACCGCTCGCTCCCTCCCTTCTTCTCGAGAAAGTAGAGATCAGCCCTTCCATCGTCGACCGACGCACTCCTCCTTTTCCTTGGCGTAGGGAGTAGACGTCCGAGATTCATTAGGGGATGGGAGCCATTCCCTTTCCCTGAACGGACTACGAGTGTGTTCACCCTCTAAAACGTGACACAAATTTTTCCCCTCCCCCCTTGCAAGGTCGTCGCGGTTTTTTCCTCCCGCAGTGCCAGCTCGAGAAGGCTCCCCAGAACGTTACAATCCCGATTTTTCCTCCGCCAGGAAAAGGTCGATCCCCTCTTTAGTTCCTGTTCGCCGCGGACGCTTTCTCGGAGACGGATTCGGTCGTCTCATTTCGTTTTCCTCCTGCCAGTTAGGAGACTTTTTCCCCCTCGATCGCCTCCCCGGGACGGAGGCCCCCCCATTCAGCGGACTGAGAGTTCCCCACGGGTCGGTCTCGCACCGCTCGCTCCTTCCCTTACCAGGGACGCCGTTCACCTTTTCCCCTCAGGCGTCGATCGCGTCACCCTTTTCCCGGCACCGACGTCCGCGCGCGCGCGATGATCCGGGTCTCGGTGACGGAGGCAGGGTCTTTTTTTACGCGGTCAAGCGCGCGCGTCCTCCTCCGGCGGCGGCTCAAGGGCGGCTGGCCAGCTTGCCCAAGAGGGCTTTTCAGAGCGACCCCCTTTCCCCGAGTGACATTGCGCCCCTCCCCGAAGGCCAGGACGTCGGCCACTCTCGAGCTAGTCGGGTTATTCCCGAGAGGCAACTTTTTTTCGATGGAAGCTCGTTGCCGGGTAACTCATAAGACCACTGACCACCAGATCCCCCTCTTCCTTTCCCCCCTCTTCAGGGACCGGGCGCGCCCGCCAGTTCCTCCGGCGGCGCGCGCCATCTTCGTCTTGTACGAATTGCCCAAGACGGTGTTGCCCGCTGGCTTGGAGACCGCCCCTCTTTTTCCCCCGAGGGAAGCTGGTGGTTCTTTTCGGCCGCCAAGACAAAGGATGCGCGTGCGTTCGCGGCGCTCGTCTGGACGTCCTTTTGGTGATCGACGGCCCCCTCTTTTTCCGCCGCCAATCTCACCTTTTTTTCTTTCGCCAACGTCTACGAATTCCCTTCTTTTTTTTCGAACACAGGGCCGCCTTTCGAGCACTGGAGTTAGCTGAAATGGCTTTGTCCTTTTCCCCCCCCCAAGGTCTCGCTGACCAATCCTTTTCGACGCGTCATCACCGAGAGGTCCCTTCACAACCAGGTCGTGTTCCCGCGTCGATCTCTCTTTTCCCTCCCTCGTGTTGTTGTTTTTTTCTTCCGGAACACGACCTTTTTCTCGGACTTTGGTGATGAACCGGCGCCAGGCCGTCTACATCTGCTGCTTGTTCCTCTTTTTTTTCCTTTTCGACGGCGCACTATTTCAGGTCTTTCGACCGCGGCCAGGGTCCATCGCGGGCGCAGGTGTCGTAGACGTTTGGCGCCCTGCGGGGGCACTATTTCTCTTGGCGGCGGCGCGTCTTTTCCGTTCGATAACCAGCCCCTTCCGAACGCACGCGCAGCTCCTTTCCTTGGGGCCTCGCCGATTCCTTTTTTCCCCAACCAGCTTGCCCTGGCTCGCGGTCTTCAAGCCGAAGATTGCGCCAGCCCCGTGGTCGCTCTCCACCACCGTTTGCAAAGATGCCGAGCGCCGCTTTTTTCCCTCCGGCTGCACCTGGCGGGCCCCTCGGTGCCCTTCTGACTTCCCGGAGATGAGCCTGGGTTCTTATGAGTCCCGGCGCGGTTGCTGGCGCTTCCTCGACCAACGCGCGCCATTCCTCCCCCGGCGACCCGCACCCACCGCGCCTTTTCTCTTCGATCGTGCCGACTGTTCTTGCCAGGGATCTGCATTGTCCACTCGGCCTCTTCGGCCGGTGCTTGCAATATTTGGCGGCACCTTTCCCTCTCCGGATAAGGGCACGTCCTTTCTTTTTGACAGCGTCGCGCACCCTCGGCCCGGCACCGCGCCCCGGATCATCCGGATGCCTTTTTTTCCCGCCCACTTTCAGGTTCAAGGTTTCCGCGATGAACGCACGACTTTCCCTGAACGTGCGGCCGGGTCCTGGCGGTTTTCGGTCGAGCTTCTCTTACGGTGGAGACCCGACCCCCGGTTTTCTCAGGACGCGGCAGTTCCCCCTCTTTTCCGTCCCTTGACGATCGAGGTTTTCCTTCGACGAACTGGCCGGCGACGCTTGGACTCCATCTCCCCTGTTTTTTTTTCTCTCCGCGGCGTGACACGGACCTCTTTCCCTTTGCCTGGCGTAGCTGGTTTTTCACGTTAGGGACCTTTGGCCTTGCCGTCCGCGAGTTTGTAGCCCGTCCGCGACGCGACGACTGGCAGTGTCGATTAGCACCGTGCTCTTTCGCCATCGGCGGTTCCTCGGCTTCTGGTTCCCGCTCAGACCGTCTCATGAATCCATCCCTTTTCGAAGTCGACGCCCGACGCCCTGCTTCCTTTCATGACGGAGTCGGGTAGACGATGTCTCTCAGGCGCTGGTGGGTTCCTCTGATTGCTCGCGTCTCTTCTTCCCTTTTTTTTTTCCCGTGAAGCGCTCGATCTCTGTCTTTTTCCTCGCACCGCGACACCGGTCCCTCCCCTCGCGTGGTCGGACTGGTCGTCTCCGCGAGATCGACCGACGGAGCGGCTTCCTTTTTCCACGCCACGCCTCCTCCGCGATGATCTTGGCTCTTGGTGTTGAAGCACTTTCTGCGGATCCTGAGCGCAAGCCTTTTCTCCCTTTTTTCTCTGCGCGATGAGATTTTCTTCTCGGTTTGCCCTCAGGCAGTTGCACCCCCGGTCACACTTTCCCCGTTGTGTTGTGAGATGGTTTGCACCTGCGGCTCTTTCCGGGCGACAACATCTCGCTTTGGTCTGCTGCTCGCCTTCTTTCGGCTTGCGCTTTTTTCCCCTCCCTTTTCCCGAAAGGAAAGTCGGCGCCTTTTTAGCCAAGATAATCGGTAACGTCGAACGGGAGGCGGGCTTTCCCCCCTCCCGCCAGAACATCCCTCCTTCTTCTTCGATCATCGCCCCCCCCAGAGAGATAGTCAACACGGCCCCAGCGGACCGGGGCGCCTGTTTCCTTCCCTCCGCGCGATTCACGGTAACCTCTCGCCGAACCAGACAAAGAGCCGCGAGCACCCCCCTGCGCCTCTGTCTTCCCGACGCAGCAGACTTTCCTGGCTCTGGCGTGGCGTCGACGTCGATCGTCTAAGGGGCTGTGAGCCTCCCTTTCCTCTCGCGCAGATTTCTTTCCCCGGAAATGACGCGTCTCCGAGGGCGACCAGTGCCAGGTCCGGTGCTCCCCCTTCCCGCCAGGTCCTTCCCTAGGAGAGAGAAGGCTCTGCAGATCGGTCCCCAGTCGGCAAGGACCCACGGGTTCCCCCTTTTTCGAAGATGTCCTAAGCCAATTCCAGTTTCCGATTTTCCCTCTCGAAGAGTTCCTTGTCTCCTTTTTAGTCGGCGCCTCCTTTTTCCATTCGTCGCCGGCCCTCTTCGACGTCGTCCTTTTTTTTTCTTCGCGGCGCATGAAGCGCTTTTTTTTTCCGACCCACGGCGTGTCGGATCGCACCTTTCCAACGGCACGGGCGCACGTGCACGAACAAGAAGCATTGGCCTGCATCTCGGCGCGATCTCCTCTTCCCTTCAAAGTGGTCGGCAACGACTTCCTATCAGGGGCGCGGTGCCGGCTCTTTTCCCGGTCAAGCGCTCGCGACAAAAGGAAGTGCCCCTCTTTTCAGGAGGCGGGCCAGGTGTTCGAGTCAGCCACCGTCGGCGGGGGCGAGGGAAATTCATCCCCCTTTCAGGGCCCAGGACCGTCCTTTTTTTTTTTCCCGGGCGGGCTGGCCTTTCGCGCGTGGTCGATTGGCCGTCGCCAATGCAGGACGAGTACTATCTTTTTTTCATCTCCGAGAATCCCCAGAAGCCATACCTTTTGTTCCGCGCCCGCCAGGGAGCCTGCGGTCGCCAGCAGTTCCTCCCGGCGCGCGGCATCTTCTTCCCAACGGCTACTCCCGCTCGGCTGAAGGAACCGCCAGCAGGACGAGGCCCAGTGGGTCGTCTAAGTCCTGCGCTTTCCCGGAGATGGCGCGTGCGTTTTTTGGACGTCGGTGCTGGCTTGGCCCCGAGATACACGACGGCTTCGCGCGCGCCTCTAAGGCGTCGACCAGCCGTTCCCCCTACTTCCTGAGCCGCGACCACGCTGGTCTCCCGGGCCGCTTTTTTGAGGCTCGCCTGAAATTCCCGGCAACAACACCCTCCCCCGCAGAAGATGTACGCCGTCCACTGTGTTCGCTACCGGAGAAACCGCCCCTTTTTTCCGCGGGATCTATCTCTTTCCTAGGAGATCGACGCGGAACACGCCATGGTTGTGCGTTACGTGCGGGTCGTTCGCAAGGATGACGCTTGTGCTGGGGCAGCGATTTCCCCCCGACGTCGCACCCTATTTCGTCTGCCTCCAGTGGCCCGGGTCACGGGATTTTTTCGCGGCGCAGGATGTCAGTAGGGCCATGCGGGGGCAGATGTCGGACCGCCCTTCGCCGCCTCAGTCGTTCTTCGATCACCAGCACTGACGTCCAGCCGAGCTCCCTCCTCGCCAGGACCTTGGTCCGAGACTGTGTCGACGACTCTCTGCTTGCTCGACCAGCGCGGCCCTAAATCCGCTTGCGCATCTTTTTTTTTCCCGGTCCGAAGATGCGCGGCGCCTTCCTCTTGGCTGCTGGCGGGCGCGCCTGTGCCCTCTGATTAGTCTTCTTGGTCGTTTGCCCTCTTCCCTTGGTCATTAGACTTTTGGGCTTGGCGAGTCCCGCTCGGCCAGGATGTCGCCGCGCTTTTTCAGCCCGACACCGCTTTCCTTTCTCCGACGTCCTGAGGCCCCAATCTGCATTCACGCGGCACCCCTTTTTTCCGGTGCTGCACTATGGGCGCGGCAACTGGAACACGCCCCCTCCTGGGAAGTCCTTGGGGCTTCCGCTTGACGATGTCGCGACACTTTTTCCCGGCACGCGACCCGGATTAATCAGTCCGGCCTAGCGCGACGTCTGTTGCCCCTCCGGTGAACGCGATCGACGCCCTCCCTTGAACGTGCGGTTTGGTTGCCGTGAGCCGTAGAGATCCCTTTTGCGAGACCGACAGCCGTTTCTTCCTTTCCAGGCTTCAGGCAGCCTTCCCTCTCCGAGTGCCGTCGACGAACTTCCGGCGAACGAAATGCTTCGCCGACCTCGAGCATCTTTACCACGGAAATCGGCGAGTTTTCTTCAGACCTTGGCCTTGGCGTAGTGGCACCCAGCATCGTCTTGACATTGGGCCTTGCCCCCCAATGAACGGCGTTTTTTCTTCCGCGTTTGTTTACCGCTCAGGTGTTCGACTTGGGCGCCTCGGAGGTGACCCCCCTTCCGAGTTCTGCGCTATCGACCGTCTACATTCCCCTCGACCGTCGATTTCGCCAGAGCCCCGCTTCATGGAGCGGTCCACCGTCTGGCGGCTTTCGATCGGTCGAGCAGGCCGTGCGATCCTCGAATTGCTCTCGGCTCTTCTTTTTTTCTTCCCTTTGTTGGGGAGGTTGACCGTGAAGCGCTTTTTTATTAGGAGGCCAGGGGATCGTTCCTTTTTCCCCCGGCCGCTTGGCCGTGTGACCTATTTTCACGCGATGATCGAACGCTTGATTCTGGTTTCCATGTCGTGTTATCCGGGTTCCGCCCCCTTCACGTTCGACGTTACGCGATTCTTCGACGGTCTTGCAGCCTTCGCGGATAGCGTCTCCCTCTCGGCGCGATAAGATCGACCTTCTTTTTTCCCCTCCTCTCCTGCTCACCATCTCGGTTGACCTACGGCATTCCCTCCGCGTCACATCTCTAGCCCTTTTTCCCCCTCTAGAGATGTGACGGTTCTTCGGAGGGCACCGAGATGGTTCTTTTCCCCGATGAGGTTCGAGCTGATCGCGCCCCCTCTTCATGGAAGAAGATTGCGTTTCCTTGACCGTCGGCGCCGGCGTCGTCTGCCCCTACGGTAGGGGTTGAACCCCGGAGAACCACGGACATGGAAAGCCCAATCCCTGCATTCCGCCCAAGGTTCGTGCTCGACCAGTCGACCACGGCCAAGCGGACAGTTTCTTGTTGCGCGGGCCGATCCGTTTGCAGACCCCCTCTCGGCGCTCACGGTCAACCGCGAGAGCCGCGAGGCAATTCCCCACAAGCGCCTGCTCGAGTCCCCTTTTTCTTCCCGCCGCAGGCCGGTGGACCCTCCCTCATTAAGCTGGATCTGGCGTCCTAGTAGACGTCGAGATCAAAGCTATGCCGCGATCCGGTGCTGATCGCTTTTTTTTTCCCCATGACGCCGTTTTCGGAGGGCGCCAAAAGTGCCTTCCTCGCCAGGTCCGTTTGCGGAGCGCGGAAGGCTACCCTCTTTTCGCGGGCCAGGACAAGGGTCACTCGAAGAACGATGCGAGGCCCCTCCTTCAAAGCGCAAGATTCGCGAGTTCCTTTTTTCTCGAGGTCGCGCCGAGTCCCTTCGTCGCCGGCCAGTCTTAGTCTTAGTAGGCTTTCAAGGGCTTCAGACGAAGCGATGCCCCCCCTTTTTCAGCGCGACCCACGCGTGCGTTTCGCACCCGCTCGATCGGCTCGACCGGCCCCCTTTCAAGAACAAGAAGATGGCGGCCCCCTCGTCACCCCTTGACCCCCTTCCTTTTTTTCGCTCCTCGCCTCATGATGAGCCGGGGCGCGGTGCCTGGGCGCCGAGGGCGGCTTTCTTCTTTCTTCTCGCCGCCCCACTTTTTTCTCAGGGCGGCGGGCCAGTTTTTGAGTAACCGGCCGAAGGACCAGTGACATGCAGATTTTTTTTTAATTTCCCCTGATCGGCACGATATTGCTTCGGGCTGGCGCCTTTTTTTTTGACTCCCCCCCCCCCCCCCACCTTCTGGCGCGCGACGCCAAAGCGCCCTCTCAGACCAAGGGCATTCCTTCCGCGGCCTACCAGAAGCCCTACCGTCAGAGACCGGGCGGCGCCCCCTTGTCAGCCGCAGTTCCGCGTTTTTTTTTTCCCGGTGGTGCGACGTCCTTTTCTTCCCAAGAAGGATGCAGGCAAAGTGCTGAAGACCGCGCTGTCGCTGTGGTCGTCGACAGGCTCGGCTCTTTCCCCAGACCAAGGAGCTTTCTTTCGCGGATATAGTGTAATCGGTGCTGTTCCCCGAGATTCCACTTTTCTGAGCGCCGACGCCTTTTTCTTCTTCTACCTGCTTGCACAAGCGGGGACAACGTATACGACATCCTGCCGGACGCGGTACGATGCACATGTTCTCCCCCCCCGTGAAAGGAACCCTGTTCCGTCGGACCAAGTTTTTGACCAGATGTACGAAGTCCCTCAACCAGCTTCGGAAAAGAAACGTCTCTCCCCCCCCCCCGGTCTGTTCCGAGTCGAGACTTTCCTTCTAATCAGTTGTTGTTGTTGCTCCGCGGAACACGACTTTTTGCTCAGGGACGTTTTTTCCTTCTCCTTGTTGATGACAGGAGCCAGGGAGACAGGATGTTTCTTGGTCAGCGAGACCTTGGTGTTTCTTTCCTCTTCAGGCGAGACTTCCCTTTTCCTCCCTTTCTTTTTTTTTTCAAGACCAGAGTTGTAGCTGCAGGATGTCGTAGGACGTTGGCGCCTTTCAGCCCTCTCCTCCCTTGATATTGGATTCTGCTCCCCTCCGCCGTTCTTTTATTAGGGGAGGCTCCCTCCTCCCACCGACGGTAAAGCGAACGCACGCGCAAGCTCTTTTTCTTTTCTTGGCCTCGCAAGGCCCTCAGCCCGAAAAACAGCTTTTTTGCTCGAAGGCGGGGTCTTTTCCCCCCCTGTCTTTTTCCTTTCTTTGCCACGTGTAGACGTTTTAGCGCACCATTTCGCGCGCCGCCGCGGAAATGCCCTTTCTGGCTGCCCTGGAGGGACGCGCTTTCCCCTCCCTTTAGGCTTCTGGTAGTGCAGGATCTCGGAGAGATGCAATTTTTTAGTACCGGCGAGGATTTTCCTCGACCAAGGCGAGCCCTTCTTTCTCCTTTTCTCCCTCCAAAAAGAGGCGGCTGATAGTGCAGCCTCTTTCTTGACAGGGATCTTTCTTTTTGGTCTGCTTAGGAACGGTTTCTTCCACTCTTTTCCCCTCCCGCTTGGAGAGAGCGGCTAGGGCAAGTCAGTGGTTTGCGATTTGAACAGAGTAGAGAAACCTTTCCCCCTTTCCTGGAAACTCTCCCCTTCCCTTTCCCTCGAGACGTCGTTTTGCCGAACACTTAAGGTTAAGGTTCCTCCTATTATGGCCGGAAAATTCTTTCCCTTTTTCTGGGCTTTGCCGGTAGAGCCTATCTATCTTTTCCTCCTCCTTGTGTCGAGAGCATTTCGACAAGTTCAAGAGATTAAGCCCTCCCCCCTTTCCGATCTAGTGAAGAATACCCCTTCTCTTTTTTTGCCGGTCGGACGAAATGCTCGACCTACTTCTCTCCCTCTAGCAGCGCGTAAGAGGCTCAGAAATAGGAGTTCTCCGTGGAATTGTTTACTTGGACGCGAATAGGATTGGGCACGTTTTTCTTTTTTGCCTCTCAGAGAGGAAGTGGGCGAAGTAGCTTTCTTTCTTGAAGGACCTGGAATTTTCCCCCCCCCGAGTCCAACGTCCTTTTTTTGCCATCGGATTTCAAACGCGTCATGCAGAGCTCTTTTTTTTGCTTTCGCCTGGCTCCCTCCCCTCCTCTTTTCCTTCCGACTGCCCAGACGCAAGATCCAGCTTCATGATCCCTTTGCTTTCCCCCGGGTCGAAGATGTCCTCTTGTGTGTGCGGATATCGAATTGTCGGCTTCTTTTTTTCTTCTCGCTTTTGAACGTGATCCTGCTTCTTTTCCTTCTGCCCGCGCAACCGCGCCCCTTTTTCCCTTTTTTTTCTTCTCCGCTGGTAGAATGGTCTCAAGCGATTTTGATCGAAAGAATTGCTTTCTTTTTCCTTTTTCCAGTTGTGTTCTTAAGGGGTTACCGACCCCCCTTCTACTTCACGAGATGATTTATTCTTGTCCCCCCCCTCTGTCGCCGAAGGTCTTTCCAGCCATTCGCGGAATAGCTCCTCTCTCAATCGCGCCGGCTCTATCCCTCCCCTGACATCAGAGATGTTTCGCCCTCTTTCCCCCTCTAGGCTGCCCTATGCAGGTGCAAACCATCCCCCTCTTTCTCTTACTAATCCTCCTTTTTTTTTTTTTGGTGACCGGGATGGTTGCACCTGTTTTTCCCCGCGATGGTGATGGCTTAGACACACCTCGCTGCAGGCGAGCTTTTATCGCGATGAAGAGGCTTTCTCCTTTCTTTTCCTTCGGCAAGAACGCGTTCTTTTTTCCCCCCACCGATCATCGCGTGTAACGTCCCTCCCTTGTTTTGGGCTGGTAAAACAGGATACCCCTCCCCTTTTACCCTCCTCCCTCCGAATCAGACTAAAGCGTTCGTCTCCTTTTTTCTTCCCTCCCACACGAGTCTTCCAACTGGCAAGCGGAAGGTGAAAGAGGGGTCATTTTTTTGCGCGGGAAGATTCCCTCTTTTCTCTTCGAGGCGCAGGTCAAACCGCTGGAGGAGCCCCTTCTCCCCCCCGCCTCCCTCGCAATTCGAGATCAGCCCCCACCCTCTCTTCCTCCCCGAAGAACGAAGACGTTTCTCCTTTTTTCCTGTCGGGTCTTCGACGTCGGATGAA
>Ga0179593_1616048_pt1 | contig 18036 bp, 27 predicted proteins | sample CZODoug2_1_08_16_FD_185931 | JGI IMG/M metagenome (GOLD analysis project Ga0179593, IMG submission 185931) | Vadose zone soil fungal communities from Angelo Coast Range Reserve, California, USA - CZODoug2_1_08_16fungal (PacBio error correction) | ecosystem: Environmental > Terrestrial > Soil >... | reverse complement strand
GGAATATCTCCGTTTTTTTTTTTTTTTTTTTCCAGGCGATTTCACCGGAACCCCCCCCCCCCATGGCTTTTTCCTGTCTTTTCAAACTGGTCGATTTTTCTTGCGCATTTCCCTCCTTTTCCAATATCTCTAACATGGCTGTTTCGCATTCCTTTCCCCCACTGGCCGCGTCTTTTTTTGGATGCGTTGGACTTCTTTCTTTCTGGCAAGTTCCCGCCCCCGGCTGGTGAGTCGATAACCCCCCCTTTTCTGGCTCAGGCTTCAGCCAAGGCAACCAACTTTCCTACCTCTGGGAAAGAGTTCCAGATTTCCCTCTACCTATTCAAAAGAAAACCTGTGTCCCCCCCGGCTTTCTTTTTCTTTTCGCTTGCTCTTTCATCTTCGGGAGGCCCCTCCTCTCCTTCCCTAATCACGCAAGATTTCACTTTCGGAACTTTTTTTTAGCCTGTCTTTTTGTTATATGTCCCAAAGGCCTCTTTTTCTAATGGTGTCAAGCACATTTTAATTTTCGGGACCCCACTGTTTGATGTAGGCGTCTCCGATTTTCCTTTTTCTCCAAGGGATTCCCACCGACGGCAAGTGTCCCATCCAGTGTTTTGATCCCCCGCTTCCCTCTTCGGCAGGGCACTTATTCAGGTCTTTTTTTTCGAACTTCCCAATCCGCTATGCAGGCTTCCTTCTGGCCCTTTGATTCGTCTACCTGAAAAAAATTTCCCTCCGAGCTTTCTTGAACCCCTCCAACTGTTTGGGCCGTTGGTTCTATTTGACTGGCAAGCGCTGTGTGCCCTTCAGCGTGACGTAAGTCGCCGTTGTTCCTCCGTTTCCTGAAGATGTTCCCCCTGACTTTAAGTACCCTGCCCTCCCGAACTTTTCGTCCCCCTCTTGAAGGCAGCCCTTGGATTTTATGGCATTTCGTTATCAGTCCCCTTTCGATTCCGTTTCCCAGCCTCTTCTTCCCCCCTTCCGTAGCGGACTGGCTTATCGGACCAATGATCTCTCCGTTTGCTTTCTTTCCCCCCTCCGATTATTCTGTTCCAACACTCGTGCCGGCTGGGGGTGCGTGACTTCCATTCCCCCCTTTTGCAAGTTCATGGTTACTCAAGAACCCCCCCCCCAACCTTTTTTCTTTTTTTTTCCCGTTCCTTCGGATCCTGGGGGCCGAGGCTTCTTCTGTTTTTTCCTCAGCGAGTGCCGTAACCCTTTATTCTTTTTTTCTCAATTAAAGAACGCCCAATCAGTCCCTGCCACCCCCTTGGACCCCAGACCCCCTCTTCTCTCCCCTTGTACAGCACCCTCTCAAGTCCTTGGACCCTTTCCCCCCCCCGTCTTGCACCCGGCATCAGTCCTTGACTGCCCGCACACAGCCCCGTGTTCCCCCTTTCCCCGTTTGCCTACGCTAATCTGTCTTTTCTGAACCATCATCGACCCCCCCCCCCCCCTTTCTTTGCCGCGGGAGGAAGTTGTTGATTCTGCATAGCTTGTGTCATTTTTCCCTTGGGTAAACTTCCAGAACGGTTTCTTGTTTTTGCCGCCCTCAAACTGGATTTCCTGCCCCTTTTGCGGGGAATTAAACTTTGTCTTTTTTAAGAATCCCGTTAAGACGGTCCTGCGTTTCCACCCCCTTTTTTGCTGCCTTTAAAAGTGGCATTTTTTCGTGTCCTGCAAGGGGCTCCCCCCTCTGCATTGCGTTCCGGCGCTGTTTCTGAACGCTTTTTTGCACCTCCCCGAGATTGGGTCCATCCCCCCACCCCGGGACCCACTAATTCTGGTTCTCGGCAACACCCCCCAAACCGTTGCCCAGGCTCGGTAAAGACTCTTCCCCCCACTCGGCGATTCACCCACTGCCCCAACTGTTTCCGATCTAATCCTTTTTGCTTCTTTCCCCTTTCTCTTCTCAACCACGATCCTTTCCAACCCCCCTGACCACAACTTTCATTCTCCCCCAGGACCGGGACATCTTGGGGGGTGATGGGAATTTTTTTTTTTTTCCCTTTAGTTCACATTAAACAACAATCCCATTCCCTTTCGTTTGGACTGCTCCTTCCTCAATTCCTCCCACGATGTCCCTGTCTTCCTTTTTCCCCCCCCAACGGCCCCTTCTACCCCCTTGGAACGGCTTGGCGATGGCGCCGTCCACCCCCCCACCCCCCTTTTTCCGCGCATTAAATTTTTTTTCGATTTAATGCTTTTTTTTCATGGCCTTTAATCCGCGGACCGGTTTTTTCTTTTTTTTTTTTCGCTTTATTCTTCTCTTTTTTTTTGTATCCCTGTCCTCTTCCCGGCGTTTCATCTTTCCTGACAGGACGAGGGTCCCTGTGGGCCCCCTTTTTCCTGCGTCCCGTCCCCCTTTGGCTTTCCCCCCCCACTCCCCCAAGTTCCCCATCCCTGGAATATCTTTTGCGGTCTGGACTCGTGGAAGAATGTTTCCATTGTCGACGTTGACGTGCGTCCATGGCCCGACCCCCCTTTTTGGAACGTTGGTCATGTTCTTTCCAAAACCTGGCGGGTTCGATTTCCCTCTTTTTACTCCTTTTTCTTCCCTTATTATGTAAGGCTCTCTTTATTCCCCCCCCCCTTTTTTTTTTTTGTGACTGATCCTTTCCACTGCGAAAAATTTGCGTAGAACGATCCCCCCCCAATTTTCCGAAGCCCGTGGCTGTTGAAACCCCCTTTTCTTTCTCGATGATCCCTTGAAACCTTTGGTCAGCCCTTGGCCAAAATCGTGTCGTTTTCCCAAACTGACCTGGAGTCCCACGATATTCTATTTCCCCCCCTTTCCCCACTTGTTGCGTTGACGAAAACCGTCTATCGTTAACAGATTCTGCCTTTTCCCCCTCCGTTGTCCTCATCCCCACGCTCTTGACGCTAGTTTTTTCTGACACCCAACCAATCGCCTAATCCCCCCCTTAGACCCACCACCCCCCCAATTTGTAGCAGATTTCGCTTTTCTTCATCCCATCAGTCGAAATTTAAATGCGCCCCTTTCCCTAAGAGGCTGACCCAAATAGTCCATGCGTGTCTTCCTTCTTTTTCCGCCGTTCACTGGGTCACTTTCCCCAGTCGCCGTCTCTTTTTGCTGGCATGCAAGTAAACTTTCCCCTCCTTTGAGTCTTTTTTCCTTGTTGTGTTTTTTTGTGCTCCCAATTAAGCCTCCCCCCACGCAGCCCAAATTTTTCCTTCTGGGATTCATTTTTTTTTTTGGTGTTGTTTCACAATTTGCTTTTCTTTGCTAGTCGTTTTTGCCCCGCCCCCCCCCCATTGGTAGCGAAAAAAAACAGATTTGATTCCCCGTTGTTTTTTTTCCTCTCCCCTCCCCCGTCTCGTTAAAATCTTCTCTTACGCTGCCTTTTTGGCAACGTTTTGTTCCCCTTTTTTTACCTTCGGAAAGGTCTTTGAGTTTTAAGGGGGGGTTTATGTCCCCCCTCCCCAAATCTTCACCCTGCGGATTTTTCTTCCACCAAAAAAGCGATCCCTTACCCATTTCTGATTGGGAGTGCCAAGCCCTTATTCCCGTTTGGAATACCCTGTACAGTCATCTCGTTTTCCCCTCTCGGGATTAGAACCCCCCTCCTTTCTCCGTCTATATTTTTATCCCACTTCCCCACCCCTTCGGCGGGAAGTGAAGTTTTCCCTTTTTTTTTTTGTCCTACCAGACCTGAACTCCCCCCCCCCCCTCCGATGCGATTAATGTCTGCCTCCCCCTTGACTTAGGCAATTTTAGCCAAGGCCCCTTGCCTTTTGTCTGTTAGTAGAAGGATGCGGCGTCGGCAATTTCCTACCTGAAGTAGGGCCCCTTGTTGAGGAGTTGTGAGACACCCGCTGCCCTCTTGCCTTTTTGCCACGATGTCTCTGTCCCCCTTGTCCACTTTTCTCCTTTTTCTCTTTCTTTTCAGGGCTCAATGCTTTTCCCAGCGTTTTTTTCCCTTACCCACGCTTTCTGGGTTTTGTTATCTATCTCCACTTCGTCCGTCTCTGGAAACTCCCCGTCCCCCGGCTGGCCTCATCCTTCCGATATTCGGGAAACACCCGTTCTTTGTTTGGTTTTTTTTTCTTTGTTCTTCCAGTGCTTCGCCTTTTCCCCCTTCTATTGATCACGCCCCAGCCTGTCCCTGGAGCGATGTGGAACCCTAACACCTTCCCGTCATTCCCACGTCTCGTTTTCTTCCTGGTTCCCCTCCCTAATAACCTGGGTAGGCAAATGCACCTGCCTTTTTTTACTAATGGCCAGTTCCTTTTTTTTTTCCCTTTTCTCTCCCCCCCCGGCTGAGTGCCTTGGTTTGTTCTTGTGCATCCTGGCAGATTCGGATTCAGTTTTTCCGCCCCGGAACTTACCGGGCTGCGCCGGTACACACGGGCGGACTTTTCTCAAGCGCTTTCCAGTCCGCAACAATCCTGCACCCGGGCCCCCAACTGCCCTTCTTTTTGCTGCGCGGCTACGAGTTTTCCGACCCTCAAGAAGCCGATTCCCCGTTTATCAATGTTTGCTTTTTCGGATTGCCTTTTTCTATTTACTGCCCGCGCACGAGCTTCCCTTGGCATGAATTCCGTCGTTTCTGGAGTCCTTTTTCCCCTTTTCTGGGTATTTACCTTTTTTTTTTTCAATGAAAACCCTTCTTCTTCCTCGCGGCCAGGCCCCCCATGCCCCCTGAATATGATGGTCCTTCCCCAAACTTTTTTTTTTCTTCCAGCCATCAGGACGTTCTTTTTACTACGAAAAAGCCACTGCCTTCCTTGACTCCACAGTTTACCAGTGGATCTCACTTTTGATCGTCGGCCCCTCCTGGCCTGGAAGCTGACCCGTCGACCCTCCTTCTTTTCCCCGTCTGTAAAGGCGTTTCTTTTTTTTTCCCTTTCTTTGTACATTATAAGTCCTGACCTTTTTCTTACGGCACGGCCGTAGCATTCTTTTTTGGCTTCCTTTGCCTGGTCTTTCTCCTTTTCCTTCGATAAGAAGGTTTCCCTCCATCGGATTCTGTCAGAAGGTCCAAGCAATGCACCCCCCTTTTTTTTTTCCGCGGGCCCAAGTTTGCACACTTGCTTTTTTTCCCTTCTTTTTCTGAAGAAGTAGTTTTCCCCTTGTCTTTTTTTCCCCTCATGGTAGACCCCGACCCTTTTCCCGCCAGTATGCTTCTTTTCTTCCCGTCTGAAACTCCGCCTTTTACTTCTTTTCCTTCTAGATCCCATCTCTCTTTACTCCCTCCCTTTTTTTTTTCCCTACCAAGATGATTCTATCACGCTTCACCTTCCCCAAGCCCGCGACCAGGGACCCCCTTCCCCTGGCGATGTCGACAGTGCTCCTTTCCGCCTGTTTCAAATACTTTTTCTTCAATTTTTTCCCGCCGTTTTTTTTTCACCCCCCCCCTCCGTGTCCCGTTCGGCAGTTGGTGCAGGTTTTCCTTCCTAAGCCGATGGCACCTTTTTTTTTGTGTCTTCGAGAAAACCGTTTTGTCATCTGAGTTCCTCACGCATTTTTTCCCCAGTGAATTTTGCAAGGCGATGCACCCCCCTTCCTTTTCGCAGATCATTTAACCTTGCCTCCAGTTTTTTTCCACGTGTATGTTCTTAGCCTTCTTTTTTTAGGTCCACTTTTTTTTTTTTTTTTTCTTGTCTCACTTCCCGATAAGTTCAACCTTTCCGCGGGAAAATTTCGGCTTTGGCTTCTTATGACCCCTGCCCCTTCTTTCCTTTCGTGACCTATGTTTTCCCGACTTTTAACTTGTGTTCCTCTTCGATGGAAACGTCTGTTGCGGATTCACGACGAGCAGGGTACCCCAACCGCGATTTTTATAAAGTGGCCCCTCGCTTTTTTTTTCTTGAATATGGTGTTTCTCCTCTCCCCCGTACCCCCTTCCGCGATTGCCATTCCCCTTCCTCGTCTTGGCTCGGGTATCGGATTAGTCGACCCATCTAGCCGCGAGATTGCCCCACCGCCCCTTTTTTGCATGTGCCGTCTTTCTGCCCCCGGTTCCCAGCGCTTGTTCAAGCGGCGTGTCACGTCAGTTTTTGGCAGTTCCCGGCGCGCTTCCTTCTCCCTCTCTTTTTGCTTCCAGCGGTGACATTTCACTTTTTCTGTGCTTCGTTCCTTCCCATTTTCCCCAACCTTAAGGCCCCAGCCTTGGTCTTTGCGTCCCAGTGCCTCATGAGTCTCGACTTTCTTTTGAAGTTTCTACCAGGCTTTTCGTTTCCCCCATCATTGTCAGCGGTTCCACCCCTACGAGACACTGATCTATTTGGACGTGTTTTGTCCCCTTTTTCTGTTCCACCCACGCCGCAGAATGATTGCCCTTCTTTTTTATCAACCCGATTTCTCCTCTTCCTGGACTCCCAAGTCCCCACCCCCCACTTTTCCCGATTACTCCCGCTCTTTTTTTTGATTCCTGGGGGTCTCCTGTTTTTTTTTTTTTTTTTTGGTATGATTGATCCTATGCCCCCCATGTTTTTTTTGAGGATCCTGCCCTTCGTCCTTCCTCCAGCGTTTGCAGTCCGCCCCCACCTCTTTGCAGTCCATCGCCCTTGCTACACTCGAAGGGGACCCTTGACCCTGGCCAACACCTGCATTTTCCCCCGTAAGCTTTCTTTTTACGCCTCCCCCCAACTCGATTTGAGGTTTCCCCCAGTTTTTTCCCCCCGCATTGCGGTATCTTACCCTCTCATCGACCAAACAATTTTTCACCTTCCGTTCCCTGGCCACTCATTCGTTTTGCATCGCTTTTTATCCTTCGTGATCAAGAACGGGCTTTTCCGTCCTGCTGCTTTTCCCGACCGTTTGTGGATTTCCTAAACTTGGACCTGTTTTTTGGGCTCGAAAGTTGCCTGTTCTGGCCCTCGTTCTGCAGCACCCGTTTTCTATTCGCGAAGGTCCTTTTTTCCCCTCGCACATCGCTGGGCAACTTTCACTTTTCGATTTTTTTTAACTTGGCCCTTTTTTCACACCTGAAATCCTCGCTTCTACCCCCTTCCGCCCCCATCCCCTCCGAAGAGTCCCTCGGCAACAACCGAACCCCTTCCCCAGGAAGATTTTTGGAACAACCTTTCTCCCCTCTTTTCTCCCCCCCCACTGTTCCCTTTCGCTAAGTGGCTCTACCCCGGGGCGGCGTGCCCACCCTTTTCCCAAATTTTCCCCCTTGACCAAAACCTTTCCCCCCCCCCCCCTAACTTCCCAATTAATGTTTGCATTTTTCCTTTTTTTGTGGATTGGTCACTCTCTTCATTCCACTCCCGCTACAATCCTCTTGGTGGCTCTGCATTTCCTCTCCCTCCCTTCGCCCGTGAGGTACCATTTCCTCCCCTTCTGACATCCTTCCACCCGTTCAAAATCTCTCGTATTCGAAGCTTTTCCTTTTTGGCGAGCTTATTTAATTTTCGAGTTTCCATTCCCTCATGTTAGCCTTCCCCTCTTTTTTTTGTGTCCTCTCTTCCCCGATGTTTTCTTATCGTTGTTCCTGCCCCCCGGCGTTACAATCGCTTTTCCTTTTCAAGTTACGGCTGCGCTTTCCCCCTGGTGACTTCCTGTCCATCAAGGGTGCCAACCCAATTTCCCTGGCATCCGTCGTGGTACCGTTTTTTTGAACCACGGACGGGTACTTGCTTTCCCCCCTTCCCCCGTGTCCGAAGGTACTTTCGGATGGGCGCTCTTTTCTGGAAAGTTTCGCTGAGAGGTCCCCCGGCCCTTGTTCGTATCTTTCTCCCCAATCCCTTCTTTTACGCGCTTTTGGATTTCCCTTTTTTTTCATGATTGGAATGTGATTTCTTCTCCTTCCTCCCCCTTTGTTTTTTTTTTTTTTGTCCTTGATCAGGCTCTATTCATTAATCTCCCCCTCGCCGCCATGCGTCGCTTTTCGAATGATTCCCCATCTCTTTCCTGTCCGCCGGCGGTTTGAAATGTCCCTCCCCCCCGGTTTCACGGTATTCTCCCCCCCCAAGAAGTCCCCCGTCGTCGTCCACCGCCTTGGCCCCGTTTTTTGCCAAGTGTTCGTTTTTTTTCAACGGCCCGATCCCCCCCCCCTCCGTGGATTGCCCGGGGAAAATTGTTTTCTTCTTTATGTCTCCAGAATCTTTTTTCTATGTCTTCTCGCCCCTTTATGAGCCGTGCCCAGCGTCCTCCCCCTTCCTTGGACATTACCCTTTCACTTCCTTTTTTTTCCGATTCGGTTTCATCCCCCAAATCCGTGCCTCCCCGCCACCCCCCAAACTCTCGTCCCCCCCCCTAGGACTACCCCTGTATTGAAATTCCCCTCGCGCCAATTGTTTACATAGGCGGCGGCCATCCCACGTTCCGGGTTGCAGATCGACTGTTTTTTTGCGTCTCCTCTGACAGCGTTCTAGTTCTTTTCTGCACTGGGCCCCAGTCCATCGAAACGATAGGTCGGGGGATGTTACTTTATTTTCCCATTAAGCTTCCAAAAGCCTTCACGGCCCACTGGTCCTTCTTGGGGCGTTGCTTCTTTCCGTTTTCCCTTTTCCACTTGACATTTCTCGTTTGTTGCACTTTTCTTTTCGGAAGCGTCGTAGCGCAAGTTTTCTTGGTTCTTCTCTTCTTGCCCCCAGCCTTTCGAAAATCCCTTCCCGAGCTGTTTAACTTGTGCGGCCCTCCGTAGGTCTTGTTGTTCCGTGTCTTTTGGTTATTGGCTCCTTTTTCCTTTGCCCCCCCCCACACCACCTCTAACAGCGACCTTCCCCCAATGCCAGTGCCAGTTTGACTAGTTTTTTCCAAGGCCCTTTTTGCCCGTGGCATTTTAGCTGCTAGTGCAGCCTTCTTTTGCCACCCCCTCCGCTTCTCTGAATTTTTGAGTCCCGATTCCCAGGCCACGCCCTTTTCGGACTCCTCTCTTCGCTTTTCCCCTAAACCCCCCGCCGTCTTTCGCCCCCTTCCATCACACAAAGCGATGAGATCGACCTTTTGGCCTTTTTTCCCTTTTCCAAAGATTGTCCTTTTGTTTTCTCTTTGCTTTCGTTTCGAAGGATGCTTCCCCTTTCTGAACCCTTTGTGCCGTTCTGTCCTTGTGTGTTCTCTTCCCTATGACTTGACTGTCTTTTTTTTACACCTTGTCGATGGCCAGGTCATCGCTTTTTTAGCAGATTTTTTTTTTTTTTTTTTTTCCTCCCTCCCCCTATTGCCTGTCCTTTCAAGCTTCTGGCGTTCTTTCACTTGTCCCCTCCCACTTCGTCCTCTAGCTGGATTTTTCATCAGTTCGGCCCCATTTTTACTCCGCGGATCCCTCGTGAAAGGAACCACCTTTTTTTTCTGTTATTACCCGGCTCTCAACGAATTTCTCTTCTCTATTTCCCTGTCCGGCCTTTCCCTCGTTTCCGGTAAATTGAATTTTCGCCGATCATCTCTTTTCCTTTGTCTAGTAGGCCTGTTTTCCCCCCCCCCTCCCTGGAAAATATGTCTTGACCCCCCCCCCCCCCTCTGCGCAGACTTTCACTCCTTCCCCCCCCTTTCCCTGGTCTTCGCTCAAAAAGGTCTTCTTTTCGGTTGGAGGTGAAGTGCTCCTCTTTTTGGGCCGTTTACTTCCCCCTTTCCTCTTTCGTCCTGCGTAACAGCGCGAAAACGTCATTTTTTGTTTTGGCCCCACCTGCACTTTCTCACCTTCCTTTTCCCAGATATTGACAACAATCAAGTCCGTCCCCAGAACGGCCCCTGGCCCCCACGCAGTTTTGTTGATTTTGGACGCGCCTGCTTACTCGTTTTCGCCGTTCTGCACTCTTTTGATTCTTTACTTAGCCTCTCCTTCGGTCTTTTTTGACTGTTCTTATTACTTGACCCCCCTTCTTTTTTTCCCTCACTCCACCTCCTCGCTGATCCCCACTTGGTTTCCATCGCGTTTGAGCCTTTCTGTCTCGTGAATCCGCCTTTTTGCTTCTTTCATTAAAACGACCCACTTTTCGTTCCAATTGTAACCCCTTTTGTCCCCCTCCCCTATGACCGTCCCCCATATAGGCGATCTTTTTTTTCTCCTGACACCAGTTTTTCTCCCCCAGTTTTTGACCCGTGCCTGCCACTCGACTTTTGTAAGCGCCGATTCCCGATGGCACATATTTTTTGAATAGTTACCCATTTCTACTTGCCCCCCTTCACGTTCTGGGCGTGTTCCTTGTTTTGCCGCGATTCCACTCTTTGTGATGATCGCTTCATTTTCGCCTAAGCAAACCCTCTTTTTTGCTTTGGGCTTGACTTCATGTCGATCTTTTCTTAGATCCTTGAGCACTTTTCCCTTCCTAACGCCTGCCCGCCCGAATTTCACACAACTGTTTGTTGCCTTTTCCCTTGTCCTGGCGGGGAACAGCCATTCCCCGTGACACTTGTTTCCTGCGACTTAATTTTGACCAGTTCTCTTTATGTCGGCCTTTAAAGTTTCCCTTTTTTCTTTTCACTTTCCTCCCCTTTTGACCTAGTATCTGCGCTTCTCGATTTCTCTTTTTAGAGTTGGGTGTTGTTCTATATTTCCCTTCCTCGCCCTATACTATTCCCTTCTTCTTAGGGAACTTTTTGAATGGCTGGGTACCACTCTTTTTCCCCCCCCCCCCCTTCGCGGGCACGCAGGGCCTACTCGTCGTCTCGTTATTCCGCTCCTCGTTGCAATTGTCCTTGTTCTTGACCTTCCCTCCCGATGTTTCACCTTTTTCCTCCGTGCTTTTTTTCGTTTCCCCTTTGTCCCCAGACCCAGGCGTCAGGCAACTTGCCCAGGACGACTCACTCTCTGTTCTTCTTTTAGATTATTACCTCCCTTCACAAAACCCGTCAGAAAACTTTCTGGAGTTTCGCTTTGCGTGACTTCCCGTCTCTGGATTCGGCGCTACACATTTCTTTTCGCGGCCAAACTGTGTGGACTTTCCCTTCAGCCTTTCTTCAAGGCAGAGCCTGAGTCGATTTGAATACTCTGCCCTTTTTGTTCGGCGATGTTTTTTTCCCTCGTCTTCCTCCAGGTATTCACGACGAGCAGGTGCTGATTCCCAGTGGATCCGTCTTCTCTTTCGTTCTTTTCCCCATAGAGAACACTCCTCCGCTATCAGGAGGGGAACTTTTCGGGCTCCCCTTCGGTAACCAAACTTCTTAGCACATTCGCCCCCCCCTGTGGCTTGGTTTTTTCCTCATTTTGAGGACTCAAGCTCCCCGTCGTTTTCGCGAAGTCTGTCCTGTCTTTCCTCGCGCTTTCGCCGGTTCCCCTTGCGGTTAAGGAAAACGGTCATCCCTCCCCTTCCCCCCCCCCCACGATGCAGGATCAGTTCTGGATTTTCGGCGACTAACCAGGTTTTTTCTCTTTCTTGCACTGGATTGGCAGTTTCCCAGGGATTATTTTTGCCTGCTTCCCCGGTCTGAACTGGCCATCATCTCCCTCCAGTGATGACGGTTTTTCCTCCTTTTCCACCCACGAGATATGATCGATTCTTGCGTTACCTCCGTCTTCTCATCCAACAAGCCCCCCCCCCCCCGAATTATCTGGCTTGTTGTTTCAGTTTGGGTTTGATCTGATCCAGCAGTGACGCCCCTTTGAATTAGTGCAATTCTTCCCCCCTCCGAAAATTGACATGTCCAAACGCGGACGCCTTTCGCTTTTTTTTCAGGCCCAGCTGGGACTTAAGCCATCCATTGTTACCCCTTGTTTGCTCCCCGGTTGGCAACTTGCACAAGTCCGCTTCTCCCCAGCCTTTTTTTGCCCCCCCCCCATGCCCGCGTTCGGCCCATTTTTCCCCTTTGCTAACTTCCCCTACTCCTCATCGTCCCAACATTTTTTCAAAGCTGGCCTGTTCCCTTAACTTCTTCCCCTCCCCTCTTCCCCTCTCGCTTGTGGGATTCGTTGATCAAAGAACTCTATCTTTTTACGGCCTTCGACCCCCTTTGAGTCCGACCATTTTCTAACCCCCCATGACTCGGCCCAAAGAATTTTCGTTTATAATTTGTTCGTTGTTCCAAACTTCCCGTACCCATTTTTGCTATGACTTGTTCCTTCCCTGAAGGGCTTGGAAACTCTCCCCCCCCCTTTCAACTTTCCTTGGTTCGGAGCTTTTTCTCCCCGTTGTTGTTCAGCCCCTATTGACTGCGTCCCCCCATTCCGCCACCTTTTTTTTCCCTTTTTCGGCAAAAAACCGTTGCACAGGCTTGTCAGATTTCACCAAGCTGCTGGCCACAGTTCGTCTTTTTTTTTTTTTTTCCTTGTCAATCTTTTTTTGTTCGGCTCTACCCTTTAGGAGGAGGCAACTTTTTTCTCCCCCATTCATTGCCCCACCTTTCCCCTCCCAATCTTTCCGTCATCTGTGGCCTCTTGAGCTTTGGGACTTAGGTACAAGAACCGATGTTTCCTCACTTCCTCTTGATTCCGATGGACTGGCCCCATCCGCCACCTTTGAACGGCTCTAAAGGGCTTTTTTTCCCCTCCTTTTTCCCCGGGCACGGCCATGCCTATTTTCTCCCCTCTACCACGTTTGGTTTGTCCGCCCCTTTCCCCGGTGATCCGATTTGCGACCTCCTTTTTTTTTTTGTACGATGGTTGTTTTTCTTTTTCTTTTGTATCGCCTGAATCGTCCCCGACAAAGCGGAATCCGAAAGTACCTCTCCTTTTTTTGTTTGCACGCTCTCTTTTTGACTCCCCCTCCCGACCCATCAAGTGCTTTGTCCACACCACCCCCCTTTTCCCCGGCATCCTGGAATACTTGTGCGTGAAACGGACTCCGGGGCTTCCTGGTGCGTGTCCCTGTTTTTTCTTATGCAGATCTCTTTTTTTTGCTTTCTTTTTTTTTTTTTTGTGGTGACGGTTGGGAAAACTCTTTTTCCACCCCTTCCGGGATTTCTTCTTTTCCCCCCCGTCTTACGCTATTTTCTGTTGGCCCTAATGATGGGGTCCCAATTCTCCTTTTCCCATCCCCCTCCCGTTGGGTTTGTGCACATCATCGCCATCCTTTCTTTTTCCCAAATCTCCGTCCTGACCTCCCCTGAACCAAATCGACAGGTTTTTTTTTCTTTTTTTACCTGGGCTAGCTTCCAATTTCTCTAATGCTCCGTTCCCTGGTGACACTGGGCCTTGACAAAGCGTTCCTTCGTGTCGTTTTCAACTGGCCCCCCCCCCTCTATTTTTCAGGCCTTGAACTTTTTCACCCTTTTGTTTGTTGAGGTTCTTTCTCTGACCCCCTTTTTCCTTGATTCGTCGAGCGTCACCGTTGCGTTCCCCAGCGTGTAATCCCCCCCTTTTCTTTTTGACGCCCCCCCTGATTGCAGGCCCCCGACCACAACAACATCGCCCGCTTTTTCTCCCAACACAAAACTTCGCGGATTTCGGCCCCCTTCCTTTGACCCTTTTGATCGAAAATTTAAAATCCAACCCCCTTGTACACCGTTCTTTCCTGACAAAGGATGGCCGCCGTTAGGGTGTTTTTTCCACGGGCGTCCCAACAAGCTTGAGCCTTTTCATTTTTTCTTTTTTTTTTTTTTTATTCCTGAAGCAACTGGTCCCAACAATAATCTTGCGGAGTCTTTTTTCGCGGTTCGTTGTGTGACGGATTCCCCCAAAGATCCCCACGCCCTCCCCTTCTGCCTTTAATTGCTTTTCCCTGACTTGGGAAATTTGAAACCCCTATTTCTTCCTCAGTCGATTGTTTGTAGTGTTTTTCTTAGTCGTTAAGCCTATCTTCCTTTGATCGGTTTATTGCATCCGTCGTTTTTTCCTCCGATGCCGTGCAACTGTGTTCCGCTTTCGTCGGTCCTTTGTTGCGGAAGGTTCCTTTTTCATTTTCTCGAGGCTTTGGCCCCCAGCCTAGAAACCTCTTCCGTGACCGGCCCCTTTTTCCCTCTTGATTTTCCCCCCACTCATTTGCATTTTCGAAATCTGTTCCCTCCGGACGGGCATCGTTTTCAAAATGCGTTTCTTTAAAAATTCTTTTGAGCTCCGATCCCCGGTTTATTCCCCCCCCTCATTTCGGTTTTAATACAAGTTCCCGTTTTTACGTCTTTTCCATAACGCGTCTTTTCCCCGGAAAATCCACCCCAGTTCTTTTCCTCGAATGCGCCTTCATGGCTCGCTTTGCATTGGTGTCGATTTTTTGGGCTTTCAGAGTTTTTCTTCGGCACTGGGAAACTTTATGTGTTGCGTCCGCAAATTTTTCGTTTTTTTTTTGATTTCTTGTGCGTTCGCTCGTTGTCAAGGGGGCTCTCTCCGGTTCTCAGGCCTACGCTTGCTTCCTTCTTTTTTCTTCCCACTGCCTGCTTTGTTCCTCCTACTTTCGATTCTAAACTTGTCCTTTTCTCCGCTGGACAAGATCTCGCCCCAGGAATCCCCGGCTACATCCTTTGGGACCAAACCGTGGTTTTTTTGCTCAAGTCCTTCGAAGAATCGGCCCCCCCTGACCCTCTTGATTCACGGTTCCCCCCCCCTCTTCATATATTTCTTTTTTAACCACAAGAACGTGCCCTCTCATCCCCCGTTTACGTCCTTCCTCTATCAGTGCCTGCCGCCCCTGCGACATTGACCCGACATTTTTTTCTTTTGCTAACATAGACCCCCGTGCCGCTCACCCTGGCCCTACTTTTAGCCTCAACACCCCCCTTTTCTCTGATTTCGGGGTGGATGCTCCTCTTTCTTCTTGGCAGTTCCTTCATTTGTCCGTTCTACCAAGAGCGAAGAACGGTGGCTTCTTCGCCCTGTCCCCTGCACGTGACCCCCCCCCCCGTACGCGCTTGCCCAAGTTTTTTCGCTTTCCTGTCCGCAAATCGCCAACTCACCCCCACCGGCCCCCCTTTCTTTGTTTAATCGGCGCGGCTACTAAGGTTTTTTGGTAGACTCCTGACTCCCCTTTTTTTCTCCTGTTTAAGATATAGTCCTTCAATCCGGTATTGGCCTCCCAGTACACCCTAATGCCACGCGCAACCTGCTGATTCACATGGTTATCGCTCCCCTGACGCCAAACCCCCCTCCGCTTGGTCGTTTTTACTGCTTTTTTTGCTGAAAACCTGACTAGGAGGTTCCTAATTTGCGAAACAACAGTTGTCTTTTTCCGCCACCATATCGCGCGGCTCTTTTTCCCGTTTCATATCCAGCACCTTGTGCTCGTACTTCCCCATTTCCTTGTTCTTGATTCACGTGATCGATGTTATGGCTTTTTTTGCTCCTGGAAGATGGCCGTTAGCCACCTTTTTTCCCGCCACATCAAGTTATAACGGTTTTATTTGCCTTCAGGTAACTCCGATGCGATTCATTCCCCTTTTTCTTCGTGTTTTCCTCGCCTTAACAGACAATCTGGTTTTGCTTTTCCTCTTTGTTTTACACTCACTTTTTGATCCCCCCCTCGGGCCTTCTTTCCCTTCCTTTCGTATTAAGGGCAATTCGATTCCCCCCTTTCGAGTCCAGTTGAAAGAAACTGCGGCGTTTGCCCGGTAGAATTTCACTATGCCTGTTCTGCCGGCTGTATTTTTTCCTCCATCGACCAGTTTTTTCCTCCTCTGGTTCGCGTAAGTCCCTGGGTGCTGCTGGTCCATAGTTGATGAGTCTTCTCGCCCATCTCTCTCTTCGCCTTCGTGTTGGATGGATGAGTCTTTGATCGAGAGCTCCCTTCCCATTTCTGCTCTTTTCAGCGACACATTTTGAAACTTAGTGGCTGGTCCCTTGGTCGGATGTCCACCCGGTCAGGCAGGTTAACTCTCTCTTACGGCTTCCGCAGTTCTTTCGGCCGATCCGCCTGTTTTAACTTTTTCCTTAGGAAGCGGCACTTCATCTTGCTGATTTTTTCCCCTCTAAACCGTTTCGTCACGTTTTTTCCCCTTTGTGCGTTCTCCCGGCCCCACGGACTTGCTTGCGATGCACGAGGCCTCTTTTTCGGCCAATCGATCATTTCGAAAAAACCTGCAGAAACCGTGATCAGTTTTTCTGTTCTTACGGCTCTTCGAGCCATTCTTGCCTCCCTTTTGATCCCCAGTGAGATCCCCCCCTTTCGCTTTCCTTGTGGGAGCGAGGAAGGCGCGTTTTTGTCATGACGACGCGACCTTCCCTTGCCCCTCATTGCCTACCCTTTTTTTGGCCCAATTGTTTTCCCTTTTCGGCGTCCTGGAAACCTCCGATCGCCCTTGATTCACCGACGAGCAGGTGAAAGTGCTCTACCTTTTTCATCCAGTGATCCCTGCTTACGTGGGCTCATGGTCACTTCAGACGTCTCTTGCCCATTTTCGTCACTGAGGTTTTTTTTCGGCTCCTCCCTCCCGAACCCCCCCTTTTCAGTAGCCCCTAGCTTTCCACATTTCAACTTGGCTTGGGGTGCGGTCGTTTCTTTTGAGGTAACTTTTTGGACTTCAATTTTGCGTGTCCCGCCGTGCGTCCGGCAGATTTGCTCCTTCTTTTACGGCGTCCCACGTTTTTCCGAACTGGCCTCCCGAATTCCTCTTCTCAATAACCCTATGAAGGCATAAGTGGATTTGATCAAAACCCCCCTTTCCTGGCATGGCCTCGGTTCTTTGAAAGTTCGTCTTTTACCCCCAGGATTATTTCCCTTCCGGTATCGCCCCCTTATACGTCCCTTGACAACTGATTACCGTGTCCCGATCTTCTGTTTCCCAACTCTCATCCTCCGTCTCTGGGGGCTTGCTCAATCCGGATTGGAAGCCTTGATTACTAGCCAAACCCCCACGTTTTTTCTCTTCCTTTCCTGGCTGGGTTTTTTGACAAACTGTCCGGCATTGTCTTTCTGATACCCCCCCGGACAGAACCTTTTTTCAGGCGCAATTTTGCCCTGATCCCATAAGTGCGCCCACCCCCACTCGTCCAAAAGTCAAAGCTTTCCCGCGCCTCCTTTCCGTCAAATTTGAAAAGGACCCTGTTCCCTGCCCTGGTGGCCCGGCATCAAGTTCGGTTCCTACCCCTTAACCCCGCCCCTTCGGGTTACACCCCATTCCTCCGCCCCGAATACTGAGCCCCTTTTTTTTTGTGAAAGCCAATCATCGACAACCCCTAAGTTGTCCCTGCAGAAGGCGTCTTTCGACTCCCTCTCTTTTTTCTTCGGTTTCCGGAGTGTCCCAACCCTGTTTTGTTATTGCTTACGGGCCCCTGCCTTCCAGTCCGAACTGATTGGCCACCCTGGACTTGAGCTCGACCCCCCGTAACCCGGCTTTTTTTTGGAAAACGATGCCGTCCCCCCTTTCCCCTGGCGGAGGCCCAGGTTGCTTTTCCCCATTCCGCGGGGAACTTTTTTGTTTTTTTTCGATTTTCTGAACTTTTTGGTGGCAAAGCCTCTCTGTTTTTCATACCCTCGGCCCCCACAAGGCCCTTTCGACAGAGGTCCTCTTGAACCCCTTTTTCCACATTGCTCGGTTCGAAGATTTGAACCACCTCCTGCTTCCTTTGCCCCCCCCACCTGGAGTCCCAACTCTGTCCTACCTCTGTCGTCTTGGCGGCACCACCTGAATATAATTTTCACCCTTTGCCCACCCGACCTCCTTCCGTACTCTTTTTTTGTGATTTTTAGGCTTTACGCCTTTATGTTTCCACATCCAACCTGTTACCACCTGGATGATGATTCCTCCCCTATCCTCCCTATGTAAATTTTCCGCCCTTTTCCCCCTGAGACCCCCTTCCTTGAAAACTTTACTTTTTTCTTTGAGATTTTCCCTCGCTTGATGCCCCACGGTTGTGCCCCCGAGTTTAAATTTCTGGCTCCGACTTTGGCAGAACTCGCCTTCCCCTTTTTTTTTTCGTACTGGGCATTCGTCTCCTGTGTCTCCTGCATTCTTCCGCCTTTTCCCCCCAGCGTGAACCGAAGTCCCCGGACGTGTGGACTCTCTCTGTGGCCTCTCCCCTTCCCCCAAGGGTCTTTTCGTTAAAACCACCCCCCCCCCCAATTTTTTCCCCGGGCATCCTTAATATCGTGGCCCCTTTTCTTTTTGGTTTGTTTCTGTGCCTCCCGTCCCCTGTGTCGCTGTGCCCTGCGTGTCCCGTCTCTGTCCATGGGAGATTCGCTCCCCCCGTTGAAATCTCTCATCTTCCCCCGGGCCCTCTTCTTTTTCAATCATCGCTTTAACTTTTTTCCGCGATGGTCGAAATGATGTCCGTTTTTTTT
>Ga0179593_1479824_pt1 | contig 18037 bp, 12 predicted proteins | sample CZODoug2_1_08_16_FD_185931 | JGI IMG/M metagenome (GOLD analysis project Ga0179593, IMG submission 185931) | Vadose zone soil fungal communities from Angelo Coast Range Reserve, California, USA - CZODoug2_1_08_16fungal (PacBio error correction) | ecosystem: Environmental > Terrestrial > Soil >... | reverse complement strand
CGGGTGGTTTTTCACCGCCCGTGTTGCCCCCCCCGCCCGTCTATGGGGAGGTCCGCTTTCCTATTCGGTAGTAATTCAAAGAGGGATGTATTGGGCCATTTCTTTTCTCTTCGCCTTTGAGGCGTGGCGTCACTCACATTTCTACAACTGTTCTACCGTCCGTTGTCGGTCGACAATTTTTATAGATCTCAACTGTCGCGCGAGGATTCTTATAGTTTCTGAACGATCTTGTTAATCTCCCAATATGAACCACCTACTTCCTTTGTCTTTTCGCTTAGATGCTTTCACCCCTTCTCTTCCTCTGATCTTTTATCCACCTTCTTCCAGGGACTAGTTTTACTATCCGTCCTGAAACTGGTCTCCGTAAGCGGATTTCCTGACTTCTTCTCCCAAGAAACGATCCGGGCCTGCTTTATCCTTCCTCGGTCTTGAATTTATCTCTTTGGTTTTCTCCGGCCTCAAATATCTGAAGGTCACCCTTTTTTTTCCCCTAGTTTCTCCCTGAAAGTCGACGCCCTATCGCTGAATTTGAGATTTTTCAACTTCGATTCCTCCGGAGTATCGTGGTCGCCTAATTTTAAATACCCCCCTCAGTTCGGCCCTCTTGGGTGGCGTTTCCCCCCGGTGGTTAGCTCCGTTCAGCTTGCTGCCCTAGTTAGGAGCCTCCGAACCCCTTCTTGGCCCCCTCTTCCATTAGTTCCACCCATGATTCAGTCCCCTGACTTATCCCTGCTAACCGGTCTTTCAACACCCTTCCCCCTAGGCGTACGCTGAAAGGCCACAGCTAGGCGCCTTTCTCCCTCCTTTTGTCGCCCGCCGACACCCCAATTGACCCCCCACAATTTAGTTCCGCTTCTTTTCCAGAGCCATGCCCTTTGCATGCCTTGTCTCCAGCTCCCCCCGTCTGAAACAGGCCCCCAAGCAAGGTGAGACCTCCTCCTCCGAGCCCACCTGGTTCTTATCCCTCTGCCAAATTGTGGGATAGTCCCTTCGACATTCAAAAGACAGCTTACTTTTTCCGTTTGGGCCGCTATTTTCGAATTTTCGTGTCCGCATCTTGAAACGAAAGTTTCGTTTTTTAGGCCTTCTTTATCCGAGCGTGATCCCCCGTCCTTTTCGTTCCAGAGTCGTCACAGCTCGACATTTGAGGCATGTGACCCCCCCCCGATTACCCTTGACTTGGGTAGGGCGTCCCCCGCCGTGAAGTGATAGATAGCTGGTTTGCTCCCGACATGTAAAGCCTTGTTTGACTTCTTCATCTGGTCACGAGGCCCCAGACGTTACCCTTTAGTTCTCTCCCCCCCTGCCGATCATTCGGATTTTTTCCCCACCGACCAGCATTTTTATCATAGATCCTGGCTCCCTTACCCCGTCTGTCTTTCTTGGCCCCCCTTTGCGCGTGAGTCCAAGTCATGAAAGCTGACCCTGCTGGGGATGATTTCCCTCGGTAGGCCGTGAGTTTTACGGCGGTCGGAGAGGAATCCCCAAACTTACAACTGGTCCCTTCATGGGTTCTTTTTCACCGCCCCACCATTCTGCTTGATGATCTGACGCCCTGTCAGACCCCTTTCGCTTGAGCCGGTTCCCCCCTCCCCTCTTGTTCCTCCCACACGAGACCCTAATTTTTTCTTTTCCCTGGACCGTATCCTTTCCCCGTCCTCTCATACGGGCCCTCTCTAGTTCTTCCCAGCTTGTCTCTTCTGTGCCCCCTTGTTCCCCCGATTAGGTCCTTTGGGGTCCCTTCCGTCTTTTAGGACAGTTTGAGTTAAGTGCTGAGTTTTCCTCTATTTCGGGGTTCAGAGTAGCCCACCCTCTCAAGTCGGCTGGTCAAGTAGCGCACTTTTGCAGGTTTGACCCCCCGGCCATTGCGCTGGCCTCCCCAGAATCCAATGGTCGTGCCTTCTACTATCAATTCTACTTTTTTTTTAGATTCTTTACGCGGAAATCTCCCCCTCATGGTGTGTGACCCTTCTCGACTTGTATTTTCCCCCCTCCCTTCTTTTCAACTTTCCGTCATAATCTGAGTCTGAACATCGACGGCGCCCTCCGCAGCCTCTACCGGACCATTCTAACACTGGTCAAAGGGAGGACCACCCACCCAGGGACCCCTTCCCCCCCCCCCCTCCTCCCCGCCAACTCTCCTAAGTCTGATCCGTAAAACTCTCCTACTTGTCCTTCCGGCCAATAGAGGTGATGACTCCTCGACTGCTAATTTACCCCCTTCTGTTGTTTTTTGGTTTCTCATGAATTAGCTCTGGCTCTTTCTACGCATGACAAGACGATCGGCCCCCTGTACCCCCGACTCCTTCCCGGTTCCCCCAGTCCCCTTTCCATTCACTTCCCCCCTCTGATCCACGGCAACCCCTCTTAGACCCTTTTAGCATACCAGATGCTGAGCTCATCGTCGTCAGACTTCCTTGCCATTACCCACCCTCTTCGTCCCACGTTCCAAGTCAACAAGTTACAATCCCACGAGCGCTTTCGGACATTGGCAAGCTTCCATACCCTAGGTGGAATTGGTCTTAAAAGCCCTCTCGACACCCTTTCTCCGTTCAACGCCTGTTTTGACTATGCCACGGCCCCATCCCCCCCTCAGAAGTGACGGGTCTACCCAACGCACTCCCTCTTTTTCCCAGCTAGCCGCTTACCTTATGAACCAATCCGCAGTTCCCCTTATCCTATCTGCTCCTCAACCCCTCTCTTGGCGAGGAGTGACTAATTCCCTACTTTCTCTTTTTCCACCCCAAGACCACTCCCTAAAAACCCATGTTTGTCTTCGGGAATCTTGGCCTCCCCGAGGACTGAATCTCCTTATTCCTGTCCCCTCCCCCTATTACGCTTTCCCCCACCGGGCGCTTCGCCTTTCCATTTTCCCATCATTGGCTGGGTGTAGGCCCTTTCTCGTTTTTTTTCTTTTTTTTTTCCCCTCTCGTCGTTTGAAGAGCAGAGCACAGCCCCCCGCGCCCCCCCTTCCCCGCTCCGTTACCCCAGCCGCTTCTCCCACGCCCTTTCGGCCCCCGTCATTGGTTTACGTTCTTATGTCCATGACGAGGTCGCACCCAACTGCCCAAAACTTCAATTCTCCCTCGTCTCATTTTCCGAGACCATTTCCCTAGTGGACCCAGACTTTCCAGGTCCCTGTGTTTCCCTTCTCTTTTTCCCGATTTTTTTACTCTACTTCGAAGGAGTTTCCGGGTCCCCCAGCCGCAGAAAACTACCCCATCCCCCCAACTGTTTTTTCATACACTTGATCATCCGCTTTCTTATTTGGAGTCTGCCCACAGCTATCCTAAGCCTCCATTCTTTCATCAACGTTCAAGGACACCCCTCCCTGGCCCTCCCCGCATAGATTCATCCATACTGCCGAATGTGAATTGTCTTAGTTTGGTCTCTTGCCTGGACTTGTTCTTGTTGTCTTTAGATAAGATACGGTTTTTCTATCATCGTTGGTGGAATGTACCCCCGGTTTTTAGGCGAGCTCCCTCGGTACCAGAGGGTTTTGCCGCCGTCCCACGTCTTGCCCTTGCTTTTTGTGTCTTTGAGCGCCATTAAAGGCCGAGGTTTTGTTTTTGTGTTTTGTGGTCGCTTCTCTAGTTGACCGATGTGACATTTTCAAGATACCCTAAAGAAGGGTCGTGAACCTCACTTCCCCTCCCTAAGCTGGTCTTTTTTTCTGTTCTAACTTGCACGTGAGGAATGCCTCCCTTTTTACAATTTCCACTCCCGGTTTTTTGTCTTTTTTTGGGTACTCCCCCCCCAGTGTTCCAAGATTTCGGGTACCTGGCCTAAAGAAACCAGGACCTCCATGACCCAAGTTACAGTTAGCTAAGTCCAGTATCCCGTTGATTCAATGGAACCACGATTCTCCTCTTGCGCGTGTACCTCGGATGGTCTTCCACCCTTCTCCACCCACCCCGATGGAAGCCATTTAGTCCTCTTTTTCACGCAGTGCGTTTTGCTACCTTTTGACTGCCTTCTCCCCTCTTCGCGTTCATGCTCTTCTCGTCAGACCCCTCGTCCCCCCTTTTAGTCCACAACGACATAGTTTTCCCCGATTGGCGGCCCGGTCTTCCTGAACCGTCGAGCGGACCCCGGCTTCTGCCAGTTTTTCTCCGACTATGGCCCTTCCTTAAGAAACCTCTCGCCATCTTCTCCTTTTTCATACCCCCGGAAGCTCAGGGCGCCAAGCGTACCTTCTTCGGATTTGCCAACCGCGCCAAACCTCCCTCAATGACGTACAGAGAAAAACCTTTCCCCCTCTTTTCTATCCTCCGGGATTGTGAATCTAGTAAAAGTTTTCAGGACTTCCTTTGCCACCTCCTCCCTATTCCACGGTACTCCCTGGTTATTACAATATTCCTTTAAGGACCTTCCTCTTCCCTTTCTTTTTCACGGTTGCGTCTCGTGACACCTCGGTTTTCTGGCACATTCGAGAGCTGCGTCAAAATAACACGCTCCTCCTGATCTCCCCTTTGAGGTCGTGTTGGATCTCCTACGATAACCTCCTTTCCTCTTCAGCAGTCTTTCAATTTTGATCTCCGGGCCACGCCGCGTCTGCTCTAAGGGCTGCGATTTTGAAAATCTTTTTCTTTTTCCACTGGAGTATTGGTTTTAGGACTCAAGCTTTCTTCTACTCAGTTGAGGACCTTTCTTTTTAGCTCAGTCACCTTCTTATTCCGACTTTTCACCGTTTTCGAATAGGCGATGCTCTTAAGATGTTCTCTTCGGTGTTTGATGAGAATGAACCGCAATCCTCCTCTTCAACGTTTTGGAGATTTTTCCCCGGCCTGACTGCGCCCCCTCGCCTCGCACCTGAAACATGCGTGTTCCTTCCCAACTAGATTGTTCTCGCTGAGCGCTCGTTAGCCGTGAAAGCGATAGGGGATAATTGGGCTCTCATTCCTCTTTGACTCGCTTCCTTCTCCCTCCGGTCTCGGTGGGTGAACTAGATTAACAGCGTTAGTGCGCGGTCCTTCCATTTTCGACGCTAGTGTTAGTCCCCCCTGTTCCTTCTAGTTTCTTTTAGTCGAGTTCTTTCCCCCAGTCGAAGCACACCGTAGGGTTTCTGTGGAGTGATTTGATCCACTGTAGTTCCCTCTTTCCTGTTGACAATCTTTCCTGTCAGAAAGTTCCTCCTCCGTTAGAATAATCTCCAAGACACCCTGCTGTTGCGGACACGCTCCTTCCCCTTTTCCTGCGGGGAGAACTGTTCAATTCACTGCATAAATTTTTTTTTGCGGCGATCCTCGGTAGTTTTTTTTGTCCTCTACATGGGGATTTTTTTTTGGTTCAAACTCCATCCACTCCCCCTTTCTCAGTTGGATAGGGTTTCTCGTACCGGTATTTTTGGTGATGGACGCCAGTTCATACCCGATTTCAGTCTTTCAGGGCCGTTTGCTTCTTGTTTTTTCAAAGTTTGTCGAAGGACCTGTCATCTTAGTATAGCCCCCAGGTCGCGTAATTTGGATCCCTTCCTTTTCCCCTCCTCTAGAGGGGTTTCCCCTGGACCCCCACGTGCTCTTTATCTCCTGGGCTTTGATCGCTATTCCCCCTTTTTTTCCGTACTCGTGTAGGTCTTTCCTTCTTAGACCCTTAACGGCAGGACAGAAGACATTTCCTCCTCGGGCGTCCAAGCTACGGTAGGATAGGTATGCGATGCCCCCCCGATGGCCCCTTTTCTTTCTTTGTATTTTTCAGCGAAGGTTCTTCCTCTGTTCCTTTTCCTCCGGATACGGAAGCTTCATGTGAGCCTACTTGCTTTCCTCGGGTCTTCTCTAGCTGCCCTTTCTTAATGTCCCCTTGCGGTCATTCAGCATTCATCTCTGGATCGAGAAGGAGTTACTTTCCCTCTTTTTTTCGATTTTTTTCCCCCGTACCTCTTTATTCTGATGAAAGATATTGGAGTGAGACTGGCCCTGTACTCGCAGTACTGAAAGTCCTTTCGATTCTTTTCTTGTGTTTTTCATTAGGTCCTTTGGTCAGCAGAACCTTTCGACCCCCTGTTTGCTTCAAACAATCCCACCCCACCGTCTTTTGGAGAATGGGACCATTTGCTACTCCTTCCTTTCTTAAACATTCAATACAAAATTCGTGGCAGCGGCGAGACGTTGACGGGGTTTCCAGCCCCCCCCCGGCGTTATCGTGAGTTCTTCGTTTTTCCCCTTAGTTTGTCCTTTAAATCTTTACCTCGTCTTTGTTTCAGGCTAGGACCACGGTAGTGATTTTTTTATTGATGTATCTTCCTGGGGTCAATTTCCGTTTTCTCTCGTTTCTCTATTAGTTGTGCCCGAGACTACCTGCAAGGCGCATTAGTTTTTGCAGTCAGTTTCATTATGCGGGTAAAGGTTGCTTTTTTTTTTCCTGACAGTGAGAGACAGTTGTCCTTTGAGTCTGCGCTTTTTTGTTCCTCCTCCATCCCTGAGCGTGTTGGAGCTTCCTTCTGGGCTTCGTTTTTTTGAGGGTTGTAGGTCAATTTTTATAACTGAGTCATATGTTCCATAATCTTCCTTACTTCAGGTTAAACCGGTACGTTCTAACCTCTCTTTCCCAATGGATTCCGTTTTCTGACCTTTTCTCGGCGACTATCTTGTGATTTCCATGCTTGCGTGTCTCCCCCCCTCTTCACAACCTGGGTTGCTCAGTGTTTGTCGTTTTTAGAGGAATTCGGCGTTGCTTTCCGCGTGGTTTGCTTTTCTTTATGGAAGGTGGCCGGCTTTGGTTGGGCCCCCCCAAGACACCCCCCCTCCTAGCTCTTCCCGTAACAGCCTCTTGTCTCATGTCGCTTTCTCCATTCTCCCTAGGGGCCCTCGGGCCCCTTTTCTTCCCCTGGCCTTTTATGCAGCTGTTCTCCCGCCCCTCCAAAGATCCGTTTTTTTGAGTTGCGGGTTTCACCCCCTTTGCGTTGCAATCCCAATCTCTTTTTTTTTCCTACTCTCGATTTCGAGTCAGTTTCCCGGTATGGATTGAGGTATTCCTACGCAGTTCCCTGTGTGATCCTTCTTTTGAGGTTTCTTTTTTTTCTCCCTTAATCTGGAAGTTTTTACTTTTGCTTTGTTGTCCTTTTTCTTGGTAACCTCTTCTGAAATCGTCGGTCGCGCATTTTCAGCAAAGCCCAGTTCCGACAAATCGTTCCGGCTTCGCAGTACTCCGGATTTCGTTTCTTTGGTTCGTTTTACCGTGAGACTTTCTGTAATGCACCAGTTGCCTTCGTCCCAGAACTTCGTTCTTTATTCTGCTCCCTTTCGACCTTTTCCGGGTGTTTTTTAGGAATTTTTTTTTAATGGAATTCTTCCTTTTTCGGGGGATTGGCGTTGGTTTCCCCCTGAAGAGTTAGGTTTGGTCGGATCGTTCCTTTTTAGAAATAGCCCCCTTCTCTCTCTTGAATTTTTACCAAACCTTCACATCCGTCGGGGTAACTGTGGCGGTCGATTGCTGTATCACTATTCCCACTGCCGCCCCAGTATCCAAGTCTTCACATTTTCCTTTTTAGCCTCAGCTGAGATAGGGTTCAGTTGGCTTTTGTTTTCGTTTATTGGGGCATGTTTCCTTTTTTTCTTTTTTGTGTTCAGGTTCTTGCTACTTTCCCCATGTCGAAGGCCCTAGGATTCATTTTGAGCCGTTCGCTGTTTTTCATGTAGACGCCTGCTTTCGGAAATGTTTACACGGACATTCTCCTCCCGCCAAGGTTTCCCCCTCCCTTTTCCTCTCTTGAAGATCAGGTCCCGCTAAACAGAATTGGCTCGTTATAAGTGCGTCCTTTTTTGAGGTGATCCAATGTTCTCCACTCTTTTAATAAAGGGATATGGATGTTGCCACGCCTGACTAGAGTTCCGCGAGGAAACTCCTCCTTCTGTTCCGACGCCCCCCCCAAGGGCCTAACGTTCTCCCAAACCCAACCAGCACCAAAATCCTGTTCTCACTCCGCTTTACTTAAACAAGCCTATCCTCTCTTTCAAGCTCGTCCCAGATTTTTTTTCGCTGTGCGTGCTTTTTCTGGTTTGTTTTTTTTCAATCCATACCTTTTTGTCTTGGTTCGGCTGGCAGGCATATGTTTTAAACCGCTTTTCTTGGAGTAAGATTTTTTCCCTGGTCATCGAAGCATGTCCCCTTTTCGACTGTGTTTTTTTCTTAAGAATCCCTTCCTTCCCGTTAGTTAGGTTTCCTGCCGTCCCTTGAGGACGACCGGCACCCCTCGGACATTCCCCCTTCTTCTGCCTAGTGATTCTCCCTTCCACCTCTCCAATTCCACACTTTTAAGCTATAGACGGTTAGAGTATACCATTCTGTTCGTTTCCCCCTCTCTGACTGGTTTTGTCCCTATGCAGTTGTTTTTTACCGTATCAGTTGGGTTTCCCCTCCCTCTGGCTTAGCAGGAGAAACAGTGGACCATTGAATCCGCCATTTTCTGCTAAAAAGTATTCTGTTTTCCCGAGAAGACAAATTTGCCTTTGCCCACTCGTTTCCCTCCCATCCTCATCTCTCTGTTTTTCTTTGTCCTAGAAGCTTATGCTTACTCTGGACACTCCTTTCCGCCCGAAGAGGTTATTTCTCTTTTCCTCCCCCTCTTATTTCCACGCCCTGCTGACACATGAGACTTTTTCCGATCGCGTACCTAATGGCTCTTTTTCTTCCCACCCCCCCCCCCCTTTGTTATCGATGTGTTTCTGTTTCAATTTCTGGCTTCCCCCACTTGTCGTTGTCGTTTCCCCCCCCTCCGTGACTGTTTTCCGTCCTGTTCCCCCCTTTAGTCCCTTACTGGAAGACCGAACTTCCGTTTAAAGTTCTTTTGGCGCCTTTTAATCTTGATTTTTGGTTCTGGTCACCTGAATAGTTCCCTTCCTGTTTCCCCTGCCCTCGGTTGTTTTGGCCTTTTAGGATATGGCGGTTTCCTTTCTTGAATTCCGGGCCTCCTTTTCTTTCAAAGCATGCAGATCTAACGCGGTTCTCCCGCCGTACCATGTTGTTGCAGTTTTTAAAACCCCCCTCTATTGGCGCACTGGTATTCCCAATAGGTGCAGAACTCTTTGACCTCCTTGATCGCCATTCCCCCCCTTCTTTCCTTGTTTTGTCTACCGCGAGTTGGATCCCGGCTTGATAGGTGGTAACCACTGTCCCCTGTCAGCATTATAGAGACTCGAGTTCCCCTTGGTTGGTTTCTTCAGCTCATTGAGCTTGTTTTTTTTTTCCTCTGTCGAGTCCTGGGAAAATCTGTTCTTACCTGATCACATTCTCATCTCGTCCAATTACTCGTAACTTTTTCCCCCCCTTCCTTTCCTGGTGTCGTTTTCTTCCTTTACCCGGCTAGTGGAGGACCCTTTTATTCCTTCGCCAGTTCCCCCTCTGGAACTCCCGCCCTTTCAACAGGTTGGCGGTGAAAGGAGACGCTCCCCCCTTCTGACCCCCCTTCTCCCCTGGCAGTGATTCTTAATCGACTTTTTCCACTCCGACGCGATCACATGCCTGGGCCCCCCGAACTCCTATCGGTTGTTAGATCGGTCGGGGTTCACAGCCACCTTTTTTCACCGCCTCGGTTTTCTTCGGCTGGCCGTATGTCGCGAAGGCCAATCGAGGTGATTCCCCCGGCATGACTTTGATTGCAGGACCTCCCAACTTTCCGGTCGTGCGTAGAAACTGCTTTCTTTTCTCTTCCTTTTCGAAGCTTAGGGGGCCCCCCCCACTGGGGCGTTTTCTCTTCCTTTTCCTCCCGCACGTGACAACCCGATTTTTTGATGCGGTGTTTCTGTGTACATCCTCGCTTCAATGTCGGCTTTTTTCCCCCATTAATTGCTTTTAGGTCCAATGGACTCCCGCCGAGGATTATTGCTGACCTCCCTGGATACTGGTCGCTGTCTAGATGACGCGTTAGGATTAATTTTTTGTTTGGAAAACCCCCTTTATTGTCTATCCTGCGGTAGACTCCCCCCTAAGTCGTATAGATAGTCCTTGCTTGTCTTTCTTCTCCTCAGGGCTCCCTTGATTTAAGTTCCTCAAGGGTTTACGAAGCGTTTCTTCGTTTTCGTTTGTGAACCTGCCTGTTAACTGATTGAGTAGTCTTCTTTCCTCCCCCCAGGTTTCTGACCTCAGAAGGCACCCTGAACCAGCCGATCCCCGATATAACCGATTTAGGTCCAACCGTACCCCGTTCTTAAAGCCATCTGCCCCCCCTCCCCAGATCGCTGCTCCCTACCTCCTTAACCCCCCTTCCCAGTTCATTTCCGTTTCGTCAAGATCTTTCCGAGAGGAAGGGCCTATGTTTTCTACCAGGTTTTCAACTTTGCCCAGACCCACTCCCGGTGACTCCCCCTCCTTTGTTCCGAGCAACTGTCTTAGCAGGCACCCGGTGGTCGTCTTCAGAATCTATTCCTTTCTCGGATGTCAGCATCATTTCGTTTTCATTGAGTACACTCTGCCATGTCGTAGGAATGACTAAGAGGTCATTCCCGTCTTGGGTTGCCCTCTTCTTGCTTTTCTCATGCGACGAAGAGGATTTGCTTCTGCACCGTCGCACTCGAGTATAGTTTTTTTTTTTTTTTTGACGGTCAATCTTTAGATGCATTTCTTTTCTTCACCTGATTTACTTTCCGCGCACACAGTCGTAGATATTCCAACCCAGCGATTCCCTTCGCTGGGAACCCCTGCTTTATAGACTCTCAAACACTGGAGCTGACATTCAGGCCCCGTATCCTTTTTTCTTCTTTGGCCGTTTGTTTGTTCCGTATGCGGCGGTGGGTGTTGGGTTTTCGTCTAGTGGCAAGGGGCCTTCCTCTTTTCTCCTCGCAGTTGAAAGGAGATGTGATCCTACCGCAACCCCCCACCTTAGACCGCCCAATCCGGTATTTTTGCGTTAGCCCCATAAGAGCACTGTTCATCACAAATTTCCCTTCCGACTTCCCACGCGACTTGCCATTTAAACTTCCTTTTGCCACCTCCGCGCCTCCATGAAACCACCTTTCCTCCCGGTCCCCTCTCCTTCCTCTTTTGGTGCTTTGAGAGGTACGTCCGTTGTCGTCTGAGCATGTCTGACGGTTCCTAACTTGCGTTCGACTTCTCTGTTTTGTGTCGCTTCTACACCGCGTCTGTTTGTTCCCTAGCTTTTAATGCTTTCTGACATTCCACTTGCTGTAGAGGCCCTTGCTACATCCTCCCTTTTCGCTTCTGAGCCTTCTATATGGATTTCCAAGTTACCCCTTTTCCGAAACGGTTCCCGAGCGGTTTGATGTATGGCCCCCTTGGTGGGCACCCTGAATAACTGATTATTGACCCGCCCTTTCCCACGCAAGCCTCCCTATCTGGTCCTCACAATTCAAGGAGGACCAGTCCCCATCTCACCCGCCGTCAACGCCACCTTCTTGATAGCCGTAACATTTTTCCCTCTTGGCGTTCTTTTCCAAGGCTCCGTTTATTCCATCGAATCCTTTACCGACGGGGCCTTAGAACCAATGCATGATTTTCGAGGGCTACTATTCTGCTTTCCTTTAAGAACCCCTGTGTCCAAGCAACTCAAGGCACAAGGCCAAGAATGCTACCCATCTTGTACATTTACCTCTACAATAGTACTTGAAGCTTTCTTTTGTTTTTTTTTGTTATTTTAACTTCCTCGACATTTCCCTCCCTTCATCCCCTCGACCGATGTGTAAGGCCTCAAATCAGTCGTTTTATACATTGGTTTTACTAAATCCGAGCTTGACGACTTCACAGAGTCCCGGAAAAAAAACCTCCCGGAAGTTCAAATATAAACACTCTCCCAAGTTTCGGCTAGAAACCTCAAGTCAGCCATAAACCTTCCCATCTGGATCTCCCCGATTGCAATTTGACGGCATATGGCAAACAGACTCTTCAACTATGGGGTTTGTTTTTGGTGTGGTTTATTGGGGTTTTAAGGGGAGGTTGTTTTTTTGTGGGTGAGGGTGAGTTGTAGTCTTGTTGTTGGGCTTTTTTGTAGGGTTCTTCTTTTTTTGTTTGTTTTTTTCGCGTTTGGGTTTTTCTTTTGTTGTTTTGGGTTTTTGTTGTTTGGGTTGGGTTTTTTTTTTTTTGTCGTGCTTTTTTTGGGCGTTTGGTGGCCCCCCCTTTGTGTATATACTTCCCTAATTCGCCCAATCGCACTGCAGTCTTGAATGTCTGGAATGAAAACTACAATTTTTTGCCCGGCCTTCTTTGGTGTTTCGTTTTGTTGCCTGTGCTTGGTCCCTTCTGCCCGTTCTCCCCAACCCGACTCCATCTCGTCCCCCTGCCTTAAGCCGCCCACGGGGTCTTGTACTTGATGATGCTCCGAGCCCTTTTCCTCCCCCTGGACGGCCGACCTCTCCCCCCGTGTAGACACATAAGTTGTGAAAGTGCTTCTACGCCGGGACCGTTGTTCCCCGGATCATTTGACGTAATTCTTCCCCAAGCCCTTCTTTCCATGAATCCTTTTTTGATTCCAAAATGAAAAAGACAATAAAAATAAGGGGTATCACAGGTAAAGAAATCACTCCTCCTTCTCCTTTTCGTCCTCGGGGTCGGAAACCCGCCCAAGAACCCCTCTCTTCCATCCATAACTGCACCACAACCCGCACGGAAAGCAAAGCCTCCGAGGCGATTGCTGATTCTTTTTTGTCTGTTTCTCGGCAACCGGTTTGCCACTTACCCACTCTTCGATCCTCTGGCCCCCCGCCCTCCTAGCATTCAGTCTGACCTTTACCTAGACCCAGTTCCGTTGACCCCCTCCGATGTCATCAATAAGGCTCTCCTCAACGCAAGCATCTCCTTAAAAGTTTTTTGGGGCCTTGAGGCCTCCCCCTCTCAACCGTCCTCCCCCGCTCCGACTCTGACTTGTTTTCCCTGCAGGCTTTGGCGCGGAAAACATCTGGTGGTATTGCCTTTTGTACTCCCCCCCGCGGGTCCTTCCAGATTTCTTTTCCGCCAACCAGGAACATAACGATAAGCTTTAATCGATCCTTGCCCCCAGAATTTTTTACTCCGCCTTCGCGTTCAATCCTAGGACGTCTTTCCCCAACACTCGCCCCGCCGAAACAATTTGAGAGCCTTTAAGTGTCCTACCCCGACGGCGGCTTTCCCTCTTGATGCCGCCCTATACCTGAAAAATTTTAGCCGCAGACACCTTTCCTCCAGCTCTTCCTTCCACACATTGCCGAAGTTTCCTTCTTCTTCAGGACGTCTCGTAGACCCTATTGATAACCGTTCCTTTTCGTCGCCGTTTACCTCCTTCATCTACCTCAGATACTTCTTTACCCGATAGCAGCAGTCGAGGAACGATAATTGTGAATCTAAGTGGAGTTCCCTTCCCCCCCCTTTTCCCTTTTCCTGATTAACATCCCCTTCCAACGCCCATCCGTAGGAAAAAGAATAGATAACCTCAGGCGATATGAGCCTTTCCTGTTTTTTCCTCTAGGAATCCCGCTCTCGGCGTATCGCAGCCCCCTCGAACTTCGAACTGGTGTCTTCCCTCATTCTTTTTTCCTTCCTCTCAGCACAGTACAAACATCTAAACTCGCGGCCCGGTTGGTTTTCTTGTTTTCTCTCGGACTCGCGTTTCTCTTCACCCACGTCTTTTTGTTTCCCCCCCCTCCCCAAATTCCGTGCCCGATCCTGCGACGCCAGTTTCGTCTTTCTTTCATAAGATCCTTGTCATCACTCCCGACCTCTTGACGCCGCTTTCCCCTGCCTCCCTTCTCTTCATTTTTCGGTTTTGACCCGGTTTCTCTCAATTCTTGAGGTGCTTTCGAATCCCCTTGTGGCTGCCTTTTTGATGCTCACGGTATCTGTGCCCGTTTCGTTTTCGCCTTGTCAAAGACCAGGTCCTTTTCTGTCCTCAAAGCCCGCTACTCAATGCCTCAGGCCTAATTACTCCTCCGCCTAGGCGCCAGTAGGGTCGTTAAGAATTGCGTGGACCCGATGACGCCCCTTCTCGCCTAGCAGGAATCTTTATAAGCAATCAGAGCTTTGCAAACCCCTCTACGGTTGAGCTACCATTTCACCCCTAGCAAGTATGTAACCTCCTTTTCCTTAATGTTGAGATCGATGTGCTAGAGAGATACCGAGGCTCGTGGGTGGAAATTAGGACAAGCCGGAACCCCGCTGGGTAGTTTTGGGTGCGCGTGTCGTTTCATTGTTGACAGATCGGTTCTTTCTGCTCTCCCGCGCCGGATTAGTGCTGCCGTCGACCCCCCCAACTTTGTTTGGAGAAGGCCTTTCTGTCCCTATAATGTCGTCCTGGCCATCCTCGGGTGTCTCCCATCGACACGTGTCATCCTCTTGTGAGCACCAAAGGTTCCCGCCCCGGTTCCCTCCTCTGGCCGTGAATCCTGCGGTTTTACATACAATGACATTTTATAATTCACCCGCCCTGCGCCCGTGCAACCGCCAGCTTCGTGGCCCTTCCTTTTTTTCCTCAAGGCGGGTCGGGAGAAGAACGGTCTGATATGGATGGCTCGGGTTCAATCGTACCTCCGCCAACGGTCTTGCCTTTTTGCGTGGCTTTTGTGTTGGTGTGGGTGGAAGCAATCGGCCCGTGTTCTGTTCCCTGACGCGAATGAGAGGGGGAGTTGTGATTTATGCTGTTACCTTTGCGCACGTTCCTTTAGATCTTTTTCTCCCGTGCAGAGAGGGGGCGATTTTTGTATTGGACCGGCTGTCTTTTTCCGTATGACACCCCTTTCCTTCGATGATAGCCTTTTCATTTGAGGCGGCCGATGTATACTTTTGTTTTGACTGTTAGGTTCTCGGGCCTTTAGTCTAGATGTCCGTTACTCAACTCTTATTGTTCATCTGGCGGGAGTTCCTGCGTAGCAGCGGTTGTTAACACTTTGTTTCTTAGATAGAACCCCGCTATATCGGGTATCTTCCACTTTTTTTTAGGTACATAGCACCCCATAGTCGTTCTTTTCCTCCGATGTTTTCTGGTAGGAGCATGCCCTCGCATTTTCTGGATCATGTGGACATTTTTTTGTTCCTTTTCTTTATTTCGCAGGTCCTTGTTTCTATTTTGGCCTGCTATGCGACTAGACGATTCTGTAATATGGTCAAGGTACTCGCCTCCTTTTCGTTACGTATATTCTATTATGGTGGTTGTTTATGTTTTTCCTCCTGGTGTTTCCTTTTTCCGGGAATCTATAACAAAAACTTGGGGGTCCCCAACTACCACCCTGGGGAGATGGTCCCTATCTTTTTTCCCTTTAAAAGAGAAAATTCGGTGGGCGAGGACGGTTTGACTCTGGGATGCCCTTTCCCTTTTTGTTAGGTCCCCTTTTGTCCTGATGAACCTTGGTCACTTGTCGGTGTGTCAGGCTGCGGACTTTCTTATATTCTTGCTCGACGGGCCTTTTTCCCGGGGTTCGTCCCATTGACGTTTCTCTCCTGTATTCCCACGTTCTTGTCCCCCCCTCACGAACCTGACAGGTCTCAGTAGAGACGGGTTCGGTTTGTTACAGTCCGGAGGTACTTTTATTTTCCTGCTGTTCTTGGCTGAGATTCTCTTCTCTCATTTGGCCAATTTTCTCTCTTAGTCTTACGTTATCTTTTCTTAAGTATGCATCGTTTTTGATGGGATTGTTTGCCCTTCCTCCCATTCTTATACCTGCCCCCTCCCTCTTTGCTGAGCCTAAGGTGCCCCATGTCTTTCGCGTCCTCTCCACTTAGGTGAATTCTGTCCTTCGACGTTGCTCGCGATTTTTTCATGGTTTGAGTTCTTGTTATTTCCGCCTTTTTCTTCTGAATTTACTATACACCCCTTTTGCCTCCTTTGGTCGTGTTCCTTTAGGCATTGTTACGGTGCGGGCTGGTACGGTTTTTTTCTGTGCGTCCTTTTCCTCAGCTCTGCCCCCCCCCCGGACCCACGCCCGATGATGAAGAAGATTTGATTCGTTTTTTTCCTCTCCTGCGTAACTTACTGTCGGTTGCCTTAGTTCTCTGCGACCGCATTCTTCTCCCACGATCATGAGTATACAAGTGTCTTTCCCACTCCGGTTCCACCCAAGCTTCACGTATTCCTTTTCGGGTTCTTGTTAAAATATCAGCAGTGCCTGTTTCTTGGGACATCCTCTTAGTTCCCGGCTAGCCTCGAAGATTGTAAGTCTGATTGGAGGTTTTCTAGCCGGTTCATTTCCTCTCCGTGATTTCTCTTCGTGCCGTTGTTATGCTCTTTTCAAGGGTATGGCGTGGATACAGAAAGTAGTTAACTTCTATATGCCCTTCTATTGATGTGAATTCGAACCTTAAAAGGTCTCGTATTGGTCCCCGCTTCCTTCCCGCCTTTCTCTTTCTTGGTGGACGTGGATCGAATTCAAAAAAAGTGTCCCCTGTCCGCATCCGATTTTCTTCTCAACCCTCTTGATCCAGGGCTCCTGGGTTGCCGTTCTTTTACTTTTTCCGTCCCCTTTTTTATTCGGAATTTCGGAGACGTGGGAATGGGAGTTCCTGGGTCCTTTTTCTAACGCCTTCTGGGTGACCAGGCAGCGGGTGTACTTAGGAGGTAGATCTGTCTCCCCCTGCTCCATTGGAAGATCCTCCCAAGGAGGAGTAGGTATCTTCAGTCCGCCTTCTATATGGGTCTAGGTTTCTTTCGCGGGATTTGGGCTTTCTTTCTTTCTTTTTTTTGGGTGTTTTCACGGTACCTGTACTGGCAAATTTCTATGTCCTTAGTCGAGGCGGCTTCCTTTGCTCCTTCTTTCGCCGGATTCGGTCTTTACTTTGCTGCACAGTTTGCATGACACGTCCCCGGGCCCGCCCATGTTTTGTCATTTCCTTTAAGGACTGATAAAGATAGAAGGGCTAGCTCCTTCGGACAGTCTTGGTCTCACACATTTTATTTCATGATTTTCATTGCTCTGTTCTTTCCCGTCCTCCTTGTTTCATACGAGGGACCGTCCTTTCGTCGAATTTCTCACTCTGGCTTCACATGTCCCCCACCTCCCCTCCCCTCCTACAACCCCCGACGGCCCCCCCCCCTTCCCCCCCTCCTTGACTATCGATAACTAACAATTTCGAGACGAGATGTTGACTTTTGAGTTTTTGTTCGAGTTTTTGCGTCGTCGCTAGGCGAATCGTCAGTTCCTCCCTTTGTAAGGTCTTTTTCGTTTGGAAGTTGCTTGAACCGTTTTTAATCGGCGCCTGTTCGTGACGCTTGTCCCGATTTTTCCAGAAGTCGGGCGAGGTGTCCTTTTTTTTTTTACGATCATCAGTAACCCTTTAGGTTTCGTCATTACCCGTTAAGAAGTCTTTTCGCGTTTTGGCGACTACCCATTGTATTCCCGCGCCTCTTCATTCGTCTTCTTATCCATCTTGCACCCAAGGATCATCCGTGGTTTGAATGATGTGCTTTTTGATCGGTTCCAGAATGCTGTTTTCTTCTCCAGTTTTGTCGATTCTACGGACTTTTCGCTTCACTTTATAAGGTGGACGCATGAGAAGATCACCCTTTACTACCTTTTCCGACTTCCCTCCATCCTGCACCATCTACCCCCCTGATTGTGAAGAGACCCTCGGCGGACTTGGCATTTGTGGCCATCGCCTCACCCTTTAGTCGCTGTGGTTAGATCTTCCCGTCATCCAGCTCTGTACTCTTTTTCGCTCCTTGAGGGGCCTTTTTTCATAAAGATTGGGCCAGGCCTGATGTGACCATCTGAGTTCTGAGGCGCGATCGTCGCTCGGCTCGTTTTCTTTTTTTCCCCCCTTGTCGGTCCTCTGGTCCTCTCTTTAAAGCCCTTGTTGGCCTTTTGTTTTCGATTGGGTGTGACGATGAGGGTCCTACCCCCCCATACTGTACGCGACCGATTTGACGAACCGCCCTTTTGGGTCCGTGGGTTAGTTTTCCTAGGCTCTGGCTTTTGCCACTCTTTGCCACGCCTACCCGCCGTTGTCCTTGAAAGTTTATACTCCTTTTAGCTGGTACTTCCTCTTTTTTCTATGGATGTTATGTTGCATTCTTCAGGTCGTGCGCGGAACCTTTTTTCAGGCGTAACGCGTTTTTGCAGCACGTTGGCCTAGCAGGTTAAAGGTGCCCCCCAGCTGCCCGCCTCGGTGGTTTGGCCCCTTTAGGATG
>Ga0179593_1554504_pt1 | contig 18038 bp, 14 predicted proteins | sample CZODoug2_1_08_16_FD_185931 | JGI IMG/M metagenome (GOLD analysis project Ga0179593, IMG submission 185931) | Vadose zone soil fungal communities from Angelo Coast Range Reserve, California, USA - CZODoug2_1_08_16fungal (PacBio error correction) | ecosystem: Environmental > Terrestrial > Soil >... | reverse complement strand
CCAGGACGGGCATACGGCAGGTTAGTTTCGCCCTAATGACGAGCGCTCGTCGCGTCCCAAAACATGTAGGTGTCTTTTTTCTCGTCACGACAGCCCGTAACTCAACGCACCACCAGCAGAAACGTCGTTCGCGAGAACTCTTGGGCCGCTGTTTCTACGATTTTTCCTATCCAGCCGGGGCAAGACAATATTGTTCAGTTTTTTTCCCCATTTCTGTCTTACTTCCCGCGTATGGTCATCTCCATTGGTGGTATCAGCAGGGCCCTCAGGTCCCTTTCCCAGTCGCGCTTCCAAAGCGGCCAGAAACTTGTTGTTGCTTCCGAGGCTTTCCCGCACCCCGCGACGTCACTGTTGCCCCCAAACTTCCCTCGTAAGAAGGGTATTGTTCCCCCTTTTCGTTTCTTTGACTTCTTTACGTCACCGTCTCTTGGACAGAAACTTCCTCATCCCCAGGCTGTGCGTTTTTGGTTCGGATAGACTTTGCTTCTCAGACCTCTCAGGAGATAGACACTCTTAATTTCACTTAGTAGGCGAGTCCGGCAGCTTGGGTTCCATGCCCTCGTGTTCTCAGTCGTGTTGGTCCTTAAATGCTGAGCGTAAACCCTTTACAGACAAACTTTCCCTGTGCTTTCCTTTTTCTCCAGCGTGAATAAAGTTTTTGCGGTGTGCCCTTTCCTTCCTGTATCGGCCAGTTGTAGCCAAACACACGGGCTAATCGAACCTTTCCCCTCAATTAGTAGGTCCCGGAGCGTCCCAGTCACCGTCCACGCAGAAAGGGCAGTTTCTTTTTTTTTCGCCTTGCCGAAACAGGCGTTCCAATTTTGAGCGTTCCATGCCTCGGCGGATTCGGCTCCTTTAGTTTTTATTCCTCTCCATTCATGCCCCTTGCTTCCCAGTAGCCAATCTTTTTGGATGGTCCCCCCAACCTGGGTTCGTCAAGTGACAGTCGACGATTCCTTTTTTCTTTCGTCGACGAGTTTTCCCCTTCGGCATCTTTTTTATCAGAACAATACGTCTGTCTTTATCTCTTTCTGGCTGGCGTAAGCGGCATACCGTGATTTTTGCCAGTGCTTCCCCCCTGCAAAATGTCGATGTCATAGGCTTTTTGTTTGGGTTTTTTTTTCAGTATTTGGCCTAAAGCGCACAAATTTTGTCTTGTGCCCTCCGCACACCTGTAATCTTCGGATCGTTGCCAGAGCTACGCTAGTTCATGGACCGACGACCTGCGGTAGACAACCCAGCCCTTTTTCTCTTTTCATTTCAATTGATCGCAGTTTAGGCGATTTTCGGTTCGGCCACGATCCGGCTTTTCGGTCAAATCTCTATTTTAAGAATATCCTGTTTGTTGGCTTCCCCTTTTCCCGCAGTTAGTACTTGGCGACACTAATGCAAACTCTGCGGGTGCTGTCCGCTTGTCCCCCGAATTTTCGTGTTTCCTGATAGCAGGTAATGAACGAGTAAATTCAGGACCTTACGTAAGCTGGCCTGCCCCCACACGAATTCCCTCTTGTGAAGTTTGTGGCAGGTTTTCCCCTTTCTCAGCACCCTTTTGTTCGTTTGAAACGCCCGACCTCCGCCTCGCCTAGGACTACATTTTTTTCCTTCCGCACTGTCGTCCACCTTCCCATGAAGATAAGCGTTCCTTTTTTTTCTCTACAGCGTTCCAATGGACGAGTAGTTCAGTCTTTTTTTTTTTCCCTTTTAGCTTCTACCGCAAATGCGCTCCCGTTTAACCCCGTCCCCTCCCCCCTCCGTGTGCAGTTTAACCCAGTGTTTTTCCCAGAATCATCCCCCCCCTCCCCTCCTGGGGTTTAGCATGGCATTCTGATCTTTTCGGCGCGAACCTTCCGATCGCTCCCCTGGCAAAAGTTCCTGCAGTCAACACCGTTACCGACTCGCCATGGTTTTGCCAGGACGCACATCCCTTACTTCCCGGGCCCCCCCCGTTTTCGTTTGCGTTTCTGTGGTTTTTCCCACTTTTCACCTTCCTCCATTTAGGGTTACCATTGGTAGTGGAGCCGCCCGGGGTTGTACACCTGGCCGTCGGTTTTATAGTGTCCCCCCTTATGCCTTGCCCCCTAATTTTTTCACGAGAGTCAAGTTTTTCCCTTTGTCCCCCACCGGGGGGACCCAGTTCAACACCGTGTGACTTTTCGCCTGCTTTTTGAGGATTGCCCCCACTTTTTCCCCTCCTCCTCACACCGTTTATGGGAGCCCCCAATTTTTTCTTTTTTTTCTCGCGAGTCCCTCGTTTGCCGCGTCCTGACATTTGACTTCTCCGCCGTCTAGGTTCCCCCTTTCACGCCCTGTTTCCAGATTCCGAGGCTTCCTTCCCCAACATTTTTGCTTTTTTTTTTTGTGCTGGGTCCCCTTTTTACGAAACGGACTGTTGGGCTTCGATCATTGCGTTTCGCACCTACATTGCCCTTTTTTGTAACTTTTCGGTGTAAAGGATTTTGTGAGGTAAGGTTGCCTGTTAGGTCCCTTCCTTCACTTTTGGCTTTCCCCGTTTCTTCCTCCTTTCCGTTCGAAGACGGCCCCGTCCTTGAACTCCCCTGGTCGACGAGACCACTCGATTTCGATTAGCAGACGAAGAAAAGAACTCTCCCAGTTTTTTCCGGGTTCAAAAAAGGGAAAAACTGGATTTTCAGTTTCTCTCTCGTCAGGGGCTCCAGCTGACCCGATTGAGATCGCTCGGGGTTTGCCCCCCGTTGTTTCCTAGAAAAGGATAAACCTTTCCCGATTTCCGTTTCCCCCTCCTTTGTCACCACCGACATGTTACGGTGGGGGATATCTCCTATTATCCTTCCCCTTTCACTCCATGCCCTTCTGGAGATATATCCCCTTACTTTTTTTTCGTACGTGAGGACATTGACGAGCAGGACGGGTAGGTCCGGTTTTGTTAGTTTCTCCCCCCTATAGAGGACAGTTTTGCCGCTCGAAACAGTTCGTTTTTTTTGTGACGCTTTTTTTTTTAGTTCGATCGGTCATAGTGCGACCTCCCCCTTCTCCCCCCCCCTTCTTCCCGAGATAAATGTTTTCTCTTGGTTCAGGTTTCTTCATTACAGAGCCTCTCCAGCCGGGTTAAATTAAGCCGGGTGTTCAGTTTGTCCCGGGTCATTTCTTCACTTTTTTTTTTTTGAAAGTCCATCGAGGTGGTCTAGAAGTTCCTGACTTTTCCCTGGCGCACATGCCGTGCAATCGTTTCCTCCCCTTGCTTGAGTGTCAGCACCCCTGCACGTTTCGACTGTTACTTGTTGAGGAGTTTTCCCCCCCTTCCTCTTGTCAGCCTTTTGTGAGGTGTTGGCAATAGAATTTGAGTTCCCTTTCTTAAGCAGTTTCCCCCCCGTGGTCGTAGAGTACCTGTACCGGCGCACGCAAGACAATATTGATTCAAGGGTCGTTAGACATTGGTTGTTTTAATGATAGGCTTCTAGAAATAGATGTCCTTTTTTTAGGACCTCTTATTCCTGCCCCGTCCGTCCCCCAGTTGTAACCCCACCCAGGTTGTGTCGTACTGGTCGTGCGGGTTGGGGTCCCCCATGAAACCGACTCTAAAAGGTACCCCCCCTTTTGGTTTCCCTTTCCGAGCTCCAATTTCACCCCCGTTCGGCGCCTTCTGCCCTCGGGTTGAAAGCAGGTAATCGGCAAGTGTACTCCCACCCCCCCCCCTTGCCTATCGACCATTCCACCAGCAATTAGTAGGTTTTCATTTCCTTTTTTTGCCACGATTTTTCCCTGGTCAAGTTCGTATTTTGGAGCGAACAAGCGCTTTCACCCCAGGCGTGGGAGCGCCAAAGCCCTTTTGGCGGCTTGAGCGATCCGTAAGGTCCAGCAGATTTCCTTTTCCCTTTTTTCCCAGGAGCAATAGTTGTGCTTCCCTTTTCCCCCACCCCCTTTGGGTCAAGATTCGGCGTCGAAGAATTCCGGCCCGCGCGGGGTCACATGCTCGGCATCTTTTCTTACGAACACTGTAACGGTTCCCCTTCCCCGATCCTTTGACTAGCGTATTTACTTCTTTTAGTCGCCGGTGGGCTCCCCGCAACCAACTGCGATGTCGCGCCGGGCTTCCGTAATGGGTTACTCCCCCTGCCCCCCCTTTTTTGTGGCAGCAATTTCAGCCCACCCCCAATTTTCTTTGTATCTTGGTGTGTCATCCTTCTGACGGGCCTTTACCTTTCTTCCCGAACCTCAGCTTTCCAAAAAAGCTTTTTTGTTGCGCCGCAGAAAATTTTCTAGTTTCCGCTTGTTGCCGAGGAGTTTACGTGCCTGAGTCCTTTCCCCCCTAAATTCCCCTACATATTTGTTTGAGATGGGAAGAAGTTTTTTGGTCTCCCCCCCCCCTCGGTTTCAAAACGCAGAGGAGAACGGTTTGATTTCCTGCCAATCGTGGCTTTGTGTGTTAGAATAGAAGGTCATTTTCCACCCTTTTAAGGCTTGAAGATGAACAAGACCCCCGACCTTATGACCTGGTGTTTTTTTCGCACTGTGGCAATCAATTGCTTTCACCATCCACCATTTGTTACTTACCCCACTAAGATCCATGTTTCCCCTTTTTTTTTTTTTCGGCCTAAATTGGAGAGGGTCGGCTGACCTTTCTCCGCGCCCACTTCAGGGATGATACGTTCATGAGTTGCGGATACGACTCCGCCCCGGAACGCGTCTACCGCCTTTCCTCTCCAGTAATTTCCGAACTTTTTCTTTCTCTTTTTCCGCAACCCGTTGGTTGAAATATATCTTTCCCCCCCCAAGATGATAATGAGGAAGTCACTTTTTTCTCCTGATCCTCTCGCCAGTTCGAGGATCCCCCGTCCTAATAAGCCGTTCCCCCTTCCCTTTCCTTTGCTCCCCCCCGGCCCGAATGATTTTTGTTTTTATTGACTGCCAAAATTCTCCCTGTGAAAGCCGTTTCCGAGTGTTGGGGAACGTCCAGAAAAATATCGCCATTCCTTTTTGTTCCCTTTTGGTTCGTCCGACGGTTTTTGGGCTAACTTTTTTCCCCATTGGTCTGAAGAGGTCTTTTTTCCGTAGCCGCACCTACTTTTTTCCGCTTGTTGCAAAGCGGACCCCTTTTTTTTGTTGAAAGTGGTAGAGTCTTTTTTCTTTCATTTCTAGGAAACGTTCCCCCCCAACGACTTCGATCCACCACCGTTAGGGCGACCCCCTCCGTCTTTTATACGTTTTGCCTTGTCCCTCCACGGAGATAGCAAGAACCCCCTTTCATCTGCCACCCCTCTTCCGCCCCGGTGGGCCATAATGGATGCCTCGTGCGATCCCGCGACCTTTTGAAAAGGACCAAGGGCTTAAGTGGCTGCCTTCTTTTCCGCCAGGCGATGAAAGCCCCCCATCCCCTTTTCCCCTTTCCCCCCCCCCGGTGTTTTCACGGCCGCAACGAACGGCCCGCGTGGAGTTTATGGGGCACCTCGGCTCCTCTGAAAGTGGCGCCCCCCCTTGTCCGCTTTTGCTGCGAATGGATGTGGTTCTTTTTTTCTTTCCCCCCCCAGTGTCTACTTTCTGTCCAGAATAACAAAGTCACGGAACCTCCGTTAACCAAATTTCCCCAACACCTTTTTTTCCTGGCTTTCCGCCCTGTTGAGCTTCAGGCGGAGAACCACTGTTACCCGTATCGTTTCCAGGTGCGCGAGAAGTTTGTTTTTCCCTTTTTCCCTGTACAAGGATTAAAGCCCCCATTCCCTCCTTCACAGTTTCTCCCCCCGACATGTCGGGGGACGTTTTTTTCTTTACTGCTCATTATCAATGTTAACAAGTTTTCCCGTCCGATAGGCGACATATCTTCATCTTTATTGTTGTGTTTGAGAGAGACCTTTTCGGATTTCCTTTTTTCCGGCTTTTCTTGTGTCCCTGTCACACTCTAATGAGTCCGACCTTCTCTCGTAACACATGCGTGACGATTGGTTCGACATAAATAATTGTAGACCAGCCCACCTCTCGACTTCTATAATAGTAACCTTAGTAGTTTTTCCCTTGAGCCTGGGCTACCGAGGAGGTAACGGCCCGAGGGTGCCAAGTACGGTTCACTTTTCTTCATGAATGTAGTTCTTCCTTTGGCCTCCCCTCTTCCAGTATGTGGTAGCAGGGCATCGAGCACTCGTTCCCCATTTCGCGCCTCCCATTCAGTTCCTTTTTTTTTCGTCACACTGTATCCTTGTGCCGGGCTGTCACGTCCCGCAGAGTCTGACTTCCCGTTTCCCACCAAAGGAATCGTTTCAGTCCTGTTCTGTATTTGAATCGCCATGGGGAGTTTCTTTGACCCCGGCAGATTGCAAGGTCCGGTGGTTTTTTGCGGTTTCGGTGGGAAAGACCTAGACCACAGGCAATCACTTAGCATGGTCTGATTCGGAAGGGAGATGTCAAATTTCTCCTTCTAGAATATATGTCATGGGAAGAGTCCCCCTTTCGCGAGAGCCCTTTTCAGCTGGTCTTGGACCCTTCAACAGGTGTGGCACATTTCTTAAGTTCTTCCCCAGGTGGGTCATCGAACAGAGGAGATCAAAGTTTCCCCCCTTTCCCCTGTTACCAGTGTTGCAATTTTTTAAATTCCCCTCGTGTAAAACGTTATGTTGCTGATCGGGATTTCAATCCGGGGCAGTCAATTGACGTGCGGTGTATCCCCAAAAAAGTAGGATAATCTTTCTAAACCCCCCCCCCTCCCCTTCGTGCTGGAAGCTGTCAAAATTTCCCCACCGTGGCCTTCTTGCAGGTCGAGTCGGTTTCCTTTCGAAAAAGGCTTCAATCCTTACTGGAGCGCCGCCGCCCCGGTAGATGAGATCTACGAAGGTTAGAATAGATGATGATCACTAATTCCTAAATTTATTTACGGTTTGGTTGAGACCTTTTTTTTTTCCCCCCCCAACGGGTTTTTCCCCTGTCTTGGCGTCTGTACGTCGCTGATAAATCGGTTCCCCCCCCTTGGTAACTTGATTCCATGGTCCCATCTTTAAATCCCCACTACTTCCTTTGTCTCCTTCTTTCCCGAGTATTTTCATCCTGTGAGCCCCCTTCTTCCCTTGCGTCAGCCAACCTTGTCTGGATGTCTAGGAGAGGCGTAGTAATTACTGTTCCCCAAAATTGGGTCGTTGCCTCAACTTATAACCCCACCTCAATCAGTAGTTATTCGGTTCATTCCGCTTTAAGGGCTGAAAGGGCCCTATCCTTTTACCTCTAACACAAGCCCTTTTTCCTGCTGCAAAAATTCCGCCCCGGGGTTGCCGAACCCGGCCCCCTTTCCCATGCTTTTGGGAACATCTTTATCCCTTAATCTGTTTGTGAGACTTCGCGGCCAAAGCACGCCCCCCTTTTTCAGCAATAAATACTTAACCTTTCTTTCGGGATCCATGATGAGACTTTTTTTTCTGATGCCCCAAGCAGAGGTTGTGTTTTTCAAGGTCTTTCCCCCCTTTCAGGTTCATAAATTTTCCCAGGAACTCTTCCGATCCGCTTGGACAACGACATAAGAAAGGTATTGACGGGTGTGAGAGTAAGAAATTTGCCACAACTCACCTTTTTCTTTCGCCCCCCTTTCAGGAAATAAAGAATGAGCCTTTCCCCCTTTACCCTTTTGCGTACGGAATCGCGTTCGGCTATGGTGCTGAGAATTCCACTGGATCGCTAACCGTCCTTTACTCTTTGTGAGGATAACTCTTTCGTCTCCTCAAGAGTTTCGGTATCAAGTCATATCCCCTTCCGCGAAGGCCAATTTTCCCCCCCCCCAACCCTTTGGGTCAAATCATATTTTCAGTACCAACTTTATGTAAGGTTTCGGAAGCCATGGCATTCCCCGATAGAATTTCAGCTCCCTCCAGTACTTTTCCTTTTCCATCCGAAGTCCCCCCAGGAATTTTCCGTTTTCGTAAACCTTGTCCGGGAAGGATTGACGACTTCAGCCCAGGACGGCCACATGACCTCCCGGGCTATGGATGGACGTTTAGTGACGGGGGACAAGACTGGACTTCCCCCCCACGATTTTTTTTCCCAAAGGTAGTATGAAGAAGGTTGGTTTGCTACCGGTAATCCATGCTCCCTGATTATCCGCGTATCCAAAATAAGTGATTCCCCTGCTGTTTCTTCCCCAAGAATTGACCGCACAAGGTTACCGGTTTTTGATTTTTTACGATTGACCCTAGACGTCCCCAAGAACGACTTACCTCCGCCCCCCTCTTGGGTCGACAAAGCATTTTGACCTTCATTTGACATCCCCCCTTCTTTTTCAAGACCTTTTTTTACATCTGGAGATCGCGAGAGCTTCTTATCGCCCGGCTCTCCTAAAATTGCGTCTCCCCTCCCCTTTTTCTTTCTCAGGGTCCCCCGCCGAAGGCACCGACCTGCGGGAAGGTTGCCCTCTTGAACCTTACCTCACCTGAGAAATTTTCTTTGAACGGTTTTGTCCCTGGCCGACCGGTGGTCTGAAGAGTGCACTTGTCTTCATCCGGCGCCCGTCGCAAGTGTAAGCTCCCAGTTCTTTCTTCGCTCGACCTTTAAGGACGGCTACGTTTTTCTCTGACTAGTCCCCACCCTCCTGCTTGGGGAGATTCCATGACTGTACTTGACAGTAAGGGACCTGGTGGAACGACTTTCACCCCCCAGGAACCCCCGGCTAGTGGCTTGAATACACTTTTTCTTCTGTCTCGACCCTTTTTTTTGGGCCCAACTTACAACGGTTATTGGGACGATTCCGCGGGTTGATGAAATGGGTGAGGTTACACCAAATCTTCCCCCCCCCTTTTTCCACCCCTGTGCCCCGAAGTTCCCATGTCGCCACTCACCTTCCTGTTTCGGTTCTGCTTCTGGTCATCTGCTCTTATATCGTTCATGGTACGACCCGCTACCAAAGTTTTGGTTCGAAACCCGTTCGTCCTTATCCCCCTCCCCCTCCCCCCCTTCTCTGTGTGTGAGGATCCCGAGCCCTCCCTTTTCCGTTCCCCGTGGTATTCTGGTCCTAACATCACCTTATAATTTTGGGAAGATGATCGTTTTCGGTTTGGAAATCAGGTGCGACCCTTCAGTTTCGAAGCGGTCAATAATTGTAGAACGCCCCGCTCCTGCCCCCTTCGGACCCTATACCTTAAGCTCTGTGTTCCTTTTTTACGCTCGTATCAGATACCCGCAAGAGGAGTGTCAAGTTCCTTCGTTTTTTTCCAGTGTGTTACACGGCCATTTACTTTTCTAATTAGTTGTATTCGTTAATTTGTCCCTCCACCCTTTACGTTTTACTCGCAGGGAATAGAGACCTTGTCAAGTCCCACTTTCCCAAGAGGACCAGTCCCATTTTGGCTCCACTGAATATTAGCAGAGTCCTCCCCGACCCCCTCCCTGCCCTTTTAACAGGTTAAAACCTTCCTAGGTAAGAAGTTTTTCGGGGTTTTTTTCCCCCCCCTCAATGTCTCTTGATCGGAATAAGGCCAGACCCTTTTCCCTTCCTTCACTCAGACTGTGCCAGCGAATGGTCCTGACGGGTCATCGGCCAGGTCTTGAAGACATGCTCCCGTAGTACCTCCCCCCCCTTCAGGCCCCCTTGACGGCAAACCCCAGACTCGGATTTCTTTTCCCCCCCCCCCCAACCTTTTTTTTTTTTTTTTTTGGTCAATGGGGTTTAGCCCCTCGGGGTGTGGCACGTTTGGTTGGCGTCCTCGGCCAATGAGAGAAACCGGTCCTTCCCACCCCCCCCCCTCCCCGTGGCACGTTACGAGTGGATCCTTTCCTTCCCCCTCCCGTAGTCTTCCGCGTTTCGCGGGCACAATGTTCACCCGGAATGTCTCACCCTTCCCCGGCTTTCCCCCCTACCCCCCGAAATTAGTAGTTGTTTTCCGCCTGCCCTTCCTTTCTTACTCCGCAAAGGTGCACATGGGTTTTGGCGTCCTCAATCAATCCTCGGAAGTTTTGTTCTTAGCCCCCTCCTTTGTCATTCGGATGAGATGATATTCATGTCTCTCCTCGGCTCGAAGGAAATTCATCCCTACCTTGTTCGATTCTATTTACCAAACGGGTTTTCTTCCCCGTTCCTTCCCTTCCTTCTCCTGACTATTACATTCCTACTTTCTTTTCCTCGGTCTGAACTAGTATAAGAACAATTCGTCATTCGGTTAGCCAAGACCTTCTGACGCGCATAGTCCCGTGTATCCTCGACCCCGTGCTTCCACCCCCCTTGCCCCTGTAATAGGGAGAGTTTGGAGGTCATTGGATAAACTCCACCCAACAGTTTTGTATGTTGTCCGAATTTCCCTCAACAAAGTTAGATTCCTTCAGCGGAATATTTTTGATTTCATTCGGCAATGAATTCTAGCCCGTCCTTCCCCCACCCCTTCCTTTTGCAGCCGTCGCAGGGGCAGTGATCCGCCCTGCTGATGGTCGTTTTTGGCCCAAGCAGTTGCCCCCCTCTTTCTTCCTCTCCCTTTTGGTTTATTGTGCGGTGAGATGTCTGGAGGGGTTCCCTGCCGTCGTGGCCCGCAAACTCACCCCCGGTCCGATCAATTTTTTCTTTCCCTCCGGCTGCAAGGGCCGTGCTTGACGGCTCCGGGTCCTGTACTCAGGAAAGTACTCTCTTCCCTTGACAACGGAATCCGAAGTTTTTTCCGTTTGGGGAGCCTTTCCAATCGAACACACAGACAAACTTTTGTTTGTTTAGGCCCATTCATGATACCGCAGCGAATATACATCCATGGTGGTGCTTCTCCTGGCCCTCAAGGTTTTTTATGCCGGGCTTACCGGCACTTCCGGGTTTCCGCACAATTGAAGGAGGTGTTCTGATACCTCTCTCCCCTCCATAGTCTTCAAGCGAATTCGGATAAGGTCCCCATGTTAGAAGGAATAAGGCCTTATCCGACCTTTGTTGCCACTATCCGCCCCCCAACCAAGATGGTCTTCCCTCATGTTCATCAATGATAGTTATCCTCGCTCCCCCTGTGAGACCCTCCCCTAACCAGGACCTTTCAGTTCTGTCCCCCCAAGGCTTAAGAGAATGGTTCTTCCGCCTCCCCTCTCATGTGAAAGGGAGGCTTCCCTTTCTTTTTTTTTACAGCTTGCCGAACCTACGAATTGAGGTGAAGGTGTTAGCCGTACTTTTGGCTCCAATGTTATTTTGGATTCCCAGTAGGTCCCCCTTCCCCTGCATCCCCCGGTTGGATCCTTTTAGTCACAATGGGTCAAGGGAACACTGTACAGTTTTGAGAATTGCTTGCCGAGGAAGAAACAACGCCCCCCCTCCTCAGCGAAACCCAAGAGGGATGTTTTTCCTTTCCCAAGGGACCCTATTTACTTTCTTTTTTTTCCAGCTGGCCTTCCATACCTGAGCTCTGAAGTCATGTATCCCTGGGCCTCAAGAAAACCCGGTCGATCCAATGTTTTGCTTTTCTTTGGGATTCCCCCCCTTTTTGTGGACCACGGGCGGGGAGGATGAAGATACACTCGTTCCCTCGATGGCCACAACACCCTGCTGCCGACTGCCGGGTTTTTTCCTTCCCGAAAACGGTGACCTACTTTCCTTTTGAGTGGAAGGTGGCACTCCGTCTTCCGCAAGGGGCGCAACGTTTATTGGGGCTTCCCCTTTCGGACGGGTCCGGAGGATAGATTGAACTTGTGCCCCCCCCCTCTTGGCCTCTTTTACGAAGACTCACGCCACTGGAAATGAACTTTTTTTCCCCCCTTTGGTCAAAACTCGGAGCTTTTGCCGCCCCGGTGCTGTAGCTGCTCGCTGGAAAAACCGAAAAGGATCGGTCGATCTCCCGGCTACGGCGCCCCCCCCCCCACTGTTTTTGCCATTTGTTTCTGGGGTGACCCGGATAACCCCGCGACGAATGGCACAGAGTTTCCCCTACCCTCTTCCGTGGAGCTAGAAAGTGTCCTTTCTTCCTTTCCCCCGGACTTCCCCCCCACAGAAGATGCCGTCTTTCCTTCCCTTCTCTCCGTTTTTTTTATACGTTCGATATAGACGAACGGACGGGCATACGGCCGTTTCGGGACTGTAGCTGTCCCAGATTTGGGGCCCGTGAGCTTACCGAAAATGGAGTTTTGACACTTTTTTTTCCAGTCCGGTCCATTTCTTCCCCCCTCCCCCCCTTTTTCCAGTCAGCCCCCCCCCTTCCACCGAGATCAATAGTCCCGAGCGTTTTCATGGGATGTCCCTGATCCCGATTTTTTCTCTCCATCCCTTTGCAGGAAATCCCCACCATCCCTCTGTTTCCTTTTAAATTTCCTTTTAATTACTCCTCCTTTTTTCGTGTTCCGAAACCTTTTTTTTTCTTGAAGGTATGCGAAGGAAGTCCCAGTTATCGCCACTTGGGCTGTACGCCCCACTCATCTGCGAAGAGTGAGCCGCGCACTCTTTCTCAGTCAAAGGTTTAGGAGTCCCCCCACCCCCCCCCCCCCTCAGGTCAGTTCGGTGATTGTTCCAAATAGAATGGAGTTATCGTTTTGCAGCTCAGCCAGCGTCGTGGCCCTTTAGAGGTGAACTCCCTACCCGATGTCCCATCCAGGCTTTCTGCCTCCTTTTCTGGACGGCCCTTTTGTTTCTGATTTAAAGAAATGCAGGATTTCTCCGATTCATTTGACTACGGTCACCGATTGTGGGCTTGACGTCCTGAAAGAGTGGTAGCCAAACACCCCCCTTTTTTTCTTTTCTTTAGTGCCGTTGGTGGCGTACATATGTAAAGATGAGTCCGTTCCACCTTTCCACCCATTACCGTGTTTCCGTTCCGCTTTGGGCCCATTTATTCAACGTATGAGGAGATTGGGGAATCTTAGGTCAGTAAAGTTCTCCTGACCTTTTTTTCCCCACCCCTTCTGAGCCGGACCAGTTTACACCGACTTCGGTCTTTCCGCTGTCCCCCCTCTGGCAAAGTCCCCTTGTCACCTTTAGAGTGGAGTACATTGAATCACCACCCCCCCCTTCCTCCTCGGATTTTCTCGGGAACTCCCAGGCCTTTGGCCGGCGCGCCCTTACCCGTCCGACTCTATGCTCTACCTGGGACTAATTCCAACTTTTTTAGCAACTTGGGGTCCTCTATTGGTTCCCCCCCCCCTTTTTTTCCGTCGGATGAATTCGGCGCGTACGATAATTGCGGACAGCTCTGAAGAGGATTCAACCATTCGTCCTTTCTCAGCCCCAAATAGTTAATTCTACCCGGTAGCCCCCCGTTGTTCTCCCTTTGGCCTTGAGGCCGTGAGCCAGATCCCGCCTCCCCGGTTGTTGTGTCTAGAGGGAGAGTGCTGTAGGTCTTTCTGGCCTAACTCGTCCCCCCCCCCCTTTCTTTTTTGTCAATTTTCACCCCCAGAATTCTTCTTATTCCGGCAGGATTAAGGGCCCCTGGTATGTAATTCTTTCCTCTCCGTTTACAACAAGACTGCTTTGGCGGGGGCGGGGCCTTTGACGTCGTTTTCCGATTTCTCTGTTTCTTCCCCCCCCCTCCCTTCCTGGCCCCCCCTATTTTATACTCACCTCCTTTTTTCTATGATTGGACAGCCGCTTGGCCGAAACACCCGGCAACGCACAGCGATCAAGGTTTTCTTCCGTCTGACCCCCAGAAGTGATTTTGGCCTAACTTCTCCCTTTCTGGTCCCGTGCTGATCCCTGGTCAGGCCCGTAGCTGCCCTGTCAAAAAGAAATCCTGTTTTGGGGCGTTTCCCCTGTCCACAACCCCCCTTTTTTTTGTGATTTCAGCATGTTGAAATACCGCTGGCCTCCACATCTTTTTTTTCCCCAAACCTTTTTTTTCCCCCTTTCCATCTCGCGGACGTCTTATGCAGCTCGAGCCCCGTATTTCTATCCCCCTTCCCCATGGAAGTGTTAGGATACCTGCCTCGGGTAGAAGATGCCCTTTCTCCCCCTTATTTAGTACTCCTCCTCCAGCCTAAGAAAACGTGGTCATAACGACCGGATTGCTATTAGGAAGAATGGTCCCACTCTTCTCTCATCGAGAGACCCGTCCCTTCTCACCCTCTCCGGATTCCTTGATTATGGGTCCTTCTCACCACGCGACTTCCCCTGCCTGTTCGGGGACTGCCACCCCTCTTGGGCCGGGAGTCCTTTTTTGACCCTTGACGTTTTCTGCCCCGGTCCAAAATACGTCAGTGCTGGGTTGGGACCTGTTTAGGTACGACGGTGTTTGGCAAAATGGCCCTTCAGTGGGTCTTGCTGGATCTTCAGAAAAGTCCCTTGTGAGTTTTTCACCCTTTTTTCTCCCACAATGAGGGACCCGAGGAACCCTGCCCGTTCGTGTTTTCGTCCGATTGAAGAGTACGCCTGCCCGCCCTACGGCACACCTAGGGATGTTCTCCCCCTCTTCTTTCCGTGTCAACCCTTTGAAGCCCGGGACCGCCTAGGTCGATCTCGTGACACGTTTCCCCGGAAGATCCGCGTGTTCCGTCCGCGAAAATCGGATGAGATTTTCTTAGGTTTCCCCCCCCCCCCCCCCCCCCTTTTACCAGAAGGAAACAGCCTTGCGGGTACCGCCGATCACTGAAAAGGCTATTTTCCAGAACCTTCTTTCCTCTGAGTTTTTTTTTTTTTGTAAAGGCTCCCCCCCCCCGGAACGTTTTTTTTCTCCTATGCGGTTAAGTGGGCTTCCCAGACCGCCCTGAAGGGTGGCGAAAAAGTTTATTTCCGGCTTTGGCTGTCCCCGATCTGGGACAGGAAGGTCTGATTGCCTCTTTTTCTCCCCTATGGTTTTCTCCTCAAGGAAACACCCTAAGAGGGAAATGCAAGTTTAAAAAAACTGGAACACCCGCTGTCTTCCCCTTGTTCTGTTGCTATGAATGAAGAGTCTCCCTAACCTCTTCCCTCTTTTTTTCGGTTTTTCTTCTGCGGAGACGGGGGATGATGACCCTGTGGTACTATCTACGAACACTACGAAGGAACCCAGTCTTCACCCCTGTTTTCTTCCCCCCGCCTCGCCCCACATTGATAACTTTCATCCTTTCCATGTCTCCCTTCCACCCCTCTCCCTTTTAATGCCTCAGGGATCTCTCCCTCATTTCCTCCCTGTTTTTAGCTATCTCCGTCAGAAGGGATACGTCCAGGTTACTTTCCCCCCCTTCCTGTATCTGAGAGATGAGAGCCTGTTCAATTCCCCCCGTTTTTGTGAGTGTTTTTCCCTTTTTCAGTGTACGTTCCCCGGTAATCCTGTCAGCGCAAAACTGGGAGCAGAACCCCGCCGCCGATTACCTTCAAAAGAGCAGTTAAGTCTTTCCTTTCGAGTCCCAGCTAAAAGAAGGGTTTTGCCATCCCCCCTCTGGTGTTGTTCCCGTTTTTTTGTAACTTTTCATTACTTTGTAATACTTCGTCTTTTGGTAAATCGCCCTAGTGGTTATCAGTGGTCAACAAATCGGTGCCCCGGCCCCAAGTAGCGTAGTCACAGGACATAAATTCCCACCCTTTAATAGAGAAGAGTGAAGTCCTTTTTTCCCCTCCCCTTCCTCCTTTCCATTTCCTCTTTGACCCCCAAAACCGGCCCGTTCCTTCCGTTTTGTGGCCTGGGCGTTGGTGTAATCTTCACTTCCCTCCATTGTGGAATTTTCGAAGGGAAAGACATCCAAATCCCTCCCCCTCGGGGATGTTTCTGCGTCAGAGTTTGTAGGGATAGGACGGATAAAGACTTTACGGCGATCCCCCGATTTCAGGTAAGAGGCACAGGCCTCTTCTTCAGTACCCCCTGACCCTCTTGGTAGCCCCCACCCCCCCTGTTTGGCTTCTTTCGTACTTTCCCTTTGTTGGAGTCCCCCCGGCAAAGCCTGTGCTAAACCGGACCTACCACGTTACCGGTGAAGTTACGCTTTTGCTTCAGTATTCCCCGTTAGTGCCCCCGGCGAGCGATAGACTCGGAATCCCCCTGCTTTTTTTCCCCTTTTGTCCCACAACACCCAGTTTTTTTCAAACCATTCGAGGTGCGGCAACTCGATCCTGTCACCGGGACCCCCCTAGACCCTTTTACCTCTTGTGGATCAATTGCCGAACCCGGCTCCCTCTGCATTTTTTGTGCCGCCCCATGGGAAGGAGGTAAGCTCCTCTGTTTTCCCGGTCTCGATGCAGAGAATAGGCTTTTCCTTCTTTCCTGTTATGCAAGCTGTTTTGGTGGCGATTATATTCCAAACAAAGGGTTGCGTAAGTTTCAATTAGGAGTCGACTTTCCCCTTTTTTTCTTTTACAAGTCTCGGTAGAAGATTGGCCCTCGGTCCCCCCTCGTCTCCTCCATTACTTTAATTTGTTCACGGTAGCGATACCTTTGTGGCAGATCAATCTCAGTCCAGCTCAAGTGAGTCCTAACCTCTTGTAATCTCTCCCTTAGTTCTTTTTACTGGTCCAATCTCCACCAAAAAGGTGTCTGTGCATCCACTTCTCCACAAAGTAACAACGTTTCTTATTTCTTTTGTCAGCGGAAAGGGTCTCGTGGCATGACTATCTCTTACCACCTGCAGAGCCCTGTCGAACAGCCTGCTTTGGACCGAGAGAAGAAAAATTGATCATCCTTTTTCCCCTCTTTCTTTTTTCTTTCCCCCTCTTGATTCCAATACCCCCTTTTTCCCCTCCTTTTTTTTTTTGTTGAGAGCTGATTTGCAAAGAAGAGGGCGGTTGGCAACCGAAAAAAACACACCCCTGATACCGGTGATGAGACGCAAAATCCGTGTTTTGTGGCTACGCATTTTTAATGCACAGATCCATTTAATTCCCTTCCTTCTGGTCATCCCACTCATAAGCCTGATGAATTTGGGAGCCTGGCATTTGCTGCAGACAACCTTTTGTGCGATTTTTATCCCTTTTTCAAAAAGAAGAGAAGCTCTCTCCCGACATTTTATCCCTTTTCTCGGTTTTACGGATATCCGGGTATTCGGGCCACATTGATCTTACTTCATGTCGAGTGTGAGGATCGTCATATCCAGAATTTTCCCCCCGTTAAGAGATGTAAGATCCCTTTTAGTCGACCTCTTTTTCATGACCTTTTCTACCAACGTTTTTTAACACTATCGACACACCTTAGGAGGAAGTCCTTGCACCGATCTCATCGCTCACTCTCGGTGTATCTTTTAGCCGGAAATAAATGCGTCTTTCCCCGGACTCAACATTCTTTTTTTTTGCGAGGCCTGCGTCACATTTCAGCCCCTACCCAGTTGTCGTGCTTTTCCCCGAGTTGGGTGACATGGCTCCGACCAATACTCCGAGTTTTTTTTCCGGGAGCTTTTTTTTTTTTTTTTACCAATTTTTTGGCTACACTGCGCCTGTCCTGCAGAGGGAGTATACCCGTAACCTCCGTGAGTTCACTTTTTCTTCGCGGCACTTTCAAAAGGGTTTTAAAAAGTGAGTCTTCCTTTCGTCTCCAGCTTCCTGCCCCCATAAGAACTTAACTACTTCCCCCCCCCTCGGGATGTTCTAACCATTTTTTACGTTCCCCCCCTATTCCTCATAAGTCTCAGAGGACTGTACCTCGCTGTAGGGCATTAATGGAGACGATCCTGACGATCGCTTCTGGTCCCTGATGGTAGTGGGAGGTCCCCCCTAGAATTCCCCCCCCCTGCCCTTCTTCCCCCCCTTTCTTCCTGATCATCCGCATTTCCCCCTCCCCCCAAACCCCTGGACGAGGCTTGGTAAAGGACAGGTGCACCCCTTAGACTCTTTTTCGTTACTGTATGCACTCCGCCTTCCAAGTCTCCCCCCCTTTTCTGGAATCTTGGCGCGACTTTGACGGTGCCGGCTCGATTTTTACTTTACTTCCCCACCTCGTCTGTCGATTCGCCAGAAGAACCCAAAGGTTCATCTTGAAAGGAAAGTTTTTTACCACCCACGTAACACCCCCCTTCTTTCTTCTCCCCCTTTTCTGTTTCTTGATAGAAGCGGATTCTGAAACCTTCTGTACATTCGTGGACGAGGTATACCCTCCGAAGTGTGGGGGGGTTCCCCTGGTTAGGGTCGACAAGTATTTCCCCTATTCGAACTTCCCCCCTAGTCCAGCCTCCCTCCCCCTAAATAGGGGGACGATAGCATCTGCCATCTACTTTCCCTTAAGTGGACCGACCCACCGCCGTGATGAAAGATG
>Ga0179593_1318455_pt1 | contig 18039 bp, 24 predicted proteins | sample CZODoug2_1_08_16_FD_185931 | JGI IMG/M metagenome (GOLD analysis project Ga0179593, IMG submission 185931) | Vadose zone soil fungal communities from Angelo Coast Range Reserve, California, USA - CZODoug2_1_08_16fungal (PacBio error correction) | ecosystem: Environmental > Terrestrial > Soil >... | reverse complement strand
CATTTCCTTCTTTCTTTTCGTCTCCCCACATCGAAGATTTACTAATCCCTGCTTCGGCCGGGCATGGCGTTCAAGGACCTTTCCGTCTATTTCGCCTTGTTCAAATCGTCTTTCGCCAATGTGGTCTGCGTGTCCAATTTCCGAGGTGCATGTCGACCTCGCTCTCCTTTTGTTTTCCGCCGTGGCCTTCCCATGGTATGGTATCAAGTTTTTGCATTCTCAAATCCAGCGGAGCTTTCTTTTTTTCGGCGTGCGAGCGTTTTTGTCTGGATTCTACCCTTTTTCCCTATGTCCTGCCGGCCAGACGCTTTCGCGGGTTCCCTGTGCAATTTTTTTTCCTTATCCGCGTTCATTTGGCTGGCTTCGAAGGTTGCAGCGTGTTTTTCTTTTCTACCTAAGGCTTTTCCCCAGCCCACTTGATCGTCCTGAGTCTCTCTTTTTTTTCCCTTCCCCCATTTGAAGAGAACGCGCCCTTTTTTCTTCCCATTTTCGTGAGCAAGATCTATTTTCGGATCTGTTCAGGTTCACTTCTTTTGATTTTTCAAGCGGATTTTTTTCTCGCGACATCTTTTGGTTGGCTTTATCCCTTTTGTCAACGCAAAGGCACCACGAGTTTTTTTGCTGTGAGAATGACGTTTGAGGTTTGATCTATAGGTACTGCAATTTCTGTTGTATCCCTTTTTTCCGTCTACTTCTTACGATCCCATTTACATTCTTCCGCGGATTTCACGCCTTTCTCCTGGTCGGTGCTTCTTTTTCTTTTTGTTCTTTGCAACGGTGACCTGTCGCATTGTCTGCGCGTATCGATATTATATTGTTTTGAATCCATTGAATTCTAGTGTCGTATGCTCTCCCTCTCTGAGCTTGCGCCCTTCTCCTTCTGATCGCTTCCGCATTTGTTCCCTCTTCTATTGTTCGTCGGTGCCTTCTCAGCAATATCTCGAATCAGCGAGCCAAGCAGTTCGACCTCGACCTCAGGCCCTCCCCTTTGCGCCTTTTCTTCGTCGTGTCCCCTCCAACTTTCTCATTTTCTTCAAATTGATTCTTCCCCAGTTTGTGTTGAGTTGGGTCGTCATATAAGCTGACGACACGTCTTGTCGCGAGTTTGGTTGTAGTCTTGGCTCTTTTCCCTTTTTTTCCTGCATGATCTCTCTTGGGCGAGTTTGGTTCGAGATTTGCGCGTCTCTTCTTGAGTTGTTTTAGATCTAGCGCGGAATAACCTTCATGGAAGTGAATCTCATTGATTCTTATTGGACCCTTTTTGTGTCCCCCTTTTCTTTTCGCTCCCCCGCCCCCCCCCCCCCCCCCGGACGGTTTGATGGCTCCTTTCCCCCTTTTGTATTACTGTTCCCGAAAAATTTATTCCGAAAGTTTCCGCGTTGTTCGATTTTTAGAGGGTTATTTTATGTCCCACGATTTCGACTGACTCAACGTTCGGCTAACCTTTTTCTCTCTTGTCTGCCTTTCCAAGGCCCTCCTTTTTTTTGTGCACCTCCTCCGTCCATGTCCGTGCTGGCGTGAGCCGTTGGACCTTTCATTCTCCGCTTGTTTCCTTTGTGGTTCTTTGGGCAAAGGGGAAATGTTTTTACCCCATCGTTTTTTTTCTCCAACTGACTTGATTCTCGGTCGATAAAGGCAAGATTTCTCTCAGTTTCTTTCCATTTCGGGTCTTTTTCTCATCTTTTTTCTTTACCATATCTTTCACTAGACTATTTTTGGATTCCCCTGTCACTTTTCGTCTCTCGTCCTGACCCACTAGGTGTTCATGCGTGATTGTCACGACTGGTGATATGAGGAAGAGTTCTTTCACCCTTCTTCTTTTCTGAATTTATTACACGCATTTCTTTCGCCTTTTTTTTCCGTCGGCTTCTGGGTCGCACAATCGTCGAGCCCTCGCTTCCTGGTCCTTCTCAAATTGTTTTTATACCCCCGAAAGGTCGACCGTTTGCCCCAGCCCGAGCGGTATCCCCCCTGATCGGTCATTCGGCCCGTCCCATATATTCTATTTCCCTAGGTTCTCGTCTAGATGGTTTGTGTGGACGCTTTGCTCTCCCTTCAGGGTGTTTTGTTCATTTGTCTCGGCACGTCGTCAGTTTTGAAATGCCACCGGTTGTCCGATATATTTTTTTTGGTTTGCTCCCTTCGTCCCTGAAATCCATCCCCCCGCTCCTTCTCGTTTCCTCTTCCTCCGTTGTTCGTTTTGCTTCTTATCCTTTGTCTTCTTTTTTTTTCATGAGAGCCTGTGCCGTTCGGCGTCCCGGGGCCACTCGTCAGGTTTCCAAGCGTTTTTTCCCTATTCGATGGCCTGGACCATCCCTGATCCTTCCGCAGTCCCCTTTAAGAATTTAGTTCGTTTTCCGATATCCAGTCACCTGTCTCTTTCCCCTTCTGCCACACTCCGTCTCCTTGTCGCCTGAGCTGTCCGTTTTTAGCCTTTGATTTAGTTCTCCGACGCCTGCTCCCATCCTCAAGCATTTTGTCGTCCTTTGCGATTTTGCGCGCGGTTTTTTGCTTCCCTTCCTTTTCCTAGAGATAATCGACTCTTGTTTTCTAGGTCTTTTTTACACCAAGGTTAATTTGTCATCCCCTAAGTTGGTCGAAGTTCCCGTCTTTGCCCCCTTTTACCTTTTTTTTAGTGCAGCCGGCTTTACAGCACCGCTAGCCACTTTCTCCTTTTTCATCATCTGCTCTCTTCCCCAAATTGACTCCTTTTTCCGTCTCGTAATCATTGGCCATAGGTTCGCTCTTTCTCTCTGGTCACATGCTTGGTCTCCCCAACGACATCCCGCGATGACCCGTTGCTTTTCTTCGTTCTGCTTTCCTTTCGCCCGCCGCGTTCGCAAATGGCCCGTTGTCTCGTTCCCCGCTTGTTTGATTTCGTTTTTGCACATGCTTCCCTTTTGACATGTTCCGTTTCCCTTGAATTTTCGCTAACCTTTTTCTCTCGAAATGGACGGTGCCAATTGCTCCCGCAGTCTACTTTTCTCAAGGCGCTCTTTTTTCATTCAATCGACCCGAGTCCTTTTCTTGCAGGACGCGCCAATCTTCCTTCAATCTTTGAATTTCTATTCATCTGCATTACCGTCGACTAACTGTTTCCCCTTCGCCTCTGACCGTTCTCCTTATGGCCTCGAATTCAACTTCTTTTACGTAGATTTCCCTTCTGCCGTTCTGAAAAACGGCCGCTATCGCCACCTCCGTCACGACCTGAGTCCACATTAGGAGACCCTTTTTTTTTTTCTTTCGGGCTTTTTCTTCTATACTTGGTGTCACTTTTCCCTCGAGTGAGCTTGACCTTCTGTGGAGGCTTCGATTTAATTTGATGTCTTATTTCTTTCCCGCCTCTCTACCTGCAGCTTTCCTGATGCTCCCTTTTTTTCCCTCCACTTTTTTCTCCCGTTCTGTGAGACGATTGCTGTCGTTCCCGAACGTCAAGTCCATTCTTTTTTCTTCAGCGATTTCGGCCTGCGGCCGTGGTTGTTGTTTTTCTTTTTCTCTCCAATTGATTAGTTTGGATCAGTCCTCCGGCAAAGCACCCCCTGCCCCCGCGTTTTTCTCTTACCCTTTTCGTCTTTTTTCCCTTTCCGGTTTTCCCCTTTACCTCCCGTCCCCCTTCTTCTCTTCTGTTTGGAAGCCTTCATGTCCCCCTGTTCTTGCTTGGTCCGTTTTTAATGTCGACTTCTCCTTATGTAGACCCATTGGCTTTTGAAATTCCCTTCCCTTTTGTTACCGTTTCCCCGGCACGCTCCACGGTCGCACTTTCACCGTTCCCTCTTTCCTTTTTTTTCCCCTCTTTTCATATGCCGATTCGCCCCCAACTCCATTGTTTTTTCAATCACCCGTTCCTTTCCTTCTGTTCCCCGAAAGTTAAGTTTTACAAGACGCGGTCACTCTTTTCTCCTAGGATCTATTTCTCCACCCTTTGTTGGACCGGGCGCGGGTTCCTGGCGCCTACTTTTACCTTCTCCAGTTGGACATACCCCCTTTCCCAAGTTTCGGGCCTTTATTAGGTAGGAGCCCCTTCGACAGTTTTCTTCTCGTCCCTCCCTATTGATCCACCGAGTTTTTCCCCCTCCCTTTTGTGGCCGTCTGTGAACTTTCTAGTTCCGGTATCCGCGCGCCATGAGCTTGGCACGCCCCGTCGGATCGACTTATTTTGATTTTTTTCTATCCCCCTCGTGTTTCTCTGGTCTGCTTTCGCACGCCCTCTTGATTTGCTGAGAATCGTTTCCTTCTGCGGTCACACTTGCACCACGCTTACCTAACAAGTAGCGGAAGCGTCGCTTCCACGGCGCCAAATTAGCCCCTTTTTTGTTCCCTCTGTTTTAGCGCCTAGCCAGCACCCCTTTTCCCCCCCCTTCTCTTTTCGGATGTTGGTTCCCCTCGCCACAATCTCCTTTTTCATACTATCCTTCTTCCTCTTTTTTTTGACTAAGTCTTAACCGGTTTGACCACCCTGCGCTTTTTTCATGTCGACTCCTAGTGTAATCCCTCGACTTTGCCTGTTTTTTTTTTCCCTTTCACATGAGTCGACCGTCTATTTGGTTCCAGTCCCTTTGGCAATTGGTTTTCGTTTCCCATTTTTTGTGTTCTTTCCCTTCTCAGCCATCTCCCATATTGCTTTTTTTGCCTTGTGCTCTTTATCGTGGTTACTACTCCTTTTGCCCGTCGGATCGGTGAGCTTGCCCGCAGCTGCGCTTCTCCTTTTTGATCTCTTCCTTGTATTCTTTCACCCGCTCTTTTTTTGTCCGCGGTGGCTCTACGGGCTGCTAATCTTCTTTCGTCGAGGTTTTATTCCCGGACGTTAAGCCTAGTTCCCTTTTTCACCTGGCGTTCTGCGCCGAGGATCTATGGTTATTCAATGTGCCTCTGCCCGCGTCCCTGTTTAGAACATTGGTTGTATCCAGCCGACCGGATCGCGTGGTCCCTTTCGTTCGTCCCCGAATTTTTTTTGCCGGTCAGCCCCTGTCGGTTTTTTTATCCGTCAGCTCTGACGGTGTTTTTCCTAGTGCGGCCGATCAGTGGTTTTGAAACGATGCCGATGGTTTTTTCTTTCCTCGTGTTTCGCGCTCTGATTCACCACCAGTCCTTTTTCTATACATTTGTCTTATCTCTCTTTCACTTTACATTCTGGCCGCGTCCCTACGGCTAATGCGTCCACCTCGCCTCGTTCCTCCCCCATGCTTTGAGTTGTTGTGTTTCACGTTTTTCTCGCCGACCACCCGCGCGTCTGTAGACTAATTTCTCTCAGAAGGCGGTGTAACATTTTCCCCCAGTAGTTTCCGCGTTCCTTATTCCGATATCGAGCGTGCTCTAAATTACCTGTCTAATGATAGCATGCATCGCCAGGGTTTTTAGTGGTTATTTCGGTGTTTCTCTAATCTTCTCACGCCTTCGACAGAGACTGCAGCCTGGACCTTTACCCAGTCGGCTTTAGTTTAGGGGCATCCCCAACTAAGTTCATAAAAGTCGCGTCCCCTTGATCGAGGTTTTTCTTTTTTCGCCACTCGGCCCTTTGCTCATTGGGCTTCATTCCTCCCTTTCTCACCCTCTTTTTCTCTCTCATGTCCTCAGACGTTTTCCCGTTCTGCGTGGTCCTCATCTTTTGCGACGTCTTTTTTTGCTCGCGGCCCTTATTTTCTTTCGAAGTCAGTGTGCGTCTTCCGCTCGACGCGCATTTGAGATCTTGATCGCCGGATCACGTTGGGAATGCTTCCTATGTTCCCCCTCTTTCCTCTGGTTTGTCCTCCTTGATTTGCGCCATTTTCTTTTTGATTTTCAATGTCACCTGAGCTAGATTGAGAAACACGCCTGCTGAAGAATTTTGTCTGGTCTGCTTTTTTTTTCTTTTCTCGCAAGCCTGGCCCTCCTGTAAACCATGTTTTTTGCACATATTTTTTTTTTCCTTCCCCCCGGACCCCAGACATCTTGCAAGATTCACGTCGGCCCTTCTGTCTATTCGCTCTTGAACTTTTTCCGCTCCTTGTGACTATTCGTTTTTTTTTTCACTTTTTCCATGTGCCCAAAAGATGGCGTCCGTACGACAACGGGATCTATGATTTATCTTTTTCCTGGTAGTCCTACGGGGTATAAGGATTCTCTTTGCTTTCTTGGTGCTTTGCCCAATATTTTCATCGTCTATGGTGAATGTCAGGTGGGAGCTGCGCCTTCGCCCGTGCTTTTTTCTTTCTGCCCCTTGGCTTTGAGATGACGTTCACTTTTTTATTGCACCTTCGTCTTCTATTGCCTTGTTCCCGATTTTCTTACCTGCTCGAACGCCCGTCCGGCTGCCGAAACCTCGTCGAGCAAAGTTCTTCCCGTGGAATGCCCCTTTTTCCTTCGCCCTACAAAAGCGCAGGTCGTGCACAGCCCACTTTGAGCGCCAGCCCGAGGTGTCGACTGACCCTTATAGCTTTGTTTGCGACGGGTTATCGCGCGTCCCCTTTGATTTTTTTACCTTGAGAGCGTTTTGTGTCATCTTCCAGGTCCTGTAATTCTTGACACTTTTTGGACCCTAATTTTATCTTCCGCTCTGCTCGAATGACATCACCACGCTACTCTTTTTTTCCTAGTACTATTTTTTTGTTTTCTGAGTCCATCCCTTTGCTGTTAATTGCGAGGCTCGCCGGTGTATTGGGCAGACGTTCCTTGCCCTCCCTTTGCGTGGAAGACCTGGCTATGCCAACAAATTACCGTTCGAGGCCTCTTCCCTTCGGGCCTTTTTTTCTCCGATCACTTAACACCCTCCATTTTTGGACACCTACCAGATCGTGATTGAGATCTGTTGGTGTTTTATGAGCCCCTTTTTTCTTTTCGCCGACCTCCTTTGCGCAACTCCCAACGTGACCTTTTACTTTCGACGAGTTAGGTTTCGCTTTGTTTGATCCCTGTGGCTCGCGGTCGCGTTAAGGACCCCTTTGCAATTCCCTCTCTTTTCCTACCCTGGTGAGTTCCCCATGTTCCTTCCATTTCCAGAAGTTAGTTATTCCCCCCTTTCTGAACTGACGTTTCGACTTCGTTCGCGCCCATTCTTCCCACTTATGCTCTTTTCCTCCTTTCTTTTTTTCCAAGCACACCTGCCTGCACATGAACCATTTCCCTGAACTCCCCCTTGCCGGTATCGAGCAGATAAATCTACGGCAATTTCCCCTTTTTTTTCGGCCGCCTCGGTCACAGTCCCCTTTTTTCCCCACGACCCCTTCCCCCCCCTCCCTCTTGCAAGGAGAGTTCTATTGTCCTCGTTTCGCCATATTTCGAAATTTTTTTGCTTTGTTTTGCATCCACTCTTTTGCCTTGCAAAAAACGTTCGGACGGCATACTCGTGTGACGCACATTTTACACGCTATTCTGCGCGCAACTTCCTTTTCGACCCGCCAACGTGTGGTTTTTGAAATGAAAAAACTTCTCCATCATTTTCCCTTCTCTCTTTCCATTTTTTCCTCCATCGACTGTACCGCTGCTTGCCATATGCCGGTCACGCCCAGTCTTCCAATCGCTCCTTTCAAATATTCTTTATTCCCCTCCCTGCTTTATAGCGAGATCACCCTGCTCTTTCTCTCTTCGTAGCTTATTTTTCGCCAAACGTCAGTCTTGCCCCGCCTTTTTTTTTTGGCCTTTTTCCCGTCCGTTGCACGCGCTCGAGATGAGGGACTGTCCCTTCTCTTCTGTATTGTTTTTTGTCCTTTCTTGATTTCCGCTAACTTTGGCTCTGGTTCGCGGACCCGCTTTGCGAGGCTCTACCTACGGCGGTCCCTTTGCTGCTTTCTCTCTTTTCCATTCCGGCCGAAGGCTTCTGATAACCGATCGTAGCGTTGTAGATTCTTTTTTCGTAGGAAATAGTGCTGGCTTGAACCGCCCCATGCTTGTCACACTTGCCTTTTTTCGTTTCCATCCGACGGGGTTCATTGCGGCGCTCTATTTTTTTTTCGTTCTCCCTAATTTCCCGTTTAAAGGGATTTTTTCACCTTCTTGCTTCTCTCCTCCTGATTTCTCCGACGCCTCGTTGCGTGGCTCCCCCTTTTTTCCACTCACCGCGCGATTTTCTTCCTGACGTTCCTCTTCGTTTTTTTCCGCCGGACGGGAATTGCGAATTGCTCGATCATGGCTCCGGGACCCGGGCTTTTTTCATGGATTCTTATTCTTTCTTCCATGTCGTCGACACTTTTGACTCGTCCTTCCGTTTTCAACTCTTGATCTTCTGTCCCAACCCCCTTTTTTGTCCGGTACACACCGCCGCTTGTTTTTTCTCACTGACTAACGTGTTCTGACATTTTTCCGTTCCTCTAACGCGATCTTTTTTCTTCTTTTTTTTTTTAGCACCTTTGCTTTTTTGTAAACCTGTCGCTGGGGTCGTACTGTTCCCACTTAGATCCTGACGGTGCCTCGCCATTGGCCTTTTCCCCTTTTTCTTCGGTGCGAGTTCACGCAACCTTCGATCGCTGAGCTTCCTCTCTTTCTCCTCCCTTCTGAGCCAAACCCGGTCACGGAACATTCTCTTTTTCTTTCGGGGGTCGCAACATGATGTATCGATCACGTTTTTCGGCCCGTTTTCTGATCTCATAGTCAGCGCGGTAGTAATTACCTTACTTTACCGCCAGGTGCGCCCCCCTTCTGTAACTCAATTCTTTATATTGATGACTAACTGTTCGACTGCGGCCTTTTTATCCCTTCCTTCCAGTTTCCCTTGTTTTCTTTTCAAACTGGCTTCCAAATAGACTTTCTTCTTTGTGCTTTAGCGAATCGCCACGTTGGTTTCAGTCTTCTTCGGTTGTATTAATTCTTTGTCTTCTACATAATTCCCCTCCGTTTTATCCCTGATTCTATTCTCTCTTCCTTTGTTGTTGCTCGAGATCTCTTCTTTTGATGCCCAGTTTGGATTATGTTCCTGCCTTCGAACGTTTCCCTCTAGCCTGCTTCGCAGTGGCTTTCGCAAGTGAACAGTTGTTTTTTTTTCCGACTTTTTCATTTTTTCAATGCGTCTTTTAAGCTTGTGCGGGGCATCCGGTCACTTTCAGAAACCTTTTTCCCCCTCAATTTTCCTCTTTTCGTCGAAGCCTTTGGCCCATGTGGATTCTGTCAAGTGTGGAACCTCTCGGCCTCTGGTCGATAACTACTGTTCTTCCTCCTCTTAGCGCCTATACGTGTTTCGATACCTATTTATTATCAGGAATCATTTCTTTCCTTGTTCCGTCTTTGGCGCAGTCTTTGTCTTCCTATTCTGTGTGGTTTTGGGGCCGACGCCGGTTGAGTTTGGTTCGATCCCCCTCCCTTCGTTCACTTATTTCTGCCCCGGTTAGGATCTCTGGTAAAGCAGCCTTTTCCTAGCCCGCCAGGTTTGCCAAATTGGCCGTCTCCCTCCGATCCTTTGATCGAACTGGTGCCCGGAGTGCCCGTTTCATGAACCTGACTGTCCCTGTCGGTCGGGGTCAAGCTTTTTGTGATTTCTCGCCGAAGCTTTTTTTTTTTTGCGTTGCGGCGCCATCGTTTTGCCCTCATCCCCACGGGTCTTTGGATTTGTGACGAGTGGAGCGCCGATTTTCGTCCCCGGACCCGTTCAATGTTTTCAGTTTCGCTTCCCTTTGGTCGGAGCCACGCGATCAAGTCGACCTTCGGCCGGCTCACGCCCCCGGTTTTTACGGTTCTCTTCTGTCGCGTTTTCTTGTTTTTTTTTCCCCAAGGGGTTCCCCGCACGCCCCCGCGAGGCGTCTCTTCCTCTGATTTCCCTAGTCTAAAGGGTTGACCTTCCCTTTCAGGCGTTGCCTTTTCTCACTTTAGACGAGCTTTCTGCGCAATCTGACTTCGTTTCCCTGTAGGTACGATTTTCTCGATGGCGCGGTGCCTAGCAAGAATTATCCTCTTTTCCGAATTATCCCTTCGATCGTGCATTATCAGGCGTTCCAGGCCGTTCGTCTTTCTGTTCAAAACATCCTTCCCTTTTTTCTTGACTCGAGCGCCTGCGAACGGTTGCTCTCTGCCTGAGACCGGTGCGTCAATTTCCACCGGGCCCGCCTCACAAGCCGATTTGTCGACGTCATTCCCCTAAGACTTAGATCGTCGTGGTATGTGCTCGGTTGCGCATTTTTGACGACTGTTTTGCATCGCGTGCGTTGCTTTTTTCTTCTCAGCCCTCCGCTCAAGCGTTCCCCCTAGCGGGTTGGATCTCTTCGGCTAATTTATTCACGATATCCTTTCGATGGGCAAGACTTTGTTGCGTTCGTTTCACACTTCTTCCCCCCATCTTCTTTGTTTTGCTAAGAAAACTGATTCTTTTTTTCCCTAACTGTTCCCTCACCTGTCGGGTGCCCTGTCGGCGGCGGCTTTCGCAACTTTGCGACGACACCATTTTCTTCCTGTGATCTTCCTGGTCGACCACCGTTTCCCCCAGGTTTCGAAGAATTTTTTGTTTTTTGTTTCCGCTTTTTTTTGAATTCTGCAGGCGGCGCCGCGGTCGAACGATTCCGCTTTGTATCCGCTTCTTTTGTGTTTTCTTTTGGAGGCAAATGCTTCCTGGATGACCCCACGCGGGCGTCCACGACCACGTTTCACTGGCATTTTCGTTTAAGTCTCTGAGACAGGGATTCTTTTTTCTTTCTACCCTTTTTTGTGTTGTGCAATATCCTTCTTTCACTCCCTCGTCTTGTGGCCGGAAGAAAGGCTGGTCGTTAGTTAGCCTTGCTCCCTACGTTTCTCCTTTTTCCTTTTCCCCTCGACCTTGTTCTGGTCTATGTAAGTTTCACATGAGTTCCCCCCTTCTTCTTTTTCTTGCCAGAGTACTTTTTCCCTTTTCCTGTCGACTTCTGCGCAACGCTTCCGGGTTTTTCCGACCCCTTTCTAGCCGTCACGTTTTTTTGATATTTCAACTGTGGTCGTCGCCATACAGTTCGACACGTTTTCCTCTACTCTCTCCATGTTCCCACTTCCATTCTGTAGTTTTTCGCCGACCCTCTTTGTTTTGTCTGTTTTTACTGAGATACTGACGTTTGTGGGAGACGCTGCCTGGAACTTCAGTGTTTTGACTATTCCAGGTCCCGTTTCGGGAAGTGCTTTTTCCTTGTTTTACCCTTTTCCCTGTCCCTTGGCGCGCTCTCCATGCCCATCCTCACAATCTTTTTTTTCTCCTCCTCCTTTTTTGCGCGCTTTTTTTGTCCATTTTGAAGCGGTATTCTTTCTATTGCTTTATGCCAAGCCGGCCCCATTTCCCTCTAGTCGCCTTCCCCTGTACTATCCACCACTTCTCCCCTTTCGAGGCCCCAAGGCGTTTTTCGCGTCTACCTCCACCAACCCCTCACTCTTGTGTCGTCAACCCCTCACACCTAACGGTCGTGTCTGCTTCTGCTGGTCTTTTTTGCTCTTTTTCCCTTCGTCCGACGCATTTGTCTCACATACACCCAACCCGTTTGCATGTCTTTACTTTTTGTGGGAACTTTCTTTCTAGTTTTCTCATTCCCGTGCTCTTGTTGGCGCTGTCGCGCTGAAGGACATTTTCCCAGTTTAAGGGAGCTCCTACGCGAGGTGCGTGCCATCATTTTGTCCTTCCCATCATGTCGTTTGCTTCTCTATCCGTAAGGTGGGCGTCAAGTGCCTTTCTTTTCATTCCCCATAGGCTTTTTTGACTCGCTTCCAGCACCGATGCAACAAGTTCGATTCTGTTTTCCCCCTTTTTCGTCCAAACTTCTTTGCCTTTTTTGCTTTCCTAACGCAAATCATGTAATATTTGTCGTATCTGCGCCTCTTTATTCCGTTCTTTTTTCTCCCACGACCTATTCCTCCGCGATGAACCGGAGCGTTTTTTCTTCTTCCTTTCTTTTGCCTCGTCCCGCCCTCTTCTTTCGCACCCTTCCAGTTGTATTCTGTGAGCAAAGACTTCTTTTGACCTATGAACTTTTGCGATTCTATTGGCCCTTTTAACGCCCATGTTATTCATCTTCGGCCCTTTATGCTTATTCCTCCCCCCTTTTTTTCGGTAAGACAGCACCCGCCTTTGTTTACTTGCAAATTTCTTCCCTGTTTTTCACTCCTCGCTCATGTCCTTCCTCACCATTCGCCTGTCCGATGAGGCCCATTGCCGTTTTTTTGCGCCCCCCCTCTCCTTTCGTCTCCTCACTTATCTCTTTCTTTCATTCCCTTACTCTCGCGCGCGATCTCGCTTGCGCGTTCTTTCGAAGAGGTTTTTGCCCCGCCGTGCGCTCGGCCTTGTTGACCCGTAAGTGAGAATTCCCCTCTCTCTTGCTTTCTTTTCGCTCGGCACTTATGTGTCTTGTCGGTTGCCGCGGATGGACTTGCCCCTTTATTCCCGGCGCTTGTTTGCTTTCGCATCGCGCTTCAGGTTCTGGAAGTTTTTTCATTTTTGTCCTTTTGATGTTTGTGCCAAGACGGCTCACGGTTTGCCTGATTCTTCTCCGAATCTTGACGGTTTTTCGAACTTTGGTGCCGCGTTTGAGACGAGTGCCGGGCGAAACTCAGTTTAGCTTTGCCCGTCTTTTTTCCTGCAGTCAACGCTCATCCCAGGACGTCGGAAAATTTGCGCGCACGCTGATGTTTATCCCCCCTGCCTGGCAATGATACCGTTTCTTTCCCCGCGTGTTCTCTATAAAGATCGTTGCGGGGCTCTGTCCCCTTGGCTAAACTCAGCCCATTTCGATCCTTCATGAAGGACCGTATGGATTCGTCTTTTTCCGCGGCGGAATGGTCGACTTTTTCGACTCCCTGTCCTTCCCTTTCATAGACCTGCCCCCTTGCCTGGTGGTACCTGTATATATTGAGGCGTCCTTCGTCGCCCTTCCCCGACCTCGTTTTTCGTTCCCAACCTCTTTTGCACTTTCGCAAAACCTGTTTCGCTTCACGGCAATCGACACGTACCGGCATTCTTACGAACAGTTCAATTTTAGAACCTGCCGCTGTTCAAGTTCGACCGGATCAGATATGGGTGCACCTTTTTTGTTTGCATTTTTGTTCGGCCCATGGGCGGCTTGACGCCCCTTAATGGACTGCTTTTCGGGTCCTTGTTGTCCGTTTCCTCTTAGGTCGCGCCTCACGCAAACCTTCCTGATCCTCCGCCCGCCTTCTTATTTTTCTCCCTCCACTTTTGCTCCCACCGTTGAAACGAGTAGCGTGTTCTTTTTGTCTCGCCCCTTCGGTCTCTGATCCGTCTCTCGCGCCGTCTCTTTTAGGCACTCGTTGAGAGCCTTCTTTTCGTGTAGTTAATTCATTTTAGCCATGTTTTTTCCCTTTTCTCCGCCCGTGATCTCTTGACCCTGTTCGACGGTGCTCGAAATTCCCCCGACTCCTACCAGTTTTAAGTCAGCGTCTCTTTCCGTGCCTTCCCAAATAGCTGTATTCACCTTTCCCTTCGCGATATTCGATATCGGTTTCTGGTCCTAGTTTATTATTCTTTCCCTATTTTGCTTCTACTACTTTTCCGTTTCTGATTCTCCTATAACTAGTTGTTTTTTTTTGGTCTTTACTTTTTTTGAATGTCAGGGCCCCTTGTCGTTTTATGTCGAAGCATCGCAGAATTTTCATCAATCCGAAGGATTCTGCCTGCTGATCTTTCTTGCCTTTTTTAAAGTTCCCAGAGGTTCGTCTTTTGCCTTAGGTTTCAGCACTTCCCTCAATTAGTGCGTGCCTTTCGAGGCTTTCGTCAAAGGTTTTCTCTCCTTTCCCCTGATTTCCGGGTCTCCTAGCTGCGGAACATGGCGGAAGTCTTATACGCTCTGTCTTTGTCGATCTTCTGTTTGCCCTAATCTTGCTCGGATACGTGTCTTCCCTATGTTGTTTTTTCTTGTCCCACCCTTTCCCTCTCTCCCTGTTTCTCACGCGGGTGGGCCCTTCCGGTCGGCTAATCTGAGTTTTTTTTTTCCCCCTTTCTTGTTACCGTGAAGGCTTTGCTTAGAATGGGCCCGTCACCTTTGACGTTCTTCCACCGTCTCTTCGTTGTTCCCTTCCCCCTCTCAACGTCGATCGTTTTTCCACCAGGTTGCGGAGCCAGATTCCTTTTTTGCTCGACTTTTGGTCTTTCCCCTGCATTTTTCCCTTCCCTGAGCTTGGTACGCGGTATCCTTGTCTTGCGTCTTCACCCGGTTGGCGAGTGCGGCGTTCCGACGCGTTGGACCGACCGAAGCCATTTCGGTTTTTTCTTATCCCTGTGGCTGCGTCCGTCCGTATATGAGCAGGTACACACCCAGTTTCATTTTTTTTCAGTTTTCCCAGTCTTTTTCTCCCCCCGATCAGACTCGACATGCTGCTGTCGTGATCACGATGAGCTACAGTTGCCGGGTTTTCCGGATAGTTCTGTTGTCTTGATTTAGTGCAAGGGTTACGCGCGCCACCTGATTTTTTTTGCTTTCTAGAGAATACGCGGTGCATACATTGAAGGCGTTTGCCCTTGATGACCCAGTTAGTGTGTTGGCCCCAACTCTTTCCTATCCTGGGTCACTCTCCATTGTTTTTCACTATGTACGAGTGATAGGCCTTCCTTTGCCGCTGCAATATTCTTCAGAGAGACTTTCTGTCACCCCGAAGTCTGAACGTCATCTTTTGACCATCCTCATGTCCGAAAGAGCCGGTTCGATCGTGTGGCATCAAAGATCACCCGTAATCCAAAGTTCTTTCTCTCTCGGAATGTTACCTCTGTCCGCGCAGCGCACTCTCCTGGGTTTTTTGAGTACACCCTCTAATCTGCCCCGCCCTTAACCCGCAGAGTTTGCTTTTAATTTTCCCTAAGCCCGTCGTCGCGCGTGGCTCTCCTGGCCGGTTGTTACTTCCTCTCGCCCTTTCGTACGTATTTTTTGATTCTAGCCTAAGCGCGTCAAGCGCGCCCGAGGCAGGTTTATCGTCCCGCGGTCCTTGGTCCTTCCTCTCCATATTTGAGATCGATTGTGTCTCAGTTTTGTTTTCGTCCGGCACTTGTATGGCCGCATTTTCTGTCTTTCTGTCCACTATCCGCTTGATGAACAGCAACTGATTTGGCCAAGAAAACTTTATGTTTTCAGTTTTCTTCTCGCGCGGGTATTTGATTCTGTTCAGCCTGGCCGACATGCCCCCTTGCGTCACCTTGGCAGCATTCTTTTCTGGTCGAAACGTTCAAAGGCATCCATCTTTCACCCCTTCCTCCCCCTTTTAGAAGAGAGCTGGCTGATAGAGTTCTCACGATTTCCCCTCTCGGCTCGCTTTTTTGACTATGTTCGTGGTGGGGTCCTGGTGATTTTGACCCCACGAGGCTTTCCCACTTTCCCTTTTTTTTCTCTTGATTTCGGATCCGATCCTTCAAGATTCGAGATCATTGAGTCTCTTCAGCCCCTTTGTTTTTTTATGTCTCGCGGTGGTGCTTGGACATTCCGGCTTCACGAAAGTTTCTATGGTGGAAACTCCTTTTTTAGCCTCGTCCCCCCTTTTTCTTTTTTTAGCGTTCATTCTAGCGACATTGGTCCGATTTTAACATGACTGTCCTCACTTTTTCTGTCTCTTTTTGCATCAGTTTCCTTTTCCTTCCAGTCCGCGACCTCGCGACCGCGGCGGGTCATTCCCTCAACCCCCCGTCCTCTCAAAGATTCACTTTTGTGGAATTTTTTTTAGACCCCTGTTTTTTATTGCCATCACCCTCTCAATTGTGCCCAGCCCCAGAGCTCCATGTCACGATTTTTTGCCATATATCCTGTGTTTTGGGATTTTCTTCCTCGTGCCGTAGTGGACGCGGCGGTCTCGTCTCATGATCGCGGTTTTTGTTCTTTACCCGTTCTCGTTGCGCGAAGTGCTTGACCGTTATGCTTCCCCTACTTCCGAGCGCTTCGCAATTGTCTAACATAAGCCCTCAGCTCTCTTTTCCTCCTCATTTGTTGTGTTTCTGAGCTTTCGTGGCTGATTTCATTGGAGCTGTGAGTTTTGTCGTATTTTGACAAGCCCGTGACTTTTTCAAGCCACTTCGAAGTTACTTCCGACCCCACCCCCCCGCTATCCGTTTTTTCCTTATCCCCCTACGGCATTCTCGACTATTCACCTCGTCCAAACCACAGTATGGTCTTCGACATCACTGCCTCTTTTACATGTCTCTGGGGCTGGGCACGTTGCGCCTTTTCTGTCCTCCTATCCTCTGCGCCCTCCCCTTGCAGTTTGCTCTACGTTTTCGGCCAGCCGGCCTGTGCGTTCTCCCTCTTTTTTGCTGACTCCCAATAGTTTTTTTCCTTCAGGCTTAGACGACGAGGTGTTCATGTTCTTCTTTCACGACAGTCGAGTGAGCAATACGAATGAGACACGAGTTTTTTACTTGAGCTCTCGCCTCTCCCTTCCACCATAGGGCTTTCGTTTACTCGTATATTTTCCAGAAGCACCGTTTCCAAGGTTCCTGACTCATTTTCACAATCTGCGCACGTTCAGAGCGGATAACAGTCATTTTGTTTTTTGGGTTACCCCCTTTTGGTCACCAGTCCCACTCCTTCCCCAAAACCCTTGCCATCGTCCCCACACGCCTCTTTAACGTGTCTTTCATCCGTTTTTTCGGCTCTTATCCCAAGCGTTCGTGTCGTGAATTCTTTTTCCCCGCAATCCTTTCTGTTGAACGTTTGCGACCAGGTATTGCCCTTGTTCTCCCGGTAATATTTTCCTTGTTTAGAACATACCCCCGGCTTAGCCGCAACGCGGTGCCCTGCGCTCTACCTTTTGTTTCAAGTTTGCTCATTTTTCATTCTCAACGACGTTTTCCGCTTGCGCCATTAATGGCCTCCCCCCTATTCCAATCGTACTCACATCTTTCTTTATTCCATGAATTTTATCCGTTTTTTCCCCCCCCCTTTTTTTTCGCTTGATCCGTTTGTCGAAGCAAAACTCAGCCGTGCGCCTGCGTCTTTCTTTCTAACCCAGTTCGCTCCACTCTCTTCTCGACTGCTTGGACTTTTCGACCTCTGTTTTTTTTTTCTTCTAGTTATGTCCTCTCGGTTCAGGCGTGCGTTCCCCTCTTTCTCGCAGTCTTTTTCTTGTCTTGGATTTATTTTGATGATTTTTGCCTCCCCGCGGCGCATCTTCTGACTATGCCCTTTTTTCTTGTACCACCTTCTGGTGTCCGCCCGCTGCTTCTACGGATGTTAGGGTCCCCCCGCCCGTCCTCTAGCTTTTTCCCCTTGCTCGGTCCCTCTTTCATGACGGAGTGTCAATTTGCGCGCACGCTTTTTCGGGTCTCCTTTCCCCTTCACTATTCCGGGCTCACGCGTTCTTTACTATAAAGATCGCGACTCCCGCTTTTGTTTGTGCCTCCGTTCCCCCCGTTGGCATCAATAGCAGCGCGATGCCTTCCTGATTTGTCGGTCCCATGGTCGTGCTGTCCGCGGTTGACTTTCGACTTGTCTTCTCCTTCTCGGACCAAGGTGATCCCCCGTCCATTGCCTTGGTCCTGGCTATATCGAGTCTGCCCCCCTCGTCGACTGCACGACCTTTTGGCCCCTTTCCCCCCCACCGATTGCTGAGATCTGCATCGCAAAACCTCTTTTCGCTTTCCGTTGTCCTTCAAAGCCTTTTGACCTTTTTCCTCCTTTCATTTTTCCCAACGAGCGTTGGTTTTTCCCACCACCCCCCCCCTTCGTCCGGACCGACTTTATCGCCACCTTGTGTGGAAAATGGCCGCTTGGCGGCAACTTTTTTTTCCAAAACTCCCCTCTTTTGTCAGACGTCAACGGTCCTGTCCATTATTAGGCGCGCTCCTTTTCTTTTCCACCGCCCGATTCGATCCGGCTGCGCCAACCGGTAACGCCTATTTTTTGGACGGATTCCTTGCCAACATCTTAGCCCGATCGTTCGCGCTCAAGTTTCTTCTTTGATTCCCTCTACCAGCGATTTCTTCTTCACCTTGACGATATTCCATGGTTGCGCTGCTTGTCTCCGACTCAGTAGCTTCTTCATTCTTTTCCTACCTGCGCCCGAACGCCCGCGCCTACCATCTTGCTCCTTTTTTCCTTCCGGAAAATAGCTGTTCTCCCTTTTTCCACTGTCGCTTATGTTTTAGGTGCCCGCAATCCTTTCTTTTTTTCTCTTGGTCGGTTTTTTTTCTTCTCC
>Ga0179593_1278163_pt1 | contig 18039 bp, 17 predicted proteins | sample CZODoug2_1_08_16_FD_185931 | JGI IMG/M metagenome (GOLD analysis project Ga0179593, IMG submission 185931) | Vadose zone soil fungal communities from Angelo Coast Range Reserve, California, USA - CZODoug2_1_08_16fungal (PacBio error correction) | ecosystem: Environmental > Terrestrial > Soil >... | reverse complement strand
CTGGGAGGTGACTGCGTGTATGGGTCCACTTAAAACTCCTCCCCTATTCGACTTCTTTCCTTCACACTCTTGAGGAGCTTCCTTTTTTGAAGTATTAGCGGTCGCCCTGAATTTTTTCCCTAGAAAATTGACCTCTAGCAGGTTGTAACCTCTTTTTATCTTATAGGCCCTTTCTTCTGACACCCAGATTCTTGGTGATAGACGATTTTTGACGCGAATTCCTTCGGTTCTTCTAGCCTTGCGGTTGAGTTTTCCGCTTCTCCGCGAGGTACCAGGGTATGCTGGCGAGTTATTGCATCATGAGGTTCTCCCCTCCCTTTTTGAAAGCGTAGCCCGATTTAGGTCGCGCCCAGCGCAATAGATCATTTTGTGCAGGCCCACCCTTCTCACACCCGCCCCTATACCATGATCGGGGACTACCCGTAATATCTTCCACGGCCTTTTACGAGATGACTTTTGACCTTTCCTTAAAATCTTGGCTCTATTACTCGCTCGTCCGAGCCCCCATTTGTTAGTCGCCTCTTCAACTCCTTTTGCCCACTTTTTTTAGACCATTTCCAATGCCGATTCGCGGCAGATGCCTGCTTACGCGAACTTCACTTTCTCCCAATTTCTTCAAATCAGCCGGACAACCCTTACTAATGAGAGAGTTTTCCCTGACTTGCCCCAGGGTCCCCTGAAAAGGAAGTGATCACGAGCACAAGGGTTAGAGAACCGATCGGAGGTCTTTTATCCGAGACCAGTCAAGAGCGAATGAAGTGCTGAGAAGGCTTTCCCCCTTAAGTCTTTCTATCGGGGAGCCATTTCGTGCAAGGCCCGGAGTCTAAAAGCCATCCCCGTGAGAGAGAACAGAGCTCTGTTCCACATAGCCAGAGGAGATACTGCCCAAACCCCCTCTTCTCGACGAGTTTTTGAGGACCCCGGGTTAGAAAATGCTCGTCTGGTGAATCGCTCGAGAGGTCGAGGATACTCTTCGTCTTTAAAAGGTGATGATGAATTGAGAACATGTTCTTTTCGTTCCCTTTCCCCCCCCCAAAACCTTTCCCTGTTATGTTCTTCGCCCCCCCCCACTCTGCATCTGCTCCGGCCCAGAACGCGTAGGTGTTGCTTTTTTTTTTTTTTTTTTTAGCGGAGCATTCATCCCCTCCTGGTGGAGGGCGATTGTCTCCCTCGCGGCTGGTCGTCCTTCCACCAAAACCCCCCCCACACACCCACCCCACCCCCCCCCCCCCCCCCAACCCCACCCAACCACCCACCCCCCCCAACCACCCCCCCCCCCCCCATTTTCCCCCTCTCCCCTTCCCCACAAACCCCCCACCCACCCCCCCCCCCCCAAAAACAACCCACCCCCAAAAACAACCAACATGTCGTGGCTGCCACCACAACCTTCGTTGACTCCCGAGAGCTCGAGCGTTCTTTCCTGGTCCGCTGCTGGCTGATCGTTCCCTTAATCAGACGTTTTTCTCGCCCCCGATGAACCCACACTTCGCCTCGATGTCTTTTCTTTCTCGTGGAGAGCCCCAAATGCGTGACCTGTTCCCCCCAGGTGATTCAGCTTGTGTCGACTTTTCAGGGAGCGGGTCTCGGCGTTCACTTAGTCCGCCTCTCTACTTTTCGTTCTTTTTGGGCCGAAGAAATAGTTTAAGCTGTCGGAGTTCAAGAAAAGGACCCCCTCTTCATTTTTTTCCCTGAGCTATTCCAGCGCCCTCGCTCTTGCCACCGCCATTTCGCCAGTGTTGATTCCCCCCCCTAGGAAGATTGGCCTTTTCGAGCTCTACAGTTGAAATGTTATTGGGCTGTTTCCAGTCTAACCGGGTCCTTGTCCTTTTTTCTGTTGAGATTAGCCCTAGTTGTTCGTATCTGATTGGTGCCCATGACCATTTCCGTCAGTCGTCCCTCATTGCATTGCGGAAATTGCTTTGTTCCAACCCCCCCCCTTTCCCCTGTCCTCTCGACCAAATTGGTTCAAAGGAACCTCTCGTTTGTTTCCTATTTGCCTCCTCAGAGGTCGAGCTTCTTTTTTGGTATTTGAAAACTGCGGTGTGGCCCCTGCTTTCGTCCACGGAAGCGTTGATTATTTCGACGGAACCGCTTTCCCTGGAGACGTTTGTTTTCCTCCTGTCTTTCGGCTCGGCACTTCGGACCACTTGGGGTTTAAGGAACGATTATCCCTTGCATTTTCTTCGCCCCGACGGCAAGCAAATTTTTCGTCATTTTCGTCGTTCTTTTGAGTTTCTTGACGTACATTTACTTTTTTTAACCCCCCCCGCAAAAAACGGCTGGAAACCTCCTCCACTCCCCGGGGCCATAGGACCTGCGCCAAGGGTACGTCTTGCCGAAGCACAGTTTTGAAGCTGCCGGGTTGGACATTCTAAGTGTGTGGCCGACTTCTTGTAGTGGCTGGTTTGTTATGAGTTGGGATTACGCCCCACCCCCCCCCCCCCCCCCCCCCCCCCCTTCCCCACCTCTTCTGAGAGGCTTTTTTGCCTTTTTGTTATCCTGACTTACAGAGTGCTCGAGATGGAAATTGCTTCTTATTTGTGGTGGCGCTTTCCCTCTTTTGGTTTTTGCTTTTCCTTGGTGGATCTTACCCTTTTCCTCGGGACTTGACCTACTCCTGCCCTTTGATACCAGCGACCCTCCGCTGTTTTTTCGGGTGCCGGTGTTGAGTTCTGCCCCCGAGGAGCGTTACCCGGCGAACGTGAGTCCCCTTCCCGGGAGTTTTAAGTTCTACCACACCCACCCCACACCCCCCCCCCCAACACCCCCACATCTTAGCCGGAGCGCTCTTCTCGCCACTTCGGACTCGCTGGGCGTTTCGGTTCTTTCAAATGCTCGAACGGGAGTCCTTCTTTTTTTTCTCTTCGGTCCCCTTCTCGTACTCCCCTTTGAAAACCCTCCGTTTCTTTCTTTCTCCGCTTCTTCATCTGCCCCAAGGCGCTAGTTGAATGTTTTTTCGCTTACAGTGTCAGCTCCCCTTTTTTTTCTCGAGTTTCATTGTTTAACGGCTCGCTGCTCAAGTTTGACCATTGTTTGAGCGTGGATCCCCCCTTCGCCCCCCCCTTCCCCATGTGAGACGCTCTCGAGGAAGTCGCTGCGGTTATGTTTTGTTTCCTTCGATCGACTCCCCCGTACCTTTTCGCGCTTTCCCCTAACTTTCCTGAAACTTTTAGTCTTCCTCCCTTTGTTCTGAGGGCGAAATCCCCAGTAAGGATGTGCCCCCATTTGCTGTCCCTGAGTGCGTTGCCCAATCAACCGCTCGCCTTTTCATCTTAAACCCCTTGCTTTCGCCCGTTCGCGCTCTATTAAACATCAGCCCCTTCGCCTTTGCCTTTTGAATAACTTTGATTCTTTGCCTCCCACAATGTCGTTTCGTCCTTCTAAACTGTTTAAAAGTGGTCCCTGACCCCCCCGTGGCTTGCTTATCGCCTCCTTCACTACATGGGGAAATCCCTTGATTCGGAGATCGCATTCCTAGTTTATCGTCGGGTTGGCTGCCGGGTTTTTACCGGCTCGCCCATTTTAGGACTAGGTCTTCCCCGTCAGATTTTAGTGAAGTGCCAAGGCCCTTTCGATGTTTCCTGACCCCCCCACCCTCTCTGCTTCTCCCTTCCGCTTCCGTTTTTTTTGATTCCAATGTGTACCATTTTCCGGCAGAGTCTTGATCTTTCTCACTCCTTTTTTGTTTTTCGTTGATTCGCTATAACGATGTAGCCTCGACTTCACACATTTCAGTGCAACCAGTTCCTCGGTTCCCTGCCGCAGTTTTGGCTCCCCGAGCGCCCGCCATTTATCAGGCCCTGTTCCCAACCCTTTCCCAAACATCGACTTGGTTTCCAACATTTGCGTCCGTTTACGATGTTCGCGTCGTTCTCAGACCCCGTCTCAAACCCGAAGACTAAGAAATTCCGAGGGATAGCATAAGCTCGGAACGGAGGACCAGAGGTCCTTCCTGCGAGACGCCATATGCTTTTCCGGTCTTTTCTCATTTTCCATGTAGCTCACATGCCTCTTTACCCCGGCCACGACACCAATCCACTTTCTTACCCACAACGCGGAGCCTTTTCGTCCCCCCTGCTTTTTTCTTTCATGTGGAATTCGCTAGCCTCGAACCGTACAGTTTCCATTGCTCCAAGCCTTCTCAGGTCTCTTGGAATCCATACATTTTGATAGCACCTGTTCACCTAAGTGAATTGTGTCCCCCTATAAAACCCCTCTTCAAAGTCAAAATCTTATCTCACACTTTCTTCTCACAATTCTTTTCACAGAAAACCAAGTCCCCCTAGTAGTTAATAATTTTCTCATAAGAAAGTCCAAACAACCCTTAGCGTAAGCATTCTTTTATACATTACCGTGACTCGATGGACCAGACTTGTTCAACACGCCCTTGGTCACCCGGCGCCTCAGATTGGCCTTGCCCCCACTGCGATCTCATGCCGCTCCTCCAGAGTACCCCTTCGCGACCACCAACCCAAGGCCTCGAGGCCTCGAACAAGTCCCTGAGTACCCTCCCCAGCTGCGTTACCCATCTCTTCCATCCGGGCTTCTTCTATGAATAATTTCCCAAATCGCCTCCCTCTCCTTGGTGTTTTTGCTTTCCCTTGTTCCCCTTAAAAGAGATAAGAAGTTTCGCGTGACGTCTCGCGTATGAGGTAGCGAAGTTCGTACCCTTTTCTTTATAGAATTTCTCAGGTTCACATAATACAGGTACTCCCACTTCCCGCCCGCAAGACCCCAAAGCTCATGATTAAGCCAATGTCCCTGGAGTTTTTTCCCCCTTCTTTACTCAAGAAGCTTCACCCCTCCCCGCTCGCGAGTCAGACGACCCAGGCGAGAATTCATCGCGCCCAGCCTCCCTGTTCCCAATCCGGGCCCCAATTCCCGCGCACGCAACGCGCTCGTCCTTTTCGCTGGCATTCAACAAATCCTCTATCACCCTCCTTCTCGCAAATTCAACGTTATCTTTCAGCACCCCAGCACCTTCGTGTGGGCACCCCACCTTGCAGATCTTCTTCTTGCTTCCTTTCGCAGTCATTTCCCTCTCGTCTTTTTGAGGATTAAGAATGTGTTTTTGTCCCGGTGTAAGCCCACCTTACTAGCGTTTTTTTCACATACTGATTCCCCCACTGCACCCATCCTCAGCGCCCTTTTCCTAGTGAATTTTTTTCGTCTCAGAACCTCCTTTACAATCGTTCGCTTAAATTCACGTTGCGTTCGCATTGCCCTAAGGTCCCTCTAAAAGCCCTTCAAACACAGGAGAAATTTTCCACGTGTTTCGATCACTCGGGAGAAGTCTTTCCGTGGCACCCCTGCACAAGCTATGTTTTCCCCCCCCATGAACTTTCCACCAGACGCTTCTCTCGCTGAAGAATATGGTTCCATTCCCGAATTTTCTTTTCCTGTCTCCAATTTGTATTTTAATCGGCGGTTGGTTCGCACACCTGGCTCACCGTCTAGGCAATTCGCACACACCTTGCCTCCCTGTTTTTTGCCTCGCAGCCCCCACCCTAGACTCTGATAGTCCCCATCGCGAGACAAGACCCCTTTAACCTTTTATCTTAACGACGTCCCTCTTTCTTTTCACCTTGTCTCTCTTCGAAAGACTCGAGTTACTTTTGACCCCCTTAAGAGTCCCAACCCTCCCCGGTGCCATAGATTGGATACTCAATTCCCCACGTCTTTCACAGTTCCCCTAGGTGAATGGAGTTTTTCCTGCAGAATAAAATTTTCCTCGCCCCCTACAACAGACGGGACCGTTCCCCATTCGCCTCCAATCTAAACTTTCCCCAGGGAGTAGCGTCGCCTGGACTCTCGCGCCCCTTTCCCTTCCGTTTTTTCCTCCCCACCCAGAAAATTTCAGGAGAACGATTTCACTCTGACCCCCTTGCTTCATTACCCCCTCCCTCCTCCCATTTAGACCTTCCGATATTAGCAATGACCCCGTTTTTTATTGGGCATCCCTGCCTCTGACAGATCGCGCCCCCACCTATGAACTACACCCCCACCTCTCTCTTATAAGTTCCCACAAAGAAATTGCTGTCCTCTGTCCTTCTCGATGAGCGTGTTCGCCCTCCCTCCTCTACCCGCCCCCCCAAAGTTTTTCGGAGGATACCTTCATCATAACCTTCTGTCCCTCCCAATCCTTCCCCTTTTCGCGAACTTATCTCGCGCTCTGATTTTGATGACATTTCCAACCTCAGTGAACGCACTCCCTCAGTTTGCTACCCATTGGTTGTTTTTTTTTCGGCGATCAGTCTGAAGGTTGCCCCCTCAGCGCCGTGACCCCCGACGTCAGGTTCCTCTAGAAGGGAATTCTCCCCCACCGACGCAGAATTCTTCTTACCTGAGACCCTCAGGAATATTGAGTCGGCCAGAAACATCCGTTCGCCAGTCCTAAAGGGGACCCTACAGGCCCCTGCTTTTGCCCCCAGGAACATTTCTTTTAAGCTTGCCCAATATGACGATTTTCAATTTGATTGTGCAAATGGGCGATGACCGCTTGATTACTACATTGAACCCGACTGCAGCCTCCCCTCCGGAATGATCCACTCTTAAATAGTTACACACTCGTTTAGCTCGCCATAGCATGGCCAGCAGACGAGCCCGCCTCCCCGGACTGTCACACCCCCTTTCCCTTAACCTTTCCCCGTAAGAGTGTGACACTTCCTTTAGTTCTCTTTTCTTCTACAGAATCCTTTTATGGGTTATAGAATACCGGCTCTCTCCCCCCACTATGACTCCATTCTCTAGCTTTCTCTAACTCCCGTTAGCCCGCTTATACGGTCTACAACTCTTTTCTTGCTCTTTCCCGACTTACGAAGAGAAGCATTCCTGTCGAAGAGCCGCACGGATTCCCTTCCTGCTTTCGCGTAAAAACCTATCGTATACAATGCCGTCCTAAAGCTCTAACGATCCTGGCCAATATCTCGTTTCTTCCAATTTCATTTCAACCAGTCTCTTCCCTCTCCTTATCTCCTGAAGAGGTATCGTTTTAACCACTCTCTCTGAGTCTTTCCGCCCACCCCCAAGTCGAATTGTCTTTGTTTAGTAAACGACCTCCGCCCTACCTTTCCTAAATGAGTCCTTTCTTTTTCTTTTTCCCTTGAAGAGAAAACCCCGGCGATCCCACTCCCACCCTCCCCGTTTCGGCGTTGCTCCGCCCCCTATTCTTTTAAGGGACTCCCAACTTTTTTTCGGTCGATTCCCAGGTTTTTCCCCTCTTGCTCTGTTAGCTAGTTCCCCGGGTCTTTGCATTTCTTAGGATGGAGTTTTTGGGCCCTTCGATCCTCCTGTGGAATACCTCTCCGGTTTGTTTGTTCGTCTGAGATTTGAAAATCCTTGCCCCCCCTTTCCCATCCCTTTTTCCCTTACCTCATCCTTGCCCCTTAATTCGACCAACCCTTCAGAAAATCATCGCCCTTACCCAGAAACGCCCTGATTCCCCTTTCAAGAGATTTCTTGTACCTCTAAACGATGTTGGGTCTCTGCCTTTTTTTTTTTGAGCTGGGATGTAACACGTAGAGTTAGTCTTTTTTCTGTACGGCTTGCTTTTCGCCTACACACGCCCTTAATATTCTCCTTGTGACCCCGTCCCCCTCCGTCATTTGAGAGGGCACTGACAGTTAGCTGGAGGTCTACTTGTTTCATGACCATTCTCCGCCGTTGCTAGTTGGCACCTTGCATCCCTGTAGCGGCCTTGCTTTCGGCCCAAGCTGTTTTTCCCCTGCCTCTTATTTTTCCGTCCGAAATCATTCTATGATAGCACTTGCTGGCGGCGCGTTTTATTCCCATTGGCTAGCGCCCTTGCGGCCTTTTTTTTCGTTATCGATTTTTAGATCAGACCTTCTAAGCCGGCGGCGCGCCCCCCAGCGCAACTCGATATCTTTGTTCCGCAGGCCGTTCGATAACCCGGTCCCCATATTGGATGCTGGTTCGCTAAGATAGTTAGTTTGAGAGGAACTTTTTCTCCCCTTTTCAGTTCACTATTCTGTGATTACTTTGAGTATTCTCGCGTTTCGGTCACGCTAGACGTTTCTGTAGTCGGCCAGCCCGTTTCCCAAATACGATGATCCGGTTCAAGGCACCTTCAGTCGTCCGAGGGAAAGTTCCTCCGCATTTCTAATCCGGCAACATTGGCCAACCCAATTTTCAGGGGCAACTGTCGTATAAGTTTCTCTTGGCTACCCGTTCTTTTTTCGACTTCCCCTTTTTTCCCACTCTAAGTCTTTCACCCCGGGATCGCACATGACTGTTCGTTCCTCTCGAAGATCCTGAGTCGTTAGCAGTTGAAAATCCAATATCTTTTCGTTGATCCATCGAAGCTCGGCGGCACATTCTCCCGGCCGATCTCACGCGGTATTTCGCACCGTGGTCCCCTCTCTCCGTTTTTCCCCCTCGCAAAACCACCTCTTTTCCGCAATGGCTTCCGGATTTACCACTGCAAACTCTGCTTTTGAGCCTCTAGCAGATCGCTCCTATGAAATTAGAGAAAAGGCTTCTTCTTCCTTGCTCCACTTCTTTGTCCGAGACGTTTATCACGTGCCCAAACCCCCTTCTTCGTCCGCATGGAGGTTTAGATATCCGCGAATTCTATCCAGCACCAGTTTCAGGTTGGTCATTTGAATGTCCATCTCTGCTAATTGTTTCATTCTGTTGGCGCGCCCCTTTGGTAAAGCGTGTTCCCCCCAAAACGACCTTTTGATCGCTGATCCAGAGAGAGGAGCTTGTGCTGCTTTGATAGTTAAGGTCCTCCGCAAGTTCGTTTCCATACCTTGGCTTCTCGGTATTGCCTTTTTTTGTTTGACTCACCGTGACCGTTCACGCCCCTGTTCACCCCTCGGATTCGTCTACGACCTTCGGGTTCTCGGTGAGTTTCGATCGTCTTCTCCCTGTTATGTTGGGTCTCCTAGACCTGGGCCCGTTCCACTACCCATGCCCCTAGTTCACTTCTGACAGCTCTTCTGATTATCCCCCGATCCCCCCTATGTGCCCCTGACATGAATTTCCGCCCGTGGTCCTTCCCATTTTGTCACCGTGCTTTAGCGATTTTTTACAGTGAAATTGGTTCATGGAAAGCTCCCTTGTCTTGATTTTGGTGGGCGTCTTTTTCTTTTCCTTTGGTTGTATCGCCCCCCGGTTTTCACTGTTGTCTCCATGTTTCCCCTCCGACCAGCTTGTCGAGGCACCTTTTTTTTCCCCCCCCCCCCGTGAAACCTTTCCTTTAAGAACACTGTTTGTCAGCCCTCTTTGCTTTTTTCCCTATCTGCTGCATGCTTTCCCTCGCTTTCTGGTTTCATGGCCCGCTGGTGGATGTCCTCTCCAGAAGAGATCCTCCCCGATTTAAGTCTACCCAGTGGGATTTTCTCAGTGGGCCTTCCGTGTTTAGGATTGCCGGAGTTCCAGTCTCCCCACTTGCTTTGTGAGCGAAAGATTAACTTTCATTTATTCTGCCACGCAAATGATTCTCGTTTTTTCTCTGTTCCCACAGCTGGACGAAGATTGCCGCTACCCTTCTTGTTTTTTATACGCCAATTATTAGCACCCACAGGTTCCCTCTATTCGTCGGAACTGCTGCGGTAATTGGCCGCCTAATTAAGGAATGGGTCTTTTTTGCCACTAGTGCTGTGTGATGCTCACTCGGCGGGGGCAGTGATCTTGTTCGTTTTTGGTTTTTTTTTTTTTTTTGGGTGGGGGGTGGGGTTGGTTTTGTGTTTGGTCTCGTGAGTTTTCCTTGAGGCCATAGCCTACTTGCTCGGTGCGTGGCTCTTGCCTTTGGAAAGGAGGAGGCAGTCGTCCTGTTTCGCGCGCTGAAATTCCTCGCCTTTGTTGCTTCGCGTTCTGATTTGCGGGTGAATTGACTTTGTGTACATGATTCTATAAGGGACCAACCTCCTGTTGGACCTTCCCCTGCACCTTTCTGACCAGCCTTTTTTTTTTTTCTAGTGGGAGTGACCTCTTATTTTTCCCCCGGCTGTACAGTGGAGTTATCAGGTCGAACTTTTTCCCCTCTGCAAAGTATCCTTTTTCTCGCTATTCTTTATCACTTAGTCTCTCTTGGAGTTTAATTTGCCACTTCTAACTTCTGTGTAAATTTTTTCGATCCCCACTGAGGCGAAGCGACTTTTACAATCCTCGGGTCAGGCTCGGCGTCTTCCGCCGTCTGAATGTTTTTTTAGAGACTTTTTTTTTTTTTTTTTTTTTTTTACACTCTTTCTTTCTATGATCGAGCTTTTCCAAGGACACTTGCTCTTTCCAAATCCTGGATTTTGGGCTTCACTTCTCTCCCATACTTTTGAGCTCCTGCTCAGCGTACGGCTCCGAGGTCATCGGTTGGTCGTTCCTGCGTACTAGCCGCTCTGGTCTGGTGTTCCCTCAGAACAGAATGCTTCTCGAACAGGGGAGTCTTTCGAAGGGCTTACTCTTTTGGAAATCCGTTCAAGGAGTTCCCCCTTTGACGAAGCCTCGTTTGCTTCCTCCCCCGAACACCCTGAGAGAAGCGTCATAGTAATTCTTCTCGCCATTCCAGCGGCCGATTCATCACCCTCCCCTCGCTGATAAGAGTGGTCTCTCCCCTAGCCTCGTGGATCCTCACTTCCCACGCAGTCTGTACCAGAGGAACATGTGTCCCCCGTTCCCCCCTCTTTATAATCTCCGCCTTTACCACTTGTTTTCTTTTTAAAGAAATTCCCGGTGATTTCGACAGACCCCTTTCCTGGCGACTTTCTATCTCTTTTGGTCCTTGGTTGAGAGAAATTCTGATCTGCCCATTTCCGAATTTTACCTAGTTGTTCGAAGGTCCCCTTTTTACCCTTTCTGTAAAGGACGATGATTTCTTCGTCCCCCCGACATAGGACTCCTTTTCCGATGATGTTGGTTCCCCGTGTTCCACAATGTTCCCATCTCGGAAGAGGAGCTTGACTTCCTATTTTACCTCATCCTTTTTTTTTGTTCTACTCCTGAGGATCCCCGCGCCGCTTGACCGCTCCTCCCCCGTTACCCCCCGAAGCACCGTCTATTCCTTCCGTCCTCAGTCCGGTTGGTTCTCTAAATCAAGCCAGGTCCCTGCGTACCCACCCAAGATTCAAGACCGATCTCCCGGTCCCCCTGTTTTTTAACGATTCTGACGTTCTTTCTCCGGCCGCCAACCCGAGCTACTACACCCCTGCGGAGCTGAAGACAGGCCTGTCTTTCCCCCAGTTTTCCCCCCCCCCCTTTCTCTCAGCAGAGCTCCCTTTCCCCATTTTCCCCTGTTTTCGTCTACTTGTTATTGCGGCACTCCCCCCACAAATCTGTTATTCACCCCCCTCTGAGCAGCTCTTCCTTTTCGGCCTGTGGTCCCCCTCGCTATTGCCTTGAGCCCTTTTTGTTTCCTTTTAGATGACTGTAGACTGCATGTTTTGGAATCACGCCTCTTTGCGTCATAAATGTTCCCCCTCATTGCATCTATGGACTTTCTCCCTGAACCACCTTCGCAATGCTTCAAGCCAATTATCCCACTTCTCCTCCCCCCCCGTCCGGGTCGAGTCCCCTATTCGCATTAATCTTTATGTAGATTTCCGCCTATCTTTTTTTCTTCCAATTCTTTTCCTAGTCGGGTAACGTCCTGTAACCTATTTTAAACGGCCCCTCGATTGGGTTACCCAATTCTCCCTCCTCTATAGATTAACTGGTGACCACCCATTTCCGACCTTCGAAATACCCTCTAGAGAGTCTCCTCCCCCCCCCTCCGAGTTACCATCTCTTTTTTCGCCTCTCCCCGATTCTTCACAATTCCACCTCCTTTTCCCGTCGCATTGGCCCTAGGGTGATGGTTGGTTTCTTGAGGGTCCCCGCATAAAAGAAAGGCTCCCTCCGTTTCGCAATCTCGATACCCCCCGTATTGCTCGCCCCCATTTCGACCTCCTTCCCCTCTCCTTTGTTCCCCTGTACCATCCCCTCGATGTTCACTTCCACGGCCCGCACCCCACCCGCGACCTTTCGCATTTCCCCTGTCCTGCCGTTTTTTCCACTTCCGAACGGCAAAGAAGAAGGAACGGCCGCCGCCCCCGAGCCTGACTGCGCTAAACCCATTTTCTTTAGTATTTTTTTTTTTTTTTAGACCTCGCTGCCACACCGTGTTAAACCCGGTCCCCAAAAAGAACCCCCGCGCTCGCTTTTCCGCCTGTCGGCACAATCCCCCAACTCCTCGAGCCCCCTAGAAAGCCCCCCACACAATGAAGTAGGTCTCAACCCGCATACTTGAACCCAAATGAAGATTACTGTTTCTGCTCGGCCTCCGTCCCTGCACCTTTCCTTCCATAGATTCAACTGGGTGAGTGCAGCCTTGGGGAGACTTGTTTTCGGTTTCCTCCCCCCACTTCAAATTTGCGTCCACCCGAGAAATTCGTCCCTACCTCCATCCTTCCTCTGGCATCTTTCCGTTCGGCTAAGCCCCCGTTCCCCTTTGGATAAATTCGTGACCGCAAGTACCCCCTTTTGTCTACTTGCTCTTTTTTGTCACTCATAATTCCCCCACGGCGCCAGGTCCCCCTTTACAGTACCCCAATAGAGCTCCGCTTTCCTTGGATCCCCTCCCTTCCACCAAAGAATATGCTCCGTCCTCCCCACCCAGATCTCGCCTCTGACTTTCTTGAGAAGAATCACCAAGAAGACTCTTTCCCCTGAAGCCCCCATTCGTTTACCTCTTTCACCCCAGGTTACGGTGTGTGAACACACTTGCCGCGCTTAAATTCAACCATCGGACAATTAACCTTTTTCCATTCGTTTCATTTCCACACCTCTCGCCGCGATACTCCCCATCTCGAGTCCACCCAAATCACCCAGGGGACAGTCTGCTCCCATTTCCCTATTGAATCTTTCACGGTTTTCGCTACCCCCGATCCCCTGGTAAAACCCTGGTATCCCGCGCACAAATTCTTCGGCGCTATGATGGGATCGATAATTCCCATAGGTCTCTTTCAGGAACTCGTTTTCCTGGTTTTCCAGTCCCGTACTACAGGGCTAGTCGTCTCCTCCCCGAGAACCGCTGCCATTTCTTTTAATGCTTTTTTATACTTGGGTGAAAATGGTTTAAATTTCCTTTTCTCTCCCCGCCCTTCCCCCCGAGCGAACTTGACTTTCATAGCCGCTCACTTCCTGCCTTTAGCCACCCCCCCCAGTCAGAAGAAGAACACTGACTCCGACAGACAGCTCATAATCTAACTAGTAGGGGGGAAGCTTCCCTTGACCAAAAATCCGCTTCAGCGAACACAGAAACCACTTACTGTATTCTTTTAGAGTTTCCAAACACCGGAAAACTTTCTCATTCCATTCTCTATTTCGCTTAGCGTCCCGAAGGTCTCTGCAACTCAACCGGGGCTTGAACGGATAAAATCTCTCAAATATTGGGCTTTCCAATGTGCCACAACTTGCGCAACAGACCTTAGACGTCTATCTAGATCTATCCATACAACCCAATGCCTCTCCCCTCTTCCTCCTTCTCTCTGCTTGATCCCAGATGAAGTGGCCCTTCGCTCGTTATATCGCGATTCAGTTCAGCCTCTCTTTTTTCTTCTCCCTCCGAATACTTTAAATTCTAGATAGGATCGTCGCTCTGCCCTCCAACTCCGGCTCTCTCTGATCCTTCCGTCTTCTCTTTGACCACCCTTTCCCTTCTGGCAGCCCTTCCAATGCACAGTTTCTGCTGATTTTTTCCCCAATTTGTTGCGTCGCCCGTTGCTGAGATTTGCCCCTAGGACCTCCCATCGTCATGCACCCTAATCCGAGTTTGCAAGCCCGGCGAGATCGGGCCCTCTCTTGTGCCGCCGTACTCTCCCATCTTTGTAAACCAATTCGTACCTGACCCTTTTTCCCCTTATTTTGTTCCCGGATAGTCAAACTTCCTAGATCTGTCAAAAGACAACTTGTATCCCCCGGCTCTTTTATGACCTTTCTCACAAGATGATCTCTTTGAGATCTCTGCTCCTCTTCATAAGTCATCTCTCACATTATGAGTATCTCACGCTGACCTTTCGTTCTAGACCCACTTGATACGTTCCCTCTCCGCCCAAAGGCTTAGTACATCCTTTAGCCAGCACTTCCTGCCCCCCCCCTTTTATCCCCCAATCTTTGCCCTCACTCCCAAGGAAGCTACGATTTCCCCCCGTTACAACATCCTCTTCTTCCCTTTCTATTAAAAAAGTCGCTTGCAGTCTCTTTCATCTACTGGATTTTCCTGATTCCCCACCAGAATTCGAAAACACTTCCCTACTTTGTGTTGTTCTTTCCCCCTCCCCTCCCGACCCCACAATTCAGCGCGTTTTGAAGCCGCACTCTAACCGTCTATGAACTCCCAACCTCTTTCGCTTTTATTCTGTTCATTCGGTAATACCGGCGTTTTCGCTTCGATTACGTTATTTCTATTCTCCTTTTTCCCTATTGGCTTTCTTTTTCCATCGATGAGTTTAGATTTTTCATATCCTCCTTCCTCCTAATCAGTTTTGTTTCTTTTACTAAGATCTATGAAGACCCCTCTCGCCGCCCTCAGTCCTGACCACTTCCCTCACTCCGTGGGTGTCCTGCTCGCAAGATAATTTCCCCGGCATAGTCCCCCTAACCTCTTTCTGCCCTTATTTTGATCTCTCTCTTAAACGTCTCAAGATGTTTTCGTTTTTCTCCTTTGGTCTTTTTCCTTACTTCAACCAGCCTTTGACCAGGGCTTTATTTCTGCGGGCTTTCTTTCCCCTCCCAAAGGACTAAAGATTACATTTTTGCTGTTAAACACTTCGATCGGTTTTAGCATGCAATGTCAATCCTAGATGTTCCCCAGGCTCTTCCCGTTTTTCACTCCCATTGATCGATCTGTTGACCCGTCATCGGTTCTGTCTTGCAGTTTGCCCCTCTTGCTGATAACTCTCAGATTTTGACGGCCCTTCATTACTTCCCTACCTTCGAAGAGGCCTCCTCTCATCTGTTAGCCCGTCTTCCAGGTTGATCTATACTCTGGTCTACTACTGGTCTTGACAGTTCCCCCTTTACGCCAGGCACGTCGTCGCAAGCGCCCCCAATGATTCTCTTGGGACCGTGCTTCTTTGATCCGTCACCGTCTACAATGACCTTTGTTTATTCTTTCAGCTCAGTAGCTTCCTTTTTTTTGACAGGGGACCGCGCCGGAAGGTTTGTGCCTTTCAGTTCCTTTTCCCTAGGGAGCGCGCTGGCGCCAGCGCGCGTTTCGAGTCGCCGCCGGTTAAAAAGAGATTTCGGCCTTCCATTCCGACTTCTGATCTGTCCGCGTGCTTTAGTTTTCAGCAACTGCTAATCGCCCACGCGTTCAAACCTCAGTATGCGCCCCTTTATTGTTTCGCGTGGGTTTTCCATCTGACTGGGTCAACCGATCCCTTTCCTGCGGGAACCCCCGTTATCTCCCTGCTTTAGGGCCTCGCGCATCTTTCCTTGGAGAACCGTTTGACCTGAACGTCTTCCTTCAGTTTGCGTATCCTCGCCAATCTCGTCTGGCCTGAAGCTGGCTGCTCTTTTGAATTTTTTTTTTTTGGTGCCCTCTCGCTTGGATTTCGACAAACCCTTTTTTTTTTGCCGACTGGATTCGTCTTTGTTTCATTAACCTTTTATAGACGAGATTCTATGACAGTTCGCAGCCCCCTTTTTGCGGAGTGCCTTGGCGAACAATTTTGGAGCGCCTTGTCCCTACGTCCCCACCTTTTTTCGCTATGTCCCCCGAAGAGACTCGAGACCTTCCTCCACGCACTTTTCCTTTTTGCATTGTCTTCACCTGAGTACAGTTTGATTTCTCTTTGGCGCTCGCTTCGTGTTTCCAGGACGTTGCCACCAATAAACAAGTCAGGTGAGCTGATTCTCCCTCTTTATTGCGTAACGGGCCTGATGCTGGAGGATACTCTTTTTCCGGCGCGACCTTTTTATCGCGATTCCCCTCTGAGTTTTTCTGCGCTGTGGAGCGAACCACACGTTCCGTTGACCCGCGGTTAACCCAGGCGGCTCGTCTCCGTCGTACTAAATGGCGGGGCCTTCTCTTGGTGGGCGCGGCGTGCCTAGCCCTGGATTGTTTCTCCTGACGGTACTTTCTGAAGACAAGTCACGTCTGTTCACCTTTCCATCTCGAGCTGATTTATAGTATCCATCTTTCGCACAGACACTTTTTCCGCCAGCCCCGTTTGGAACGTTTTTCCCGGTTCGATTCTCGCTCCCTTTAAACGTCGCGTACTCTGCCATCTCCGGGCTTTTGGTTTACTGTTTCGTGGGGTCATCTCGGCTGATGTGCGATATACTCTTGGCAACCGGATTCAGTCGATTCTACCTCTATGCTCCCACTGTTGTTCACCCCAGGAACCGGGTTTAGAAGACCACCCTTTCTTCCGGCCCTCTTCTTCCTTTTGGTCCCTATCTGCTTCTTCCGCGGTTTCTTTTTTTTATGGACACATATTGATTGTTGTCCTCGGGCGCCTTCCCTTTTAGTCTTTTTTACGTAGAAAACCTGGGCCCTGTCCGATTGTCCTTCTCGTTGAGGCTTTTATTTTCAGCTCGGCCCAACCGTGCGGTGTTCGCGACCTCCAACAAGGAATTTTCTGTCCAGAAGGAAAGAGGAAAGTGAAGGGTAGTAGGTTTTGTGAGTCGATGTACGCTCCACTTTTTCGGGTTGGATTCCGACAACCAAAGGCCGGACCTAGCTCACTCCCAACGGGGACTCTATTTTGACTATGCTCCGGACTTTTTACTACCCCTTTCCAGAATGCAGCCCCGGTGGCCAACTCTTTTGGATGACTGAATGATTCTGTAGGTGACTTATTGAGGGCTCTCAGCCTTTCTTTTGGTTTGGTATTTCCGGCCCCTCTAAACGTTTTTTATAAGAGAGCGGTTTGTTGCGCTTTGGGCCCTATTTGTCAATCGCGGTTTTTTCCTGAGTATTTTTTCCCTGCTCGATGTCTGCGCTGAGGAGAGATGATCTTCTTCGTGTCCTGTGTGAATGCCCAAGAAGATCCACCGTTACCACTCCTTGAGTGGCCATTTCTGTTTTGACATTTCTGCAACCGATGTCCCATGCGATTCTCCGTTTTTTTTAGTCTTCAAATAGAGTTTTCCTGTACCGGCTGGTCTCGTCGCATGCTACGTCCTTTGAGCTTCTCCGCAGAGCTGATTCGCGTCCCCCTTCTTTTCTGCCGCTTTTTCTTTTTCATTCTTTACACATGACTGATGAAAGTTTTTTTTTACCCCCCTGTCTGTAATCGCTGCGACTCTCTTTTCCCTCTAGTGAGCGGCTACGTTTTTTTCTCCAAGGCCGAGAGAGGTCCTTTTTTGTTTTTCCTCTACCTTGTATCTGATCGCTTGTCCCGAGACCCGTCACTGGTAACGGAAATCGCGTGCGACTTTAACAATTATTTAACGAGTTTCGGCCCCGTCTATCCTTTTCCATTGTCCTTTCGCTAGGCGATTCAGAGCTCGAGAGACTGGGGCCTTCTTAATGGTTCACTCCTCCGCTCCTTGTTGTCTCTTTTGAAAAGACCTTTTCCTCCACCTTGGACTGTATCTGCACTTTTGCGTGGCGCCCATCCCCGTTACAGGTAACCACTTTGATCCTCTCTCGTCCCACCCCCTACACCCCCCCTGCTTCTAATTCTCTTTTCCACTGCCTGTACCTTTCTCGCTCGATCCCTTTCCACGAAAATGTTTGTTTTACCCTCGTGTGACCCAACGAGATTTTTGGCTTTGCCTTCCCCCTTCCCTCTCCTAGTCCCCACCGGTTATAAAATGTGCATCCAGCGGCTTTTCGTCCTCGATTCCCTACTGTTTCCAAGACGTCCCGGATGCGATAAGCAGGTCTCCTTTTGCGGATTTCTTTTTAGCGAGATTCTCTCCGTTACCCCGAAGGGACCTCAATTTCCCCCTGTCATCGTTCTTGGAATTTCTTTCTTTTTTCTTTTAACCAGGAACCTTCGCCGTGATTAGAGAACCCCCCACACCCTACTTCTTCTAATTCATGAAGTTGCGAGGTTGCTTGACAAAATTTTCCTGTACCCCTGCATCTTGAGC
>Ga0179593_1319910_pt1 | contig 18040 bp, 28 predicted proteins | sample CZODoug2_1_08_16_FD_185931 | JGI IMG/M metagenome (GOLD analysis project Ga0179593, IMG submission 185931) | Vadose zone soil fungal communities from Angelo Coast Range Reserve, California, USA - CZODoug2_1_08_16fungal (PacBio error correction) | ecosystem: Environmental > Terrestrial > Soil >... | reverse complement strand
TTTTAACCCTATGCGCTGAATTATGCATGTAACGACGTGAGTTCACGTCGTAGTTTCCTCGAATATTTCTTTCCTGGTTTGGGTCTTTTCTGACTCATACCCCTCCGATTCGCACTCGCTTCATTCCAACCACCCACCGAGAATGTAACCTTCTTGTTGCGAGCCGAGGTCCGCATCAAAGGGAAACCCTTTCTCCCCCGTTTGACGCCCGAATCGTTTGCTGTCTTCTTTCCTCCCATAAACCTTTTTCTTAGTCCTTTCCCCTTCCTTTTTTTTAACCTCGTTTACGTCTCTCGCCCAGTCCTTTCCCTCTTAGGGTTAATTTCGAGAGGAGGTTTCAGATCTCCCTCCGGTTGTTCTGCTCGAAGCGAGGTGATGAGACAGACTTCTTTATGAACTTTTTGGTTTTGGGGTGTGTGTTTTTTGGTTTTTTTTTTGGGGTTTGGTTTTTTTTTTTTTTGGGGGGGGGTTTTTGTGTTGGTTTTTGTTTTGTGGGGTGGGGGTGGTTGTTTTTCTTTGGTGGGTTGTGTGTGGGTTTGGGGTGGGGGGTTTCGGTGGGGGGGGTTGTTGGGGGTTGTTTTCTTCTTTTTTTTTTTTTTTTTTTGGTCCTTTTCTCTTTGTTGTGGTGGGGTTTTTTGTGGTGTGGTGGTTGGGGTGTTGGTGTGGCGGACAGCACAAACTCCTTCCCCCCTTACCTACTCCGTTGGCGAGGAAATAGCTGACTCGCGTCTCGAGCAGATTGATTTGACCACGCTTCTTCTCCTACGAGTCCTCTTTCTTGCCGGCTATGACGAGTTCGCTATCCATAAACAACGGAGGATGCAACCTTATTATGTCGAATAATTTGTTCTTGGCGAGATGTAGCTGAAACTACCGTTCTTATTGTTTTTCTGATCAAACCCTGGTTGGCGACAGGCTGTTTCCTCTTTTTTTTTTCGAGGCGGCCGGTTCCCCTTTTCTCCTCACTCCGGCAAGACCCATCTTCACGGCCATTGCAATCCTAGGAGTGGGCTCTCCCTCCAGTTTTTTTTTAGCGGGACTATGAAGCTACGACATGGACATCAGAGTAAACTTAAGGGGGCTCCCCCCCCCCTTTCCTCCAAATTTCCCCTTTTCCCCCACAACTCTCCTGGTTTTTTTGCATATGTTAGAGAGATTGGTGATTTACGTTTTTATTTGCTAATATTGCGCCATCCTGGCGAGACACTCGCTGCCTCCCTGATGCCAAGAGATACAATTCGAGACCGGTCCCTCCTTTCTTTTCCCCTTCACGCCGCCAGTTTTTAGTCCTCTTTTTCAGGTCTAGTATCGACGCATTCCACATTGGTTTACCAAGGCTTAGGCCGCTTCTTTCTATGCTTGTATTCACCAGTGAAGGTCTCGCAGAAGTTTTTCCCTTCCTCCTGTCTTGGCACGCCATCCGGTTGCGCTGCTTCTTCTTTTTTCCCGTCTTCGTGTTATCCCTCTTCTTCCCCACGACCCTCCGAGGATGCTATCCCTCCTACGTGGAGAGGTACTCGGTGTCGATGTGTCTTCCTTTACGAACACGCATGAGGAATTCTCATGCCGTTATTTGGGTTGGTCACCCCCCTGGACCCGAGTTCTCTTCCCTTTTTATTGGCGTCGACCCCTTTGAACCTGCTGAGTGACTCGATTCTCGGATCCCCCTTTCTCCCCTTTTTCTCAAAGCCGATGCCCCATTGTAGACTGGAGGTATTTTTTGGTGGCGCTCCGATCCGTTCCTCTGTAACCCCCCTCATCCTGGACGCCTTTTGCTGCTAATCTTCCTCTTGGCTCCCCCCTTTCTCGCCTTCTGGCCGGAAGGAGTTTCGCGAAATCGGACTATGATCTTTGAACACGTCCTCGACCCCCTGCTTTCGTCTTCGGTCTTAAATCTTGTTTTTTAAATTCTTCAAACTCCTTTCCCCCCCTGTCACTCCGTTTCATCGTTCAATCAATTCTTCCTAATTCGTTCGGAAGAGTTTGAGTGTGGTGTCCTCGAGGGTCTTTCCCTTCCCCGGTTAACCTTGTTCTTCGATGATGTTTTTGTCTTCATCGGCTTATGCGTCCCCCTTGTTGTCTCCAAAAAGCGTTTTTATAGGGTCTCAACTCTAGCTTGAGTCTCATAAGAGGCAGTATTGACTCTCCTCTTTTCGTTTTCCCCGGCTGCTGGCGCGTGCAAGCATTCCCGTCCTTGCTGCACCGGCTCTCCTACTCTTCCCTCTCCCGCGATTTCCTAATTCCTCAGCAAGGTCTTCATGATCGCGACGAGTTTTTCGACCTCGATTCGGTGCCGTTCATTAGTCCATTTTCTTTTTTTTCCTAGACCCTCTTCTGCAGAAATTCTTTGCGATTGCCGCGCGCTTTTTGGCGCAGGGGCCTTCTCTCTCTTCCTTAACGAAACCTCTTTCCGATCTTTCGCCCTCCCCCTGACTTTCCGCCCACTCCCTTCTCCAAGCCTATTGCTTTCTTTTTCCTCCTGAGCTCGGCCGACTCCCAAGTGCTTTCTTTTAGAGCATAGCCTATGGTTTCTTTGTAGTCCCCTTTTCTTGATGAAACGGACCCGCATGCTCTGAATCGTCGGGCCCAGCGGCAAATTCGGGGTCGCTTTTTAAAGCACCGCCTCTCACTCTCGGCTTGGACTCTGTCCCCCCCCCCCCCCCCCCCCCCCCCCCCCCCCCCCCCCCCCCCCCCCCCCCCCCCCCCCCCCCCCCCCCCCCCCCCCCCCCCCCCCCCCCCCCCCCCCCCCCCCCCCCCCCCCCCCCCCCCCCCCCCCCCCCCCCCCCCCCCCCCCCCCCCCCCCCCCCCCCCCCCCCCCCCCCCCCCCCCCCCCCGGGCCTTCCTTCCCCTTTTCTTTCCCTTTACACACTTTACAAAAATCTCCGTTATCGAGAAGGTCTTTCCCAGCAGTTACACCGCTTTTCGGATTCTTCCTCCGGGCTGGGGACCCCTCCTCGGACATACTCTCTTCCCCCGCGCTGTCAGGTTTCTTTCGTAAGTTCACGATACTAACCGCCGGCCTTCACTTTTGAAAAATCAGATGTCTCCCTTTTCTTTCCCCTCTCCGCCCCTCTCATCGAATCTTTTATTTTTTCTGTTGTCACTGCACCCTTTTGCTTGGCTCTTTCTAGCCGGTCGACTGCTGCTGCGGCGCCCTGGGAGGCCGATTTGGGATTTAGTCAGACCGGTAATTGTACTTCGGCCAGAATTCAACCTTCTGGGGCCGCCTTCGTGCGGTGAGCGTGGAGTTATCCTTACCACCCTGGCTTTTAGTTTGATCCGTCGTCTTTTTCTCCTCTCCATCACCTCCCTCATCTTTCTATCTTTTTCTTTTTTTTTGTTCGAGAGTCTAATTTTGCTCGAAGAGTGTACCCGGAGCGATCGCTCTTTGAAAGCCAGGAAAGATTTGTAAGACTCCTTTTCAACCCTCTCCTGCGGCCCCCCTCAGTTGCATTTTATTTTGCTCCTTTTTCCCCCTTACTGTCGTTCGATGTACTCCAACGCGCCCGACCCCTTTCCCCCCCCGGTCTCCTGCATGCTCCCAGTACGGCGATCATATCAATATTCCTCCAATTCTAGATTCGTTTGTTTGTTCTCTTTCCGGCGATTTCCCTTTTCTGAAACTTTTGCGACAAGCCCTTTCTTTCCTTTCGACTGGTTCTCCTGGCGTGTTCCGATTCTGTTACTTTACGGACACTTTGACCTCCGTGGTCCTGATCGGTTCCTTCCTTTGTTGTTTACACCATTTAAGGAGAGATACTTAGTAGGTTAGCTCCCTGGCCTGTTTCCCCCTCTCTTTTCTATCCATTTTGTCCGTTTGTCCGAAACCTGGAACGGTACGCCTCCGAGCTGCCTTCTTTTTCCTTCCTATGACAGCAATGACCCTCCTTTTGGAGCTTTTCACTTCCCCGACTCTTTCCTTCCTGATTGGTTTTCTCATTTTACCTCCGACACACCTCCCTACCTGCGAAATTAATGCGCTGAAGGACCTTTTCAGTTCCAGCACGAGCCAAAAAACCTCCCTCTCGCTTTTCGTCCTATGGTTTGAGGTCGCGATGGGCGACCCCGATCAGGCTCTCTTGTGGTTTCGGGCTGAGGGGGCCTTATTGCTTGAATATCGTCCAGACTGGTGCCCTGCTCTTCTTGGTGTTAGGAAAAAATAAATCTGTTTCCCCTAGGTGCGCAAATCTAGGCAGTCTAGCAAGTTTGAGCTTCTTTGTGCGCTGGGACTTCTCCTACCGCTCTCCTCTTCGATCGCTCTGTCGAGCCGGACCCCCGCCTTTCTTTGCGCCGCGACATGACGTTCGTCCCTGAGGTCGAAATAGGCGGGCTGACTTCTCTTTCCCTCTTCCTGTCCTCTCACCCCGCTTCTCAACCTAAGTTTTCGATAACGTAGAATCTTCGTATGAAGAAGACCCCTAATAGAAGCCCCTTTGGAACTTTTTCTCCTTAAAATTCTTTCCTTCCCTTCCTTTCCACTCTTGCCTTCCCTTAGACTAGGTATTGTATGTGACGATTTGCCACCTTCTAAAGGTGGCATGAGGTTCGACTTGAAGAAACGATCGAAATAAGATCTCCTAGGGGTCGAGGCCCGGTGGTTCGTTCTCTATCCCTAATGAATTTCCGGAAGCAGGAGAAATCCTTGGTCCCCCCCCCTCTCGCTGCATCTTCATCCTCCCTGCGTCTATTCCCTTCTTCGGCCCTCCGTATCGTCGGCCTGAGAAGTATCCACCCCCTCTCCCCCTTCTAAGCCCTTTTAGTCATGGGAAGTCCGCGCCTTGCTTGCCTCCTCTCCACTCAGTTGGCATTGTCTCTCGCCACTCCCGCCGGCCTTTCCTCTGTCTCCGTGGTGCCCCCTCCGGCATCGTCCGCGTTTTAGCTGCCGGTTTAGAGCGGCACATTGAACCCCGCTCCGCGCCAGGAGGATTCTTGCATCCTCTTTCTGACCCTTTTTGGTAGTTTCCTCGTATGTCCCCTCTTTCCAGCGTCCAGCAGCTCACCGGATCTGCGCCACCTGCGGCCGGACCAAATGCTTGCTATCTCCCCTTTGCGTCAAATTTTTTCAATGCGCAGACCTTTTCCCAAAATTTCCCGGCTGACTCGTCTTTTCCGTCCACGGCGGCCTCTCCTCCCCTTCTGGCGTCGCCACTTTCCCCATCCGACCCGACCCTTCGGCCCCAGCGAAATATCTTTTCGTCCACATTTCGATAAGCGCTTGTCTCCAGGCTTTGTCCGCCCCCTATCATCAATTCCCCCCTTCCCCCGGTCCTTTTTAAATGCTTCCCCCCTCGACACGTCGACAGATGAACCCCACCCCAGCCATTGAGCTGGTATTCCTCCCTACGTATTCGTCCGGACCTCACTGCCTGCATACATTTCCTTTTCTCGCTTCTGGTATTGCTCGGACTCCCCTCGTCATCCTCTACCCTCCAAAACCGGTTCCCCTCGGCCAGTCATTATTATTTCACCCTGGCTATTTCCTCTCTGTTTTTTTCTTTTTTGCCGGTACTGAGTTGCGTTTTCCTTTCGACTCGCGCGCCCCGCAGGCTTTGTCGTCCCTACTGTTGGTCCAAATCCGTTATCGGCGCCTAGTCATCATGGCCGATGGGTTAGCTTCCCCCCCCTCCATCGCTGTCTCCTTCCATCCCTTTTCCTCCCCACTCTTTCCCCTTCCCTCCACCTCTTTTTTTCAAGCGTCGAAATTCCTCGTCTATCGCCTCGTATTCCGAAAGACCTTCCTCCCCAGGCATTGCCTCCTCCTGTTGGCCAGTATCCCCTGCTTTTCCTTTCCTCCTCCTGTATTCCCTTTCTTCCCCTTTTTCCTTTTCCGCCCTCCATTTCCTCCCTTCCGGCCCGCCTTTTCCTCGACGTTCGCGGCGTCACATCGCTCCCACGCTGAATTTTTTGCTCTCATTTCGCCGCGCGAACTACCCTTTCGTCCCCTCCGTTCTCTCTTTCCTATCATCTTTCCCCTCCCCTTTCCACATGCTTCCTCTCCCGGTTCTGTCACCTGGTATAGCTTTGTTTTTGAGGAAGGAGCCCCACCGCTTGTTGCTTGTTTCCAGTTGATGAGGTCTCGACTTAAGGCCGTCCGCGGTGGACGTTGGAGAGATAGCTTCTCGGTCGTGTTTTAGTTCGAACCTTTCCCCTTTTTTTCCCCCCCCCGGCCTCTCGTCTTTTTCTTTCCCTTTTTTTTGTGCCCTTAATTTCGCGCACATCGATCCTTCCCTTATTTTCTCTCTTCATCCCTCTCTTGTGAGAGATTTTTATATCAAGCTTGATCTATTCCTGCAGATTGTGCCCCCCTCCTCGGTTTTGCACGTCGAAGTGCCTCGCTCTTCGATGTTTGTCCTTTCTTCTTTCTTTTACCTTCCAGCCCTGAACTCGATTATCTCGCCCATCTCGGCCTCCCCACGAATGTTCCGCTGGTGCCTTGAATCTTTATCCGCATCAACTGAAACCTCCTCGCTGTTCAGCCTTCACGCCCCCCCCCTCGCCTTGATTCTGCTTGTTTTTTCCCCCCCCCCTTTTCGTTTCCTCTGATTACGTCCCTTCTCCTTTCTTTGCGTTACGATTTGTTACTTCGCGCGGCGACTAGTCGCGAAACTTCCGCTGGGTGTCGATGTTACGCTGTGGTCGAGAGGAGACCGACCGTTATTGAACAGCGACCGTTCAACGACAGTTTCGACGTTGTCTGTACTCTTCCCCATGATAATGGTCTCGATGCCGTGTTTTGCCGGCAGATCTGCTTTCATCCTTGGATACCAGCGTATAGCTTCTTCATATCTAGTTCTTATAAAGCCCCCCACCTTTTGCTGACTTTCTTTTTTCTTTTCTCCTCCTTTCTTTTTTTCCTTGCCCGCTCTTTGCCGTGGACCCATCCTTTCCTTCTTTTACTGGCCGATCAACACTGTCGTTGGACGACAGTGTCGTCCACGTCGGGGGCGAGTCGTCGTCCACTCCGCTCATTTCTTCACTCCACGAGCTTTAAGGCAGTCCCTTCCTTTTCTCTGTCGACTTCGGTGGGTGCTGTTCTTCAACGCTTCCTGTCCCGTCTTCCCACAGTTGCTTTTTTTACGAGCATCTCTTTCTTCTTGCGGGGATGGTTTGAAAGCGTCCCTGAGCTACAGCTCGAATGGTTTTTATGTTAGTCTTTATGGTGCTTTCCTTTTTACCTCTTTTCTCCCCCCTTTTCTGTATTTGCCCCCCCCCCTTGCGCGACACAGCGCTGATCGGAACTTTCTTACGCCCCGAGATACACTGGGGTTTGGCTTCCCCTTGTCGCTCGTTTTGCACCGACGACCGCCCAGAGTTTGAGCCTCCCCTTCTGCTCCTATGCAATCATGGTTTACCACTTTAATCTTCGCCGGAATCTCTCTTCTTTCTGTCCCCCCTTTGACTCCCTTTGATAGCAGCAGTTTTTCTGCTCCGTTGGCGCACCCTTTTTTTTCTCTGCGCTTGCCGCGCAGCTCGTGCATCCGATGCTGCACTTGTCTCTCGAAATTACGAGGGCGCCGTCCGAGGTGGTGTCCTTCTTTTTCCGTTTCCCCGAAACCTTCCGACCGCTCTTCCCCCGATGCCTTCGTGGTTGGCCCCACGGTTCTCCATTATCTCAGAGGAAGGCGTTCATTGAGACGAGACACTTTAATCAGAGTGAGATGGCGATAATTTCCATTAACCCTATTTCCTCCCATCGCGACTTTGCAGTATTTTTTGGTGGATACGTTTCCTTTCCTCTCAGGTTTGCTGATAGAATCCGCTGTGAAATCACTAGACTGCGTGACTGATATATGCCGTCTTGAAAATGATTCGAGGCTCGGGAACTGGTTCATTCGCCTCCCGTTCCCAGATACTTCCACACCGGCCTCCCCCCTGTCTTTCTTAAGGCATCTTCTATATGTTTGAGAAATATTAAAACACTTCCCACTTTCAGTCGTATTTCCTTCAATTCCCTTTTCCCTCTAGAGCAATGCCGCGGACCGGTTTTCCTTCATGGTCTCCTCTGTTCATGGAGGACCCGATGTTACCCGGTTTCAGTCTCTTTTCTTTTCTTGTATCGGCTGTCGATGTGATTACGTTGTCTTTTTTCAGTGTTCATAAATGCGCTTGATTCATTTCTGGACGCGGCGACTTCTATGGTCACTTCGCTGTCGTTTTTCACAAGTCCTTGGTTCTGACGGCCTTCTATCTCTTGTACCCCCTCCTCCCCTATCGATAATTCCTCCGCACCCCAATCCTTTGCGTCCTTCGACGCCGAGCTTACTGTAGTATCATAGATCTGACCCGTGAGTGCAGTTCACCGACCCGCCCTGGCAGACCTTTTTTTTCCCTGATATGCCTTTCCAGTGCCGGGGCTTTTCTTTCTCCCCGGCCGATCGTTTCCCTCCCCCTTCTGCTCATTATCTCACCCTCGGAGACAGCGATTCTTTGAGACTTTTTTGTACGAATTCTCCCCGATCAGGAAGCCAATTGCGTCTAGGTTTATTTTTTCCATTCGTGGATGTCTCCCGCGGCCCGCCTGTGATCCCTATCCGCGTTCCTTCCCATCCTTCCCATTCTTTTTTTTTCCCTCGCTCGCCCAATCACGCCGATCAGCATCGGAATTTGTGCAGCCTGTCCTCTTGCAAAAATCGACTGGGCTCGAGCTCTCGGGGACCCTTTCGCGAACTCCTTTGGCATGCTCTTCTTTCCCCCGAATGTGGTGCACCAGCCGAGGGATATTACTTCCCCTTTGATGGCAGGGGACGTTCATCCTCCATGAACCCGCTTCATATAGTTCGAACCTGCACCTCTTTTCGCCCCATTTTTTCCTTTCCCCTTTTTAACACTTTGCGTCACCTCGCCTTCTTTCCGCCGATGTGTTGTACTGAAGTTCTGATATTGATCGAGCTTGCTTGCTGCTAGCAAGGGATTCTCTTTGTTATTCTTCCCTTACGTTTTCTGTCCCGAACACTTTCCCTTCGTTTGGGCCGCCCCTTATTCTTTGAGGTGAGCCTTGCCGTAGCCATGACCCTTGCTTTCCCGCGGGAGCCCTAATTCGCTTTCATCAAAAGGAGATATATCTACCCCTCAGGTGGGGTGGTGTTCTCTCTAGTTCATTGCTCTTGGAATTAGCTTTTCCCTTGATCTCGGCTTCCCCCCCCCCCTTTCTTTTTTCCCGCCCCAGTCGAATTATGGCTAACGGTGAAAGGTTTCACCCCCCTGCTTTTACATCTCTTTCTTTTGCAGTACCACTACATGATAGTGAGAGTTATCCTTTTCCCCTACCTCCCTGGTTCTTTCCCTTTTGCCGCGACTTCCGCCCGGCGGTCCCCCACTATCCAGTTTCCCCCTTCCCGTGCCCCCCCACACACTCTCTGGCCAAGAATTCGATTTTGCCCTTCTACGGTGAATTGCTCACCCCTCTTATGTTCGGGTCGAATGGATGCACTTTTTTTCTTCTTGACTCACTGACTTTAACCCCCCTGCCTCGTCGGTAATGATAGAATTTCAGGGTTTTTTTCCCTCTCCTGTCGATATAAGACACCGCTTTTCGCTCCTGTCGTCTTCGCATGCTCCCCCCCGATCCCGTTCTTTTTTTTCCCCCTTTTTTATCCCCGACCTCACGGCAGGATGACAGGCCCAAGCGAGCTGTCGGTTTACAAGACCGAATTTGACCGCTGTTCCTGTCCCTCGATTTGAATCCTTTTCTTTTATCTTCCCTTCCCCTGCGCCCCCCCCAAGAACCCCCTGCGGCAATAAAAATGCTATACGGCAGTGTTTCGGAAAGGCGTCCCCCCCAAAAAAAAGTCCTTACCGATTTTGTTCCGAGGGTGTGATCCCTTCTCCTTGGCGACCCTCTTGCCTCCCTTTCGTCCTTGGGCTTGAGCCTGCTCCGGCGCTGGAGGCAGCGGCCTATCCCAAGACGACTCCTAGTAGGGGTCCCAATAAATGGCTGACTTCCCTTCCCCGACCTCATGTAGATTCGTTCCTCTCTTGAGTTTTCCTTTCCCCAATTTTTTTGGTGCGCTTTGAATTCTTTCTCTTCGTATGTGATCCCCTGATATTTTTTTAGAGTGTTCCCCGAAGGGATTTGCAAGATCACAGCAATTGTCTCAATAGCCGTTCTCTCGCCCATAGCTTCTGCTTTTGATGCCGCTTTCCTTCGGCATTTCTGCCCCCTATATCACCATACGGTTGTGAACCAGGTGTCCTCCTGAATCCGCGATGAACGCCCTAACCCTGACTCCGGGTACCTTTTTCCCTCCGGGACTCGCGGACAGACCATTGGGGCACCTTTTCCCTCCTTCCGACGTCATGTAGCCCTCGGTCTTCTTTCCCCTGTGGACGCCCAAAGTCGCCGGTGGTTTTCTCCCCCGGTTTCCTCTTTCCCCTCCCACACTCTTTCGACCCCGAGAAAGCGGGTCCCTTGGTGTCGTAGAATCGCGCATTAATCCTTCCCTTCCAGTACTGTACTCAGGGGACTCTGTCAATTAGAAGAATACGTCTTTACCTCCCTTCGCACCGCGATCTCGTTCCATTTCGGCTCTCCCCCCCAACCTTTCCGGTCCTCCTCTTCCCTGCAATACGTTTCCAGTGCGTCCCTTCTTCTCATGATCCCCGAGGGTCATTTCGGCGAAGCCCTCCTCGATGAATCGGGGCTCTTTCCAACCCCACGACGGCATCAGATCCTCTTTCTTTTTCGAACCCTCATCGGAAAATAGTCCCCCCACGCCGACATGCGTGCCCCCATGCTGTTTTAGGAAATTTTCCGTTTTTTCCTCCTTCTCCCGAATATGATACAGAACCGTAACTCGCAACCGATCGTTGCCAACCTTCCCTATTTGTACCAACTGCTCATCGCACATTGCTCCCTTTTTTTGCGCCCTCCTCTCTGAACTTTCTTATGCCGCCTGTCCGTTGTAAAACCATGTGAACGGTTTGCCTCTTCTTTTCCTCTGAACGCACTTAAGAGAAATCTGCGGTCGGAGACTTTCACCCCCATTTTCCATCTTTCGACCGGTCATTCAAAGGCAACTCCCCTCCTTTTTTCGTCATCAAATTCTCTCTTCTTATTTTTTCTTGCAGTTTTTTTTTGAGCAATATCATCAAGGGAAGAACCTCCTTTCAACTTGCTCCCCCCAATCGCCCCACTCCGAAAATATGCCCCCCCCCCTCCTTCTCTCTGGTAGGCTCGAGTTCGGTCAACGCCCACCCCCAGACAATATATTTCTAGCTTTAAAGGGAGGATCGTGACCTCATTTCTTCATGCTCCACGACCAACCCCCTCCCGATCTGCTCCCCGTAATTGCTTCCTTTTGTTTCACATGGCCGGAGATGAAGCTATGTTTCTTCAGGTTGAGCGTCATTTCCGGGCCTTTCCTCGACCCTCTCCCCCGCATTCTGTCGCCACCCCTTGCGTCCCCCTCCTTGTTTTGATCTTTCAAGAAGCGCACAAGCCCCTGACTTTGTTGCGACTCTCTTTCCTTCTCCTTCCAGCAAGTCGGGCTCACCAGGAAGTGCAAGACCCACTGATGTTTCGGGAAGATCGCTTCGAGAGAAGCTTCGCAGTATCTATCCGGTCCTGGCCAGCCTGCCTTTTCTTCCTTTCTCCTTCCAGTCTACTTTTCTTTTTTTCCGCGCCAGTCCTGTTCTCCAGGGACGCGTGACTTACGCATCAATCCCGGGGTTAATCGACCTTCCTTCACACGAGCAGCCAGCTCGCAGTGGTTTCCAGGTTGTCCTCCTGTCTCCCCTCGCTCAGATCACGCGAGACCTCTTTCCTTCCGTGACTGGTCTCCTCCGATGAGGGCTTAATAGACTCGTTCCCAGAAACCGAGGAGGAGAAGAGAGATGCAGAAGCCTTTTTTGTTCTTCCCCTGGTCGCTACGGGGTGGGTTTCATGCTACCACATTTTTTCTCCTTTTCCCCCGTTTTTTGCGCGTTTTTGTTTTTTTTTTTTTTGGGGTTTGATCTGATGCCGGACAGCGTTTTCGCCTTTGGAGGCCGAATTGGGATAGATAGGTCGGGGTCTTGGCCTTCCCGAACCCTCCCACCCAGTCAACCATAGGCCTATCCTGGCCTTCGCCGTTTACCGTCGTGTCCTTCCCTCCCCTTTCAGTTCCAGCTGCTGATCCGCTTGAAGTATTCATCTCTCTTTGTCCCCCAGAAGAAGACGTTGGTGTTTTTGATCGATTTTCCCTAAGCGTGATCGCTTTTCCTGAATCCTGCGGATTTACTCAGGCCTCCAGCACGTCGAAGGCGAAGTTGCCTCTTTTTGGTTTCGTTTCGCGACCACACACAACCCCACATCCAGGCCCCTCCCCTTTTGATCGCCAATTCGGTCCTCCGCAACGTCTCCTTCTCTTTTTCCTTGCATCTCTCTTCCCCCCTCCAACTGGTCCCCCCTGAAGAACCCTCTGGTTGGTCATCCTTTTGCCACCCCTAGGCGTGTGCCTTCTGCACAGAAGCCTCTGCTGAGTTATCCTTGTCTTTGGTCGGGTACGTGCCGTCGGATCGCAAGTCGCCTTTGACCTCCTTTCTCCTATTTCCTTTTCCGTTTTTTTTTCTTCCCCTATGTTACTCGTCGGTGTATTCCTCGATCCGCTCAGCTGTGACTGATTTTTTGCAGGAACACAGTTCCGGGCATTTACTTTTTTGCCCTCAGATGATTTCCTTCCCTCCGCGCGCTTTCTCATGTGAGGTTCCCCCACACCAAAAAAAAAAAAAACAGAAGGGACGAAACTAGGCGATCCCCTGCCTTGACGATCTCGCCTACAGCCAATTTTTCCTCCCCCCGGCCTAGTCTTCTCCTTTTTCCCTTTTCTGACTGGCCCATGTCGCCGCGAACCAGAGCATATTGTCTCGCGCTATAAAACCTTTGCTTAGACATTTTTGAAAGGCCTGCTGGGCGCGTCGCTTCCCTTCCTTTCCCCCTTCGCCTCACCTCTTTCCCTCCCACCTGATCTCCTCGGCCATTGCCCTCCTCAGTGATTTAGACGACTCGGTTTGGGTTTCTGTTGTCGCTGTATGGCGTCCGATGCCGACGGACTTCCTCCTCTTCTTTTCATTCTTTTTTGGCGGTGGTCCCGACTCGTATTTCCATACCTTCCTTGCTGGTTGTGAGCCATGAGTTGTCCTGGTGATCTTTTACGTTTTTTTTTCCTCTTCTTCTCACCTTTTCCCCTCCCCCCCACTCCTCCTGATCGAAATTGATGACTCCCAGGTACAATGGGGTGCGGACTCGGGTAGACGTCTTTCCAGTAGAGCGCCATTTTCTGCGGACTCCTTGTCCGGTCTATTCATGAGCCCACTTCCCTTTTTACCAATTCCCTCCTTTCTTCTTGCATTCCACTAGGCTGCTTCGGGCACCCCGTTTTGAAGGAAGGTATCTCCTGTTTTCGTTGCAGGTGGAGACCCTGGCTCTGCGGTCTTTCGCAGATCGTGTCCTTTTATGCTGCCCTGGTTGTTTCTACACTGTCCACTTCCTCGATGGATGCCGTCCTTCCCTTTCCCTGTCGTCCGTGGTCGCTTTGCAGTGATGTTCGAAGCCCGAAAAGCTGTTTATCCGTCTTGGGGAAACCCGGATCAGATCGCGTGGCGTGTACTGCGTTCCAAACTTAGGCCCGAGAGTTGCCGGGATCTGTTCCTTCACCTTCCCCCTCTGCGCCCCCTTGTACTTGGGTGGTCTTCTTTTTTTCTAGTCCCTGCCTCGAGAAGGTGTTCTCCCTCTTGTCCCTCTAGAAGTCTGATAGATGCCGCTGCCCCGGCCGCTTTCCGCCTTGTCTTCCGGACAGATTTCTCCTTCTCCCCCTGCATTCGATACCGAAACCCCAAGTCCTCCCCCCCTCTTTCGATCGGAGTGTCAGAGGTTTCTCATTTACTCTCATCATTCCCACAGGTTCATCCCTTTTTCCTCTCCCCCTCCATCCTCCTTCCTCCCTTGCGTGGTTCTGTCCTTCATGTCTGTGTGGAGTTAATGGTAGGTTGAAAACCCGCTTTTTACCCGTGTTGGACCCGTGAGTTTTCTGGCTCGGTGTTCACCTGCGTCGTTGATCCTCTTCATCCCCTTTCCTTTTTCTCTCCATCTTGACTCCGTTGCGAGCCCGATTTGGGAAACTCTTTGGGGAGACGACCGATGTCGAACCGCTTACGCTCTTCCTCCCTCTCCGCTCCTCTCCTTCCTACGCCCCCATGCATGCGCCTTTGCCTGACATAGATTCTGTCAGAAGGTATCTTCTGATTTTTTTGCCTTCCACCGAATGGATGGTCCCCAGACGGCGGGGCAGCATTTCTGCCGCGGCGCAGCCCTGATCCTCGCCCCCCCCCCCCCCCCCCCCCCCCCCCCCCCCCCCCCCCCCCCCCCCACCCCCCCCCCCCCCCCCCCCCCCCCCCCCCCCCCCCCTGACCGAGTGCCGATTTTTTCCTCCATTGAGAATTTATCTCTTGCCAAGCCCGTTTTTTTTTTACTGTCCTTTTTCCTCCCTTGGAGAGAACAGTTGCCGTTGAGGCGCAATTTTGCCTGCTCTTTCTGTTTTAGAATTTTTGATCTAACGTTCACCCGCATGGTTGATCCCTGTGAGCAGCGGTTTTCAAATCGTTTTATTGTCTCTTCAAAGCATCCGTCTAAGAGAGGCGGGCAGTTCCAGCCTGCGTCCAGTGAGCGGGTACTGAAGCCTCGGGAAACCTCCCCCCTGCGACCGCGGTGGCGATGTCTCCTGGCTTCACTCCCCCTCCTTTCCTTTCCAGATCATGTCCCAGGCGGACTTTCCTTGTTTTCCCCCCCTTTTAAGTTCACGATCGTGAACGCGTGCATAGGCCGGGTCGTTGACCTGAACATCCTTGTAGACATTTTAAGCCCTTAAATGGCGATAGTTAATGTTTGGCCTGATTTTTTATGGATATTGATCGCCTGTCCGATGCTGTGCTTTCTCCATTTCTCTTTCTTGGTGATCTCCCCCCCTCTCCCGTTGTCCTTGTTCTCCTTCGGCCAGACCCATTTCAACTGATGGGGGTTTCCTCTGGAGTGAGCCGTGGCCGTGACCATCGCCTGGGATTTAACCCCGTCCTTGGTATTACAGGGAAGTTCTAGCAAAAGCAAACTGCTCTGATATTTTCCCCTCCTCCTCCGTTTTTTTGTTGTTTCTTTTTCTTTTTTCTCGCATTGTTCGATCTCCTTTTCCTAACGTCGATGGTCCCCACTTCGCTGTCCACTCCCCGGAGGAATTTGCGGCTTTTGCACGGCTACCTCTCGCTTTCCGTTGAATTACTGGTCCATATTAACACGTGATGTTGAGCAACCGCGTCGTTTTTCTCCTCCAGTCGCTTTTTTTTCCCCTTTTCCTTTCCTTCCAGTGCCCAAAAACCCTCGTAGAACGCGGCGTGTCGATTTCGCGTTGGAAAGGCTTGAACAATTTCGTTTTCCACAGTTGCTGTTCAGTTTACTGGCCCTATGCCTTCCCTTTTTTCTTTCTTTGCACTTTACCTCCTCCCCTTTAATCTTTTCATGATTGAATGTCCGACGGAGTTTTCCCCATTCGCCCGGTGCTCACTCAAAAGCGTGACTCGGTTTCCGCGCTGTGCCCCCGTAGAGTTTTCAGTTTACGCCCGTTGAACTTGATTTTTTCCACACCCCCCCCTCCTGAATTCTTCGGCTTTCGATGACTTCATGACACAGAATTGGTCGGTCCCGAGATCGGTCTTCCATGCTCTCCCCGAAAATGACGTTCCCAATCATATCACTGCGTTTACCCCTCCTCTTTCTTCCCCCGCTCCCTTTCCCCCTTTCCCCCAAACCTTTCGTCCAGATCGGCTTGTCGCCTTGTTTGGAGCCGGCTCGATGGGCGGTAACACCGATGGTTCAACTGTCGCGAGCGTGCTTAGGCACCTCTTTCCCTACTCCCACTCCCACTACCGCTGTTCGCCGCTGCATATCGCCCTACCTCTGGCTTTACCGTAGGCTTGGTATCGGCAACATTGCTACTGCCGGTTCCAACGACCTCTCGATGTGGTTTTCCGGCCGCCCTCTCCTGGTTTTTCAGGTCTCCCGCTGGTGCGTCGTGAATTGTTTAATTCAGACGCGGTGAGAATCCTTCCTAGCCCCCCCTTTTTTCACACGCCGGGCGAGGTCTTAGTGCTGCAGCTGCAGCAATGTCAGTCGTTTCTTCCCCCTCGACGTCCGTCAATCGGCTTAACGCTTCTGCGATCAAGTTATTTTCTACCCGATATAACGACCTGTGCCCTTTCCCCCCCCAGCGGCTTCGCCGATGAACTTCCCAAGAAGACTCATTCCGACTCACGGGTAAACAGCGTTTTCCGATGAGACGTTTCGAACCTGCACGCTTCGCTGGTCTTTTCTCGCTCGGCTTTTCTTTTCCGACTGTTTCCACGTTGACCGGTGGGTCTGTTTTGCAGTTTCCGCCATGGAGACGAACGAGACCAGCCCTTCGAACCGCATGGCTAGGTTTTTTTTTTTTGGACTCTCCACCGCTTTCGTCACTACTTCCTGACCTCCCCGTTATCAGGTTCCCTTTCCGAGGAATTAGCAGCCTGTTCCCGCGGAGGTAGTTTCTTCGGATGCAGGAGGGTCCCTTTTAACTGACCAACAAATACTTCTCCTCTTTTCTTCGTCTTTTTTTTCCGCTCCCCCCCCCTTATGAACGCGGGTATTTTTCGTTACAGATCCGTCGTGAATCTCGAGGATCGTTTTGACCCCCCCCTCCCCTTCCTTCAGACTGCGCTTTTTCCTTGGCTCCCCCCGCAGCGGCCCACATTTCGACCGCCTGGCCCGGCCCCCCTTGTTTCGGCCCTCCTCGAGTACTTTCCTTGGTCGTGCCTTTTAGGTCCCCTACTTTTCCCAGCCGCGCCTCAGAAACGGACTAGTGTCAACATGATGAGATCTCCCATTCGACCATGGGCCCTTCCCTAGCCTCCTCTTCCCGTGCCTGACGCCTTGGGTAACCCATTCAACGGTTGCGTACTGCCCTGGAAAGGACCCAATTCGCGAACCTGGTCCCTTGACTCCCACCCCTATCGCCTTTACCTCAACCCTTTCCTCTTTCTCCCTTCCCAAATTTCGCCCAGCTCTTTTGTCGAGAAGGATTGAACCCCCTTGTAATTCAACTTTTTAAATGTCTCCTACACTCTCGACCCGATTCCCCCCCCCTCACTTTCGTGTCTTCTCCCGCCGCTTGTAGTCCCGCAATCCACCGAACATTTCTGATTCATGGGGGTGATGCTATTAATTTTTCCTTCCCCTCTAACGAACCCCCCCTTCTCTTGGCTCGCCCGTCCTCGCGGGAAATCCGAGTTGCAACTATTGGAGTTGAAGGAAAGTCGCAATCGGGCGCCCTCTCTCCCCTCCAGGTTATTCAGTACCCGTCTTCACCTCCATTTTTGGATAGGAGCCTAACAACCCGGCCGCTGTTCGCCTAGGTTTCTTCTCCCCTTCCCCTGACATTGAGTGACCACCCCCCTAGGCCCTCCTCAAGATGTTATGGCTATTGCGCCTCGTCGATCCGTCTCCTCATATAATAGATCCCGCATGCAGCAGCTTTAGCGCGATGCCTCTGCGACCAGTATAAGGTTTCTTCTCGCCAGTTTGACTTTTTTTACATTGTCCTCTGTCGTTGCGGTCCTCCGAACTTTCATAAAGGCGGCCGTCCGTCTCCTTCTTCCCTACCTTGCGAGTAACTTAGAAGCAACCTTCCATGCCCGCGCTCATTCGAGCTCTCCCCTTAAACCCTCTCTCTCCCCCTGACCTTTCTCTGACGTAATCATCTACCGACCCCTTGCGGCCAGTTGAATCAGGAGGTTTTTTATCAGGCTAGTTGGTTGGTTGAGGATGCACCAGCGTTCTTCAGGGTTCCCTTTTCTTCTTGGATCCGCGATGCCTGCCCAGGGGATGAGAGGTGGGCTGGATCAGAGATCTCTTAGCGATATGGGTCTTGGCTTTTTCTTTCGACCCCACCAGTCCCCCTCCCCTTTTTAGTTCCCTGGAATTTGGACTCTTTTCTGTTCGTCTTTGCCTTATGGCAGTAATTCAGCGTACTCATCCGCTGTC